>OIZV01000062.1_pt1 | contig 76156 bp, 69 predicted proteins | sample 1588681 | NCBI WGS metagenome assembly OIZV01 (sample SAMN03283281) | human gut metagenome | biome: human-associated habitat; material: feces | host: Homo sapiens | place: Peru | collected 2012 | reverse complement strand
AGTTTCTGAAACGGGAACTTCCTGTAAAACGAAAAAAGGAGGTTCTATGGGGAAGAAAATGAGGATTCTCCAGTGGCATCTGGCATTTTATGCGGGAGTGCAGCTCGAACTGGAGAAGGAGGGAAGCGTAATGAGTGAAGAATTTGAAAGTCTGTTGAATGAGAAGCTTGCAATGCGGGAGGAGCGGGGGAGAAGCATCGGTCTCCGCGAGGGCAGGCTCGCAGAAAAGCGAGCAACTGCTGCGAATCTGAAGAAGATCAACATGCCCGTAGAGCAGATCGCGCAGATTGTTGAGGAGAGCCTTGAGACGGTGGAGCAGTGGCTGGCGGGGGCATGACGGAAAGATTCACGGCAGAAGGCTCCTAAGATTCCGATAGCTTGCAAGACGGTGGAATCCATGATAAAATTTTCTCTGTACAGAGAAAAGAAGGAGCTGGAAGTTTATTATGGGAAAATATTTATACTGGATTGTGGAGCAGATTGCGCGGGTACATAACTGGCTGTTAAAGCTGAATGATGCTTACGAATACAATTTTTCTGATAAGGAGCTGCATTTTCTGATTATAGGTGCGCTCGGAATGGCGATGATCTTTGTGGTATATCCATTTTTTAAGTGGCTGGCGCGGAGGAATCATGTCATGGTTATCAGCTGGATTTATGTGTTTACCCTGATTATTGTTATTACCTTTGCCATTGAGATAGGACAGAGGGTGACCAATACAGGCGTGATGGAGTTCGCGGATATCATGTTTGGCGTGATGGGATTTATCTGCATGTTTTTGGTGTTTGCATTCATCAGAGAAATATGGCATCTTATCAGAAAGCTGCTGAACAGAAGAAATAAGGAAGAGCAGGAGTGAAAACAGGAGGGGTGAAAATGGAGGAGGTTGTTGAAAACCTTACGGCGGAGAGAATGCAATTTGCGGTGTTGATCGATGCGGATAACATCAGTTCCAAATATGCGGCAACAATTTTTGAGGAGCTGGAGAAGTTCGGGTTATCGACCTATCGAAGGATTTACGGAAACTGGTCTAAGAGCAATGGATGGAATGAGGGGCTTTTACTGGAATATTCGATCATGCCGGTGCAGCAGTTCTCTTATACGACCGGGAAGAATGCGACGGACATGGCAATGGTCATTGATTCGATGGATATTCTCTATAAGAACAAGGTGCAGGGCTTCTGTCTGGTGACGAGTGACAGCGATTTTACCAGACTTGCCATGCGTCTGCGGGAGGAGAATATGTTTGTTCTGGGCATGGGCGAGTCGAAGACGCCGCTTGCACTGACGAGAGCCTGTAACAAATTTATACATCTGAACCTCGTAGCAGAGCAGAATAAAGCGTTGGAGGGCAATGAGAATCTTGAGGGAACGGAGGAGCAGAATGTGACCTCCATTCAGGAGGTGCGGCAGACGATTCTCGCCCTGATTAACGAGAATGACGGCAAACAGGTCGATCTGGCACGCATTGGAAACCGATTGAACGATAAATTTTCGGATTTTGATGTGCGAAATTATGGCTATACAAAGCTGAGTACCATGGTGGCACAGGAGCTGCCTGATCTGAGTGTGAAGAAGGTCAATAATCAGCATTATGTCGAGCGGCGATCCACGCTGACGAAGACGGAGCTGGAGAGAGAGATCTATAATCTGATCGAGAAGAGCGGTGGTGTCATTGACAATCTGTCCACTTTGAATGATGAGCTTCATAAGAAGTACAAGCAGCTCGACTTTAAACAGTTTGGTTTCAGCAGAATATCAAGTTTTCTGCGCAGTATGAAATCGGTCACCGTTCATGAAAATCAGGTGACGCTAAAGGACGGAAAGTAGCAGAGAGAAGACAGCATGGATATTTTTGAATATATGCGCAGCACGAATATGGAGAAGGAAGCGCCGCTTGCAGCGCGGATGCGCCCGAGGACGCTGGACGAGGTGGTCGGGCAGGAGCATATCATAGGCAAGGACAAGCTGCTTTACCGCGCCATCAAGGCGGACAAGATCAGCTCGATCATCTTTTACGGACCTCCCGGTACCGGGAAAACGACGCTGGCAAAGGTTATAGCGAATACGACAAGTGCGGAGTTTACCCAGATTAATGCGACGGTTGCCGGGAAAAAGGACATGGAGGAGGTCGTTGCAAAGGCGAAGGATCTGCAGGGGATGTATGGAAAGCGAACGATCCTGTTCATTGACGAGATACATCGCTTTAATAAGAGCCAGCAGGATTATCTGCTTCCCTTCGTCGAGGACGGCACGCTGATTCTGATCGGTGCGACGACGGAGAATCCGTATTTTGAGGTCAACGGGGCTTTGATTTCCCGCTCTGTTATCTTTGAACTGAAGCCAATTCCGCCGGAGGCGATCAAGGAGCTGATCCGGAAGGCGGTTTATGACAGTGACAGAGGCATGGGTGCCTATGACGCGGTGATTGACGATGCCGCTGTGGATTTCCTTGCGGAGCTTTCCGGCGGGGATGCAAGACATGCCCTGAATGCGGTTGAACTTGGCATCATGACGACGGAGAGAAACGCTTCCGACGGCAAAATTCATATTACACTTGAGGTTGCGCAGGAGTGTATTCAGAAGAGGACGCTCCGCTATGACAAAACCGGTGACAACCATTACGATACGATTTCGGCATTTATCAAGAGCATGAGAGGCTCTGACCCGGACGCGGCAGTGTATTATCTGGCTAGAATGCTTTATGCCGGGGAAGAGGTCGCATTTATTGCGAGACGTATTATGATATGTGCGGCGGAGGATGTGGGAAATGCAGACCCGCAGGCGCTTGTCGTGGCGACAAATGCCTCTATGGCGGTGGAACGTATCGGAATGCCTGAGGCGCAGATCATTCTGGCGCAGGCTGCCGCTTATGTGGCGTGTGCGCCGAAGAGCAATGCAAGCTGTGAAGCGATTTTCAGTGCGATGCAGGCGGTGGAAAGGACAGGAAATCTGCCGATTCCGACCCATCTGCAGGATGCACATTATAAAGGAGCGGCGAAATTGGGACACGGTACAGGCTATAAGTATGCACATGATTATCCTAACCATTATGTGAGACAGCAGTATCTGCCTTACGAGCTGGATGGACAGGAGTTTTACAAGCCGTCCGGAAATGGCTATGAGGTAAAGATCAGAGAGCATATGAAGAAAATAAAATCCGAGGCAGAGCAGGAGAACTAGAAGAGCTGCTGGATCAGATATTGGTAAATATTCTGGTTCTTCTTCTGCCAGTTGTCGCAGATTGCGGCGGCTGTCGGCTCGTCGGGAACGGACAGAGTGATGTCAACTACACGGATGCCTCTGTCCTTTGCAACCAGATGAGCCTCGTATTCGCCAGAGGTGGACTTATAATAGTCGCCCAGCACGGAGACTTCATTGCGCAGTGAAAATTCATTTTCGCGGAAATAGGTGTTGATCTCCTGCTTGATGGCGTCGCTGATACGGTTCTGGAAGAAATTGAGAGTATCGCGTCCCTCGTCGGTGATCGCAAGGTGCGTGCGGTTGCGAATGGTCTCAGAGGAGATCATGTTGGCGTCGGTCAGTTCGTTGATCACCTGTTGGAGGGTCAGAAAATTCGTATATTCACGGTCGAGGATAAAATCGCTGACCTGAGCGGTCGTCATGGGAAAGCTGACACGGTTCAGCATGTAGAGTACGATAAGTTTATAGAGAGTTAAAGGGTCTTGTATCATAATTTCCTCACAATTCTATCACCCTGATGGGCATTTTTCTTTTTCATGAGCGCGTGCAGACTGTTGAGCACGTCGCGTTTGTCAGCGCTCCACTGTGGAGCAATCAGTATTTTTTTCGGACCATCCCCTGTCACACGATGTACGACAATATCGGGAGAGAGTACCTCCAGACAGCTTGTCACGATCTCAAGATAGGCATCCTTCGTCAGTACATCAAAATCCCCATTCCTGTAGCAATCCGCCAGATCGGTGTTTTCCAGTACATGCAAAAGCTGCAGCTTTATGCCGAAGGGATGAAAAGCATTCAGGTATTGAACGGTCTCGAGCATCTGGGCTTCAGTTTCTCCGGGCAGGCCCAGAATGACATGAACGATGACGGGAATGCCGATCGCGTTCAGGCGCTTCATGGCAGCTTCAAAGCAGGGGAGCTCATAGCCTCTGCGGATAAAGTCCGCCGTGCGCTGATGGATGGTCTGCAGACCGAGCTCTATCCAGATAAATTTATCAGGAAAGCGTTCCTTTAAGGAGGAGAGCAGGTCAAGCACTTCCTCAGGAAGGCAATCCGGGCGTGTGGCAATCGAAATGCCGCACACCAGAGGATAAGAAAGAGCCTCCGTGTAAACTTTTTCAAGGTAGCTGCAAGGGGCATAGGTGTTCGTGTATGCCTGAAAATAGGCGATAATGCAGGGAGATGTCATGTCCGGCAGTTTGTCGGCAATCTTGTGGATTCCCGATGTGAGATCGCCTGCGAAGTCACCGCTGCCACCTTCGCTACAGAAGATACAGCCCCGAGTGCCCAGTGTGCCGTCCCGGTTGGGACAGCTCATATGGGCATTCAGGGCCACTTTATAGCATTTATGCTGATAGGTATTTTTACACCATGCATCCAGAGAATAATAGGGTTTGCCGTGCCAGTCTGTCTGTGACATACAACCTCCGTTAGCGGATATGGGATTTGACAGCTTCTGCGACAAGATCAGCGACTCTCGGGTCGAAGGCCTCCGGCATAATGTTGTCCTCATTCAGTTCACTCTCGGGAACAAGACCGGCAATCGCTTCGGCGGCAGCCAGCTTCATTTCCTCTGTGATCTGCGTGGCACGTCCCTCCAGAGCGCCCTTGAAAATTCCGGGGAAGGCAACCACGTTGTTTACCTGATTCGGGAAATCGCTTCTGCCGGTTCCGACAACACGCGCGCCGGCAGCCTTTGCAACATCGGGCATGATCTCAGGCACCGGGTTTGCCATGGCAAACAAAATGGAGTCAGGGTTCATGGAGGCAACCATCTCAGGAGTCACAATGTTGGGGGCTGAGACTCCGACGAAAATATCCGCACCCTTCAGGGCGTCTGCGAGAGTACCGGTCTCGTTGTTCGGGTTTGTGACCTCTGTCATCTTCTGCTGCATCCAGTTCAGTCCTTCGGTTTCTTTCGATACAATGCCCACCTTGTCGCACATGACGATGTTGGGGAAGCCGTAGGTCAGAAGCAGCTTTGTGATGGCAACACCGGCGCTTCCGGCACCGTTGACAACGACCTTGCAATCCTCCTTGCGCTTCTTAACAACCTTAAGACCATTGATGATACCGGCGAGCACGACAATGGCTGTACCGTGCTGGTCATCATGGAAGACGGGAATATCAAGGGTTGCCTTGAGTCTTTCTTCGATTTCAAAGCATCTGGGTGCGCTGATGTCCTCAAGGTTGATTCCGCCGAAGCCCGGGGCAAGCCAGGTGACAGCCTTGATGATCTCCTCGGTGTCCTGAGTGTCGAGGCAGATCGGTACAGCGTTGACACCGCCGAACTCCTTGAACAGTACAGCCTTTCCCTCCATGACCGGCATTGCGGCGTGAGGGCCTATATTTCCGAGACCGAGGACAGCACTGCCGTCGGAAACGACAGCGACGGTATTTGCCTTCATCGTATATTTGTAGGCTGCCTCCTTATCCTGGGCAATGACCTTACAGGGCTCTGCAACGCCGGGAGTATAGGCGATTGCAAGATCCTCGCGGTTCTTTACCGGCGCCTTTGCAGTCGTCTCGAGCTTTCCATTCCACTTCTCATGCATCAGCAGTGCTTTTTCGTTGGTTGTCATGATATTACCTCTTTTCTGGTTTTTATTCGGTCTGTCTTGAAACAATTACAACCATCATATAATATTTCATAGTCCTTCGCAAGGACATTTGAGCGATTTATCGGTGGGGCTTAAGGAGCTTCCTCCGCAGCCACCCGGAGAATCGTTTTTCAATGATCTCATACCCGAAGAGCGCAAGAATCGTGCTGACGGCAAAGCAGACAGCGACACCTAAGAACGCGCGGGGAGACGCGGCACTGAAATCGAATACTTTTCTGTCAAGAAAGGTAACCGGATAATAATGGATCAGATACAGCGAAAAACTGATGTCGCCTAAACGGGTGAGTGCGCCCGGCATGTTCCGGTACAGACCGATCAGGAAGAAGCACAGGAGGATGACCAGTGCGGGAAGCCCCCACAGAATGGGTCTGCGGAAGCCTATCGCATCTGCATATTGTCTGGTGACCAGAAGTCCTGTAAAGCATAATGTCGCCGTAATAAAGGAAAAAGGCAACAGGAGGCGCGGAAGCTTTCCTGACATATGCAGGGTATAGAGCCTGTGGCAGATATGCTGTGCCATCATTCCAAGGATAAATTCCAGCATGACGGGATCGCCGTAAAAGTTTAAGAACGGCGAAACGGATGGGAAAAGTGCCGCCAGCAAAACAGTAAGCATCAACAGACCGCTGCAGATCAGACCGCGGTATTTATGACTGATCTTAAAAGAAATATAAAATAGAATATAAAAGAAGATTTCGCAATTTATCGTCCAGCCGATCCGCAACAGGGGCTGAAATAATCCGCCGCCGATGTCGAAAGGAATGAAGAAAAGGCTCTTGATCAGGAGTACCGGGTCTGCCTTTGTCTGCGCGAACAGACCGGGGGCAATCAGCAGAAGGACATAGGTTGCAAGCGTCATCAGCCAGTAGAAGGGTACAATCCGGATGAGACGCTTGGAGAGGAAGTGTTCCGTGCTTTTCTGGGTGGAAAACAGGATCATGAATCCACTGATGCAGAAAAAGATGTCAACACCAAAGGCTCCACAGTTCAGAAAACGGATATGTTCCAGCACTACAAAAAGCGCGGCAATGCCGCGCAGCGCCTGTATACTGTTAAATTTCGTCGCGTAAAAATCATTCTCTCTGTTCATGTCTTCATTATAGCATCCGGAGCCGTCTTTGCAAACAGAGATATTTCTTAATTTTTCCCTTGCGATTCTCAGGGCATGAAGATAAAATGGAAATAGTTGCACGATACAAAAGAAGTAGGAAAGGCGGGTGACAGAGATGGCGAAAAAGGATAGCGATCTGACTGTTTGGATAGACATCATTGAGAAAAAGATCGCAAGCACATCGGGAGTACAGCTGAAGGATATACAGAATGCTCTGTCACATATTACAGAAGAGAAGGACAGGGGATTGTACGGATGCTGTAATTATTATATGGCGTACTATTTTCTGAGGAATGGAAGGCAGGATGAATGTCTCGGGTATCTGAACGAGAGCATCCGCTGCCTGATCGGCTCGGACAGGGAGGACAGCGTTTCCAGATGCTATAACCTGCTTGGTGTTGTCGCGCATGGGCAGAACAATCTGCTGCTGGCAGCCGAGCAGTATGAGAAAGCTTTAATCTATGCCGAGAAGTACGAGAATCATTTTATTAAACTGGTGGTCGTCACGAACCTTGCGGATGTGTATTACCGTATCGGCGCTTATGAGAAAGCCTTTGAATGTTACCGTATCGGCATGGAGGAATACGAAAAATCCGAGAATGACACCGCAATCGGAATGCATAATTATATGTTGATCCTTGCCGGTTATGGATATTGCCTTGCGATGGCTGGAAAGCTGGAGGAGGCGGGCAGTGTGGCAAAGCAGCTTTATGCCATGGAGAGCGGAAAGCACTCGGCTCAGTTCCCGAAGCTGAATGCTTATACGTTTTTTGCGCTGCTCTGTTTTAAACTGGGAGATCAGGACGACGCGGAGGATTGCCTTAAAATTGCAGTGCAGGAGGCAGAGGGGCGGAAGAATGCAACAGAGGATGTAGATAGCTTTATGAATCTGTTTGATCTTTTGATTCTGATGAAGCAGTATGCGTATCTGAGCAGGGTGCTTGATTTCATAGAACCGCTGGCGGCATCTGAAAATAATGAAGGCTTTCTACTGCAGATGCTGGCCTATCGGCTGGAATACTGCGGAGCCGACATGAGCGATGGGGAATATGAAAACAGCGCCCGGGTCTTCTTCAAAATAAAAGAACGATATGAAAACAAGGAGTATGGTCAGATCCTGAACATGATGGAGATGAGAAACCGGTTGTTTCATATTGAGGAGGAGCAGCAGCTTCTGGAACGGCAGAACACAAGGCTGCTGTATCAGGCGGATCACGATGAGCTCTCCGGTGTACACAACAGAGGCTGCCTGAACCGGTATGCGGAGGATGCGTTTGAACAGGCATTACGCCAGCAGAAGAAGCTTGGGGTGCTGTTTGTGGATATTGACTATTTTAAGCAGATGAACGATGCCTACGGACACGGCAGAGGGGATGAATGCATTCGGGCTGTTGCAGACAGTATACAGGAATGTGTCCCGGGGGATTTTGTGGCGAGATATGGCGGTGATGAGTTTGTTGTAATCACTTTGGATCAGGACGAACAGACCATCACAGACAACGCCAAAAGGATTGTGCAGTGTGTACGTGACAAGGGAATAGAAAACAGGAATTCCCAGGTGGCTGATGTGCTGACAGTGACAGTCGGAGCTGCCTGTGGCGTGCCGGATAAGCAGAAGAAAATGTGGGATTTTCTGGCGGCTGCAGATGTGGCACTCTACTTTCAGAAGAAGGAAAAGAAGGGCTGCGTAAAATTTAGCAGTGTAGTATAGGGAGGGTAATGCATGAAACTGATTTTTATCGGGGCGGATCACGAGGTGACGGGAAGCTGTCACTATATTGAAGTAGGCGACAAACACATTCTTGTGGATTACGGCATGGAGCAGGGAATCAATACTTTTGAAAATGTTCCGCTGCCTGTCAATGAGTCAATGATCGACTATGTTTTCCTGACACATGCACATGTCGATCATTCAGGACTTCTGCCGCTCTTGTATGCAAGGGGCTTCCGGGGGCAGGTCTATGCGACAGATGCGACAGCTGACCTTTGCAGTATTATGCTTCGTGACTGCGCACATATTCAGGCGATGGAGTCTGAGTGGAAGAACAGAAAGGCGAAGCGCAGCGAGTCCGTTGCAGCGACGGAGCCACTGTACACAATGGAGGACGCGGAGGGACTGATCAAGAGAATCGTCCCCTGCCATTATGCAAAGGAAATTCAGATCTGCGACGAGGTGAAAATCCGCTTTACGGATGTTGGGCATCTTCTGGGTTCGGCGAGCATAGAGGTGTGGCTGACGGAGAACGGTGTGACGAAGAAGGTCGTGTTCTCCGGGGACATCGGAAATAAGAACCAGCCGCTGCTGAAGGATCCCATTCTGACAAAGCAGGCGGATTATGTTGTCATGGAATCCACCTATGGAGACAGACTGCACGGCGCGGAGAGACCGGATTATGTCAAGGAATTGGCGGGAATACTTAAGGAGACGTTTGACAGGGGTGGCAATGTTGTGATCCCGTCATTTGCGGTCGGACGTACACAGGAAATGCTGTATTTCCTGCGGAAGATCAAGGTGGACCGGCTGGTGGAGGGGCATGAGAATTTCCCGGTGTATGTCGACAGCCCGCTTGCGGTGGAGGCGACAGGCATCTTTCAGGATAACCGATGGGAATGCTTTGACGATGAGGCGATGGAGCTTGTCCAGGAGGGGATCAACCCGATTGCTTTCGCGGGACTGAAACTGGCGATTACCAGTGAGGAATCGAAGGAGATCAATTTTAACGATGATCCCAAGGTCATTATCTCTGCATCGGGCATGTGTGAGGCGGGTCGTATCAGACATCATCTCAAGCATAACCTCTGGAGGCCGGAGTGTACGATATTGTTCGTCGGCTATCAGGCGATAGGAACGCTCGGCAGAAGCATTGTGGAGGGAGCGCAGGAGGTGCGTCTGTTCGGAGAGCCGATTCAGATCCGTGCACAGATCAGACAGCTTACCGGCATGAGCGGACACGCAGACAAAAATGGTCTGATCGAGTGGATCTCCGGCTTTGAGGAGAAGCCGAAGAAGGTGTTCGTCGTCCATGGAGAGGACAGCGTCTGCACAAGCTTTGCGGAGTGCTTAAAGATCGAGTATGGTCAGCGCGCTTATGCGCCTTACAGCGGAACTGTGTTTGACCTGACCTCTGGCAAGCTGGAATATGAGACGGAGCCTGTTCCGACGAAGAAGAAAGCAAAGTCAGCGGTTGCAACCGGCGTTTATGCGAGACTGCTTGCAGCGGCTCAGAGGCTGCTGGCGCTTGTACAGAAGAAGGATGGCATGCCGAATAAAGAGGCGGCGAAATTCGCGGATCAGATTAATTCGCTGTGCGATAAGTATCAATAGGTGGAAATATAGAAACGAGGAAAGAAATGGGTAAGATTATCATACAGAGCGAGACAACGGTTGACCCGATCAGTCTGATCGGGAGAGAGGCAGGGGTGTGCTGGGGTGGCAACATTACGGATGCCGAGAAGAATTATAAGCGCGGCATGGATTGCCTGAAGTCCGGGCATGGCAGGACGTGGGAGTATCCGCAGGTCTACATTATCGTTGACGGATATTCGGCGAGAGTCATCCGGGAACTCTACACGCATATCGGCGGCTCTCCGACGAGGCTGCAGGCATCGACCAGATATATCAACTACCAGAAGGGCTTTCCCTATGTTGTCCCGCCGAAGATCGCGGCAGATGAGCAGGCGGAGAAGATATACTGTCAGGCGATGGATTCTATTCTGACCGCTATGCAGGAGCTTGAGAAGCTGGAGAAGCCGAGGGAGGATGTCGGAATGCTGCTCCCGCTGGGCATGGAGACGAAGGTCGTTCTGCGGACGAACCTGCGCAACCTGATTGACATGGCGCACCAGAGGATGTGCAGCAGGGCGTACTGGGAATTCCGCCAGCTGATGAATGACATGTGTAAGGCTCTGAGTGATTATTCAGAGGAATGGAAATATCTGGTGGAGCACTATTTTGTGCCGAAATGTGAGGTCAGCGGCTTCTGTACGGAGACAAAGTGCTGCGGCAGAAAGCCGAAGTTAAATGAAGCTGATTAAAAGCCGAATAAAAGCGGCTGATACAGGAAGCAGGGGGAAACAGATGAACATTATCGCGGCGGTAGACAATAACTGGGCAATCGGAAACAGGGAGAAGCTCCTTGTCAGCATTCCGAATGACCAGAAGCATTTCAGGGAGGAGACGACAGGCAAGGTCGTCGTTCTGGGAAGAAAGACTTTGCAGACCTTCCCGCAGGAGCAGCCGTTGCAGAACCGCATCAATATTATTCTGTCAGGCGACAGAAATTATAAGGTAAAGGGTGCGACGGTGGTTCATTCCATCGAGGAGCTGCTTGAGGAACTGGGAAAGTACGACACGGAGGATGTGTACATTATCGGCGGTGAGAGCATCTACCGCCAGCTGCTGCCCTACTGTGATGTCGCACATATTACCAAGATAGACCACAGCTACGAGGCGGACGCCCATTTTCCGAATCTGGATGACGACCCGGAGTGGGAGATCACGGCGGACAGTGATGAACAGACCTATTTCGATCTCGCCTATACCTTTCAGAGATATGAGAGAAAACGACACTAACTTTGCCGATTTAGTTTGGAAAAGCGTATTGACTTTTGATTTTGGAAGTATAATAATGATTAACAAACAATATACAACAGGGAAGGATGGCTGGTAGACTATGGAAAAGAAAAATATTGACTGGGGCAACCTCGGATTTGGATATGTTCAGACGGATTTCCGTTATGTATCCAACTTTAAGAATGGCGCGTGGGATGACGGCGTGATCACAGAGGATGCCAATATTGTCCTGAATGAATGTGCAGGTGTTCTGCAGTATGCCCAGACAGCGTTTGAGGGTCTGAAGGCATATACCACGGAGGATGGGCATATCGTTACCTTCCGTCCCGACCTGAATGCAGAGCGTATGGAGGCTTCTGCGGCAAGACTGGAGATGCCTGTATTCCCCAAGGAGAGATTTCTGGATGCAGTGACAAAGGTTGTCGCAGCGAATGCCGCCTTTGTACCGCCCTATGGCAGCGGAGCAACCCTGTATCTGCGTCCCTATATGTTCGGAACGAATCCTGTCATCGGTGTCAAGCCGGCGGACGAGTACCAGTTCAGAATCTTCTGTACTCCGGTAGGTCCCTATTTCAAGGGTGGTGTGAAGCCTTTGACGATCCGTGTCAGCGACTTTGACCGTGCGGCGCCGCATGGAACCGGTAATATCAAGGCAGGACTGAACTACGCCATGAGTCTTCACGCAATCGTGACGGCACATCACGAGGGCTACGATGAGAATATGTATCTTGATCCCGGAACCCGCACAAAGGTTGAAGAGACCGGAGGCGCTAACTTCCTGTTCGTCACAAAGGATGGCAAGGTTGTAACGCCGAAGTCGGACAGCATTCTGCCGTCCATCACGCGCCGCTCTCTTGTCTATGTGGCCAAGGAGTATCTCGGACTTGAGGTGGAGGAGCGCGAGGTATACCTGGATGAGGTCAAGGATTTCGCGGAGTGTGGACTTTGCGGAACGGCAGCAGTCATCTCACCGGTTGGGAAGATCGTGGATCATGGAACAGAGATCTGCATGCCCAGCGGTATGACGGAGATGGGCCCTGTGACAAAGAAGCTTTACGATACCCTGACAGGAATCCAGATGGGAAGAATCGAAGCGCCCAAGGGCTGGATTCATGTGATTGAGTAAATGGCAGGACAGAATAATTTGCGCGGATTCCGAAGACGGTATCTTGCTCTTTTGGTATGTCTTCTGGCGGTCCTTGGCAGTCTGACTGCGTGTGGTGGGACCAGAGTGGTATTTACGACCGGCTTCGGAAAGGATGAGGTGTTCCGCATTGCCGATGAAAGTTGCACCCGCGCCGAGATCATGGTCTATCTGACGACGACCCAGAACCGCTATGAGAGTGTCTATGGGCCGGAGGTCTGGAACATAGCGAAGGACGGTGTGACGCTGGAGGAAAATGTGAAGGAGACTGTGCTGGCAAAGATTGCACAGATCAAGACGATGTGTCTTCTGGCGGAAAAAGAGGGTGTTGAGCTGGATGAGACAGAGAACGGGCTTGCGGCGGATGCAGCGGCGGAATATTACAATTCCTTAAGTGCGGACCGGATAGAACAGCTGGGAGTGGATGAAAAGACGGTTCTTCGTCTTTACATGGAATATGCGTTGGCAAACAAGGTCTATGAGTACATTATTCAGGATATTAACCCCGAGATCAGTGATGATGAGGCGAGGACGATTACCGTGCAGCACATTTTCCTGAGAACATGGACGACCGACGGCAGCGGTGCGAGGGTGCGATACTCGGAAGATGTGAAGCAGTCGGTCTATGAAAAGGCGTGCGACATCAGAGAACAGGCGGTCAGCGGGGAGAAGGATTTTCTTGAACTGGCATCCAAGTACAGCGAGGACCCGAATATTACCTGTTCTTTCGGAAAGGGCGAGATGGAGGAGGCATTCGAGGAGGAAGCTTTTTCCCTTGAGACAGATGAGATCAGTCCTGTGATCGAGACAGATTCCGGCTACCATATTATCAAGTGTATCAGTACCTTCGACAGGGAACAGACGGAATTGAGCAAGCAGGAGATTGTCGAGCAGAGACGGCGAGAGGTGTTCGGGGAGGAGTATGATGCCTTCGCCCTGACGCTGGTGAGACAGCTGAACACAAAGCTTTGGGATGAGATTACGCTGGTTCAGGGCGGGAGCTCGGATACGGCGGATTTCTTTGAAATCTATGCAAAGTTTTTTCCGTAACGTCTCTATGAGGCAACAAAAGATGGTTTAGAAAAATTTTAGAAATCCGGGAATGCCGTGAAATCGGGCGTTTCCGGATAATTATTAGCACTCGATGAAAACGAGTGCTAATTTGCTGTTGACTTTTGAATGCTGCGGATTTACACTTAACATTATAGGAAACTTATTTCAGAGAAAGGGATGTTGTAAAATGGCAGCGAAGAGCGGAAGCTTATCAATTAACAGTGAAAACATTTTTCCTATCATTAAGAAATGGCTGTATTCAGACCATGATATTTTTTACAGGGAGCTGATCTCCAACGGCTGTGATGCAGTGACAAAGCTGAAGAAGCTTGACATGATGGGCGAGTATACCCTGCCGGAGAATTATAAGGCAAGGATTGACGTGGTCGTTGACCCGGAGAAGAAGACCCTGACCTTTACCGATAACGGTCTGGGAATGACGGCGGAAGAGGTTGACGAGTATATCAACCAGATCGCTTTTTCCGGTGCAACGGATTTTATTGAGAAATATAAGGACAAGAGTAATGCGGATCAGATCATCGGTCACTTCGGTCTGGGCTTCTATTCGGCATTCATGGTGGCAGATGAGGTACACATCGACACTCTGTCCTACAAGGAGGGCGCAAAGCCGGTACACTGGGAGTGTGACGGCGGTACGGAGTTCTCCATGGACGAGGGGGACAAGGCTGAGGTCGGCACAAAGATCACGCTGTTCCTGAATGAGGATTGCCTTGAGTTCTGCAACGAGTACAAGGCGAGAGAGATCATTAAGAAATATTGTTCCTTCATGCCCACCGAAATTTATCTGTCCAAGGCAGATACAAAGGAAACCCAGATCATCAAGCCGGAGGAGAAACTGGAGGACGATGTTGTCATCGAGGAAATCCATCCTACCGTGAAGGAGGACGGCACCACCGAGGGCGAGGAGAAGTTAAAGATCAGAAAGCGCCCGGAGCTTTTAAATGAGACGACACCGCTCTGGACGAAGCACCCGAATGACTGCACGAAGGAAGAGTATCTGGAATTTTACCGCAAGGTATTTCAGGATTACAAGGAGCCTTTGTTCTGGATCCATCTGAATATGGACTATCCTTTTAACTTAAAGGGTATTCTGTACTTCCCGAAGATCAACATGGAATATGAGTCCATCGAGGGAACAATCAAGCTGTACAACAATCAGGTCTTCATTGCAGATAATATCAAGGAAGTCATTCCTGAGTTCCTGCTTCTGCTGAAGGGTGTGATCGACTGTCCTGATCTGCCGCTGAACGTATCCAGAAGCGCTTTGCAGAATGACGGCTTTGTAAAGAAGATTTCCGAATACATTACCAAGAAGGTAGCGGACAAGCTCTCCGGCATGTGCAAGACCGAGAAGGAAGAGTACGACAAATATTGGGACGACATCAGTCCGTTCATCAAGTTTGGCTGCCTGAAGGATGACAAATTCTGTGAGAAGATGAACGATTACATCCTGTTCAAGAATCTGGACGGAAAATATCTGACCCTGCCGGAATGCCTTGAGACAAAGCCGGTTGACACGGAGGAAACCGAGGCCGGAAATGCCGTTGACGAGAACGGCGAAAAGGTGGAAGCCGAGGTCGTGAACGACAGCGCAGAGGAGAAGGCAGAGAGCGAACAGGAAGAGAAGAAGGAAAAGATCATTTATTATGTGACGGATGAACAGCAGCAGAGCCAGTACATCAATATGTTCAAGGCGGCGAAGATGGATGCGGTCATTCTGACCCACAATATAGATCAGCCCTTCGTCTCCCAGCTGGAGTCCAAGAATGAGGGAATCAAATTCCAGAGAATTGATGCGGATGTGACGGATGCACTTAAGACAAAGACTTCCAAGAAGGCACAGGAGGAGTTTGACGAGCAGGCAAAGCAGATTGCCGACATCATGAAGAAGGCGCTCAAGAATGACAAGATCACGGTCAAGGTAGAGAAGCTTAAGAATAAGAAGATTTCCTCCATGATTACGCTGTCTGAGGAGACGCGTCGTATGCAGGATATGATGAAGATGTACTCGATGCCCGGCATGGATATGGGTGCCTTTGGCGGAGAGGGCGAGACGCTGATCCTGAACGCAAATCATCCTCTTGTACAGTATGTGATCGAGCATAAGGACGGAGAGAACGTAGAGACGATCTGCGAACAGCTCTATGACCTTGCAAAGCTGCAGCATGCACCGCTGGCACCGGAGGCAATGACGAAGTTCATTGCGCGGAGCAACGATATTATGATGCTGCTAGCAAAATAATTAGAACAAAACAGACAAAAAGTATGAGAGCCGCAGTGTTACACTGCGGCTTATCATGTATGAAATGTGTATTAAAGAGAGGGGCAAAATGAGTCAGAGGGAGAAAAAGGACAGGTTTTATCCGCGCAAGGCGAAGGAAATGCAGCGTGTGCTGAAAAATGCGGATAAGGAAGGAAGGCTTCAGCAGACGCTGGTGGAGGAGCTTCAGCACCCGATCAGTATGCCAGCAATCTGGACATGCCGGGAATATCTTCATAAGGTATCCGAGGACACCTATCCGAGGGGGAGCAGCGAGTGGATGGCGCTGCTTTCCGTGCGTGCACTCCTTTCCACCATGGAGGACGATCTGGAGAGTGCGAAAAGCTATATAGCTATCCTTGGCGATGTGCCGGAGAATGCAGATGAAAAACAGCGGGCGACGCAGGAATTTGTCCGGCTGGCGACAGAACTTGTCATGCCTTATATCAGCGACAACCGTTTTTTGCACGTTGTGGCGGCGCTGCGGGAGAGAAACGTACCGCCGATACGGAGCCTCACCCTGTCCGCGAGCAGACCGAGTATTCTGAATGGCTTCCGGGATTTCACAAGATATGGACGGAGCATCCCGGACGGCAGGAAGCAGATAGAAGAGAGCGTCCGTATGCTGTACGGCGATAAGGGCAAGGGCGTTGTGGAAATTGCTCTCGCAGAGTGGTATTACCAGAAAAATGACACCTTTCATGCGTTGGTTCTGGTGGCGGGGACGATCCCCCTGATGGAAAGCAAGCAGGACATACAGTGTCTCTTTGTGGCGATGGCGCTGCAGATGAAGATACTGTTATTAAACGGTCAGACGAAGGCTGCAGCCCCTCTGGTGTCCCAGATCAGGACAAAAATTGAAAACGTCGGGTGGGAGGAACTGGAAAGTAGTCTGTATGCCCTGTCCGCATGGGCTGCCTGTTATGACGGAAATCAGGAGATCGTGCAGGAATGGATGGAAAAGAATGCCCCGGATGAGACAGGGGAATTCTATATGATGGATATGTATGCCTATCTGGTGAAGGTGAGATGCTATCTTTTTGCCGGAAAGTATATGATGGCGCTGGTGCTTGCGAAGCAGCTCATTCATATGCTTGAGAGGTGCAACCGGTATATGGACATCTGCGAATGTCATATGCTGGCGGCGATCGCCTGCTACAAGGCGGGCAGCATGGAGGATATGTGCGACGAGCTGGAGATCGCTATCAGGATGGCGAAAAGATATTGCTATATCAGATTGCTTGCGGATGAAGGCGCGTATATGGTGAATCTGCTCAATGTATATGAGAAGATGAGAGGAACGGATGAATTTACCGATCAGATCAAGGAGCTTGCGCAGGAGGTAGGGAAGCGTCTGCCGAATTATATGAAGTCACCGGCGGAATACTACGAGCCGCTCACGGCGACGGAGAAGAGGGTGCTGAGACTTCTGGCGGAGGGTCTGTCCTATGAGGAGATGGGAGAAAAGCTCGGGAAGAAGCCGGGAACCGTGAAATTCCACAGCTCCGGCATCTTCCGGAAGCTACAGGTCAAAAACCGCAGTCAGGCGGTAAACAAGGCGACACAGATCGGATTGATCTAGATTGCTTGCGTGCCGACGTATTTTTCAAGGGTGGCGGCTACGGCACCGATATCGGACGACAGCTCCGCAAAGTATTTCTTGACAGTGTCAGCCATGCCGAGGGCGACGAGATCCACACCGAACACCCTATCGTTGGAGAGGAGCTTATCCAGACCGCTTAAATCCTTCGGGGCGGCAGACAGCTCGTAATCCTTCACATAGGCGCTTGCCGTATCCAGAAGCGGGTCGGAGCTGGGTGTGAATGCCTTGCCGAAATCGTCCACTGCCATCAGGTAGCGTAGCCAGCCTGCAAATACCAGAGGAATCAGCTTCAGGTCGGCTACGTTCAGGTCGGAATTTTTACTGTATGCCTTGATCGTCTCACCGAAACGGATGGACAGCTTCTGTGAGGTGTCCGTGGCGATACGCTGAGGTGTGTCAGGCATGAAGGGGTTCGGAATGCGGACGTTGACAACCTGATCGATAAATTCCTTCGGATCAAGGATACCGGGATTTACAACGACGGGAAGCCCTTCCTGATAGCCGATGATCTCAACCATCTTTTTCAGAACAGGATTCTTCATCTCATCCGAAATCAGCGTGTAACCCAGCAGACAGCCATAGATGGCGAGAGCCGTGTGCAGAGGATTCAGGCAGGTGCAGACCTTCATCTTTTCCACCTTGTCCACGGTTTCCCGGTCAGTGAAGATGATGCCGCCCTTTTCGAGAGCGGGTCTTCCGTTGGGGAAGGAGTCCTCGATGACAAGGTATTCACATTCCTCTGCGTTGACGAAGGGAGCGATATAGGTATTTTTGGAGGTGATGACGGGATCAAGTCCCTCTATACCGTCAGCCGCAAGGATCGCTTCCACCTTCGGGTCTGGTCTGGGAGTGATCTTGTCGATCATGCTCCAGGGGAAGGAGACAGCCGAAGAGTCCTCCACATAATCGAGGAAGCCCTTATCCGCCAGTCCCTTTTCACACCATGCCCTTGCGAAGGCAGTTACTGCGGCGCGCAGCTTGTCGCCGTTGTGGGAGCAGTTGTCCATGCTGACCATGGCGATAGGGAGTCTGCCACAGGTAAAACGGTGGTAGAGCAGGGAGACGACCTTGCCGAGGTAGCTGTCCGGCAGCGAGGGACCTTTTGCAAAATCGGCTTCAACGGCAGGGAGAGTAGCGCCCTTTGCGTCTGTCACAGCGTAGCCCTTCTCGGTAATGGTGAAGCTCGCCATCTGCAGGGAGGGATTTGCAAAAATCTCCTTCAGGCGGGTATATTCCTTTTCATCCTGGCTGTCCAGAATCAGGGATTCCATGATGCTGCCGACGATTGTCTTTTCCACGGTATTGTCTGCCTTTAAGGTTGCAAGGATGGTCAGATTATCGTGTGGGCGGTTGCTCTTTTCGATGATTTCGTAATCATAGCCCTCCGCGGCGATGAGACCGGTGGACAGAATGCCGTCGTTTAAGAGCTTTTGCACAACGTTTGCCTGAAAGGCGCGGAAGATGTTTCCGGCGCCGAAATGAATCCATGTGGGATGTTCATAAGTGTTCTTCTTTACAGCTTCGTAGTCGAAGGCGGGCAGGGCGTAGCCGGCGGCTTCAAAGGCGGCTCTGTCTGCGCTCAGACTTTTCATTGTCAGTTCCATTTTAATCCTCCAAAGTTTTTATTTGGCTTATTATTCCATTATCTGTTTCAATTTATGCCTCTCTCGTGGCTCTTTTCGATGGCTTCCCAGAGACCGTTCAGATAAGTTGCGCCGAGCGCTCTGTCATACAGACCATAGCCGGGCATGGCAACCTCATCCCAGATCATGCGGCCGTGGTCGGGACGGATCGGGCCGTCGAAGCCGATGTCATAGAGAGCCAGCATGATTTCGTACATATCGAATGTACCGTCGCTGGAGAGATGGGCGGATTCCTCGAAATCGGTGGGAGAATTAAATTTCAGGTTGCGCACATGGGCGAAGTGGATTCTGCCTTTCAGGGAACGGATCATATCGGGAAGGTCATTTTCAAGATTTGTCCCATAGGAGCCGGAGCAGAAGGTCACACCGTTGTGCGGGTTGTCCACCATTTTCATCATGCGCAGAATGTTTGCCTTGTTGATGATGATGCGGGGGAGTCCGAAGACACTCCATGCGGGATCGTCCGGATGAATCGCCATGTTGATGTCATACTTGTCGCAGACGGGCATGATGCGCTCCAGAAAGTATTTCAGGTTTGCAAACAGCTTTTCATCATCGACATCCTTGTACATTTCAAACAGCTCCCTGATGTGAGCCATTCGCTCGGGCTCCCAGCCGGGGAGAATCGCGCCGTTTGCGTCTCCGCTGATGGAGGCGAACATGTCCTCGGGATTTAAGGCATCTACAGCCTCCTGTGTGTAGGCGAGGACAGTGGAGCCGTCGGGACGTACTCTGGCAAGCTCGGTTCTTGTCCAGTCGAAGACAGGCATGAAGTTATAGCACACCATGTGGATGTCAGCCTGACCGAGGCGTTCGAGTGTGGTGATATAATTGTCGATGTACTGATCCCTGTCGGGTGTGCCGACCTTGATCGCGTCATGGATATTGACGCTTTCGATGCCGGTGAGCTTCAGACCGGCATCCTCAATCTCCTTTTTCAGGGCAAGAATGTCCTCAGTCTTCCAGACCTCGCCCGGTGCTGTGCCGTAAAGGGTCGAGATCACTCCGGTAACGCCGGGAATCTGTCTGATCTGTTTTAATGTGACGGTGTCGTACTTGCTGCCGTACCAGCGCAATGTCATTTGCATCGCAAATCCTCCGTTTCGATTAATCTCTGTCAAGAGTATTGTTTTTTGAATTTAATATCAGTATAATCAAGAGTGAAATGCATGAAAAGGATAAATATTGCCCAGTATCATGCAAAAATTGCTCTAAATTGTCTGCGCGCACCTGACACAAACCCGCTGTGCGAAAGGAACGTGCGCAGAAATGGAGATAAATATGGGAAGAGAGAATATGATCCGTGTGCTGGCGGCATCCGATGAACGCCAATATATGCTGAACGAGGATTACGAGGTCTACGAGAAGCAGGGGGCGCCGGTGGGAGCCATGGCATTCCATTACCATGATTTTTATGAGATCATCTATGTGCTCGAGGGGGAGTATTCCTCCATGGTCGAGGACAAGACCTACCACATGAAAAAGGGAGATTTCCTTCTGATCGACCAGAACGTCATGCACAAGTACCGCTATGTCGAGAAAAAGCATGACTCCTCCAAGCGGATTATCCTGTGGATCTCGGGGCAGATGCTCGGTAGGCTTGGGGGCGGGGACATGAATCTGGCGGGATGCTTCAAGGGCAAGAAGAACTGTGTCTGTCACTTTCCTATTTATTATGAAGAAATGCTGCAGGGATTTTTGTTGAAGCTGGCGATGACACAGATGCAGGAGCCGGGCAGCCCCGGCGCGAAACGGACGCTCGACAGAGGACTTCTGACAATGTTTTTCGTGTATCTGAATATCCTGTGTGCGCGGGAGGAGTATCTGGTCGGGCATGAGGTGGTAAGTCATCCGCTCGTGGAGCAGGTTTCTGATTATATCGACGCACATCTGGCGGAGACAATCACAGTGGAGCTGCTGGCGGCGCAGGTGCATGTGAGCAAATATTATTTCCTGCGCAAGTTTAAGGAACTGACCGGAGTGACGGTGCACAGCTTCCTGATCGATAAGCGGCTGATCCGGGCTTGTGAGGTGCTGAGGGAGGGCGGGAGCGTGACGGAGAGCTGGCAGAGCACTGGATTTTCGGATTACACTTCCTTCCTGAGAAATTTCAGGGAAAAGCTCGGCATCCCGCCGAGATATTACAGGGAAAACAGTTCTTCCTTGATAGGGAGTTTTGATGTTGACAGTATGGACGGACAGGAGAAATGAGGGAAGATGGACATGAAGAAGATATTGCTGATAGCTACCGGCGGGACGATTGCCTCCGGTTATACGGCGGAAGGGCTGACACCGCAGATCGCGGCGACGCAGATGCTGCAATATGTAGAGGAATACAAGACCTTTTGCGAGGTGGATGTCACAGAGCCGTTCAGCCTTGACAGTACGAATATCTATGGGCGGCACTGGCTGCTTCTGGCGGGGGTGATCGAGGAAAATTATGCGGCGTATGACGGCTTTGTGATCTGCCATGGGACGGACACTATGGCGTTCACGGCAGCAGCATTGTCTTATCTTGTGCAGAACAGCAGCAAGCCGATCGTTGTCACGGGTGCACAGAAGCCGATCAGCCTGCCGGTGACGGACGCGAGGACAAATCTGCTGGACAGTCTGCGGTTTGCGGCGGACAGCAGGGCACACGGCGTGAACATTGTCTTCGGCGGAAAGGTAATATCGGGGACGAGGGCAAAGAAGGAGCGCTCCAAGAGCTACAATGCCTTTTCGAGCATCAATTACCCTTCTGTGGCTGTGATACGGGACGGCAGGATTGTATTTTATATAGAAGACAAGGAGAAAGCGGCGGAGGCGGTGCACTTTTATCACGAGCTGAACGACAGGGTTTTACTGTTAAAGCTGGTTCCCGGCATGGATGGCAGCATTCTGAACAGGCTGTTCCCGTTCTATGACGCGGTCATCATCGAAGCCTTCGGTGTGGGCGGCTTCCCGGAGTATGGGACGGAGCCGTTTTATCCGGAGATCCGGCGCTGGGTCGATGCGGGGAAGATTGTGATGCTGGCAACGCAGGTCACGCACGAGGGCAGCGATATGGAAATCTATCAGGTCGGAAGAAAGATGAAGGAGAAATTTCATCTGCTGGAGGCCTACGATATGACGTTGGAGGCAACCGTGACAAAGACGATGTGGGCGATGGGAGTGACGAAGGATATTGCGGAATTTCGGAGATTATTTTACCGCACGATCAATCATGACATTCTGCTGACACCGGAGGAGTGATGCCGGTTTGCTTGACAAGCCTTTATCGAACGAATATAATTGTTATTGATAATAATTAAACAGATGAGGATAGGAAGATGGATTTACAGGAAGGATATGACGCATTAAAGGATAAATGGCGCCGAAAAATGCTGAAATCGTATTTTACGGCAATTGCGATTCTGTTTCTGGCGGAGATCGGAATTTATTTGTTTATGAGCAGTCCGAAGATCGGAATGATTAACAGGGGGATCGATTACTGGCTTTCTTATATTTTGCTGCCGAGTTCGATCAATCTGGTCACGACGCTCGCAACAAGGGCGATCGTATACAGCAGGATGCGTGACAGGGTCAAGAATCTTGCTGTCATTTTCTGCCTTGTCGTTTACTGTCTCGTGACGGCTACCTTTCACGGTTTCTTCCTCATGACATCGACGACCTTCGTTCTTCCGGTGGCGGTGTCTGTCATGTTTGATGACATCCATGTGGTAAGGTTCGCGTCTATTACCTCGGCAGCCGGAATGATCTTAAGCCTTTTTACCGCCGAACTCTATGACGGAACGTGGACGATCGGTGAACGATGGGGTTATACGGGTGTGACGAGCCTGATTTTCATTATGGTGTTTCACACAATCTGCTGCGTGCTGATCCGTTACGGCGAGGAGAAGAAGGAGGTCATGCAGCACAATGCGATGCTGAATGAGGAGATGCGGCAGGCGTTGAAAATTGACTCCATGACAGGGCTTTACAACCACACAGAATTCTACAAGAGACTGGACAGTTATTGCAGACAGTTCCGGAACCGGAAAGACTGCCTGACGGTTGCGGTTCTGGATGTGGATCATTTTAAAAAGGTGAATGATACCTTCGGGCATGAGAATGGGGACGCGGTGCTGATACAGATTGCGTCGGTTCTGAAGAACATCTGCTGTCAGACGGGGCATGCATTCCGTTACGGCGGGGAGGAGTTTGCGGTGATCTTCCGGCATGAGGCGGAGAAGGAAGCGCTGGAGATTCTGGAGCGCGTCAGAACGGCGGTCAATGCGCTGCGCTTTGAGAGTATGCCGGATATGCAGATTGGTATCAGCTGCGGCATTTATGAGTACATGGGTGAGACAATGGATGCGCAGGAGATTTTTGCCAGAGCAGATAAAGCACTCTACAGGGCAAAGCAGACCGGGCGCAACAAATGTGTCTGCCATAGTCAGACTATTACCGCTGGAGGAAATACGAATGATTAAACTGCAGATTTGCTGTCGAAGGATTATCAGAGCTTTACAGCGCCTGAGGCGTATATCCTGAACGTTGATGACAATGAGATGAACCTGAAGGTGGCGGTCGGACTTCATGAAGACGGTGGAGGAAATGATTGTGCTGCTTGACATAGTCGGGTAAAAAATTTAGTTAAATTGTTGTAATTTGCTGGAAATTCAGATATTATTGTTTTATGTGACTTCTATGGCAAAGAAAATTCGTTTGGAGGCAAAAGAATGAGGAATATGTCGGTAAAAGCAAAGCTGGTATTACAAATTGTTTTAATGGGAATCGGACTGCTCGGTGTTTCATTTTTCGGAGTAGTCGGCATGAAGCTGATCGCAAAGGGGAACCCGGAACTGAATGCCATTTCCTCACAGTGGATGGGCTACATGGCGATTTGCGGAGGACTTGTATTCGTATTACTCATTATAGCCGGTATTATTATTCTTTTAAGCATTGACAGGCCGCTCAGGGAGGCAGTAGAACTCATCAACCGGATGGCGGCGGGAGAGATGACCGGACGGGCAGACCCGAGACGAATGGAGACAAAAGGCGAATTCGGTGAATTGATGACATCGATGAATACACTGGCAAAGAATCTTGATGAAATTCTCACAGAGGTACAGCGAGGCAGCTTTGCACTGTCAGAGAATATGAATGGTGCGTTGACGAATCTGAACAAGCTGAATGGTGAGATCGAGAGCGTGTCGGCTACAACGGAACAGCTGTCGGCAGGAATGGAGGAGACCTCCGCTTCCGCGCAGCAGGTGGACAGCATGGCGCGCGAGATCGAGACGGTTTCCAAGAATATTGCAGTCCGCGCACAGGAAGGCGCTGAGAAGGCGGCTGATATTCATCAGCGTGCCATGGAGGCGAAGGAGAGCACGACGGCAAACAAGGCAAAGGCAAGCAATATCAAGAACGAGATCAGCGTCAGTCTCAAGAAGTCTCTGGAGGACGCAAAGGTCGTAGGCGAGATCAAGAAGCTGGCAGAGGCAATTATGGGTATTACTTCCCAGACGAATCTGCTCGCGCTGAATGCTTCCATCGAGGCGGCGAGAGCCGGTGAGACGGGAAGAGGCTTCGCAGTCGTGGCGGATGAAATCCAGAATCTCGCAGAACAGTCCAAGGCTACCGTTGAAAATATCCAGAAGCTGACGGCGGAAGTAACGGTTGCGGTTGATAATCTGTCTGCGGATGCAGAGAAGCTGCTGAATTTTGTTGCAGTTGATATTTCGGGAAATTTCCATGCATTCCTCGACATTGCGGATGCTTACAATGATGATGCGAAGTATGTGGACGATCTGGTGACGGATTTCAGTGCGATTTCACAGGAATTGTTGGCATCCATCGACGGAGTCATGACATCTATTGATAATGTCAGCAAGGCTGCAACGGAAGGCGCAGAGGGAACGACAGAGATCGCGTCCCGCAGCTCGGATGTGGCAGGGGATTCTTCTAAGATTCTCGAGCTGATGCACGAGGCTGGTGAGACGGCTGCCGTATTGAAGGAGTGTGTTGAGAAGTTTAAGCTCAGCAGCACGAAATAGAATGGAATAAAACAGGTACATACAAAGGCTGTCCGGAGTTATCCGGGCAGCCTTTTTGTATTGATAGGTTTTCTCAATAAGTAATTTTAGTCTTGTCATGGAAGTTAGTAGGTGCTAACTTGAATCCGAAGGTTATTATTATTTAGGAAAGGCGGGAAAAATATGTTTCTTGAGATAAAAGGAATTAAAAAACATTTCGGAGAAGGAGAGAGCCGTGTCGAGGTTCTGAAAGGGATTGACATCGGTATTGAGAAGGGAGAAATCTGTGTGCTGCTCGGACCTTCCGGCTCTGGAAAATCGACGCTCCTGAACATCATAGGCGGTATCGACAGCGCAGACGAGGGTTATATCTCCATAAACGGCGAGAAGACCGCAGAGATGAATGAAAAGCAGCTTACGTTGTACAGAAGAAAGCATCTCGGCTATGTCTTTCAGATGTATAACCTGATTCCCAACCTGAATATCAAGGAGAATATAGAGGTTGGCGCTTATCTGAGCGATCATTCGCTGGATGTGGACGACCTGCTGAAAACGCTGGGACTTTATGAGCACCGGCACAAGCTGCCGAACCAGCTTTCCGGCGGACAGCAGCAGCGGACGGCAATCGGCAGGGCAATTGTCAAAAATCCCGATATACTGCTCTGTGATGAGCCGACGGGAGCTCTGGATTATAATACCTCGAAGGAGATCTTAAAGCTGATCGAAGAGGTGAATCGTAAATATGGAAATACGGTGGTCATGGTGACGCATAACAGTGCAATCCAGCAGATGGCTGACCGTGTCGTAAAGCTGAGGGACGGTGTCGTGCGCAAGGACTATGTCAATGAAGAAAAGATTTCTGCTACGGAACTGGAATGGTAAGGGGGATAGGACATGAGAAATCCATTACATAAAAGATTCCCGAGGGATCTTCGGGATGAGATTGGAAAATATCTGGTCATCTTCCTTTTCCTGCTCGGGATGATCAGTGCAACGTCCGGCTTTCTGGTGGCATCCGGCAGCATGTCGGCAGCCTATGATGAGAGCTTTGAAAAATATAACATTGAGGACGGCAACTTTGAACTGGCGGCGGAGGCGGAACCGGAGGTGCTGGAGGAGCTGGAACAGGAGGGGAAGGTAACAATCTATCCCAACTGGTACATCGAGGAGGAGACCAAAGAGGTAGAAAGTACGTTGCGTATTTTCAAGGACAGGACGGATGTCGATCTTATCTGTCTGATGAAGGGAAAAATGCCGGAGAAGGAGAATGAAATTGCGATTGACCGTATGTATGCGGACAATAACGATCTGGCAGTCGGAGACCGCCTGACGGTCGGCGGAAAAGAACTGGAAATTACGGGATTCGTAGCTCTTTCGGATTACAGCGCCCTTTTCTCCAACGCGCAGGATATGATGTTCGATGCAATGAAGTTCGGAGTCGCGGTCGTGACGGAGGAAGGAATGGATGATTTCGGCACGGATAAGCTGCATTACAGCTATTCTTGGCTGTATGAGAAGGCTCCCGCTGACGATACCGAGGCGAAGGAGATGGGGGAGGACTTTTTAAAGGTCCTTTCCGGCAAGGCAATCGTGACAAATTTCCTCCCGCAGTACCGGAACCAGGCAATTCACTTTACCGGAGATGACATCAAGGGAGATAATGCGTCAATGACGGTTTTCCTTTATCTGGTCATGGTTATCATTTCCTTTATTTTTGCGATAACGACCTCAAATACCGTGATGAAGGAATCCATGGTAATCGGCACGCTCAGGGCATCGGGTTATTCCAGAGGAGAATTGCTGAGACATTATATGACGATGCCGATGCTTGTGACACTGGTTGCGGCAATCGCTGGCAATATCCTAGGCTATACATGGATGAAGGGCTTTTTTGCGGATATGTATTACGGAAGCTACAGTCTTCCGACCTATGTGACGCTCTGGAATGGGGAGGCGTTTGTGAAGACAACGATCATTCCGATGATTATCCTGTTCCTGATTACACTGACCGTTCTCTGGGAGAAGCTGAGTCTTTCCCCGCTGCGCTTTATGCGGAGGGACTTAAGCCGCAGAAAGAAGAAAAAGGCTTTCCGGCTGAACACGAAAATAAAGATTATGACGAGGTTCCGTCTCAGAATTATTTTCCAGAACCTCCCGAACTATATCACCATCGTGGTCGGGATATTCTTTGCAAATGCAATCCTGCTGTTTGGCAGTATGTTCGGGCCGCTGCTGGATAATTTCGAGAAGGACATCACAGGCAGCATGATCTGTGAACGGCAATATGTCCTGAAAATGCCTGTCGAGACAGCGAACGATCAGGCGGAGAAATACTGCGCGGGAAGCTTAAAGACCTTGGAGGACAGCCTACAGAGCGAGGAAATCACGGTCTACGGTGTTGATGATGACAGCCGCTATCTGGAGCTGGAGAAGCAGAATGAGGGAATCGCTGTCTCCAATGCCTATGCGGAAAAGCACAAGCTCCATGTGGGCGACAACATAACACTGAAACAGACCTATGGGGAGAAGGAGTACAGCTTTCAGGTATCTGAGATTGTGTATTATCCTGCGGCGCTTGCCATCTTTATGCCGAGAGAGGAGTTCAATGAAACTTTTGACAAGGACGAGGGATATTTCAACGGTTATTTCTCCAATGAGACACTGGATGATATAGACGACAGGATGATCGCAACAGTCATCACAAAGGACGATCTGACGAAGACCTCCAGACAGCTCAGAATATCCATGGGAAATCTGATGGTGATCTTTCAGGTGTTCGGCGTGGTCATGTTCATGATGATTATTTATCTGCTGGCAAAGATTATTATTGAAAAGAATGCACAGTCCATCTCCATGACAAAGATTCTTGGCTACAATAACAGCGAGATCAACGGGCTGTATGTCACGGTGACGTCGATCGTCGTGCTGATTTCAATCGGGGTGACAATACCGCTTGCAAACTATCTGATGAAGACGCTTTGCGTTGTGATTTTCAGAGAGTATTCGGGGTATCTGGCATATCACGCCTCCTACTCTGTGTTTGTGGAAATGTTGATCCTCGGCGTTGCAGCCTATGCGGTGGTCGCATGGATACTCATGCGGAAGGTGAAAAAGGTGCCGTTGGCAGAGGCATTGAAAAATAGCGAATGAGTAAAACAAAGGGCAGAGCAAGGTTGTTGATAAAATTTCTCAATAGCCATGCTCTGCCTTTTTTATATGCTGCCAAAATAGTATAATTACCCATGTAAAAGAAGCTCAAACAGGGCTTACGAAAGAAGGAGGTTTTTATTATGTGGAAGGCTTTGTCCAAGGTGAACTGGAAAAAGGTAGGAACCTTTGCGGGAGGTGTTCTGTTTGGAACGGCAGGTATTAAGCTTCTGTCCAGCAAGGATGCAAAGAAGGTATACACGCAGTGTACAGCAGCGTTTCTGCGTGCGAAAAAGTGTGTGATGGATACCGCGACCACGATTCAGGAGAATTGCGGTGACATCTATGCGGAGGCGAAGAATATCAATGAAGAGCGTGCCGCACAGGATGATGTGTTTGAGGATGAGACAGTGGAGGAAGCTTCGGAAGAGGCTTAAGGGCATATGAGATTTTGTATCAGACATGAGACAAAAGGACGTATCAGATTCCATATTCTGCAAAAACGCATGACCTATGAACAGGCGGACATCCTGCAATATTATCTGGAGGGACAGCAGGGAGTCAGCTCGGTAAAGGTATATGACCGGACATGTGATGTCGTGGTTGTCTATGAGAGGGGAAAAGAGAAGCTGATTGAAGGACTGCAGAGGTTCCGTTATGCAGACAGCAATGTTCCCAAGGAGGTTCTCGGAAATTCCGGCAGGAAGATGAATGCGGAATATCAGGACAGGCTTGCGGATAAGATTATCTTCCACTATGCGAGACGGTTTTTACTGCCAGCACCGGTGAGAGCGTGCTATAACATCGTACAGTCTCTCAAATATCTCAAGGCTGGACTGCATTGCCTGAGAATGCGGAAAATCGAAGTGCCGGTGCTGGATGCTACGGCAATCGGTGTGTCGATCCTGCGCGGAGATTTCTCGACAGCGGGTTCCGTCATGTTCCTGTTAGGTATCGGGGAGCTGCTGGAGGAATGGACCCATAAGAAATCAGTGGACGACCTTGCGCGCTCACTCTCCTTGAATGTCAATAAGGTCTGGGTAAAGACCGAACAGGGAGAGGTGCTGACGGACAGCGCGAAAATACAGCCGGAGGATGAAATTATCGTACATATGGGAACGGTCATTCCCTTTGACGGTGTTGTCTCTGACGGCGAGGCGATGGTAAATCAGGCATCGCTGACCGGAGAGTCTGTGCCCGTGCGCAGAGGAATCGGAAATTCTGTATATGCCGGAACCGTTGTGAATGAAGGTGAACTGACGGTTAAGGTCAGGGCAGTGGGCGGCGGCAGCCGCTTTGAAAAGATTGTTTCCATGATCGAGGAATCCGAAAAGCTGAAGTCCTCGGCGGAGAGCAGGGCGGAGCATCTTGCTGACCGGCTTGTGCCGTGGACGCTCGGAGGAACGGCGTTGACATGGCTGCTCACGGGAAATGTGACGAAAGCGGTCTCCGTATTGATGGTAGACTATTCCTGCGCGTTGAAGCTTGCAATGCCGGTGTCGGTTCTCTCGGCAATCCGGGAGGCGAACCAGCATCAGCTTACCGTCAAGGGCGGAAAGTTCTTTGAGGCAGTCTCCGAGGCGGACACAATCGTGTTTGACAAGACGGGAACACTGACAAAGGCATGCCCGACGGTGAGAGAGGTGATTTCGTTCTGTGAGAAGTCGTCGGATGACATTCTGCGGATTGCGGCATGTCTCGAGGAGCACTTCCCTCATTCCATGGCGAAGGCAGTTGTGGATGCAGCGGTGGAGAGAAAGCTGGTGCATGAGGAGATGCACAGCAAGGTTGAATATATTGTTGCGCACGGTATCTCGACGACCATCAGCGGAAAGAAGGCAATTATCGGAAGCTATCACTTCGTATTTGAGGATGAGGGCTGCGTCGTGCCGGACGGCATGGAAGAAAGGTTTGCGGAGCTGCCACAGGAATACTCCTATCTGTATCTGGCAATCGAAGGAAAGCTGGCAGGCGTTATCTGTATTGAAGATCCTCTGCGTGAGGAGGCAGCCGATGTCATCAGGCAGCTGCGGCAGGCGGGCTTCTCCAAGCTCGTCATGATGACGGGTGACAGCGAGCGGACGGCTTCGGCAATCGCGGCGAGAGTCGGCGTGGATGAGTATTATTCCGAGGTGCTGCCGGAGGATAAGGCAGGATTTGTCGAGGCGCAGAAGCGTGCCGGCAGGAAGGTCATTATGATCGGTGACGGCATCAACGATGCACCGGCGCTGTCGGCGGCAGACGTGGGCATTGCCATCAGCGATGGCGCGGAGATTGCCCGTGAGATCGCGGACATCACGATCGGCGGAGACAATCTGGAACGGCTTGTCATGTTAAAGAAGCTGAGCGATGGGCTGATGAAGCGTATTCACCGTAACTACCGTGCAATCGTCGGAATCAATACCGGTCTGATCCTGCTCGGAGTCGGCGGAGTTCTTCAACCGACAACCTCGGCTTTACTGCACAATACTTCGACCCTGTTCATCGGTCTGGAAAGTATGCGGAATCTGACGTGAGAGTATAGGAAATGAGGAAGGCAACCTGTGAAAGGGTTGCCTTTTTTGTGTGCAAAAGAGGACACAAAATGTTCACAATTTTTTTAGCACTCACCTCTTGACAGTGCTAATAATGAGTGTTATAGTACAACTAGAACAAGGAAAGAGATAAAGAAATGAATCTCAACCGGAGTTCAAGGAAAAAACAATAACACAAATGATTGGCATGAATGTCAAGAAAAAAGAATGGAGGAATGACTTATGTTGATGCCTAGCGTATTTGGTAGTGATATTTTTGATGACTTTATGGATTTCTCATTTCCTGATGTGAACAGGGAGCTGTATGGTAAACACGCGAAGAACGTGATGAAGACCGACGTCAGGGAGCTTGACAACGGGTATGAGATCATCGTTGATCTGCCCGGCTTCAAGAAGGACGAGATCGAGGTTCAGCTTGACAACGGTTACCTGAACATCTCGGCGGCGAAGGGACTTGACAAGGATGAGTCCGATAAGAAGGGCAAATACATCCGCAAGGAGCGTTATGCGGGTGCTATGAGCAGGAGCTTCTATGTAGGTGATCACATCACCGAGGATGACATCCATGCTAAGTTCGAGAATGGTATCCTGCAGCTGGATGTTCCCAAGAAGGAGTCCAAGGCTGTTGAGACCAAGAAACGTGTTGCCATTGAAGGCTAAGCGGTGTGAGAGATGTGCCCCGGGAGTTCCTTCCCGGGGTATATTTGTAAGAGTTTGAAAGGAGGGTGAAGGGCATGGCTGGAAAAAGAGATTACTACGATGTTCTGGAAATCGGTAAGACGGCGTCGGACGCAGACATCAAGAAGGCATACCGTAAGCTGGCGAAAAAGTATCACCCTGATATGAATAAGGATAATCCACAGGCCGAGGAGAAGTTCAAGGAAGTCACCGAGGCGTACAATGTGTTGAGTGATAAAGAGAAGAGAAAACTGTATGACGAGTATGGGCATGCAGCGTTTGATGAAGGCTTTGCCGGACAGCAGGGCGCCGGCGGACAGGAATTCCATTTTCATGGAAATCCGGGAGGCGGCTATCAGGAGTTCCATTATTCGGGCGGCGACATGGACGATATTCTGGAAGGACTCTTTGGCGGGCATGGCTTTCAGGGAGGTTTCCGGGGAACAGACTTCGGGGACGGCTTTTTCCAGGGCGGTGCAGGTCGCGGAAGCCGCGTGAGAAAAGGTGAAGATGTCACAGCAAAGGTGGATGTGAGCTTTGACGAGGCGGCGCTCGGGGCGGATAAGGTCATCCAGCTGCGCGGAGCCGACGGAAATCTGCAATCGCTGCAGGTTCATATTCCCGCAGGTATCGATTCCGGACAGAAGATCAGGCTGAAAGGACAGGGAATGCCGGGAAGAAACGGCGGCGAGGCGGGAAGCCTTCTGCTTGAGGTAAATGTGAAGAGCAAGCCCGGCATGGAGAGAAAAGGCATGGATGTCTATACAACCGTGATGGTTCCCTTTGAGACGGCGGTGCTCGGCGGCGAGGTGGTCGTTCCGACTCTCTACGGCAAGGTGAGCTGTAAGATAAAGGAAGGAACACAGTCCGGCACAAAAGTCAGACTTACCGGCAAGGGAATCGTGTCTATGAAGAATCCTTCCGTAAAGGGCAACCAGTATGTTACCATTCAGATCAGTGTTCCGCGTCATCTAAGCCCGGATGCAAAGCGGAAACTTCAAGAGTTTGCAGCCTCAGCCAATGTGGCGTGAGGCTGCATTTTTCATATTTTTCTGTTGCTCACATAATCTGTGGGAGAGACTCCCTCAATCTTTTTGAATACCTTGCTGAAGTAGAAGGAGCTTTCAAATCCGAGACGCTCTGCGACCTCATAGATTTTTAAGTTGCCCTCATCGAGAAGATGCTTCGCCTCGTTCACCTTGCAGAGATTGATGTACTCCGAAAATCCGGAATCATTGTATTTTCCGAAAAGCTGGCTTAAGTAGTTCGGACTGATGCCGAATACGGCGGCAACCTCGTTCAGTGACAGCTTTTCCGAGAGATGTTGTCCGATGTATTTTTTTACGTTTGTCACGATATGATTCTTGTAATCTCGATGATGCTCGTCGAACAGTCGGCAAAGCTGATCCTTGAAGTAGCTCAGCCAGCTGACAACCTGTTCCACGGTTGTCTGTCTGTAGATGGAGCGGTAACCGTCAGAGCTATCGCTGAAAAATTCCGAGACAATCCTGTCGCCGTCCTGAAGCAGCGATATTGCCAGAAACAGAATGTTACACGCGCCATCCATTGCCTGAACATAGTGGTTCGGGTGAGCGAGGAAGAGCTCACAGAGACTGTCCAGCGTCTCCGACAGGGCGGAGGCATCATACTCCTCAAACGCCTTTGTCAGGCTTTCACGGAAGAGACTGATATTGAAGGAACTGTGAGAGGAAGCACGCTGCGAGGCGGTCTCAAAGCATACGACTGTGGTGCTGTCATCCGTGAGCTGACATGCCTGCCGCGAACACTGGTAGGAATCGCTGAGAGCGAGCGGCTGCTCAGTGAAAGTGCCGATTCCGCATCGGAAGGAAACGTTATAGTATTTTACAAGAGTGTCGCTGATACTCTGCAGGATGTCGGATAATTCTTCTGCTTCTGCCGCGGTGTTCTCAGGAAGGGTCTCGTAGCAGAGCAGGAGGGCAAAGTGTCTCGTATCCAGTGCCAGACAGTAGCAGGGGTGATATTTGGATGCAAGTTCCTTTAGCATCTGCATGGAGCTGGAGAAGAGGGCGAGCTGCTTTTCGAGGGTGAGCTCTGTCTCCGGGCTGTTCATGACACCGTAACAGCAGACATATCCCTGATAGTGGAAGTCGAGCTTCAGGTCAAGGCTCTGGAGTCGGAACTGCTCCTCGGATTCAAACAGGTTATTGATCAGCCGGATAAAGAATTTGTCATAGTAGGGGCGGACAAGATTCTCCGCAGCCTTTGGGATGGCAGTCTTTTGCAGCTTTTCCTTGACGCGGCCGATGGCATCCTTCAGGTTTTCCGGGGTCAGCTCCAGCTTTACAAGATAATCCGTGACCTGATAGGTGATCGCCTCTTTGACCATATGGAAGTCCTCATAGCTGGTGAGGATGATGAAACACGGGTGTTCATTTCCATAGCGTTCCCGGCAGCAGCGGATCAGCTCGAGACCATTCATCACCGGCATCTTTATATCCGTGATAACGATGTCCGGAAGCTGTGTCTCCATCATATTCAGGGCGAGCTGTCCGTTTGTGGCGCTTCCTGTCACCTCGATATCAAGTTCGTTCCAGTTGACCATTGACTTGATGCCTACCTGTACCAGCGGCTCATCATCTACAATCAGTAATTTATACATCTCTATTCTCCTTATGCCGGATGCCCGGCAGCATTCTTTAAATCTGTCATTCGGGAGGACATTCCGGGATATGTATGGACATGACGGTGTATTCGCCCTCCACGCTGTCGATGGTGATGCCATACTGCGCGCCGAACTCATAGCGCAGACGTTTCTGAACATTGCCCACACCAATTTCGCGGAAGAAATCGGCACTGCTGTCCTCGTGTCCATCGAGAATCTGCCTTGCTTTTTCCGGTGACATGCCAACCCCGTCATCCCGGACATTGATACAGATGCCGCCGCAGGCATCTGCACCTTTCTCACAGTGGACGGTGATCAGAATATGTCCGGAGCCCTTCGGCTCGATTCCGTGGAAGATGGCATTTTCGACGAGCGGCTGTAACGTGAATTTAACGATACGGCAGTCGTACAGCGCCTCTTCCTCTACCTCAATGTCCATGGTGATTGTGCCACCGTACCGGTATTTCTGGATGGTAAAGTAATCCTGGATCAGAGACAGCTCCTCACGGATGGAAACCAGAAGACTTGTGCCCTTTGAGATGCTCTTGAGGAGCTTCGCAAGGGAGGTCGTCATCTCGGATATGCCGTCCGCGCCCTGAATGGTTGCCATCCATTTGATAGAATTCAGGGTATTGTAGATAAAGTGCGGATTAATCTGGCTCTGGAGCATTTTGTATTCCAGATCACGTTTCTGCTTTTCATCCTCCAGACGCTTATTCATCAGAAGATCGACATTCTCTGATAGATCATTGATACCCCTGCCGATGTCGCCCAGCTCATGCGCCCATTCAATAGAAGGGTCGCGGCTGAAATCGCCCTCCGCGATGCGGAGCATTTTAGAGCGGATTCTGGATACGGGAATATTAATCATCCGGTTCAGTGTCAGCATCAGAAGGATGCCGATGGCGAGAATGCTGAGCAAGGTGAAGATCAGGATGCCTATCAGCAACAGCTGCTGGTTGCGCAGCTCTGAATGAGAGATGCTCTGGCTGATATAACACCCGGATATATTTAAGGGCGCGGAGACGATTGTCTGCGAGTGTTTGTCTGCGTCATGGATTCTGTTGATATAGAGTCCCTGAATCACCGATGAGGCTGAGAGGTCTTCCAGCACCGTGTAATCTGCCGATATTTCACTGAGGCTGCCGTCAATGTATTGGTAATGATGGTCGCCCAGCGTGAGATAGACGGTACTGTCCTCGGCTATGGAATAGAGCTTCAAGGCGTCTGCAAATAAATCAGGGGAGATTTCCAGAAAAAGAAAGCCTCCCTGCACGGAACTGAATTTGTAGGTGATGGGACGGATGACGGGCAGTACAAGCCGCTCCTTGCGGCTGAAGGGATCGTCGATAAAACCCACCGAGAAGCTCAGACTATTGGCGTTCAGCAGCTCCTCAAAAAAGGAGAACTGTGGTACCTCCTGCGCCAGATCGGCGGTGGAGGAGTAGGTAGGGGTGACGATCTGGAGAAAATGGTAGCCGGTGATGACGGCAAGTCTCGGAACGTAACTGCTGGAGGGATTGTTATTATATTCCTCGGCAATGCGGTCGTAGGTTGCCACGGCAAGAACGGAGCCGGGATCGGGATTCCGCGCGATATAGTCCGCAATGTCACCGTTCGTCTGGCAGAAGCGTGCCAGCTGGCGGATGTCGTTCATACTGCTGTTGATCTTGTCGGATAAAAGCTGGAGATTCGTCTCCGTAGACTGGATCAGGCTGTGCTGTAAATAATTTCGGAAAATATAGTAGCTGACGCTGCTTATGACAAGACACATACCGAGCAGACAGGAGATTGTCATGGTCAATATTCTTTTCTGGATGCTGCCTTCAAAGCGGAAGGGCAGTCCTTTCCTGAGGATGGATTTCGGCATAGTGCTCTATCTCCTTGCTGGTGTGATTTTTGCCTGTTCTCTCATTAATTATAGCTTCCCGGACAGGTGGTGTAAATACAAATTCCCGCTTTGTGGGAACTGTGTAAGATATTACAGGAAAGTGTAAGAAAGTATATGTAAGCCCTTAAGACTTTTGCAAAAAAGGGAAATTGTGAATAAAATTTGAATGAAATATTAACTTTTTCCATGTCAATAGCTGCGAAAATCTTTTATACTTACAGTACAGTAAGGAACTGCAAGAGAGAGGGTTCTGAAAAAGGAGGATTACAATGAAAAAGAAAGCGCTTAGCCTATTACTGGCGACAACAATGGTAGCAGCTCTGCTGACAGGCTGTGGTGACAGCAACAGCACACAGGGAAGTAGCTCGTCTACGGAGAGCAAGGAATCCGCTGCCAAGGACAGCAGCTCGACATCAACCGACAATTCATCGACTGCGGAGGCGGTTACCTTAAAGTGGGCGATCTGGGATCAGGAGACCACGCAGTACTGGAAGGACATCAAGGAGGCTTATGAGGCATCCCACGAAGGCGTCACGGTCGAGATGGTTGACCTCGGATCGACGGACTACATGACAGTTCTTGCGACAGACCTTTCGGGAACCGGTTCTGACTTCGATGTGGTTACGATCAAGGATGTACCCGGATATGCAACTCTGGTTCAGAAGAATGCAATCCGTGCGCTGGATGATTACATAGCGGCAGACGGTGTTGACCTTGCAAAGTACGCCGGAGCGACCGATCAGGTAACGGTTGACGGAAGCCTGTACGAGCTGCCTTTCAGAAATGACTTCTGGGTGCTCTTCTATAATAAGGATCTGTTTGATCAGAAGGGTGTCGCTTATCCGACAAACGATATGACATGGGATGAGTATGATGCACTGGCAAGACAGATGACAGATACAACCTTCGGCTCCCAGATTTACGGCGGACATTATCACACATGGAGAAGTACGGTCGGACTGATGGGCGTTCTCGACGGCAAGCATACGATCCTTGACGGCGAGTACGACTTCATGAAGCCCTACTACGAGATGGTTCTTTCCGAGGAGGCTGACGGCGTTGTAAGAAAGTACACCGACCTTAAGACAGAGGGACTTCATTATTCCGCAGCGTTCTCCGGCGGAGATGTCGCAATGATGAATATGGGTTCCTGGTTCATTGCAACTCTGATCTCCAACCTAAAGAGCGGAGAATATGATTCCAGCCTTTGCGGTAACTGGGGCATTGTGAAATATCCTCATGCAGACGGCGTTGAGGCAGGCTCCACTCTCGGAACGATCACCGGTCTTGCAGTGACGACAGCGACAGACACACCCGATGCAGCATGGGATTTCGTAAAGTGGGTGAGCGGCGAGGAAGGCGCAGCAGTGATGGCATCCTCCGGTAACTTCCCGGCAATCATGACAGATGAGGTTAAGAATATGATCGCAGGTCTGGACGGCTTCCCTACCGATGCAGAGAGCAAGGAAGCGCTGAGCGTATCAAACCTGTATCTGGAAGTACCTTATGCACCGAATGTATCAGAGATCAACTCCGTACTCGATTCCTATCACGGTTCCATCATGACAGGCGAGATGAGTGTTGACGATGGCATTGCAGCTATGAATACCGAGGTTCAAAAGATCCTGAATCAGTAAGAGAGTGAGAGAAAAGTTTCAGAGGTGAGGAGCCGCTTCAGGCGGCTCCTTTCTTAAAAGAGATCGGTTTATCAAGAGACAGTTTTATCAGAGAGGAGCGTAATCGTATGCCGAAGATGGATGAGACCGCGAGGGCAGCCAGAATTGATGAGCTTCAGAGCAGGCTGACACAGCTGATCGAAGAGGTTCAGGCAGAGACAGACATTAAGAAAAAGCAGAAGGCGATTGCGGAGATTGGCAGACTGAACCGGAAGATTGACAAAATAAAGTCCGGCAGGATACTGAGCCGGGAGACAAAGCGGGATTTGATCGCATATTCCTTTATAGCACCTAATTTTATCGGATTCTGTGTATTTACGCTCATTCCCATTATCTGCGCCTTCGGACTGGCGTTCCTGAAATGGGATGGAAGCAATCCTGTCCAGTGGGCGGGAGTGAAAAATTTTGCACGGCTCGGGCAGGACATTTTCTTCAAGGCTGCCTTGAAGAACACGATCATCTACTGCCTCGGCACTGTGCCGTTGACGATGGTAGCGTCGCTTGCGCTTGCCATTGTGTTGAATCAGAAAGTTAAAGGAAGAGGAATTTTCAGAACTCTTGCCTTTTTCCCATATGTTGCATCTCTGGTGGCGATCACCGCCGTATGGAAGATGCTGTTTCATCCCTCGAAAGGGCCTGTAAACAATATCCTGCTCAATGTGTTCGGCGTCGCGCAGGAGAATCTGCCGCAGTGGTTTACCGGCGGACTGGTACTGTTTTCCATGATCCTGTTCAGTGTATGGAAGTACATGGGCTATTACATGGTAATCTACCTTGCCGGACTGCAGGGAATTTCCTCGGAATTGTACGAGGCGGCGAGCCTTGACGGTGCGGGCACATGGAACAAGTTCCGTTATGTGACATGGCCGCAGCTGTCCTCCACGACCTTCTTTGTAGTCGTCATGCTGACGATCAACTGCTTCAAGGTATATGACATCGCAATCATGCTGGCGGGAGGCGGAAGCGGTGAGCTGACAACCTCCTCGACGGTTCTTGTGTACTACATTTACCAGAAAGCGTTCGTCGACTGGGATCTCGGATATTCCAGCGCAGTGGCAATGGTGCTGTTTGCAATGGTACTGATCGTGACGATCATCCAGTTCAGAGGACAGGCGAGAAGAGAGAAGGCTTAAGGCTTATTTGAAATGCGCAGGTCATGCGCGGAAATGAGGGATATTATGAAGTCAGCACATAAAAAAGCCGTGTTAGGCAAGATTCTTGTATATGCTATATTGATTTTGATCGCGGTCGTCATGGTGATTCCCTTTTTGTGGATGCTCTCGGCATCGATCAAGAGCGACCGGGAGGTCTTCCAGATGAATCCTTTTGTCTGGATTCCGGAGAATCCGAGATGGAATAATTATGTGAATATCTGGAAGAAGATTCCGTTTGGAAGATTTGTCGGAAATACAGTCTATCTGACGATTGTTGTGACATTTCTTCAGCTCCTGACCAGCAGCTTTGCGGCATACTCCTTTGCAAAATTGCATTTCAGGCATAAGAACGGTCTGTTCCTTGCCTACATTGCGACAATTGCGATGCCTTGGCAGGTCTACATGGTTCCGCAGTTTATCATGATGAGAAAGATGGGCTTGAACGACAAGCTGTTAGCAATCATCTGTCTTCAGGCGTTTTCCGCCTTCGGTGTGTTCATGATGAAGCAGTTTTACGAAGGTATTCCCGATGATCTCTGCGAGGCAGCGAGGATCGACGGAATGAGTGAGTACCGGATATATGCGAGCATAATGCTTCCCCTGTCGAAGCCGGCGCTGTCCACACTGACGATCTTTACCTTTGTGGCGACATGGAACGACTACCTCGGACCTCTGATTTATTTAAAGACACAGGAGAAGAAGACGATACAGCTCGGACTGAAAATGTTCATCAGCCAGTATTCCTCCGACTACGGACTGATTATGGCGGGCTCGGTGCTCTCCCTGATCCCGGTGCTGATCGTATTTCTGATTCTCCAGAAATATTTCGTCGAGGGAGTTGCGGCTACCGGCTTGAAAAGTTAGGATGAACGGGTTAAAAAAGAGAATAAAGAACCGGACGGCATTGCATGTGCCGTCCGGTTCTTGTATATGAGGGGAACATGAAATGTCAGCGAAGGACCTCCTCGATGGCGCTTAATTCGTTGGTGGTAAAGTCCAGATGCTTTATGATCTGTACATTGTCGTCAATCTGGGATTTACGGCTTGCGCCGATGAGCACACTTGTCACCTTGTTCTCACGGAGCACCCATGAGAGGGCGAGCTGCGCGAGACTCTGGTTTCGACCCTCGGCGATTTCCTGAAGTCTCTGAATGGTCAGCAGCTTTTCTTCCGTGATGTTTTCCGCTTTCAGGAAGTGGTTGCGGGCGGCGCGGCTGTCAGCCGGGATGCCGTTCAGATAGCGGTTTGTCAGCAATCCCTGCGCGAGAGGGCTGAAGCAGATCACGCCACATCCGCACTCGGCAGCGGTGTCTAAAAGTCCGTCGCTTTCCACCCAGCGGTCAAACATGTTATAGCGGGGCTGGGCGATGAGCAGTGGTGTCTTGTTTTCACGGAGAATGGCGGCTGCCTCGCGGAGCTGGTCGGAACGGTAGTTGGAAAGTCCGACATAGAGCGCCTTTCCCTGTCTGACAATATCGGACAGGGCATTCATCGTCTCCTCCAGAGGGGTGTCCGGATCGGGGCGGTGATGATAGAAGATGTCAACATAGTCCAGTCCCATGCGGCGGAGACTCTGGTCAAGGCTTGCCATAAGATATTTGCGGGAGCCCCAGTTTCCGTAAGGCCCCGGCCACATGTCATAGCCCGCCTTTGTGGAAATAATCATTTCGTCACGGTAAGGCCGCAGGTCGGAGGCGAGGATTCTCCCGAAATTCTCCTCGGCAGAACCGTAGCTCGGGCCGTAGTTGTTCGCCAGATCGAAATGAGTAATGCCGGAGTCGAATGCCTCAAATAATATTTCCCGCATGTTTTCATAGCAGTCGACGGAGCCAAAGTTGTGCCAAAGCCCCAGCGATACACGCGGCAGAAGGAGACCGCTCTTACCGCAGCGCAGATATTTCATAGTTTCATAGCGATGTTCGTTAGCCTGATACATGGATAAAACTCCTTTCGGTTTGTGTGATAGCCTTATTATACGGGAGGTCAGTGCAGAAATCCATGGACAAAAAGGTGTATTTCATAGACAAAAATGTTCGGATAGAAAGCGTCCTTCCGAAAAAAGGTATATGCATATCTGGGTATATCATGGTATCATAATAGGGAGATTCAGGCTGTTTGACAATACTTTAGCATATATAAGGAAATTGTTTCATGAATGTTAAGGAAACCTTAAGGCTCGCTGCCATTCCCAAACCGTTGCTGGAATGGTATGATAGGAGCAGAAGAATTCTCCCATGGAGGGAGGAGCCGACCCCTTACCATGTCTGGGTATCGGAGATTATGCTGCAGCAGACAAGAGTGGAAGCGGTGAAGCCGTACTATGACCGGTTTATGGCGGCGCTGCCGGACATCCGCTCGCTGGCGGAGGCAGAGGAGGAGCAGCTGTTAAAGCTCTGGGAGGGGCTGGGCTACTATAACCGGGTGAGAAATCTTCAGAAAGCGGCGATACAGATTCAGAGTGAGTATGCCGGGAAAATGCCGGGAGATTACGAAGAACTTTTAAAGCTCAAAGGGATCGGAAGCTATACGGCGGGGGCAATCGCCTCGATTGCGTTCGGGATTCCGCGCCCTGCGGTGGACGGCAATGTGCTGCGTGTGATTTCGAGAGTCCGGAAGGATGAAAGGCTGATCACGGAGCAGAAGGTGAAAGCTGCTGTTGAGGAAGACCTGCTGGAGATCATTCCGAGGGATCGTCCGGGAGACTTTAATCAGGCGATGATGGAAATCGGTGCCTGTGTCTGTATTCCGAACGGTGCGCCGCACTGCGAAGAGTGCCCGCTGTCAGGCATCTGTCTGGCGCATGAGGACGGTGTGGAGACGGATTTCCCGAGAAAGGCGGTGAAAAAGCCGAGGAGTATCGAGGAGAAGACGGTTCTTGTCCTCCGGGATGAGAACAGGGCGGCAATCCATAAACGGCCGACGAAGGGGCTTCTGGCGGGAATGTATGAATTTCCGATGCTCGAAGGGTATCGCACGGCGGATGAGATCACAGCTTTCCTTGCGGGAAACGGCATTCATGCGCTGCGTATCAGCCCGCTCGGGGATGCAAAGCACATTTTTTCACACAAGGAATGGCATATGAAAGGGTATATGATCCGCGTGGATGAACTGTCGCACGGAGCGCCCGGAGATGCCAGCAGGGAATGGCTTTTCGTCGAACCGGCGGAAACAGAAGAAAAATATCCTATTCCATCCGCGTTTGCCGCTTATACCGCGGCATTGAGCATCAGGCTTGGAAAGGAAAAATATCAGGAGGAAGACAAATGAAACTATTGTCAATAGCGGTGCCGTGTTATAACTCAGAGGCATATATGAGCAAGTGCATTGACTCTCTTCTTGTGGGAGGGGACGATGTCGAGATCATTATTGTGGACGACGGGTCTACGCGGGACAGGACTGCAGAGATCGCGGACGAGTACGAGGCAAAGTATCCGGGCATCGTCAAGGCGGTTCACAAGGCGAACGGAGGACACGGCTCTGCGGTCAATGCGGGCATCGATAACGCCAGCGGACTTTACTTCAAGGTTGTGGACAGCGATGACTGGGTAAAGAAGGATGCCTATCTCCGTGTGCTGGAAACACTGAAAAATCTTACGGGAGGCCCAAGCGCACTGGATATGCTCGTATGTAATTACGTCTATGAGAAGGAGGGCGAGAAAAAGAAGAAGGTCATTCAGTACCGTGGAACGCTCCCCCTGAACACCATGTTCACATGGAGCGACTGCAAGCATTTCAAGAAGGGACATTATATCCTGATGCACTCTGTGATCTTCCGGACAAAGCTGCTCAGGGAATGCGGGCTCAGACTGCCGGAGCATACCTTTTATGTGGATAATCTCTATGTGTTCGAGCCGCTGCCGTTTGTAAAGAACATTTATTATCTGGATGTCAATTTCTACCGGTATTACATAGGCAGGACGGATCAGTCCGTCAATGAGGAGATCATGATTTCACGCATTGACCAGCAGATCAAGGTCAATAAAATCATGGTGGACTATCTCTCCGAGAGGAGAACAGAGATTGCGAAGAACCGCAGATTATATCAGTACATGAAGAATTATCTTGAAATCATTACGACGGTTTCCTCCATTCTGATGATACGCTCCGGCACAGAGGAAAATCTGGAAAAGAAGGCAGAGCTCTGGGAATATATCAAGCAGAAGGATAAGAAAATTTATCGCTGGCTGCGCACGGGACTGATGGGAGAGGCAATGAATCTTCCCGGCAAGGGAGGCCGCATGATTTCCGTGGAAGGCTATAAGATTGCACAGAAGATATTCAAGTTTAACTGAAAAACAGATAAGGACAGTAAAAAACAGGGGGCAATGATCTGCTCCCTGTTTTAATGTTCGGTTTACGATTAATCTGCCTGCGGCGTTCTCTTGTGCCGATTCGCGGGCTTGCCAATCACGAGCCATTCCTTGTGGTATACAAGGGCATACATGATGGTTCCCATGAGGATGCCGGTGGCGACGTCGAATACGGAATGCTGCTTGATGAACATCGTGGAGAGAATGATGGATACGGCAAGGATGCCCGATGCGATCCGAATCATTTTCCCATGCTTCAGGGAAGCAATGTCCTGACTGCGCATAACAGCGAAGTGCGCACCCATGGAGTTGAACACATGAATGCTCGGCCAGAGGTTCGTCGGCGTATCTGTCTTCCAGAGAAGGGAGACGAGATAGGTGAAGCAGTTGTAACGCGGCATGGTGTCGGGACGTAAGTGGTGTCCGTTCGGCCAGAGGGTGGAGACAAGAAGGAAAACAGTCATGCCTGTGCAAAGGAAGGTACATGCTTTGTAATAATCCTGCTTGTTCTTAAAAAACAGATAGACGACCACGACGGATACATAGACGAACCACAGCAGATAAGGAACTACGAACACTTCACAGAAGGGTATGTAGTCGTCCAGACTGACGTGAATGACCTGATAATTTTTAACATTCGTCTTTTCCAGCCATGCAAACCATACCAGATAAATGACCATATACAGCAGAACCGGTATGGCGTGTTTATATTTATCATAAAATTTTTTAATTCGTTCAGGCATTGTAAATCATCTCTCCCTTGATTCTCTCTTTTTAACAACCTTAGTATAGCGTCAAAAAATTAAATTGCAATGCCTTTTTTGGCTTTTTATGCAATTCTTAAGAAAACCTTTAGGTTTGTGGTCAGGGGCAGATAATGCGGAGCGCGGCCTGTTCGCACGTTACGGTGAAACGGTCAGCTGTTCTTGTCACCTCGCCGTCAGTGTGCAGCCAGAGCGGAGAAGACAGCTCGATTCTCACCTTTTCCGCGCGGTAAGGGTTGATGCCCCTGAAGCGGTAATGCTTACCCTTGAACGCTGTCGGAAGGGCGCGCAGGATTCCGGGCTTTGAGATGTCGCCCACGGCACAGAGATCCAGAATACCGTCCGTGGCATCGGCGTTGGGGCAGAACATGAAGCCGCCGCCCTCGAACCGGTGGAGCATACAGGCGGTGAAAAGCATGTTGCCGATTTCAATGGGAGGGTTATCGTCGAGGAACAATTTTCCGGAAATCTCCCTGGAGGCAATGAGCTGTTTCAGGGCAATGCCGAGGTAGGTGAGCTTGCCGAGCCCGATCCGGTTCAATACCTTTTTGATGCCGGAATGCAGTGCCTCCTCACATACGGCGGCATCATAGCCGACACCGCAGCTGACAGCAAAGCGCCGTTTCTGACCGTCTGCGTAGGTTACTGTGCCGAGATCCATGGAGACCGCCTTCCCGGAGTGCAGGATCAGATCCAGTGCGGCTGTCGGGTCTGTCGGAATCTGCAGATCCCTCGCAAGATCGTTGCTGGAGCCCGTCGGAATATAGCCGAGCGTCACCTTCGACGTGTCGCTGATGCCATGCAGTGCCTCGTTTACGGTTCCGTCCCCGCCCAATATAATAAGAAGAACCGGAGTCTCCGAGGCATGAGCCGTAATTTCTGCCGCGAGTCTGGCAACATCACCGGCGCGTTCGGAGAAATAGGGGCGATATGGCACATTATCCCTGAGAAGAGCCGGTTCAATCTGACTCTTCCATATTTTAAGACCCTTGCCGGAGCGTGATGCCGGATTAATAATGATATGATACATGGGAAATACCTTCTCTTTCGTCTGAATAGATACTTCTATTGTAGCAACAGTTTTAAAATCCGTAAATAAAATCATGATAATTTTTATTTTCATTCGGCATTTTGTATGCTATAATCAAACGGATATATTTTAATACAGTACAGTGTGAAAAGGGAGGATTGGAAATGTATTCTTTGGATGATGTACGGGCAACAGATCCTGAAATTGCACAGGCGATTGTGGATGAGCAGGAGCGGCAGAACAGCCATATCGAGCTGATTGCTTCCGAAAACTGGGTGAGCAAGGCTGTCATGGCGGCGATGGGAAGCCCTCTGACGAACAAGTATGCCGAAGGCTATCCCGGCAAGAGATACTATGGCGGCTGTGAGTGCGTGGATGTGGTGGAAAACCTTGCAATCGAGAGGGCGAAGGAGCTTTTCGGCTGTGAGTATGCGAATGTCCAGCCTCATTCGGGCGCACAGGCTAACATGGCAGTGCAGTTTGCAGTCTGCAGGCCGGGAGATACCATTATGGGCATGAATCTGGATCACGGCGGACACCTGACACATGGAAGCCCGGTAAACATGTCCGGAAAATATTTCCACATTGTCCCTTACGGAGTCAATGACGAGGGCTTTCTGGATTATGACAGGATGCGTGAGCTCGCATTGGAGTCAAAGCCGAAGATGATTATTGCCGGTGCATCGGCATATGCCCGGACAATCGATTTCAAGAAGTTCCGTGAGGTGGCTGATGAGGTGGGCGCTGTTCTGATGGTAGATATGGCGCACATTGCGGGACTTGTGGCAGCAGGTCTTCATCCGAGCCCCATCCCCTATGCGGACGTTACGACCACGACGACCCACAAGACGCTGCGCGGTCCCCGTGGAGGAATGATTCTTTCCAGCAACGCGGTAAATGAAAAGTACAATTTCAACAAGGCAATTTTCCCCGGCATTCAGGGCGGCCCGCTGATGCACGTCATCGCGGCGAAGGCAGTCTGCTTCAAGGAGGCGCTCAGCGATGATTTCAAGGTTTACCAGAAGGGAATTATCGATAATGCACAGGCCCTCTGCAAGGGACTGATGGACAGAGGCATCAAGATCGTTTCGGGAGGAACCGACAACCATCTGATGCTGGTTGACCTGACGAATTTCGGACTGACCGGCAAGGCAGTCGAGAAGCTGCTGGATGCGGCGCACATTACCTGTAATAAGAACACAATCCCGAATGACCCGCAGTCACCGTTTGTCACAAGCGGTGTCCGTCTCGGAACTCCGGCAGTGACCTCGCGAGGCATGAATACCGGGGATATGGATAAGATCGCGGAGGCGATCGCTCTTGTCATCAAGGGCGGCGAGGAAAAGATCCCCGAGGCGCGCGCGATTGTGCAGGAACTGACGGATAAGTATCCTCTGATTTAAAGAATTTAAAATTCGGCTGTATGCATAGGTTTATGTATACAGCCGAAGCTTTGTGTCTGCACTATCTTTTGGGGTCGGAGCATGTTTTGGTTGTTTATCAGTCAAAAACATGGTACAATAGTCCTAGATTTTCGCATAAGATATATCAGACATCGCATGACAACGGAGGAATGACATCAGGATGGATAAAAATAGAGAACAGCTTAGAAGACCGATGTATCTGGTGAATACGCTGCTTTTGATGACACATATACTGCTGTTACTGTTTTTTGTACTGACGCATATCACACTTATGGCGGCAGTGAACATTTTCAGCATGGCAACTTATATTGTTTTGTATGTGGCGATCAAAAACGACAGGTCAAGGGTTTACATTATCTCGACTACGATGGAGATCATTGTCCATATGGTGCTGGCGGTGGTGTGCGTCGGCTGGGACAGCGGGTTCTGGTTCTATTTCTACGGCTGTATGGGGATGGTATTCTATGCGGATTACTTTGTCTCAAGGGCGAAGCTGAAAAGGGTGAACACGATCGGGCTCAGTGTAATCTGCGCCATCTCGCTGTTCGGCTGCCTGATCGTTTCACGGCTTCATGAGCCTGTCTATACGCTCGAGGGAGCGGTTGCCACGGGTGTTCTTGTAAGCAATGCCACGATCACCTTTACGTTTATTGCGGTGCTGTTCTGGCTGCTGATCGACAGGGCACTCTATTATCAGGGGGAGCTGGAACGTCAGGCGAATTACGACAGGCTGACGGGACTGGTGAACAGAAACTATTTGATAGAACATTTACAGCTGCTGTATGGACAGGAGGATCTGTCGAATTACTGGCTGGCAATTATAGACATTGATGATTTCAAAGGGATTAATGATACCTACGGACACAACGGCGGCGACTATGTGCTGAAAGGCGTGGCTGATCTCATCATGGGCAACTGCGGAAAACTGACGGCGTGCCGGTGGGGCGGTGAGGAGTTCATACTGGTCGGTCAGGCGGAGGAATGCCTGACCGGAAGCTCCGAGTCGGTCTGCTCCATTCTTGAGCGCATCCGCGCAGCGGTGGAGGACTATGATTTCAATTATGAAGGACAGAAAATCAATATTACGATAACGATTGGCGTAGCTGTCCATATGCAGGCACAGTCCATAGACGAGTGGATTAATGTTGCAGATAAGAAGCTCTACCTCGGAAAACAGACAGGTAAAAATAAACTGATTTTCTAAGACATGAAAAAGGGTATCAAAAAATAAACAAAAAAGCCTTGTGCTTTCTATGCACATATGCTAGAATATCTTTCGTTGGCAAACAAGTGTCCGCGGGACGGAAACGTTTGCGGGAGAAACGTATATGAGCGAAGCAGCAAAGTATTATGTGGTGACGCAGAAAGCGGTGCCGGATGTGTTGCTGCGGGTTGTCGAAGCAAAGAGGCTATTGGAGTCGGAGAAGGTTCCGACCATTCAGGAAGCGGTTGATGCTGTCGGCATCAGCCGCAGTTCTTTTTATAAGTATAAGGATGACATCTTTCAGTTCCATGACAATTCCCAAGGGACGACGATCACGTTGACCTTTCAGATGGATGATGAGCCGGGGCTGCTGTCTGATGTCCTGAAAATCATAGCGGAATACGGAGCAAATATTCTGACGATCCATCAGAGTATTCCGATCAACGGAGTTGCATCCCTGAGTCTGAGTGTACAGGTGCTGCAAAGCACAAAGGATATATCAAAAATGCTGGAGCGGATGGAGGCCCAGAAGGGCGTACATCATGTCAAAATACTGGCGAGAGAATAGAGGAGGCGGATTATGATTAAAGTTGCGGTTCTGGGATACGGTACAGTGGGAAGCGGTGTTGTGGAGGTGATCGAGAGCAACAACGCGGAGGTGAGCACCAAGGCCGGAGAGGAAATGCATGTCAAGTACATTCTTGATCTGCGCGATTTTCCGGGGGACACCTACGAGAGTCTGGTGGTGCATGATTTTAACCTGATCCTCAACGATCCTGAGGTCAGTATCGTGTGTGAGGTGATGGGAGGCGTCGGAGCGGCTTACCAGTTCACAAAGCAGTGTCTGGAGGCGGGCAAGAGCGTTTGTACCTCCAACAAGGAATTGGTCGCAAAGCATGGCGCAGAGCTTCTCCAGATTGCAAAGGAGCATAATTGCAGCTATATGTTCGAGGCGAGTGTCGGCGGCGGAATACCGGTCATCCGCCCGATCAACAAGGCGCTTACGGCAGAGAAGATTGAGAAGATCACGGCGATCCTGAACGGAACGACAAATTATATTCTGACAAAGATGGAAAAGGAAGGCGCTGACTATGCGGAGACGTTGAAGAAGGCGCAGGAGCTCGGCTATGCGGAGCGCAATCCGGAGGCGGATGTGGAAGGCTATGACGCCTGCCGTAAGATTGCGATTCTGTCCTCCCTCATGATGGGGAAAAATGTGGATTCCGACAAGATTTACACGGAGGGTATTACCGGAATCACGAAGGCTGACTTTGAATATGCCAAGGCGGCGGGAATGACGATCAAGCTTATTGCCACGAGTGAGGCGCTGGAGGACGGCAGCGTGCTCGCGTTTGTCGCACCGGCAATGCTGTCCGGGGAGCATCCGCTGGCAGTTGTAAATGATGTGTATAACGGTGTGTTCATCACAGGAAATATGCTGGGTGATGTAATGTTCTACGGGCGCGGCGCAGGAAAGCTTCCCACAGCCAGTGCGGTGGTATCGGATGTCGTTGACTGCGCAAGACATATCGGTCGTTGCAGCATCGTCTGTCTCTGGGACAGGGAGGAGGCTGCGGTCGCCGATGTGGAGGGGGCGGAGAGCAGATTTTTCATCCGCGCGAAGGCGGATGCCCGCAAGGAGGTTGAGCAGGCATTCACGGGCGGCGGAAGCTTTATCGCACCCGGAAGGACGGAGGATTTCGGTTTCTTCACGGAGAAGATGAAGAAGAAGGACTTTGACGCGAATTGTAAGGAGTTGGGGGATGCCGTGCTCGGCAGAATCCGGCTTGCGTAGAAAATATAGAGGATAAGAGGAGTTAGGAAATGGCTAAGGTTGTCAAATTCGGTGGAAGTTCACTGGCGAGTGCAGAGCAGTTTAAGAAGGTTGGGGAGATCATCAGGGCGGACAAATCCAGAAAATATGTCATTCCCTCTGCGCCGGGAAAGCGCTTCAAGGATGACACGAAGGTAACGGATATGCTCTATGGCTGCTATGCGTTGGCGGAAAACGGAAAGAGCTATAAGAAGGAGCTTGCAGCGATCGAGAAGCGTTATCAGGAGATCATTGAAGGACTCGGTCTTCAGCTGAGTCTGGAGCAGGAGTTCGCAGTGATCGAGAAGAACTTTAAGGACAGAGCCGGAAGCAACTATGCCGCGTCCAGAGGAGAGTATTTGAACGGCATTATCATGGCAAACTACCTCGGTTTCACCTTCATCGATGCCGCTACTGTGATCTTTTTCAGTGAGGACGGAAGTCTCGATGAGGAGAAGACGGATGAAGTCCTTTCTGCAAGGCTGGCTGAGTGCGAGACGGCTGTTGTGCCCGGGTTCTACGGCTCACTGCCGGACGGAAGCGTAAAGACCTTTTCCAGAGGCGGCTCTGACATCACCGGCTCCATCGTTGCCAAGGCGGCGAAGGTCGATGTCTATGAGAACTGGACGGATGTGTCCGGCTTCCTGATCGCTGATCCGAGAATTATCGACAAGCCGGAAGGAATCGAAGTGATTACCTACAAGGAGCTGCGTGAGCTCTCCTACATGGGAGCGACCGTGCTGCACGAGGATGCGATCTTCCCGGTACGCCAGCAGGGCATTCCCATCAATATCCGCAACACGAATGCGCCGGAGGACAACGGCACATGGATTGTTGGCAGCACCTGCCAGAAATCGAAGTATGTCATCACAGGTATCGCCGGAAAGAAGGGCTTCTGTTCTATCAACATAGAGAAGGATATGATGAACTCGGAGATCGGCTTTGGTAGAAAGGTTTTACAGGCGTTTGAGGAGAATGGAATTTCCTTTGAGCATGTGCCCTCGGGAATCGATACGCTGACGGTATTCGTTCATCAGGATGAGTTCATGCACAAGGAGCAGAAGGTGGTTGCGGGTATTCACCGTCTCGCAAATCCGGATTCCATCGAGATCGAGTCGGATCTTGCACTGATCGCTGTTGTGGGACGCGGAATGAAATCGACCAGAGGTACTGCCGGAAGAATCTTCTCGGCTCTCGCACATGCAAATGTCAACGTCAGGATGATCGATCAGGGTTCCTCGGAGCAGAATATCATTATCGGTGTCGCAGACGAGGATTTCGAGACGGCAATCAAGGCAATCTATGACATCTTTGTTGTGACAAGGCTGTGATCCGCAAACTGTTATAATTTTTGATACAATTTATAAAAAATATGAAAAATGCTATTGACATCTGTGGGAAGTAGTGCTAGTATAATATCTGCGCGATGCGTTTGCGGAAGTGTCGGAATTGGCAGACGAGCAAGACTAAGGATCTTGTGATAGCAATATCGTGTGGGTTCAAGTCCCATCTTCCGCAGGAAAACAAAGGGTTAAGCCTAAGGGCTTAATCCTTTTTGTTTTCCTGCCGAGGAGTCCCTTGAACCCGTGGGTTCAAGGTCTCCTCGCCATAAATGGCTCGTCGGTCGGCGCAAAACCGAGGTCCCCCGGACCTCGAGCGCCCCATCTTCCGCGGTAGAAATACTAGCAAATAGGCCATTTTGAGAGCCAGTATTCAAAAGGTAATCAAAAAGGTAATCAACGCAGGAAAGGAGAGTCCTGCAAAAGTGCTACGAAAGATAAATCGACCACAAATCGGTTTGTTTTTTTGCCCATTTTTAAAATTTTCTTGGTAAACGATTTTGATACCCCCACCCCATCATTTCTGGTACAAAAATTCAAATCCTCGCTTTCTTTGTCTATTGTTGATATTATAATAACAAATATAATGCACTTATATATTGACAAAATAATGCACTTAATTTATACTTATCTAAGTGAGTTATAGCCAGAAAAGAGGTGCAATATATGAGTGAAACAGAATTGAAAACCACAGAAGCACAAAGAAAAGCAGTAAGAGAGTACGAAAAAAAGAACGATAGAATAAACGTAATTTTTCCAGCAGGAACAAGGGACAGAATGCAGGCAGTAGGAGTGAAAAATCCGAGTACATTTATAAAAGAAGTTGTTGCGGCAGAATTAGAGAGGATGGAAAAATATAGAAAATAACGCACTTATACTACTGGTACTATAATGTACTTATATTATAATATTTATGTCGAAAAGCGACAGATGAAAGCCAGAAAGGAAGGTGAAAATGTTGCAAATAGAATACAGTAAAACGGCTGTCAAATTTATAAACAAAATGGACAGACCGACAAAGCAGCGAATAAAGGCAGCTATTGAAGGATTGACAGAACAGCCGCCAAAGGGAGATATAAAAACATTGCAAGGCTACACAGACGGGCGGAAGAGGTTAAGGGTTGGCAAGTACAGAATAATATATAATTTTCTCCCGAATGGAGAAATAGAAATATTATATATTATTGATATTGATATATCCCAAAGAAAGGAGAATGAAAGCATGAGTACAGCGACAAAACAGGCAATTGATCTGATGGAGTTATTGCCGGAAAAAGATCAAAATTTTGCGTTAGAATTTATTAAAAAACTTGTGATAGCATGGGATCCGGATTACACAAAAGTAACGCCGGCAGAACGTGCAGAACTAGAAAGAGCACAAAAGGAAATTGAAAACGGGGAAACAATTTCACATGATGCAATTAACTGGGATTAAGCAGAGGAAAGGCGGTCTTTATAAGGCTGCCTTTTTTGATATTCAAAATAGGTCAAAAAAATCACAAAAAACGACATGCCGGGGAATAGGCGGTTTTGAGGTGTGGAAAATCAAAAAAGTAATCTACTATTTAAAGAAGTTTTGCGGGAAATTGTCAATATTTAAGCATTCTCGTTACAATGGATTGCTTATTATTTTGTAGATGGGTACGATTTAAACATAAATTTAAACATAAATAGGAGGGAGAAGTTTCATGGATAAAGCGAAATCCGGGAAGTTAATCAAAGAAGCAAGAATGCAGAAGAATTATACTCAGAGTGAATTAGGGAATCTTCTGGGAGTAAGTAATAAGGCTGTGTCAAGATGGGAAACGGGAGAAAGCTTCCCCGATGTTGGTATTTTGGAAAACCTAGCATCCATTCTTGGGGTCAGTATTCAAGATATTATTACAGGAGATAAAACAGGAGATAAAGAAGAAAAAGAGAATAGTGTTGTAACAGAGCTTGTTAGAGTTGCATCGCTACAGCAACGAGAAAAGAGACGTAAATTAGTTACGGATATTTTGATGATAATTGTTCTTGTGTGCTGCAGTATCTCAGGATATTCTGCAATGGGTACGGAGAGAATTATTTTGGTAGATGATTCAACGACCGGCTACCTTATTTTGATGGCGGTATCATTTCTTATAGTATTTCTGATCGGAATAGCAGGAGATAATGTTGCTGACAATAATAATTGCAAATTAGAAAAAAATATGAAGATAGTAGCTTTCGTGTTGCTAATACTGACATTAGCAATAGGCTTCGGAGAATTCCTGATGATTTGCAATGACGCTATCCCATTTAAAATAGAAAAAATGAAAGTTGGACCAATAATCAATGGACAACTCATTGCTATATTTATTGCAAACATAATTTTTTGTATTTGCGAAATGTATATGTATGAAAAGAGGATTATATCAATTCGTTTTGAATGGTTATTGTCTGTAGCATCGATGTATTTATTGGTGTTATATGGAGATTTGCTACATAGAGTTAATTCAACACAAGGTTTGATTGAAAGTCTGGTATTAAGAAGTTCTGTCGTACTGGCAGTATTAGTTGCATTGTTGATCTGCACTAATATTCTAATAAAAAAGAGGAAATAACAAGTCTATATAAACTGTTTCCTGTATTCTGTTGGAGTTATATTCATCACTTTTAAAAAGGCCCGATTATAATAGCTGACATTGTTAAAACCGTGAGAGGTGGCAATGTCAGTTATTTTATTGTCTGTGGAAAAAAGGTCGTGGCAGCTTTGTAGGATGCGATAACGCACCAGATATTGAAAAGGTGTCATGCCGGTAAAGCGTTTAAAGGTACGGCAAAACTGTCCTTCGCTTAAGTGAACATAGGAGGCTAGTTCCGCTAAGGAAAGTGTCTGTGAATAATGATCTTGCATGTAGGAAATGACAGGTTCCAATTGTGAAGAGAGTGTGTGAACTGAGGCCTTTTGCGCGGAACATAAGGGATCTGCTTTTGAGATATGGTTTTGGTAGAAGGTATTCCAGAGCAATAACAATTGTCCGCGAATGAACAGTTCGTTCCTTGTGCCGGAAAAGAAGAGATTGTTTAAGTACTCTATAATTTCTTTGTGCCAGCCGCTTTTGGAATTTTGTATTGATGTTGCAAATCGCAGATTATTATGCAGTACCGGCAGAATGTAAGTGTTGTATGAAACCGTATCAAAGGAGGAAATTAAAAATTCAGGGGAGAATACCAAGGCGTAAAAAGAGACAGAGGTGTTGCCGAGGTTCTTGGCGGTGTGCAGTGCTCCAGAGGGAATGAAAACAGCATCTCCGGTATGCAAAGTAAAGGATTTATCTTCAATCTGAAACAAAATTTCACCTTCTGTCAGAAGTAGAAATTCCATTTCTGTATGCCAGTGTAAATACAGTGCCGGTTCAGTAGAGGGAGTGATTTTGGTGCAGTGCATGGAGTAAGGTGCCGAATCTGTAACATGTGCTATCTGCTCGTACAATTTAGTGTCTGGATTGAAATTCATGAATTCCTCCATAATAGTGTGAATATAGTGGATTTAGCATCAATTTAAACATAGCATAACGGCTATTGGACGTCAATATAGTGTCAGTATTCATCAAAAAAGGAAATGCGGGTTCATGAAAAAAATATTATACTGAATTTGTAATGGAAACTAAAGTTGATTCGGGAACAGATAGTGAGGTAGTTGTTATGGGAAAGATAGTATTAGAAAAAGACCGTCTGATCTTTCGGAGAAGGGACGAACTGGTGGTAATCGAAGCACACGGAAAAAATTGTCTTCGCTGCCGCATGACGAGAAACAACAATGTTTCGGAGGAAAACTGGACCCTGCTCCCGCCGGCAACAGAAAGTAATTGCAAAACAGAGGGGGATGAAAAGATTGCTATCATCACCAATGGCGATCTGAAAGCGGAGATTGAAGCGGGATTCCCTTGGTATGGGGGCGTTATTCGGTTCTACAGAAAAGATAAGTTGATTCTGCAAAGAAAACAGGAGGGCGACTATGTAAATAACTATGTGCATACCGAAGGGGATAATTACACGGTGAAAGTTATTTTTGAGGCAAACGAGGGGGAACATTTTTATGGACTTGGACAGGAGACAGAAGACGCCTTCGACCGTAAGGGAAGCACCTGCAATCTTGTGCATTATAATACCAAATCCACGTTGCCGTTTTTATATTCATCTCTAGGCTACGGATTTTTATGGAACAATCCGGCGCCGGGACGCTGTGAAACCACAAATAATCATACACTGTGGTGCAGTGATAGTACCTATCAAGCGGATTTTTTGGTTTTTACCGGAGATACTCCGGCAGAGGTAATGAAACTTTATGCCGACTTAACCGGCTATGCACCTAAGTTTCCAGTATGGGCGGCGGGGTTTTGGCAATGTAAACTACGCTATGAAAGCCAGGAGGAATTGCTTTCAGTTGCCAGAGAATATAAACGTCGTGGAATTCCAATTGATGCCATTGTGATTGACTATTTCCATTGGACTGAGCAGGGCGAGTGGAGGTTCGATCCGAAATACTGGCCGAATCCGAAGTCTATGTGCGAGGAATTAGAGGAATTGGGTATCAAACCAATTGTTTCCATCTGGCCGACTATTAATCCGAACAGTGAAAACTACATGGAAATGAACGAGGAGAACATGCTGGTGCGTACAGAGAACGGTCAGTTTGGTACGTTTAACTTCTATGGGCAGCAAACCTTTATTGATACCATGAATCCAAATACAAGGAGCTTTGTCTGGAACAAAATAAAAAAGAATTACTATGATTATGGTATCAGAAATTTCTGGTTGGATGAAGCGGAGCCGGAGGTTCATCCACAGCAGTTCGGTCATTTGCATTTCTATTTGGGTAATGGTGCGCAGACTGCACTGTTATATCCGTATTATTATGTGAAAATGTTGTATGACGGCTTACGGGAAATGGGAGAAACCGAAATTATTTCTCTTACAAGAGCGGCTTATCCGGGAAGCCAGAAGTATGGTGCGGCAGTTTGGAACGGAGATATTGTATCGGATTTTCGGGCACTCCGGCAAAGTGTGACCAGCGGTTTGTCCATGGGAATGTGCGGCATTCCGTGGTGGAATAGTGACATTGGTGGTTTCTTAAACGGGGATACGGAAAGCGAAGAGTTTAGGGAACTTCTGGTGCGCTGGTTCCAGTTTGGATTGTTTTCACCAATTATGCGACTACATGGTTCCAGAAGAAGGACTCCAAATCAGCCGGAGCCAAATCCGGGTATTATTGAGCGTAGTGGTGGTCCGAATGAAATATGGTGCTTTGGTGATGAAAATTATGTCACTATTAAGAAACTTATTGAAACCAGAGAAAGATTAAAGCCGTATGTTGTGATGCATATGGACGTGGCAAGTAAAACCGGCTCTCCGCTGATGCGACCGATGTTTTATGACTTCCACACAGACCCTGTCTGTTACACGTTGGAGGATCAGTATATGTTCGGCGAGGATATATTATTTGCGCCGATTATGGAGCAGGGGCAGACAGAACGGAGGGTGTATTTGCCCAAAGGAGACTGGATTCTGACCAAGGACAAACAAGAATATGCCGGTGGGCAGTGGGTAGTTGTCCGGGCAGAGTTAAACGAGTACATTGCTTTTGTGAAAAAGGGTAGCGATGTGATTGAGGCATTTGAGTAAATTAGCTTGTATGTCAGAGACCTAAAAATGGGTTATTCATTTTTAGGTCTCGATTTTCTTTACCATTGAATTTTTGGCAGAAAGATATGATATACTTGGTTTAATCAGTTGAACGAAAGCGAGGATATGGTAATGGATATATTAGAGATTATGAGGAAGCGACACAGTGTGAGACAGTACAAAAATCAGGCTATTGAACCGCCTAAGAGAGAGGAAATTAACTTATTGATAAAAGCAGTCAATGCTGAGAGCAAAATGTCTATACAGGCTTTTTATGATGAACCCGAATGCTTCGATTCCTTTATGGCTCACTATGGAAAATTTGAAAATGTAAAGAATTATATTGCTATTGTCGGAAATAAGAATGAACAGGAAAAAGCCGGATATTATGGCGAGAAGATCAGAAGAATGATATAATGGTAGAAAATAAACTTGAATTTGCATTGGAGATTATAGCGAAATTTGAAACTTTACGCTGATGGGAGGTTTATTGTATGCTTGAAGAAATATCATTCCCTGAACATGAATATATGTCGATTCAAAATTATCTAAATAAACTGGGGTATTGTTATACCACGAGGGTGTACAAAGAAATCGGGAAATATAAAGTTGGGGAATTATATGTTGCTCCATGGGGGGATGTGTTGAAAATTGACGAAGTTAAAACATACTGGAAGGTATCGGATCGTCCTTTCTACGACGAAATGAGTGATGACGAAAAAATAGAAATTTGCAAATATTCCGAAGATATAGGCTTGCCATATGAGTTTATAAAATTTTCTAAAAGCACAGTATGATAGATAAGGCTTCGTCCCAAAGAATTGAGGGTTGGCATTTGAAAAGGAGTTGGCAGAGCAATGGTGGAAGTGAATTTTTATGAAAAAGTTGAGGATTCGCTGTTAGAGTTTGCTGTAATAATTTCAAAATCAAAAGGGAAATGGGTATTTTGCAAGCATAGGGAACGTGATACATACGAAGTGCCCGGAGGTCACCGCGAACCGAATGAGACGATACTGGAGACTGCTAAACGTGAACTTATGGAGGAAACCGGAGCAAGGGATTTTTCTATTAAGCCTATATGCGTCTATTCTGTAAAAGGGAAAACGCGTATCAATAAGAATGCTTATGATGAAACCTATGGCATGCTCTACTTTGCAGAGATAACCTCATTTGGTGAAATTTACAGTGAAATAGAGAAAATTATTTTAAGCGACGAGTTGGTTGAGAATTGGACGTATCCGTTGATTCAGCCCAAATTGATTGAGGAAGCAAGGAAAAGAGGATTTGTATGTTAAGCCTGAATGTCGTGGCAAAGGTTATGGTAAAGTAATTCTGAAAAAGCTGGCATCTATTGCTGTTGAGCGTGGCTGCGGTCGTGTGGAATGGTGGTGTCTTGATTGGAACTGGCTTCTACGGGAAACGGGTAAGAGAAGATTTTTGATTAGAAATGGAGACGTGTATGGAAAACATAGAGAAACTATGTCAAAGTTATCATTTAGGTAAGCTGAAAGGTGAGCCGGAAATGATAACAGGGGGATTGATGCATAGGATGTACCATGTGAGTACAGATCAGGGCGAATATGCTGTTAAATTGCTAAATCCCGACATTATGAAAAGACCGGAAGCCTTACAAAATATGATTAACTCTGAAACCGTATCAAATGCTCTGAAGGATGTCGTTCCGCTAGTGGCAGCAAAATGCTTTGATGGAAAATGTATCATTGAACTGGATGGCTCGTTTTATGTTATATTTGATTGGATAGAAGGGAAATCCGTTTTTGTTCCGGATATTTCGGAAAGTCATTGCGCACAAGTCGGGCGGATATTAGGCAGAATCCATGCGGCAAATATAAAAGTGGATAGTATAGAAAAGAGCCGCGACATTCGAGGAGTGTATGACTGGAAGCTGCTTTTAGAAAAGGCAGAACAATGTAATACCGAGTGTTATTCCGTATTACAGGAGAATGTGGCTGATATTATGCGATGGGATAATCATGTGGTCAGCGCTTTGTCTGAAGTATCTCAAGATCAGGTAATCAGTCATAGAGATTTAGATCCTAAGAACATTATGTGGAAAAATGACGAGCTGTACATTATTGATTGGGAAGCAGCCGGATATGTAAATCCTTTTCAAGAATTGATAGAAGTGTTAAATTATTGGATTTCCGATGAAACAGGAAAGTACAATAAGGCGAAGTTTGATGCGTTGATGCAGGCATATACAGAGAATATGGACATCGGTAATGTGAATTGGGATGCCGTAATGGCCTGCAGCTTTGACGGAATGCTTGGATGGCTGGAATATAGCATAAAACGGGCATTGGGCATGGAAGGTTCCGAAGCTAAAGACCGGCAGGAGGGAATGCAGCAGACAAAAGGGACTATTCTGGAATTAAAAAAATATGAAAATCAGATTGAACAGCTTAAGGAATGGATGATGTGTTGCACTTTAGACATGAAAAGGAGAAAATAGTTTGAGCGAAGAAGCAAAAGAAGTGATTGCAGTAATTGCAGGGGTAGTTGTGCTGATTGCCGGTTACATAAAACTATTTTTTCCGGAGCATTCGCATAAAAATATGTTCATTAAGAAAGCAGAGGCGAAAGGACATTATAAAACAGCAACACTGATAGACAGCATCTGTATCTGCGGTAATCCGGAAGCAAAAAGCTCTTACAACAGGTATGATAGAATGAAATGTATCTATGAATATAGGGTGAATGGCGTTTCCTATAAAAAGAAATTGATATTTCGGTCGCAAGGTACAGTAAGCATACGCTATCCTTACGAAATCACTATTTATTACGACCCGAGGCATCCTTCAAGAGGTGTATGCAAGGAAGATGTTCGGCCGACAGCAGGGTGCCTTTTGACAATTATTTTTGCGGGAATTACGATTAAGGTGATTTATGAATTATTGAATTTATTATAAGCTGGAATGCGGGGAGGTGACGAGAAATGCTGAAAGTTAAGCTAACTATAACAGACAGTAAATGCAGATGCGGGTATTTCAAAAAAGGGCAGGAGTTTCTTGTTGAAGACTTATGTCCGCCACTTTGTCATGAACTGTGGAACAACATTTACCCATTTGTTTACGCATTGCAAAACGGGGCATTGCTCGATTATGGATCAAATCGCGCGAAAATGTTCGATGCGAAATGTCCGGATGAGGGCAGAGTCGGCATTCATGGTGAAATTGTAGAAGAATGATGACTTTCAGTTTAAGAGGTGGGGGACCTGAAAGCCCTTCGCACTATTTTCAGCGGGAAACGTCCTATTTCCACGCTTTCAAAATTGCAGTATAGTTGAGAAAGGGACAATAATGATTTTTCTGATAGAGGCAAATGAAAGATACATAGATGAATTAGAACAGTTTAGGAATGAGGTGCTGATTCACGATGCCGATAACGAGGATCAATTCGCAGGTTGTATGGGGCTGGAAAATTGCAATACTGCAGAAGGAAGTCAAATGGTGGTGTCTTGGAGAACATAATTGAAGTTGAAGGCCACAATATGGAAAGATACTGGATTGACACGAAAACTGAGGAAAAATTCGGAGGAAATAGCAGCATGGAACAACATATGAAGGTAAGCGATATGCCGGCCTTTTGTTCGGAAATCAATGGATGGCTGAGCGGGCGTTACGGTACGGAGCAGGGCGGACAGATATGGGAAGCGACCTGCAGGCAGTATGAAGAATATTTAAAAGAGTTACCGGACTATGGCGGAAAGAAGAACGGGCATGCACTGGCAGTTTACGGAGGGCTGCTTATCTTTTCCCTGTACCCACAGCTCCCGGATCAGCCGCCGATGGAAGAACTCCAGGATTTTGTAAGCCATATGTTTATGGGAGCTTTTGAGAAGCTTGGCAGGTTATTCGACTTGAATCGAAAACTTGACATGCGGCTGATTGATGCAGTTTTCAAAAAGTGCGGAGATAGGGACAGGAAACAGTACCAACAATATCCGGCAACGTTCTGCAATGTTTCAGAGCCTTACGACAGGGAAAACCGCGCTGCCAGATACCATTTTACCCAGTGTCCGAATGCGGAATTTGCGAAGAAACATCAGCTTATGCATGTGCTTCCGTTATTATGCAATTCGGATTATTGGGGAATCAGCCGGATTCATGGAACACTGATCCGCTGCGGAACCTGCGGAAACTCCGATAAATGCGATTATTGTGTAGTCGGATCGGAAAGTCCGCTGGCGCAGAAGTATGAGATCGTGAAGGACGAAGGCGGATTTCTGGTGAGCCGGGAGAAGGCGTAGTATTGACAGATCAACAGAAAAGAATTATGATCGCTATGAACAAATAGAAAAGCATTCATAGGTAGAATTATGGCAAAGGCATTCACGGAGACAGAGAGAGAACAGATTCGGAGACAGCTGCAGGACGAGGGCCTGAAGCTGTTTCGGGAAAAGGGACTGAAAAAGGTATCGGTCCAGCAGCTGACGCAGGCGGTGGGAATCGCGCAGGGAGGCTTTTATTCCTTTTATGACAGCAAGGAGGCGCTGTTTCTCGACTGTGTGAACAGGCGGCTAGCCGAGAAGACGAAGACATTCAGTGAGATTCCGGCAGAGAGCTATGGGACGGAAATCGAAGATCCTCACCGTTTTCTGGCAGAGCTCCTTTTCAAGACGGGAATGCACCTGAAGGATAATCTCGCTTTCAATAACCTGATTAGCGATTCTGTAAATATATTGCTTGGGAATAACGATAATCTGGAGCAGAACAGCGTTCGGATCATTAAAAATATGCTGACGGAACTGATGGACTTCTGGGCGGCGCACGGACTTACGGTAGAGGTGGAGACCGGGGGACTTAGGGCTTTCATGAAGGCGGCAGCAATCCTGTTTATGAATGAAGAAATTATCGGGAAGAAGTATTTCCCGGAGATATACAGAAACTTTGTGGAGGAAAACGTAAAGCGTTACTTTCAGGTAGCAGGTACTTACAAACCCTGATCGCGGTCAGGGTTTCTTCAAGAATAAGCAATGAATGGATTTCAAAACGTTCATAGGAGGAATTGGGTATGTACATTAAAAGGTTTGAAGATATTACAAAGGAAGATGTCAAAACTGCGGGCGGAAAGGGAGCCAATCTGGGGGAAATGACCCGGGCGGGAATACAGGTTCCGCCCGGAGGAGTCCTCACGGTGCCGGCATATGAGCAGTTTATGAAGCAGAACCAAATTGCCGTAACCGGAGAACCGGCAGCGATCCGGCGGGCGATTCTGGACGGAGAGCTGCCGGAGGATGTAAAGGCGGAGGTGACAGCGTTCTACCGGAGCATGGGGGGGAAATGTGCGCATAGCGGTACGTTCTTCGGCGACGGCGGAGGATCTTGTGGATGCCAGTTTCGCAGGGCAGCAGGAGACCTACCTGAATATCCGCGGGGAAGAAAGACTTCTCGACAGCATTAAGGCATGTTATGCATCCCTGTGGGGAGACCGTGCCGTCAGCTACCGGCGGGAAAAGAATTATGACGGACAGCATGTTGCCTTGGCGGTCGTGCTTCAGCGCATGGTGGAGAGCGAAACTGCGGGTGTGTTGTTTACCCAGAACCCGATGCTGATTAACGCCTCTTACGGACTTGGGGAGTCGGTGGTCTCCGGTGCGGTCAGCCCGGATGAACTGACCTGCCGGCGCGACGGAAAAATCATAAGACAGGTCGTGGGAAGCAAGGAAACGATGGTGGTCTACGGTGAGAAAGAAACCGTGACTGTTCCGGTAAAGCCGGAAGACAGAAGCAGACTGTGCATTACGCTCGGACAGGTAAAGGAGCTTGTGAAGGCGGGACTGTCCTATAAAACTGCCGATATGAACTACGATCTGCTTGCACTGGCTGACAGGATCATGAAAAATCCTGCGGCAAAGACATGGAGGGAGGACAGGGAAAGGTTCCTGCAGGTGCTCCGGCCGCTGCTGACTGCCGACAGAGGGAAGGAGATGTCCCGGTCTGAGGAAGAAGCATGCTATAAGGCGCTTCTTGGAAAAATGACAGCGGGCATGAGTGAGAAGCAGAGCGGGAGACTTTTGCAACAGGTGGAGAGCTATCGGTTCTATCATGCGTACCGCGAGGAGACCCAGAGCCTTTGGGAAACAGCCTTCTATGCCTGCAGAAAAGCGCTGGAGCGCACGGCGGAGCTGTTCGGCGTGGCAGCGTTGGACTTACAGTATCTGTTCTGGGCGGAGCTGCGTACTGCCATGGAGCGGGGAAGCTTAAGCGCGGAGGAACTCGATAAAATAGCGAAGCGAAAGAGCCTGCGTCCTGCGGCGGAGGAGTACTGGAAGAGGCAGCAGTGGGAGGCGTTGAAGGGAGAAGGAGATACGCTGAAGGGAGTGAGCGGCAGCGCCGGTGAAGCCAGCGGAGAGGTCTGCGTGATTACCGCCCCGGCGGAGTTTGGCAAGCTGAAGAAGGGGGATATTCTGGTGTGCCGGTACACGGACCCCGAGTGGACGCCGCTCTTTACGCTGGCGGCGGCTGTTGTTTCCGATACCGGCGGTACGCTGTCCCACGCGGCAATCGTGGCGAGAGAATACAATATCCCGGCGGTTATGGCGGTCGGCTGTGCCACCACGACCCTGAAGGACGGAGACCGGGTATTCGTCAACGGCACTGTGGGGGAGGTGCGCTGCCTTTGAGAAGACGCAGCGAGGAAACGCTCACAGCTTAAGCGGAAAAGTGAGTCCCTTATTCCTCCACGGGCAGGACAAATCTTGAGCAATATCTCCGCGTTTCGATTTCACGGCCCGTGTTGGGCGCAACGATGCCCAGAACGCGCGGGAAACCTGTGGGCGTCAGACTACGGGCTTTTGCCTCATGCCCCAGCGCCAGCCACGCCTTGTCCACGCCGGAATAATCGCCGCAGTACAGCACTGACAGCACCTGGCATTCCGGCAGCACCACCGCGTCCGCGGGTGCGCTCTCTGACCGCACGGGAACGCAGACGGTATAGGGATAGGGCTGGTCACTGATGTACCCTTCCAAATAGTCTTTCCTCTCCGAGATCGTGAAAAGCGGCTCGTCGGAGAGCAAACAGCCCCGGCGGATGCACTCGCTGTAAAAATCGTACATATCGGCGTACTTGTCCGCGACGGTACGTCCTGTGCACTGCCGCATCAGGCAGGTCACGGCGGACAAACGCATGATCTGTACGGAAATGCTCAGCTCCTCCGCTGAGCGCAGCCGCAGCTCCTCCACGCTGCGCTGGAGGTCATGCAGACGCTTTTCCAGCACCGCAAGCGGCTTTGACACCTCGCCGCCACAGGCAAAATAGCCCGCGATCTCCTCTGCACTCAGTCCCATAGCCTTTAGCTTCTCAATCTGCAGAATGCGGGAGACATTGTGGTTGTCATAGTACCGTCGCCCGCTCTCCGGCGCGATATAGGCGGGGGCGAGCAGTCCCTTTTCTTCCAGGCGCATCAGTGTGCTGCGGGAAACGCCGCAGGCGCGCGCCGCCTCTGTAATCTGAAAGAATTTCTTTGTATCTTTTTCCATAAAATTTCCTCTTTCGATCTTGATTCGTTCATGGGTGAACGCATTATAATATTATAAGCAAGCCTGCGCCGGTGTCAAGTCCGACGGCAGACAAAGAACATTACGGTGAGGGGCTGCATGACAGTCTTGGAGCATACGAAGGCTGTAGGAACTTAAGAGAGGAGTGGAGAAACAATGAAGATCAGGAGACAAATATTATCCGTACTTGTTTCAGCCTGTCTTGTGGCGGGGATGCTGCCTACGGTGTCCCTTGCCGCAGAGGATAACGGCGCAAGCGGCCTGTGCGGACACCACACGGCTCATGACGAAGCCTGCGGTTATGTGGAGGGGAGCGAGGGAAGCCCCTGCACCCACGAACACGGGGCGGAGTGCTATACCGAGGTCACAAGCTGCACCCATATACATACGGAGGATTGCTACCCGGTATTGGAAAACAGCGTTTCGGGCAACGAGGCTGTGGAGCCTGCAGAGTGCAGCCATGTTTGCAGCGGGGAAAGCGGCTGTATTGTGCAGGAATTGAACTGCACGCATGAACATGACGGAATCTGCGGATATGTCCCGGCAGTGGAGGGACATCCCTGTACCTATGTCTGCGGATTGTGTGGACTGACCGAGATCACGGCGTGGAGCTGGGTGGATGAGCTGGAAGCCATTGACCCGTCAAGCGGTATCCTTGCCCTGTCCGGCGCGGAAAGCCCTGTCCTCTATGATGAAATTGTGGGCATCTTTCCGGCGGAGATTACCGCTGCCACAGAGAATGGCACGGAGACTGTCACGCTGGGCGGCTGGAGCTGTGACAACTATCCCGCGGAGGGAGCCGATACCGGCAGCTACCTGTTTACCGCAGCTCTGCCCGAGGGTTATGCCTTGGCGGAAAATGTGTCTGCCCTCACTGTGACAGTGGAGCTTGGCGGCGTGGCGGTACTGGGTGGAACGACGCACAGCAGCCACCCGATCTGCGGCGCAACGCATACAGATATCGGCGACCACAAGGGCACATGTGAAAATGTCACATGGACAGAGTGGAATGGAACAGATGAGATTACATATGATACGGATACCAACACCGCCTATGTTTATCTGGCGGACGATGTGACGCGAGACGATACCCTTGAAGTAAAAGCAAACTATACGCTATACCTCTGTCTGGACGGTCATAATATCACAAAATCAACCACCGGTCAGATCATTCAGGTTGGTGGTAATGCGAAATTCATACTCTGTAACTGTCAAAGCAGTGGTACGATTACCCATTCGACCGACGTAAAAGGAAAGGGCGTGGAAGTTGGTTCAAACAATGGCGCTGATGCTACCTTTATCATGTACGGCGGCGAGATCAGCGGCAATCACGTAGGTACTTCTGACAGTAAGGAAGATGGCGCTGGTGTGGCAGTATCAGGCGGTATTTTTACAATGTATGGTGGAAAAATCAGAGATAACCATGTTGACGCAGCACTCAACTATGGCGGCGGAGGTGTACTTGCCAGTGATGATTTTATTATGTACGGTGGCGAAATCAGCAACAACACATCTTCAGATTACGGTGGCGGCGTGATGGCTTGGGGCTCCAGTGCTTCTGCGGCGATATATGGCGGCATCATCAGTGGAAACACGGCGACAGGAAATGGCGGCGGTATATGCACGAATAACCCGCTTGTCATATCCGACAACAGCGTGATTGAAAACAACAGGGCGGAAAACGGCGGCGGTGTGTATTTTTACGGTTATTATTCCGATGAAGTCCTGACCATTTCCGACTCAGTGAAAATCGCCGGCAACACTGCAACCGGAGATGGCGGAGGTATTGCTGTGAAAAACGGTGGTGCACTTACGATAAACGGTGGCAGCATCACCGGAAACAATGCGGCGGGAAACGGCGGCGGTGTGTACTTCAACAGCAAAAACAGCAATGCAATCAAAATTTCCGGCGGTATAGACATCAGTGGCAACACGAAAAATAGCGTCAACAACAATGTCTATCTGCCAACCAACAAATATATTACCATTGCGGGTGAACTGACCGGCGGCAACAAAATCGGCGTGACGACGGAAGCAACGCCGGATAGTTCTAGCTATGTTCGCATAGCTACAGGCAACAAAGTCTATGCCGATCCGGAAAAATTTCTGTATGAGAACGACAATACCCTCTCTGTCAGTACGGTTATCAGTGGCAGCAGCGCCAAACTTGTCGTGTGCAAACATAGCTTGAGCTCGGATTGGAGTACAGATTCTTCCAGCCATTGGCACCAATGCTCCATCTGCAAGGGACAAAAAGATACTGCTGCGCACACCTATGATCGGGAGGTAGCGGTGGAAGGGTATAAGAAGTCCGACGCGACCTGTACATCCAAGGCGACTTATTATAAGTCCTGTGTCTGCGGTGCAAAAGGCACGGAGACGTTTGAAAGCGGTGAACTAAACACGAACAACCATACCGGTACTTTGAGTGATTGGAAGTCAGACGGCGACAATCACTGGAAAGAGTATTCCTGCTGCGGTGCCATCGCTGAGAAAGCGTCGCATACCGGCGGGACAGCGACCTGTCAGACCAAGGCAGTATGCGATACCTGCCATCAGCCATACGGCAAGTTAGGCAGCCACGATTCGGCAAGCATCTGGAGCAAGGATGCAAGCGGTCATTGGCACGTCTGCCGGACAGCGAATTGCACCGAGAAGCTGGATTTTGCTGCACACACTCCCGGCGCAGCGGCAACTGAGGAGACTGCCCAGACCTGTACGGAATGCGGCTATGAACTTGCCCCGGCGTTGGAGCATACCCATGCTTGGGGTGAATGGACTTCCAACGGCGACGGAACACATACCCGCATCTGTTCAAAAGACAGCAGTCATACCGAAACGAATAGCTGCTCTGGCGGGACAGCCGACTGCCAGAACAAGGCAGTATGCGATATCTGTAATCAGCCATACGGCGAGCTTGGCAGCCACGATCCGGCAAGCATCTGGAGCAAGGATGCAAGCGGACACTGGCACGTCTGCCAGACACCGAATTGTACCGAGAAGCTTGAGTTTGCTGCACACACTCCCGGTGCAGCGGCAACTGAGGAGACTGCCCAGACCTGTACGGAATGCGGCTATGAGCTTGCCCCGGCTTTGGAGCATACCCATGTTTGGGGCGATTGGACTTCCAACGGTGACGGAACACATACCCGCATCTGTTCAAAAGACAGCAGTCATATCGAAACGAATAGCTGCTCCGGCGGGACAGCCACCTGCCAATCCCCGGCTGTCTGCGCTACCTGCTCCCAGCCTTACGGAGACAAGGATATGAACAACCACACGGGCGGCACCGAGGTACGCGGCAGCGTGGAGGCAACCACCGGTGCGGCGGGTTATACGGGCGACACCTATTGCAAGGGCTGCAGTACGAAACTCGCGGACGGCAGCACCATCCAGAAGAAAGAAGACAACACCGGTGGAGGCGGCAATGACAGCGATTCCGATAACAATACCTCATCCATCGCTGTGACCGTCCCGGTGTCCGGCGATGAAAACACCATTCGGGTGGATGCGGCGGTCAGCGGAACAGCGGCAACCATCGAAACGGTTGACCTCTCAAAACTGGATACCGTCATCGGGAACAATGTGAAAACAGGCATCGTGACCATCGATTTCTCCGTACTGGAGATAGAGGTGGATATCGTAAAGCTCCCTGCCAACGTGGTAAAGCAGATTTCGGAGGCGGTGAATGACCCGGACAATGATGCGGAAGGTCTTGAGATCGTCCTGACCGATGGTACATCCATTGAATTTGACGCAAAGGCTCTGGACAAGAATGCCGCACAGGCGAACGGGAACGACATTACCATCTCCATCAAGCCTGCCACGGACAACATGCTGAATGACATGCAGCGGCAGGCTGTTGGCAGCCGTCCGGCACTGGATATTAACGTCACCAGCGGCGGCAGAAGCATCTCCGACATGGGCGGCAAGGTTACGATCTGCGTTCCCTATGAGCTGCGCTCCGGCGAACAGGCAAGCGGGATTGTGGTCTATTATGTGGACGGGAACGGCAACAGGGAACGCTGTGAAACCGGCTATGACCCGGTAAAAAAGCGGGTGAACTGGAAAACCAGTCATTTTTCCGTCTACATGATCGGGTATGACGAGAGCGTTAAGAAAAGTCCGGTAACCGGGGATGATGATCCTGTCTATGTGACCTATACCGTGCAGAAAGGCGACACCCTCTGGGCAATTGCGAGAAAGTACGGCTGCACCGTCTCCGAGATCGTGGCGGCTAACAGTGATTTAATCAAAAAGCCGAACCTGATTTATAAGGGCTGGCAGCTCCAGATCCCGCAGGATGAAACAATGGGCGCAGACAGCGCGGATGCTATCCTGCCGGACAACAGGAAAACCGTTGTTTACATTGTCAAGCGGGGCGACACTCTCTGGGCGATTTCCCGAAAGTACGGCTGTACCGTGGCAGAGATTGTCGGTCTCAACGGGAAACTGATTACCGATCCGGACTTGATTTTCGCCGGATGGGAACTGGAAATCCCGCAGGATTAAAGAACGGAATATAACAAAGCGGAGGAAGGTTTACAGCCCCCGGCATTTCTGGTCACCGCGGCCAGAGGTGCCGGGGCTTTTTGTGCGAAAAAACGCAGACAGGCAGGAACATGCGGAAGCTTGTTGCGCATGGAGAGCCTTGCAGGAGAAGTGCTTTCATTAGAAATGCGTATGGAAAAAATACAACAGCTATGTTAAAGTTATCGAAGGGATAAAGCAAAAGATTGAGAAAGGAACAAAAGATAATGGCGAAAACAGAAAATATTAATTATCGTGTCGAAACGGATGGGTTTATGGTGAACTTTTTCTTTCGGAGGAGGACAAATATCCTGAGAAGGCGCTGATCTGCTTTAGTGGCAGCGATGGAGGGATTGAACTGGCGCGGACGCTGGCAGGTGTTTTTCAGTCTCAAGGGCTGACAACTCTGGCTTATGTGATGGAGGGACTGCCCAAACAATTCTCTAAGGTTCCGATTGATTCCTTAGAGGCGGCAGCAAAGCGGCTGCACGATATGGGATATAAAAAGGTAGGGCTGTGGGGCATCTCAAAAGGAGCGGAACTGGCATTGCTGGCGGGAAGCCTTCTGCCGGGACTTGTCAATGCCGTGATTGCGGTTGCACCCATGAATATCGTATGTCAGGGATTTGCCAAGGAGAAGGGGATTTCCTTTGTACCGGGAAGCAGCTGGAGTTTTCATGGAGAAGAAGTGCCGTATAGCTCTTATGGGATGGAGAAGTTTCCCCTCGGCCATATACTGTGGAAAAGCCTCCGGATAAGAGACGTAACCATGTATGACCTTTACCTGCCGCTTGTGCAGAATCCTGATCCTGCCGCAGTGATACAGGTTGAGAAAATAACCGGGCCTGTTCTCCTGATTTCCTCTAAGATGGACAATATGTGGCCGTCAGAGCTTGCGGCAAAGCAGATTACGAAGCGCTTGCAGGAGCATAATTTTCCGTACTTCTACCAGCATTTGAGCTATGATTATGGCGAGCATATGTTTGTCCCGATGGAATTTGGGCAGACAAAGCTCTTTAAGGGCGACAGCGGGAAAAATGAAGAGCCTGGGCTGAAGGCCCGGATGGATTCGCTGGTGAAAACGTTGGAATTTGTTTCCCGCTGGTAAAACCGTCCGCAGGCCGCAGGACTGAACATATCGTATTTTCCGTGTGCTTGATATTTGTTAATTGAGATTGAAACTTATTGACTATAAGACACAGAAAGTATACAATTAGACTTAAAGCTGCAAAATGCGATCTCAAGCCAAAGATATAGGAGGTATTAGGTGCCTGAAAATACGAACGTAGATATACCTGTAATAGTAGATAGTACGGAAGAGAAACTCGAAAATTTGATTCACTATGTACGTGGACAGCAGGTTATGATAGATAGCGATCTGGCGATGCTTTATAATGTCGAAACAAAAAGATTGAATGAGAGTGTGAAGAGAAATATAAAACGCTTTCCGGAAAGTTTTTGTTTTCAACTGACTGAGGATGAATATGCAGACTTGAGGTCGCAAATTGCGACCTCAAACACAGAAAATATTCCGTCTAAAGGTGGACGCAGATATTTACCATATGCCTTTACAGAGCAGGGAATAGCAATGTTGTCAGCAGTTTTAAGGAGTGATGAGGCTATTCAGGTAAGTGTCAATATTATGAATATTTTTGTTAAAATGCGCCGCTTCCTGACTGAAAATGCGTTTATGTTTGATAAGCTAAACAGCTTGGAATTAAAACAATTAGAGTACCAGAAGGAATCTAATGAAAAGTTTGACAAGATATTTGCGTACATTTCCGAACATGAAGAGGTGGGGCAGAAGATATTTTTTGAAGGTCAGATATATGATGCTTTTAGCTTGTTGACAAGCCTTGTTGAAAAGGCTAAAAAATCAATTGTGTTAATTGATAACTATGTCGATGTCGGAACGCTGAATATTCTGGCAAAGAAGAAGGAGCATGTAGATGTAACAGTGTATACAGTCCATAGAACTCGTTTGTCCATTCAGGACATAGCGAATTTTAACAGGCAGTATCCGACACTAACGGTGAATTATACAGAAGTTTTTCACGACAGATTCCTTGTTATTGACGGGGTGACAGCATATCATATTGGCGCATCTCTTAAGGATGCGGGTAAGAAGTGCTTCGGAATAACCAGAATAGAAGATGTTGGAGTAATATCGGATATTCTTCAGCGTTTAAAAATTGAAACGGAAGAAGCCGGAGATTAAGCGTGAAAGAACATGAAAAGCACGTTATGGTTGAGTGACCCGGTATGGGGAGGTTGGGCTAAAATGGTAATAACAATAATTGCAATGCTTATGATTATGGCAGCATATTTTCTGCTTTTATATGGTGGAGTCGGGTTCATTCAGGATAAGAGATTTTTCTCTTCTGCACCGAAGGAGAATCTGGCAGTGATTCCCGACAAAAAGAGAGATTTCGCGGAGCTCATATTATTGGCTGGGTTATCATTGGAATTGCATTTCTGCTGTTTATAGGGGCGGCTGTCCTCAGCGCGTGGGATGGCGTAAGAAATGATTTTAGCTTCCTGAAATTCTTTGTGCGCTTCCTTGTAATGCTTTATGGCATGGAAATTTATGATATTGTTTTCTTTGACTGGGTGCTGCTCTGTCATTCAAACTTCTTTCCCCATTTTTATCCGGAGCTGAAAGGCGTTGTGGGGCCGCATATGTTTGGGTATAACAAGAAGACACATATTTTACATTTCGTTATATACATTCCTATCTGTGCCGTGATTGCGTGGATATGTACGCTGTTTTGAAGCGCTGGAGAATGATGGGTTACGCATTGTGCAGGGCATGTTACTACCGGCAAAAGGGTGATAGTTATGATATTAAGTGCTTCAAGAAAGACGGACATACCGGCATTTCATTTTGACTGGTTTTTACAGAGAGTTAGGGAAGGGTATGTAATCAGCCGCAATCCGATGTATCCTGAACAGGTGTATAAGACACCAATCAATCCTGCCACTTGTGACTGCATTGTATTCTGGACAAAGAATGCAATTCCGGCTATAGAGAAGCTGGATGCCTTAGCAGAGTACCGGTACTATTTTCAATACACGGTTACAGGTTACGGTAGGGATATTGAAAGAAATCTTCCGGATAAGCGACTGCTAATGGAAAACTTTATCAGGCTATCCGATAAATTGGGATCCATGAGAGTAGTCTGGAGATATGATCCGATTTTATTCACAGCCGAATACACGCCGGATTGGCATTTGCGGAAATTCAGCGAAATGGCTTCTGCATTCAGAGGGAAGACAGAGAAGAGTGTAATCAGTTTTTTGGACACTTATTATAATTGTGCAACAGTGAATAAGGAACTTGGCATCTATTTTCTGGAGCGGGAGAAATTAACGGAATTTGCAAGGCAGTTAGCGGAGATTGCGAGAGAAAATGGAATTACCGTTGCGACTTGTGCAGAGAAGCTTGATCTGGAGGAATGTGGTATTGAACATAATTCGTGTATCGATAAGTCTTTGATTGAAAGAATTGTTGGCAAATCGTTTGCACTTTCTTCTGACAAAGGACAAAGAGAAGCGTGCGGCTGTGTGCAGAGTCTGGATATAGGGACTTATAATACTTGTAGGAACGGGTGTGTTTATTGCTATGCAACAAAGGGAGCCGGAAAGCTTGAGGAGGTTCTTCGGAGGAAGGATGATGCATCACCGATTCTTTGCGATACGATTTCAGAGGGGGATCGTGTCAAAGAAAGGAAAGCAGAGTCATCCGTTAGCAAGCGGCAGAAAGTACACATATAGCAATAGTGTCAGGAAACAGGGCACAGCATACAGGAGGAGTTATGAAATTTAATAATGTATATTTTTTTAATGGAACTGCCTATGCGGGAAAGTCTACCATGGTAAAACGCCTTGCGGAAAAATATAATGGAATTGCCTGTGAAGAAAATTATCACGAGGCAATGATGGAACAGCTGAATTACGATGAATTTCCGAATCTGGCATATACGAAGAGGCTTACGGATTGGGCTGAGTTTATACGCAGGACACCGGATGAATATGAGCATTGGATCGACGGAGTTTCTAGGGAATGTGAAATTCTGGAATTGAAGATATTGGAAGAGCTTGCAGGAAAGACGGAACAGAAAATATTTGTCGATACCAATATTTCGATTGAAACTTTAAAAAAGATTTCAGATGAAAATCATGTGATGATTATGTTGGCAGACCCGGCAATTTCCGTTACGCAATTCTTTGACAGACCTGACAGTGAAAAACAGTTTTTGTATCAGCTGTTATTGAAGGAAGAGGACTCAGATGCAGCAATCGCCAACTTCCGTGAATGTTTAGCCAGGATCAATTCGCAGGAAAGGTATGATAAATTCTTGCACTCAGGATTTCCTGTCGTTGTCAGAGACGAAGGCAGAAGTATCGAAGATACGATGCGGATAGTGGAAAAATATCTGAAATTAGAGAATGGCTGATTAGGGTTTCAAGAAATACTTGGCGGCTCACCGTTTAAGGAGGGCAGGAAGTGCTTGTATATCATGTAGTTACGGACAGACCTATGTATGTAGGGCAGCATATTGTCTTCGATGAGGAGCACCACAGCGGAGTTTATCAAAGAGTATATGAGAAGCTTGATATAGTAAAGGATATTTATTCCAATCCTGAAAAATATGATGAAGAAACGTTGGAACATCATACATCAGTGGCATTGAGAGAATTGGCATTAGAAGAAGTAAGACAGAAAAAATACCCAAAGTACCCTTCCCGAATGGGATGCCTGTATGTATCCAAAACGTTTGAGGAAGCGGAAAAGTGGGGAGTTTTTTTTGCACAGATTGGCAGACCTACCTATCACATTGTCAAATTAGATGTAGAGGGTAATGACTTTGTGGGGGATGCGACAAAGTGTTTTAAGGGCTGCCTGAGCAAAGAAGAAAATCTTAAGTTAGCGGAGGCTTATTGGGAAAGAGAAGCGGATGCGGACAATCAACAGGCAGTCTGCGAGATGCTGGTAGATGGACAGATTACGGTGGTTGAAATTGTAAAGGAAATCAATGCAAATATAGAATAACCTGCTTTCCTTCTGGTTTTCTAATTATACGTGAAAGGCGGGAAAATTTGAATTGCCAAATTATTATCATGCATCAAATGTAGAAGGCATACAGGTTTTGGAGCCGAGAATTTCAAATCATAATGTACCGATTATCTATTTTTCGGATAAAAGAGAAAATGTGCTGGTGTATTTAAGCAATGCAGTCGAAAAAGTTTGTAGGGAAGCTCAGTTTGAATATAATGGGATATGGCACAAATGGGGATCTTATGGATTTGAAAAAGATGGAAGATTACGATTTGAAGAATACTATCCGGATGCATTGGAAGATAGCTACAAGGGAGTACAGGGATATATCTATTCGTGCAATCAGATTACACCTTATCGAGAGATAGATATAAAAATACCTAATGTACATATTTCAGCGCAAAGGACAGAAGTTCATTCGTGCGAGTTTGTGCCGGATGCCTATCATGAATTGATAAAAGCCGAGCGAGAGGGGAAAATCACAATCCTTAGATACGGCGAGTTTATTGCAAATAGGAAAAGGCTGGAATGGCTTGGGAAGGTTATAGCGGATGAATATCAGAACAACGGGTCACATCCGGAGTATAGGTTTTTCCTCAAGGCAAGATTTGGCGAGCTGTTAGAGACTTTCGCAGGAAAATATGAGGAGAAAGTCTTTAAGTGAGCGGGAAGCAGGAGAAGGTCAGAGACGCATGTAGGGATCAACGGGTTGTACATGCGGAAAACGTGGTGGGAGCGGAGACGCAGGTAGGGATTGGCGAGTTGTACATGCGGAAAACGCGGCGGGAGCGGAGACGCATGTAGAAATCGGCGAGTTGTACGTGCGGAAAGCGATAGGAAACCGAAACCGCAGGTAGGGATCAGCGGGCAGTACATGCGGAAAATGGGAGGAAACCGAAATCGCAGGTAGGGATCGACGGGCAGTACATGCGGAAAATGGGAGGAAACCGAAACCGCAGGTAGTGATCAACAAGTAGTACGTGCGAAAAGAGGGAGAAAATCGAAATCACATGTAGGGATCGACGAGTCGTACATGCGAAAGACGGGGTGAGGCTGAAAGCGCAGGTAGAAACGGAGGACGAGTGTAATGTTTGAACTGAGGAAGCTCTCTGCCGGGGACGGTATGGAGATTTATGAGATGCTGCAGGAGATTCCTGCCGAAGAGAACAATATGCACAACAGCGTCTGTGGCATTTCGTATGAATCGTATCAGGATTTTCTGGCTGAGAGTGAGAAGGAGTCTGCGGCAGAGGGGCTTATTGACGGGTGGAGGGTTCCCTCGACAAGATACTGGCTGTATGTGGAGGGGAAGCCGGTCGGCTTTGCTGACTTGAGACATTTTCTGACACCGGCGTTGAGGCAGAGCGGCGGAAATATCGGTTATGCAATCAGACCGACCGAACGTGGTAAGGGCTATGGGAAAAAGCTGTTGGAGCTTCTGTTGGAAGAGGCGCGGAAAATGAAGCTTGAAAAGGTATTGATCACGGCGCGTCCGATAAACATGGCTTCAATAGGTGTGGCGAAAGCGAATGGAGGAAAGATAGTCAGGCAGACGGAGGAATGTGTGTATCTTGTGATTCCGCTTGTGAATTATTCCGATGTAAAGCTTGAGACAGAGGATTTAATTCTCAGGAAGGCGAGGCTGGAGGACTGGCGAGCTTTGTACCATAATCTCTGGAAGCACGAGGAAAGCGCAAAATATATGCTTTGGAGACCGAAGAAAAGCGAGGAGGAAGCCAGAGAGTGCATGAATAGGACAGTGGACTTCCAGAAGACGGAGAAATATGCATTTCTGGTATATCTGCGAAAGACGGGCGAGCCTATTGGCTTCGCCGGAATGAAGGATGCGGGCGATGGAGTCTATGGGGAGACGGGAATCGCGCTGGGGCCGGAATTTGTGGGAAAGGGCTATGGCAGGCAGATTTTTAATGTCCTGACGGAGGAAGCAAAGCGGATGGGGGCGACGAAATTTGTGGCGGGCAACAGAACGGAAAATGAAGCCTCCTGTAGGTGTCAACGGGCATGTGGATTTTTCTTTGACCATCTATCCGAGGAAAAGACAGATCCTAAAACCGGCGAGAAATACTTTCTGGAGTACAACGTAAAAACACTGTAGATAGGGATACTGGGGGAAATGCTTCATCCGACTGAAATTGTCTGAGTTGTTTTCAGGGTTCCGGCCCTCGGTTGCGTTAAGTACTGATCAAACAGCTAAGGATATTCGCAAAAATCTTTAAATTGCTGCGCTCAAACAGGCGGCTTTTGGCTCATGACGCTTTTTAGTCACTACTAAGCACAACTAGAGGTTCCTATACATTCAAACAATTCAGACAATTACAACCTATCGGAGCTTTTGCTTCAGTATCTCGGACAGGGAGTGCAAATCCGACATGTGGTGAGCGAGCCGTACATGCGGAAAATGGGAGGAAACCGAAAGCGCAGGTAGGGATTGACGGGGTGTACGTGCGAAAGACGCGGCGTGGTCGGAGACGCATGTAGGAATCGGCGGGGTGTACGTGCGGAAAGCGGTAGGAAGCCGAAAGCGCAGGTGGGAATCGG
>OIZV01000061.1_pt1 | contig 76330 bp, 68 predicted proteins | sample 1588681 | NCBI WGS metagenome assembly OIZV01 (sample SAMN03283281) | human gut metagenome | biome: human-associated habitat; material: feces | host: Homo sapiens | place: Peru | collected 2012 | reverse complement strand
AACCAGCTAATGGGACAAGAGGGAAGAAAGCTTAAGGGCTTTTGACCCCGGTATCCTGTCATGAGGATGTGAACTTTGTCACGGTCACCGCATTTCCCCGACCGTGACAAAAGAAGCGTCCCTAGGGCTCCAGTATTTTTTCGATAGATTCCGCCAATAAATTCCATGAGCCCATTTCTTCGTAGGCTTCTTCCGCCTTTTTCAGCTCTTCAGCTGCCCTTTCCTGATCGCTGGTTTCCGTGTAAGCTCTATGCCAGAGCATAGCTTCATAGTACCTTGCAACCCCGTAATATTCCTCTATTTCAGTGTTTGTACGTGCTCCGGTCGTCACATCGGTATAATAATCTCCAAGCAGGCTTGCGAAATCATCATAGCGGACATCTCTTTCCAGCTGTCCCGCATTCACTGACCGGCCGCAGGCATAAACAATGGATTCCATCATACTTACGACCCTGCCGAAAAGAACCAGACAGAGTACTCCGATTACAATATTCATTCCGATCAGCATTATCTTTTGTCTATTGCTTCTCTTCTGATTATTCATCTTCCGCACCATAACCCATCTCCTCGCTTCCTTTGTTCAAAAGGTATAGTCTCTCTGCCTGGTTCAACTCCCCGAACTGCTCTGTCTCCTCCACAGTAAACCCGAGGTACGCACGCAGCAAGATTTTCAATTTCGTCTCCATCTGTTCCATGACAGAAAGACTCTTCTCCCGGATATTTTCATCGTTATAATACCCTTCGTCTTTGCTTCTCTCAAACCATGCATATCCCCACTCAATGTTACTGATGTATGATCCTGCGGTTCTTTCATCCTCCGCCATGATCAGACTATTAATGCTGCTGTACACCACCTCGTACGCGCTTGCCGCCTGAATCAATGGCTGATAATCCTGATAGTTATCGTTATACCCGTCGATATAATGATTTTTGCAAAAATATCTGAACGCCGTATAATTTTCTTCTTCCAGATAGCGATCCATCTGGCTGCTATATTCTTCCACATGTGCATTTGCGTCCATGGTCACAAACCATCTACGTATATCCAGAACATTGTCGTCAATCAGAAAGACAACAAATATCGCAAGCATCAGAGCCGCTATAATGACTGCACGGGCAGTAATTCCGCCAAATCTCTTTGCTACGCCGTAGACATCCTTTCTGGTCTCCTCAAAATGATCCTGATAGCGTTCCATGTCTGCCGCATGTTGTATGGCCTCCTCATTGAGACGGCCACAGTGAGGGCAGGTTTTTTCTTCTAATGACAAATTTCCTCCGCAATACTTACACTTCACTGTCTCATTTTCCTTTCATCCATTGTTTTATGACTTCCTCGCAAAAATCATATGACACGATTCCCTGATTGGTCTTTATCTGTTTCTCAAATTCTGCCTGTTGCTCATCAGACAAATCCCATCTTGTCCCTAATCTGTCGGTACATTCGTCAATATACGGTTGCAGGCGTTTCCGCTCGCCCTCCGAAATCCCAGTTCCATAATCAAGCCCTTTTAGATGCCAGTAATTATGCAGCAGAAATACCTCATCATATTCGTTCATTACTTCTCCTGCCGCCTCCTGATCTAACAATTCGTTAATTGCCTGACATTTCGACAATTCAAAGCAAAAGTTTGCATGCTTCCACTCGTAAACCGTCCTTTTCTCATCTATGGCCTCATCGAACACTTCCAACAGCTTTCCATACTCTTCCTGCCTATATAGTTCGTCAAAAAGTGGAAACATCTCTTTTTGCCACAGAACCTCTGCTTTGGAATCCACCTCGGAATCACCTCTGCTGAGAAGCTCCCTCACCCCCACAATGCCTGCCGCTACGGCAGCGACAACAAACAGAATTAAGAGAATGTACTTTACATAGTGTTTCTGCTTCTGCAGTTCCTTTCGTGTCTCCTGTTCCGGCACATCACCCAGCTTTTCCACTTCACCACGCAAGTTTTGCAGCCGTCCCATATACTCCTTCTCCGCACCCTTGTAATTCAGGGTGTCACAGTAGGGGCATTTCGGTAGCGACTGCCGAAATTTCGCGCCACATGAACTACACACTATCTGTCTGGACATAATATGACTTTCCTCCTCTGCTTCAGCCCGCACGGTTCCGGGACAGGAAACCCTTCAGGCACTCCCGCTTTCCATTTTAATAAAATGCCCTTGACGAATCAAGGGCATTTCATACACATCCTTTTAATTTTCTTCCTTCCGCTTCTTCACAATCACAATTCCGATTGTTACCGCTGCCGCTATGCCTGCAAAGGCGATAAGCCAAATAAGCGCTGCCTTATTATTTGTGGCGGAAACTTCGGTCTCCTGTGACGGAGCCGCATCCGCGCCGTCCGTATCTATCACCGGCAATCTGATAGTCAGTTTGTTTCTGGGATGACATAGGAATATAATATTTGTATTTCCCCACTTGTAAAACCACACCTATGCTTTCCACAAATTTTTTCACATCCTTGTCTTTAATAATTGAAAATGTCTTTGCCCCATACTTTTCTTCCAGCATCTGTGCGCCCAAGCCTTGTTCTCTGGCTTCATCATCTGTCAGATCGGCAATCACAACGGCGGCAAACCCATGACTACATCAAACTGCAATCCACTTTTCCGCATCGGTCACGGTTTTCTGTTTTGGAGCTTCGCCATCGTCTGCTCGCTATGCAAGAACGTCAGACCAAAACTGTTGTATGTTCATAGTAAATGTCCATCCATAATATCCTTAAGTGCATCAATTATTTTTCCATAATGCTTTTTTATCTTTTCATTTTCGGTATATACGGCATCAAAACGCACAAGACGATCTACGATATGCTCTGATATTGTACGCTTGTAGTCTGCAGTATCTTCGTATCTGCATACTATCAAATTACCACAAGATTCCTCATCAAGAAGATGGGAATAGAGATCATGAACGACAGTCTCACGAACAACAGCGACTTCGTTCTCACAGACAAGCTCCGAACTCCACGATGTCATTCCACGCATAAATCCCTCATCACCAATCTCATAGATAGAGCATTTTTTGTCTTTGAAAGATAAGCGAAAGGCATCGGGATAGCACTCCATAATAACAGGAACACCATTTTCTTCGCTGATAATAAAGTCAAAATCATCTTGTGGCGCACCAAACAGAAGTCCGGTAACCACATTTTCGATGGCGTACACATACGCCTTTTTGTGTGTTGAAACATGCGGCTTCAATATTTTCAAGCCTGCGGTTTTTGATATGTGATAAAGCATAATTATTTCTCCTCTACTTAATATTTTACCCGATTTTCAAAGACAGCACAACACATGTTTTCTGAATTTTCTTTTTCCACCTTTCGTGTTATACTCAAAATCATGACAGAAGAAACATCTCTTCGACACCGTGCCAGACCAGAAAACCCAGTATTTATGCGGTCTACACGTTTCTACACGGTATTTTAAGAGAAATTTTGTAGAAAAAAATATGGGAAACACTGATAAAATCAATGTTTCCCATACTTTAACTTTACTGCTGGTGGCCGGACTTGAACCGGCACGAGGTTGCCCCCGAGGGATTTTAAGTCCCTTGCGTCTGCCTATTCCGCCACACCAGCGGACGCATATGGTAAAAGCACGCGCTCACCGCAACGTGCAATGGATGGGGGTGGATTCGAACCACCGAAGCAATTTGCAGCAGATTTACAGTCTGTCCCCTTTGGCCACTCGGGAACCCATCCATGTCGCGGACATAACGCCCTGACAATGTGAAATTTTAACATAGTTTGATACGAAATGCAAGGATTATCTTCTCTTCCAGAATGTGAAAATAATTCCTGCAACAATCAATGAAACTCCTAAGCCTATAAATATACCTTGGGCAAACGCATAAGCCGGATTCTGAATTAGCATAGCAACAAGATTTGACAGAAAACCTAAGGGAAGAAATGGAGAAATTCTCCTCTTTCCAACCAGTCCGTTATCCTCCGGCTCCTTTCCCATCCTTTCTCTCATCTCATCCAATATGCCGTTAATCCGGTTTACCTCGTTTATAATTAAAAGCGTAATTGCACCGATTACCAACACCATAACCCAAGCCGCGGCAGTACCCTGTATACCCCCGATGATCTCCATCGCCATGCAGATAAACTCCACAAGGATCACGGCCTTCAGGGTTGACCTGATCCGGAAATAGTGCTCGTAGGTGGATTCTGCATCGGTATACAGTTCAAACGGCCCGTCCTCCGCCTTCTTGCGCAGAAAGACCCAAGGCCCCCATGCGGACACGATCTCCACGCCCGCCTCCTCCATAAACTCGCGGTAATCACGGGGCGCATGAAAGAAGCCCTTTGTAAAGTCAACCTGATAGATATATTCGCCCGGCTCACTCTTCAAAAATTTGTAAAAGCCGAGGAAAAAGCCCGTCAGCGCATAACCCTCCGCTGCCATCTGATTTAACCATGCGGTTTCCTTGTCCTTGTCAAAAAGCGGCTTAAACTTAACCATCTTTTCCCCCTTATTCTTTCGTACTCAACCCTGCTTCCTTTTTCCACGGCCCATTGTGATAGAAGACAACGGATAAAATCGTTCCGAGCGCCCAGCCGATCGGCCATGCACACCAGATGCCGGTCGCTCCCCAGAGCGCGGAGAAGACGAACGCAAGCACCACTCTCAGGATCAGATCCGTAAAGGTCGATGCCATGAATCTGCCCATAAGTCCGGCTCCGCGGAGCACACCGTCCGCAACCAGCTTGATGGAGATCAGGAAATAGAACGGCGAGACAATTCTCAGGAATGTGACACCCGTGTCAATCGCATCGCCGGTAATGTTTTCCATAAATATGTACACAAGATAGCGTCCCGCCAGCAGGTAAGCCAGAACAAGGGGCACGCAGAGCATCCACACCATCTTCCAGCCCGCGCGGAAGCCCTGCTTTACGCGTTGAAGCTTTCCTGCGCCGATATTCTGGGAGGTAAAGTTCGAGATACCGTTGCCCAGCGTTGTAAGGGAAGTGATAACCAGATTGTTCAGCTTGATCGCTGCGGAGTAGCCCGCCATAACGCTTGGGCCGAAACCGTTGATCACACTCTGCAAAATGATATTTCCCACAGAGACGAAGCTCTGCTGGAGGATGCTGGGAACGGCGATGACCGTTATCCTGCCCAGCAGCGCCCACGAGAAGAGCTTCGCCCTCTTCTCGAGCTTAATGTCGGCAAGGCGCTTCAGCACGAACGCAACGGCAAGCACGCAGCTGACACCCTGACAGATAAAGGTTGCCCACGCGACACCGGCAACGCCCATCTGAAACTCTTTCACAAATAAGATGTCCATCGCTATGTTTGACAGCGATGAGATCGCCAGAAAGATGAACGGGGTTCTGGAATCCCCCAGCGCCGAGAAAATACCGGTGCTGATGTTATAAAAGAACAGGAACGGCAGTCCCCAGATATAAATGTCCAGATAAAGCATGGAATCCGCCATCAGTTCAGCGGGTGTGTTGATCAGATGCAGCAGCCACTCGCAGCCGAAGATTCCGAACAGCATCAACGCCGCGCAGAGCACGCCGGTAGCAATCAGGGAAGTGTACACTGCCGTTTTCATCTCGCCGTAGTCCTTCGTCCCGAAAAGCCGGGAGACGATGACGGAACAGCCGATGTTGCAGCCAAAGGCGAATGCAATGAAGATCAGAGTAATCTCGTAGCTGTTGCCGACCGCCGCAAGGGCGTTCTCACCGATGAATTTTCCTGCGACAAAGCTGTCCGCAATGTTGTACAGCTGTTGAAAAATAATGCTTCCGAACAGTGGCAGACAAAACTTCCACAGCACCTTCTGGGGATCTCCCACTGTTAAATCCTTATTCATCTCCGACGTAACCTCTTTTCTTTATCCTACTCTGTCGGTACAAATTTCAAGATCACGGCACAGGTCTTCGGCAGCTGGACATGGATCTTACCGCTGACAACCTCATATTCCTGGCCGTCGCTGAAGCCGTTCTCGTCCGTCCAGAGCAAAGCCCTCATTTTTCCATGCTTCGGCGTTCCGAGATCCCATACAAAGATCTCCTTCTCGATGGGACGACTGTTATTGTTGACAAGAATCAGGCAATAGTCGTTTTTATTGAAACGCCCATATGCCAGAAAATTATAGTCACCATCCACGTATTTGATCGAGCCGCAGCGCAGCTCCTCATTCTCCCTGCGAAGATGGATGATCTTCTTATGGAAGGCGATCAGTTCCTGATCCTCGCGCCCCCATGGATAGGTTCGTCTGCTGTCCGGATCGGTAAAGCCGCACACGCCCGCCTCATCGCCGTAGTAGATGGTCGGTGCGCCCAGCCATGTCATCTGAATGACAACTGCCTCCCGGAATACCGCCTTATTGATGCCCTGCTCGGCGGCGTAAGCTCCGGCGCTGTCGACTCTTCCGACCCTGCGGTTGGTGCGGGTCAGGAAACGGGAATGGTCATGGTTGGACAGCTCATTCATCGCTACCTGCCAGCTCGGCATGGAAAAGCTCGCGCAATGATGCTTCATAGCGCCCCAGAAGCTGTCCGCATTGCCGAGAAGGTCTTCCCGATAATCGTCGCTGTGCTTCTCCATTCCCGTCAGGAACCATGTCACAGGCTCCATAAACGCATCATAGTTCATGACGGTGTCCCATTCATTTCCCTGCAGCCAGTCGCGCGTATTTCCGTAATGCTCCGCCAGAATGATAGCCTCCGGGTTCGCTTCCTTTACTGCCTTGCGGAACTGCTGCCAGAAATAGTGGTTGTACTCCTGACTGTGTCCGAGATCCGCCGCAACGTCCAGTCTCCAGCCATCGGCATTGAACGGCGGTGACACCCACTTTTTTGCGACGCGCAGAACATAGTCAAACAATGCCTGAGAGCCCTCATAATTCAGCTTCGGCAGCGTATCATGTCCCCACCAGCCGTCATAGGAATTATTGTACGGCCAGCAATTCTCATTGTGAAACTGGAAGTAGCTCCTGTAGGGGCTGTCGGCGCTGACATAGGCGCCCTTCTCGTACCCCTCTGCACCCTCGTAAATGCGCTCGCGGTCGAGCCACTTGTTGAAGGAGCCGCAGTGGTTGAATACGCCGTCGAGAATGACGCGGATTCCCCTTCTATGGGCTTCCTCCACCACGCGGATGAAAAGCTGGTTGCTCGCCTCGAGATTCGCCCGGTTCGTCACGCGGTCAATATATCTGGATGCCTGCCGGTTCTCGTTCTGTCCGTGCGGAAGAAGATCGCCGTTATCATCCACGATCTTCCCGAAATGGGGATCAATATAGTCATAGTCCTGAATATCGTATTTGTGGTTGGAGGGTGAGACAAACAGCGGATTAAAATAGATCACATCCACACCCAGCTCCTGAAGGTAGTCCATTTTATCGAGAACTCCCTGTAGATCGCCTCCGTAGAAATTTCTCACATCCATATTGGCTGGATTCCGGTTCCAGTCCTCCACCCGCTGTACATGGTCGTTGATATAGCTGTACTCGTCTGTCAGCACATCATTCGTAGGATCGCCGTTGTAGAAACGATCCACATAAATCTGGTACATGACAGCACCCTTCGCCCATTGCGGGGTGCTAAAGCCGGGCAGAATCACGAAATCATAGTATTCGTTCACATCCTGTACCAGTCCGCGGGTGTCATAATATGCGTGAAGCCTCCCGGACTGTACCTCGAAGTGGTAGGTGACCTTCTCCGACTCCAGATGGATCTTCGCCGTATAATAGTCGAAATGCTTTTCCGACTCCGTCTTTTCCATGATGAACTGTTCTCCCCGGTACACCAGAAGAACACGATCCACATTATTCCTTGCCGTCCGGAATCTCACGGTGACATCCTCATTAGCAGACGGCTCCGGCGGAATAAGGTAATCGCCGGTGGTATCTGAGAAAAGGGCTCGTCGGTTAAACACAGGCCGCATATTTGCAATATACTGTCTGCTGTCCTCCATATGCTTTATTTGCTCCAGATCCAGTTTTTCTATCACAGTTTCATTCTCCCTGTCATATGACGTCAGAATTCACAGAGTTCTATTCACAAAATATTCCTTTCGGCTCTAAACAGTTACATTTTACTTAATATATCCTCTTAATTCAATAGTCAACCATAAAAAAACGGTACAAGCACCCCTGAACGGTAAAAAGGACAGCCATGGGGTGACTGTCCTTTTTAGAGAAGGTATTTCTTTCTTATGGGGTATAGCAAAAAACTATATAATGTATTGGGGGGGTTACGAGTATTATAATAGCATCCCCATGGGTTTTTGACTATTCCCAAAATTCACAAATATTACAAAATCATCGGTTGCTTTTTGTGCATTTTCTCCAATTATTCGTTGTGTAAATCTACCAACCGTCCTCGGATGTCATTTGTGCAACACCACGGGCACGGCGTACCGTCATGCCTCAGCCGTAAACAGGGCCTCAAATTCTTCCCTGCCGATCTTCTCTTTTTCAAGCAGAAGCTTGGCACAATTATGAAGAACCTGCTCATGCTCCATGATGATTCTTCTCGCACGGGAGTAGCACTGATCAATAATAGACTTGACCTCCTTGTCGATCTCGCCGGACACTGCCTCACTGTGGGATTTCGCATGTGCAAGATCCTTGCCGATGAATACCTCATCGTCATCATCGTCATAGCAGATAACACCGATGTTGTCCGACATACCGAAGCGTGTCACCATCTTACGCGCAACCTTGGTCGCCTTCTTGATGTCGCTGGATGCGCCGGTCGTAATATCCTTGAAGATCAGCTCTTCCGCGATTCTTCCGCCCAGAGATACCATGATCTCCTGCATCATCTGATCCTTTGTCATAAACATGTCGTCTCTCTCGGGAAGCGGCATGGTATAGCCCGCTGCGCCCTGTCCTGTGGGGATGATGGACACCGTGTAGACCGGGCCCACATCCGGGAGTACATGGAACAGAATCGCATGACCGGACTCGTGGTAAGCTGTGATTTTCTTTTCCTTGTCGGAGATCACGCGGCTTCTCTTCTCCGCGCCGATTCCGACCTTGACGAATGCCTTGCGGATGTCGTCCTGAGTGATATATGCCTTGCCCGCCTTGGCAGCATTGATTGCCGCCTCGTTCAGCAGATTTTCAAGGTCTGCACCGGTAAAGCCCGCCGTCGTCTGCGCGATCTGCTTGAGATCGACATCCTCAGCGAGCGGCTTATTCTTCGCATGTACCTTCAGAATATCCTCTCTGCCGCCGACATCGGGAGCGCCGACCGCCACCTTTCTGTCGAAACGTCCGGGACGCAGGATCGCGGGATCGAGAATATCCACCCTGTTCGTCGCCGCCATGACGATAATTCCCTCATTGACACCAAAGCCGTCCATCTCCACAAGAAGCTGGTTCAGTGTCTGCTCTCTCTCGTCATGCCCGCCGCCCATGCCGGTACCGCGGCGCCTTGCAACCGCATCGATCTCATCGATAAAGACGATACACGGCGCGTTCTTCTTCGCTTCCTCAAACAGATCCCGCACACGGGAAGCGCCGACACCGACATACATTTCCACGAAATCCGAACCGGAGATGCTAAAGAAAGCAACGTTCGCTTCTCCCGCGACCGCCTTTGCCAGAAGGGTCTTACCGGTTCCGGGCGGGCCCTCCAGCAGAACACCCTTCGGTATTCTCGCTCCGACCTGATTATATTTTCCGGGCTGTTTCAGGAAATCTACAATCTCCTCGAGATCTTCCTTCTCCTCCTTCAGACCCGCCACCTGCTCAAAGGTGATCTTCTTGTCTCCCATGGACATTTTCGCGCGGCTCTTGCCGAAGTTCATCATCTTGGCATTTCCGGCGCTGGCATTCATGTTCTGGGCATTGATCATCATAAAGAGGAAAACGCCGACCACGATCACGATCAGCATGGGGATGAGCGTGTTGAGCACCCAGCCCTCCCTGTGTACATCGTACACCATAGGGTCAAAGCCGTAGGATCTCACCAGCTCTTCCATCTCTTTGATGTCGGTCACATACAGCGTCTTGCCTTCGCCGCTCTTCAGCTCAATACCCAGAGCGCCTGTCGGTGTCTCACTGTTCAGCTGTATCTCTACGCTGACGACATTTCCGGCCTCCATATCGCTTATGAACTGGCCCTTGGTGTAGTTCTCCTCAATCTTCTGGTTCACGATGCTGGAGACAAATATAACAACCAGGGCAAACAGCATAAACACGACTACCGAATAAATTTTTTTACCTTCCTGCTTCAATGCGCAAGCCTCCTGTTAATTATCAAATTCCACTACTCCGATGTAAGGCAGGTTGCGGTACATCTGGTCATAGTCCAGACCATAGCCGACAACAAATTCATCGGGAATCTGGAAGCCTGTATAATCTACATTTACATCTATGACACGTCTGTCAGGCTTGTCGAGCAGGGTGCAGAGACGCAGGGATGCAGGACCTCTGTCGCGCAACATCTCTAGCAGATAGCTCAAAGTCCTTCCGCTGTCCACAATATCTTCCACTACCAGTACATTCTTATCCTTGAGGGATTCGTCCAGATCCTTCACAATCTTGACAACACCGCTGGATTTCGTATCGCTTCCGTAGCTGGATACGGACATAAAGTCAAGTGATACGGGAACCGTGATTCTCTTTGCGAGCTCACACATAAAGAAGCTTCCGCCCTTCAACACGCAGACCAGATGGATCTGCTTGCCTGCGTAATCCCTGCTGATCTGGTCACCGATCTCCTGTATTCTCCTGTCTACCTCTTCCTCTGATAAAAGTACTCTGATGTGCTCTGCCATTTTTCTCCTCCGTCTTGCTGTGCACAGCTCTAATGTGTAATTAGTCTGACCTGTAAAACATGCTTTGTATTACTGTCAACCTTATAATATTCGCTGATACGGTAGCCGATCAGCCAGATGACATGACTTCCCTCCGCCAGCACGGGAATCCGGTCCCGCAGTTCGCGGGGGATCTTTTCCGTCACCATATAGTCCTTCAAAGACTTATGGATGATTCCGCCTTTACCGTCTGACAGTGTGAGATAATCTCCTGTCTGCCGAAACCGAAGCGTCGGCGATTCTTTCATTTTAGCATAGTCAAACCATTTCGTATACTTATTTTTGGGAACTTCTTCGCCATTTATGAGAAAAATTTCCGAATAATCGAGTTCCGGCAGCTCCCTCTGCTCCGTTTGTCCCTTTCTGTAGATAAAAACCAGCCCGTATTCTCTCCTGACACAAATGTCATATGGGAGATCAATGCTCCGGTTCCCCTCTTTTTCCAGCAGGGCAAGCGCATCCCCGACATGCAGGGCGGAAATGTCCTTTCCCGTCGGCGAGATTTCCTCCAGAAGCCGCAGAAGGATTCTCTTGCGGATCGCCGGATGGTATTTCAGAAAATCGTCCGCCACAATCTCCAGCCGCTCCTTCCTCCTCGTCACGCAGCCTCTCAGGGCAGCGTCCGTCTGTTGCCGCAGATAATCCTCTGTCTCGGAGAGAATGTCCGCCGTCTGGCACATGTGACTCACCACTCTCGTCGAAACCTCACTCTCTGCCAGCGGAAGGATATGGTGCCTGATGCGGTTTCTGGTATATTCATCCTCCTCATTAGTATGATCATTCTGCCAGCAAATACCACAATCTTTCAGATAATCTTCAATTTCATCGCGTTCCAGACAGAGCAGGGGGCGAATAATGCTCCCCCTGACCGGCTCAATCCCGCAAAGTCCTTTCAGCCCGCTCCCCCGGAAGAGGTGCAGCAGCATGGTCTCCGCCCTGTCCTGCGCATTGTGTGCCACGGCGATTTTATTTCCTCCAAGCTCTTCCATCGTCTCCCGGAACGCGCGGTAGCGCAGTCGCCTCCCCGCGTCCTCCTCCGAGCACTTCTCCCGCGCGGCAAACGCCGGCACATCCACAGACACCAGCCGGAACGATACATCGTTCTCTTCGCAGAGCCTCCGCACAAACGCCGCGTCCTCGTCGGCAGCTTCCCCCCGGATGCCGTGGTTCACATGCACAACTGTCAACCCGACCGGCATTCTCTTCCGATATTCCAGCAACAGAAATAAGAGGCAAACCGAGTCTGCCCCTCCTGAAACTCCGAGGATCAGATGATCCCCCGGCTGTATCATATGATGCTTTTCCATGTAGGAAAATACCTTCTGTTGCGTCCTGTTTTCCATCATAGGCAAATGGTAGCTCATTTTTCCAAAAAAATCAAGCGAATCCCGTCTCCCAGATACCGATGACACCCACTGTCATATCGTCGCGGATATGCCCCTTCGCGGCGATCAGCGCCAGCCTCAGGAGCTTGTCCGCCAGTTCACCGGGATTCTGCTCCTTCATCTCCAGAATGAGCCTGCTGACGGTATTCTCGTATTCCTGCTCGCCAAACGCATCAATGACACCGTCCGATACCATGAAAAGGTAGTTGCCGTCCTCCAGCGTGCGGCTCAGGGGCTGGGAGTCAATCTGCTGGAAAATTCCGAGCGGAAGGCTCCCCTCCGCCAGCTGCTCCACCTCCTGCTCCCTCTTTAGGAAGGTCGCTGCGCCGCCAATCTTCCGCAGCTTACATTCCCCGCTGTAGAGGTCGATCTCGCAGATATCCAACGTGGGATGATTCCTGTCCTCACCCGTCGCAAACAGCGCTGTATTTACCATTTCAATTGCCGTGTCGGTGCTGTAGCCTGCCTCAAGCAGTTTTTCCATGAGGTCGAGAACCTGTCCGCTGTCCTTTCCCGCCTGTTCCCCCGAGCCTGTCCCGTCGGAGAGCATTACAGTCAGTCTGCCCCGCTCTGCCTCCAGCACGGCATAATTATCCCCGGACGCCGTCTCGCCCTCCTCCGTCGCTCTGGAAAAGCCCGTCAGCGCCAGAAAGCGCGTTTCCTGTTCCAGCATAAAGCTGTGCGGCGTCTGGTCTACGACAAACGGACTTGTGACCGCCAGCTGCAGCCTCCTGTTCAGCAGAACAGAGATCATGTCCGCCACCTCCTCCGCGGAGATGCCCGCCTTTCTGTCCGTGCTCATTGTGAGCACGATCGTCTCCCTGCCGTCGTCCCTGTCCATATAGCATGGATTTTCCACACGGATTCCCTCTTCGCGCATAGCATGGATAAGCAGGCGCTTCTTCCTCTCCTCCATCGGCTTGTAACAGAGAACCTCGCACGCAACCTCTGTCATGATCTTTGCCATCTCCCGCAGATGGCTCTTTAATATCTGCCGGTTCTCCCAGAGTCTTCTCTCCGACAGGACGATCTGTCTCTCCTCCGTCCCGGGACAAAAGTCCCCATCGTAGCTTCTTGCCAGTTCATAAAAGCTGTCCGCATAATTTAAAAGTCTTCTCCTGCACAGATCAGACACCTGCGCCGTCTGAAGTTCTCTCTCCGCTGTCTTCATTTCCTGCCCCGCTTTCTGCCGCCCCGACCGGACGGTAAGCCCGATTATAGATATACGACTCTGCTTATTTTGTCAAAACAGGGCGCGCCGCACTTAAAGTTTTGCGACAAAAAAAGCAGGAGTCCTTCGGCTCCCGCTACTTCTCTTCTTTAAATAAAATCTCACCTTCATAAACCAGCCCCAGCTTTTCCCTTGCCACATTCTCTATGTAACCCTTGGTCTGAACCTCTTTGCCAAATTCCTCTATCTCCGCGGTTCTGTCCTTCTCTGCGGCAATCTGTTCGTCCAGAAGCTGCTCTTCCTGCGCCTTCGCCTCGATCTTCTGCTGCAGCTCCACGCTCTTTACCGCCACAACGACCATGATCATGAGAACGACAAGTGAAACCAGAAACATGCTGAACCGATTCTGATGTTTTTTCCGATAAGCAACCCTGCGACCCCGTCCTGCCATAGATACTCCTTCCCCCCGAAATGAACTACTTCTTTAAACCTATTTTAAGCATTTTGAGAAAATACGTCAACTTGTTTTTTATCTGTCTCCCGATCCTGTGAACCACCGTAGCAATGCCAGACCTCGTCTTCGCAGCGCCCTTTCCGGCAAGCCGCAGCAGCTTCCTCAGCGGCCACGACAGCCAGCCCAGAACCTTCCCCAGTATCATAGATACATATTTTACCAGAAAAGGACTGCACAGCTTCCGGTACAGCACCATCCCCAGCAGCGCGCCGGACACCGCGAACCACCTCAGTGTGCCGTTGCTCTCGCGGTACATGAGCAGAAAGACCTTCGCCCCGCAATAGATCCAGAAGCCCAGATCCTCCACCGATACAAAGAATAGGTTGTGCGGCACAACCCTCCTGAATATCCTTAACAGATCATAGAGGAAGGTCACGAAGACGCCCAGCAGGAAAGCGTGAAGAAGAAATTCATTTTCACTCGCCATGGAAGCCTACCGGAACAGCTTGGTCAACAGGGATTCCGACTTATGTCCTGCGCCTGCTGCATCGGAATAGGTAAGACTGTCAATCCTGCCGTCCACATCTACCTCCCCTTTTTCCAGAGTCAGCCTGCTGACATGCAGATCGTTTCCCTTTATCATGAGCATTCCCTGCTCTGTCTCCAGCAGAATCTCATGTATGTCAAAGGAAAGTACATCATTGACGCCGTTGATCGTACAGCTCTTCCGGTTCGTCATCGTCATCTTATGCATGCGTGTGCTGCTGTTCAGATCCTCCATAGGTTTCTCCCTGTCAATCCTTTATAAAAGCCTATGCGGTTCCTACCCGCTTCATGCACTAAAGATACTTAAACAGCTCCTTTGCCTCATCCTTTTTCACTGTCTCCTGGACATCCAGCACCTCAACCTTAACCTCCTTGTTTCCGAAGGAGATCGTGATGATATCGCCCTCCTTGACATTGGTGGATGCCTTTGCCGGCTTGTCATTGATCAGCACACGTCCGCTGTCGCATGCCTCGTTTGCCACCGTGCGGCGCTTGATCAACCGCGATACCTTTAAATATTTATCCAGTCTCATATCTGTCCTCATTTCTGCGCAAAAATAACAAAACGGAGAACCCATTGAAGGTTCTCCGCCATAGTTCAAAAGCTCAACTTAGTTCATCATGTCCTTTAAAGCCTTACCAGCCTTAAACTTAGGTGCCTTGGAAGCCTTGATCTTCATAGCCTTACCGGTCTGAGGATTTCTTCCTTCTCTCTCTGCTCTCTCAGATACCTCGAAAGTACCGAAACCAACCAGCTGAACCTTACCGCCCTTCTTCAGTTCTTCAGCAACAACGTCTGTGAAAGCCTTCAGTGTCTTCTCTGCGTCCTTCTTGGATACGCCAGCCTGCTCAGCCATAGCTGCAATTAACTCTGTCTTGTTCATATTGAACTCCTCCTGTAATGAGTTTTCTTTTTTGTACACTCTTAGATGCTTCTTGTGAAACGTCTATAATATATATATATGCTTTTCCTGGGTTTGTCAAGGCATTTTCCGCATTAATGCTGATATTTGCGGCATTTTACCGTTTTCCTCTGTCGAATTTGTCAACCATAAATTACCACCACGTTTACTGTGATGAGGAATTTCCTGACACGGTCGTACTGCTCAGAACGAGATTTGCAAAGGAGTAGGAAATGTCCTTTTCTTCGTCATCAATCTGCACGGTGTAGCTTCTGGTATCAAAGCCTGTCCTGCGCAGGGTGATAACATGCGCTCCTGCGACCTTGCGGAAGCTGCACGGCGCGATTCCCATGTAATTGCCGTCCAGATAGACCTCCGCTCCTTCCGGTGCATCCACATAGACCTTGTAATAATCCGTGACCGTATCCGATGAAGAGCTGCTCTCCGAATCCGAATCGCTCTCCGAAGCATTTGCATCGAGCACGATATTGATCCCCGCCGACTCCTGCGCAACACGGATGTACTGTGTGACGGATTGATAGCCGTTGGCGCGGGCAATCAGCTGATGGATACCATAGGTCAGGCTGACCGGCCCTGACGGGTCAATCTTCTCTCCGTCGATGTACAGCTCCGCGGACGTCGGGTCCGTAGAGAAAAGCACTGTCCCGTACTGCGGCTCGGGAATCTCCAGATCTCCGATGTCAAGCGTCGTCTCCGCATTCCTGTTGATGACGACGCTCTTCGTTCCACCGCCGCCCTTGTTGCTGATATTGACCTGATAGCTTCCCTCCGGGATCAGCAGCAGCATATCGTCCGTAATCTTCCGGATCTGTGTCTGCCCGATCTCGATCCAGCCACCGATGAAATTCTCGTCGTTCACCAGTCTCAGATACCCGTGGCCCTTCTGCACCTTCACCGTCAGTATCTGCGTGTCAATCCCCTGAAAGCTCAGCACATCCGCCGGGCTCAGATCCATGCTGCTGATGCTTCTTCCATCGGAGAGATACTGCGTATTAGATGTCAGCTTATAGATTTCCGATCCGATGCTGATCTCTCCGCGCACAGTATTAATCTCGTATTTCTCCACATCGTCATAGCGCCATGCCTCCGGGGAGAGCGTGAGCGTCGTGAGATGCTTCTTCGACTTCAGGAATTTGACATCAACAATATCCCCGAGCTCCACCTGGCTGAAGGAGATGCTCCCGCCGTACTTATCGTAAAACCTCGTCGTTCCGTCCATGGAAAGGGTATATTTCTTTCCCAGCTCCAGATTCAGAAAGGTGACTGTCCCTTCCTTGTCGTCCTTTGCCACAAAAATCGCTGTGTCGGCAGAATCGTAGCTGTCCGGCCCCGTGACGACAAAGCCTGTGTCCGCACTCTCTGAGGAGGCTTCCTCCGGCGCAGGCTGTTCGTTGTTCCGGGACGGACCCGCACAGCCCGCCAGCAGGAAAACCATCGCAGCTGCAAAAAGGCATCTGCCTATTCCGTATGTAACCTTCTTTTTTCCTTTGTCCGTCACTTTTTCCTCCTTAGGATAACTCCCTGAATACAGCATCGAGAAACTTCTGCTTCTCCTTCTCCTGCGCGACCAGCTTCTCCAGCTTTTCCTGATTCTTGCCGGGAATCCATGCCTTCCTCGAGTTATAATAGAAATTCACAATCTTCCAGAACTTCTCCGGGTAGGCAAGTCTGTAATACAGATCAATCCGGCTCTCCGTCGAGATGGGGCGCTCTCTCTCATAGGCGCGCAGCAGCTCCGAGCCGAGCGCAACCGACCAGTTTGCCTTTTCGCACAGCTTTCTCAGGAGCAGATAAAGGTCTCTCACCGGGTCGTCCGCGAGACATCTCTCGAAATTCACAATGAACCACCCGTTCGTTCCCATGAGAATGTTATGGTACTGGTAATCCCCATGGCACATCAGCACCTTCTCCTGCGGCGGAGCACCGGCATCCCTTCTGTCGAAGACTTCCCTATAGGACTGCCACTCCTCTGTCACCGCGGCCGCCTGCTCCAGAAAATAATCACATGCCCCGAGCAGATCCAGCTCGAACATCTGCTTCTGCCCCTTTTGCTTCAGATATTTTCTGACCTTGCGGATTTCCCTGTTATGCTTCTCATATTCCTTCTCAGGCCTGAACACCGAAAAGGAACCCAGAAGCTCCGCCGGAAGCTCCATGCACTTATGCAGCTCCGCCAGAAGCCGCACCGCCTGAATACACTCTCCTCTGTCGGAGATATTGCACTCCCTGCCGTCCTGCCATGTCTTCAGAATATATGTCGTCTGATCGGTATCCTTTACAAACAGCTCGCCTTCCTTTGTCGGAAGAATATGCTCCGTCTGTATGCGTCCGTTCGCAGCAATGGTTTCAAGCAGACTGTTCTGCAGACGCACCTTCTCCTCGTTGCCAACATATTCCTTAAAGATAAGACTTCCCTTATCGGTATCACAAACAATAGCGCTTCTGCCCTTCCTTGTGCGAAGCACCTCTATATCATACTGCCCCAGTAATTCCACTGCTCTGTCATTCACAGCCTGCCCCTCCTGCCATTCGATATGTCGGCCGGAGCGTCTTCTCCGCTCCGCTCATCATATCTTATGAGAAGGGTTCTCAAACTATTCAAAACCTTGTGAATCCAAATGATTTATTGCAGTCTCTGTGCCTCCGCGAGCAGTTTATCCTTCGTGTTGCAGGAGGGATCGTCCAATACCAGCTGAAGTAATTTCTGTAACACCTCACCCAGCTCTTTTCCGGGCTTCATACCCGCGGCAATCAGGTCTGAACCGGTGACTGCCAGCGTTTTTAAGGAAACGCACTGCTCCTTTTCACAGATCTCAGTATACAGCCGCTTCCAGTTTTCCAACCGTTTCAGCTTTTCGTCCCTCAGGTAGTCGCTCTGCGCCATCATGTCGGCGTACTTTACCTGAAACAGCGCCGGGAAGGCATCCTCACCTATCTTGTTCATCGCACGGCGCACAATCTGCAACGTCGGCTCAACACTGTTTCCGTAGTCATGGTACATCACCAGCTTATATACCATGTTAATCGTGTCATTGTCAAATTTCAGCCTGCGGAGAATCCCCTTCGCCATCTCGGCGCTGAGACTCTCATGGTTGTAAAAGTGGGTGATCCCCTGCTCGTCAATTGTCAGCGTGTCCGGCTTTCCGATGTCATGCAGGAGCATCGTCAGCCGTAGCACCTTATCAGCGGGAACATATGCCAGTGAGTGCAAAATATGCTCCCCGACGCTGTACATATGGTGCGGATGATGCTGTTCCGTCTCCATCGCCCTGTCAAATTCAGGGAAAAATACCTTTGTGACACCCATGTCATAAGCAGTGCGGAGATAATCGGGATGCGGTGACACAAGCATCTTTACCAGTTCCGTCTGTATTCTCTCCGCGCTGATATTTTTCAGCGTGGGGGCAAGTCTGCGGATGCCCTGCTTTGTCTCCTCGTCAATCTCATAGCCGAGCTGTGCCGAAAAGCGGATCGCGCGAAGCATCCGGAGCGCATCCTCGCCAAACCGCTCCTCTGCCCTTCCGACGCATCTGATCCTGCCAAGGCGGATGTCCTCCATGCCGCCGAAAATGTCTACCAGACCCTTTTCCTCATTATAAGCCATGGCATTGATGGTAAAGTCGCGTCGTTTCAGATCCTCCTCCAGATTCGGTGTAAAGACGACCTCCTTCGGATGTCTGCTGTCCTCATATTCGCCGTCAATGCGGTAGGTCGTCACCTCAAAGCCTTCCCTGTCCTGCATGACTGTCACGGTTCCATGCTGCAGACCCGTGTCAATCGTGCGTGGAAAGAGCGCCTTTACCTGCCCCGGCTTCGCCGAGGTCGTGATATCCCAGTCCTGAGGCTGTCTGCCCAGAATGGAGTCCCTGACACAGCCGCCGACAACATATGCCTCAAAGCCTGCCGCCTGAATGGTATTTACTACCTTTTTTGCCTTTTCCGGCACATCGATCCTGATATTACTGCTCAAAGCTGTCTCCTCTTACACAAAGAATTTCCCGATGACCTGAATCAGTCCATCCTCGTCGTTGGTGGCGGTGATGTAATCCGCCGCGTCCTTCACCGGCTGCTGTGCATTTCCCATCGCAACACCGACCCCCGCATAGCGGATCATGGAAATGTCGTTAAAGCCGTCACCGCAGCAGATCGTGTCCTCCCGCTTTACGCCGATGACCGGAAGAATCTTATCCAGTGAGGCCGCCTTATCCACATTCTGTGGCATGATCTCTATGAAAAAGGGCTCCGAGCGGTAAATGCTCGCATAGCTCCCGTACTTCTCCACAAGCTGTTTCTCAAATAATTCTGCCTTCTCCGGCTCCGCCGTCATCAGACATTTATTGATGTCAAAGTCCACGAAGTTCAGGAAGTCAGAAACCTCCTTGATCGGGAGTCCGTTGATTTTCGCCTCCAGTCCGACATAATTATCCGCCGGAAATGCAGAGATCACCTCACTTCCGAGATAGGTGATAAGCCCGCAGCCGTTCTTCTCCGCGAAATGATACAGTCCCGGGAGCAGAGTCTGGGGCAGAATTTTCTGATATATAATTTCCCCTGTCTTACAGTCGATGATCCTTGCCCCGTTAAAGGAGAGCAGGTAGCCGCCGAATTTTTCCAGCTCCAGCTCCTCCTCATATCTGCGCATGCCCGGTGTAGGTCTGCCGGAGGCGAGAATTACCTTATGCCCCTGCTGCATCAGCTCCTGTATCGCCGCCTTTGTCGCCGGTGTAATTTCTTTTTTTGAATTTGTCAGGGTTCCGTCTATATCTAATACCAATGCCTTTGTTGTCATATTTATCCCTTTTCTGCGCACGTCCAATCTTCTCTCTCAAAAAGGCGGTGAGAAAATCCCACCGCCCGCCTGTTTGTTATCCATTTATTCCTGCGTGCTGCTATCTGTCGATGCATCACTGCTGTCTGTCGTTTCGTCTGCTGATGTGCTGCTCTCCTCTGATGCACTTTCCGCCGCAGCGCTTTCAGCCGCCTGAACCTTCAGATAGTTCAGATTGCCCTTGGGGTCTTCTACCGGATAATCCTTGCTGATCTCGTCCAGATACTCGCTCATGGTTGTCGAAAGGAGTGTACTCTTGATCTTCTGGCTCCATTCGGGCTGATTCGTTCCGACATAGTAAACGACATAGGAATTCTCGCCCTCTCCGCCCACGATCGCGGTCGTGTCTCCGGCTGCACGCGCACTGTCAAACAACCATGCTGACAGGTTTGCATCCATACTTGTCGAGGTCAGTCCCTCATACAGACCGCCTTCCGCCGAAGCTCCCTGATTGTCCGCAAGCTCCGCAAAGCTGTCCTCTGTAGCGGCGCCGTTCTTCCAATCCTCGAGCAGTGCATTCGCATCTGCCGTGGAGTCCTGATTCAGAATAATAATTCTGGCATCTATCGTAGGTGCCTGATCGAGGTAACGATCCTCGAACTCCAGAACATAGTAGAGATTGCTGGAGGTATTCTCAATGACCGTGCTGTCTCCCGCTTTTCTCTCGCTGTCAAACAGCCAGTCGCGCATCAGGCTCTGTACCTCGCTGCTCTTGGCATTCTCATGCAGGTCGCCCTCGGTCGCAACCGTCGCCAGCGCCTCCTCTGCCTTGTCATGTGCCTGACGCATTGCAAATTCGATCTCTGCCTCGGAAGGCTCGTAAGCCTTATCCTCTGTGTCGGTGGAAGTCGTATCGTCCGTGCTGTCTGTCTCCTCGACAGGATCAGCAAGCTCGGTAGGCTCCGTGGGCAGCTCCGCGTTCACCGTAACAAGACGGTAATCAACGGAATCGTAGTTGTTCTTATTCTCCTCGTAGTAACTCTGAATCTCTTCCTCAGTAGGAGCCTTCTCCTCGGAAACCTGATCGTAGAACGCGCTGATTTCCATTGCCTCCTTGATATAGCCCTTGAGGCGGGACGCTGTAGCGTAGGTTCCGTAGGTCTGCTGGATATAAGCCTTCTCCGTCATACCCGCTTCCTCCGCAGCTGTCTTCAGGGTCTCCTCATATTTTGCATACTCCTCAGTTGCATCATAGGTAAATCCTGCTGCCTTTGCCTGATCCCTGAGTGCTTTGTTGGTAGCAATGTTCTCTGCCGCCATCTGTTCAAAATAATCCTGCCAGCTCAGTGTATCGGAATACATCTGGGTTGAAAGATCGCCGCTCAGATCGATTCCGAACATGCTCAGATAATAGCTGTACTGGGAGAGGTAGTTATTCTTCATCAGGTTGTAGTTATAATCAAACTCTACCCTTGAAACCTTTTCTCCCGCAACCTCGATATAGGTTCCGTTGATCGTCAGGTAGCTGCGGATAGGGAAGGAAGCCACCAGGCAGAACAGCGCTGCCACAATGACAATGCCTGTGATCTTGCTGATCCTGTCCTCCTTTTCGGCCTTCTTCTTAGCCGCCTCTCTCTCCTGCATCTTCCGGTCATACCGTGTCATAACCTTCTCTTGCTTTTCTTCTGTATTTTCCGTTACCTTCTTAGACATGGGAAAATAATTCTCCTTCCTTCTTCGACTTGAAAATTCACCGTGCCAAAGCAGCACACCTGTCCGTCATTATACTGCAAGATGGAAGTCAAGCGCAATCTATTTCACATATTTTTCAAGTTTTTCCACGATATTTTTCATGCATCCGGGCTCAAACGGGCAATCCAGACCTACTTCCTTGATCATATTCGTGTAAAAATCGCTTGCCGAGAGCTTGCAAAGCTTCAGATAGCTCTCCCACGCTCCCTTGAAGTCCTCGTCCATCTTAACCTTGTACTGCAATGCGCAGGTCTGTGCCAGACAGTAATCAATATAGTAGAGCGGAACATCATAGATATGTGTCTGCTTCTGCCAGAAGCCGCCCTTTCCGAAGAACCTGTCGTCACCGTAATCCATGTGAGGTCTGTACTCATGCTCAAGCTTCAGCCATGCCGCATGTCTCTCCGCGGGTGTCATGTCAGGGTTCTCGTACACAATGTGCTGGAACTCGTCAACCATACAGCCGTAGGGAATGAATGCCGCAGAGTCCTCCAGATGCATCTCGATATATTTCTCCGCCTGATCGCCGAAGAATTTCTCCATCCAGCCCTGTGTGAAAAATTCCATGGACATGGAATGGATCTCTGCCGTCTCCATACCAATGTCTGCATGCTCTCTGATCGGGTCCTTTCCGGACAGATAGCCCTGGAACGCATGTCCGCACTCATGGGTGATAACGTCCACATCTCCGCTGGTACCGTTGAAGTTTGCGAAGACAAAGGGTGACTGGTAGTCCGGAATGTAGGTCATATATCCGCCCGCCTTCTTCGTCTTACGTCCGATTACGTCAAAAAGCTCATTCTCCATCATGAAGTCCATGAATTCCTTCGTCTCGGGAGAAAGCTCTCCGTACATCTTCTGACCGGCAGCCAGAATCTCCTCGGGAGTCCCGAAGGGCGCAGGGTTGCCATCCTTAAAGTATACCGCATTGTCAATATAGCTGAGCTTGTCCAGTCCGAGTCTCTTTCTTCTGCGCTCGTGCAGCTCCTCCGCAAAGGGAACGAAGTCCTTCTTCACCTGCTCGCGGTATGCCTCGACCTCCTTGCGTCCGTAGCAGTTTCTGCCCATACGGTAATAGCCGAGCTCCAGATAGTTGTCGTAGCCCATCTTCTTCGCCTGTGCAGTACGGTTCTTCACCAGCTTATCATAAATTTCGTCGAGCTTGTCTGCATTTGCCTCAAAGAACGCGCTGTACTCTTTCCATGCAGCTGCTCTCACGTTCCTGTCCTGATGGATCAGATAGGGGCGCATCAGGGAAAGGTTCAGCTCCTTGCCGTCGAAGTTGATCTTTGCGCTGGCAATCAGCTTGTCATACTCCATCGTCAATGCATTCTCTTCCTGCATCAGCGGAATCAGTTTCTCATCCATCGCCTTCTGGGCGATTTCCATATTCTTAAAGGCTACCGGCCCGATCTTTTTCTCAAGGTAATCCCTGAAGGGGGATTCATAGAGCTTCTTCTGGTATGCCAGAAGAACGTTGCTGTACTCAGGCATCTTCTCATCATAATATTCATGCTCTTTCTCATAGAAGGCATCTGAGGTGTCGATGTCAAATCGGATATTTGCGATGGTGTACATCGAGTCAACTCTTCCGGTCAGCTTATAATACTTCTGATGAATGGCAAACTGCTCCTCTCCGCTCTTTGCCGCATCGAATGCCTCCATAAGCTCCTTTAATTCCTTCTGTACCTCATCAAAATCAATTCTTTCATAAGGCATTTCCTTAAACTTCATACTCTTTTCCTCTTTTCTGCGCCTGTCACAGCACCACTAATGAAACCTATTCTACATGATTTTCGGAAAACTGTAAACAAAACAACCTATGAATTTCTCTCATTTACTCTTGACAGATAATTGCAATATGCTAATATTGAAACTGCTGTTTTAGATTATTTTTTATATTTTCAATCAGGAGGGAAAGTATGTTAGAAGAACTGAAGAAAAAAAGTCTTAAAAGCTCGCTGGCACTCAGTATTATTTTAATTATTGCAGGACTGGCGCTGGCAATCTGGCAGGCACCGAACGCATTCTATACCATGACAGGGTATGTGCAGTTTGAAAAGCTGGAGCTTGACGAGATCAAGAATCAGCTCGTGAAGATCGACGTTGACACTGTATTTGACTGTTATCTCGAGGAATACAGCGAAAACACAAAGACACATCACCGCACAACAACCGACCTGTACTACATTACATGGACGGGTGATGAAAATGCTATGGATTATCGTTACATCACGATTAAGGTTCCGGTAAAATATCAGGACCGCATGGATGAGATCATGGAAGATACCTACAACGGCATTTACTCCAGTCCCCTCACCCTTACCGGTAAGATAGAAAAGCTCTCTACAGAGGATTATGGTTATTTTGAAGAATATTTTGTAGATCAACAGGATTTCACACAGGAAGAATTTGAAGCCATGACTTCTCCCTACTACATCAATATTCATGTCAGCACAGCAAGCCAGAATGTCGTATATCTGGTACTTTTCTTCGCCGGCATTGTATTGATCGCATATAGCATCTTCAGAATCGTAAAGGCTTCCAGCGGCGGTTACATAAAGAGCTTCCAGAAGAGCTATCAGGATGCCGGCTTCAGCGATACAGCAATAGAGTCCGATATGAATTCTGCTGTCAACTACTTAAAGAAAAACTCGATCAAGCTCGGAAGGCTCTGCATATATGATCTCCAGAATATGATCCCCAAGGCGATTCCCGTAGGCAAGATGCTTTGGGCTTACCAGAACACGACGACACATCGTACCAACGGCATTAAGACCGGTGTTACCTACAGCATTACCATTTACAGTGACGGTCAGAAGAATGCCCAGCTTATCGCTGTTCCCGACGAGGCTACCGCACAGGAGATCCTTCAGAAGATGAGCGATATGTACCCCTGGATCTGTGTCGGATATACGGACGACTTGAAGAGAATGTTCTTTAAGGATCGCACCCAGTTCATGCAGCTTCGTTACAACAGCGTTGAGCATATCACGGTAGAACCCGGCTTCGAGGGCTTCCAGAACAATTACAGCGCAAAAGAATAGGCTCCCGCATTTAGCCATGCACATTTGAATAATAGCCAGATTAGACATAGATATGTGATCTGGCTATTATTTTTTTTCTCTTGAATTCAGATATTTATTTTTTAACAGACGCCTTTTTCTTTCTGTCAGACCCATTTTTCTCTCTAAAAAAGCATCTACACTTCCGGATTCTTGCTCCATGGCCTCAAACACGGCTTCTGCATAAACGCGTTCGACCATAAAGAGCAATCTAGCAGCTTCTTGTTTTTCCCTTTTTTCTTCCGCTGAGCTTCCCGTCTCTCCTTGTAAAATTTCCATCAGGCAGTTCATCTTTTCCCTATTAAATTCATTTACCTTTTGATAATCCGTTATAATCTGCTCTCTGGATACGGATAGAGCTGCCAGAACAAGTATTGTCGCAACCCCTACCCGATCCTTGCCCGCCGTGCAATGCCATAGTACCGCCCCTTTCTCCTGACTCAGCAAAACATCAAAAAACTTTCTATACTGGCCTTGGCAAAAGGAGTTGAGAATCAGTTTTTTATAGAGGTTTTTCATATAGTCAATAGGTATGCTCCCACTTGTGTGTACTATTGATATCGCTTTTCTTAACAATTCATTTTTGGCAGCATTTTCTTCACCTTCTCTGGTGATACCCAGTGTCACCTCCTCCAGTATAGGGATTTCCATATAGGCAACCCCTGCCAACTCCGGATCCGGTTTCAAACGCTTTTCTTCTGATGATCTAAAATCCACAACCGTCCTCACACCATACGATCGCAGAATCTCTAAATCCTCTGTTGAAGCCCCCGAAAGCGTACCGCTTCTAATCAGTTTATGCAATTTAATGTGTCTACCATCTACGGAACAATAGCCCCCTAAATCTCTTGTATTGTTCAAGTTACACAGAGGAATTCGGGTAGCATCTATTATCTCTTTTTTCATTTTGCTTCTCTCTTCTATAACATTTTTATCCTTTTACCGCTCCGTCCGTTACCCCGGACACAAAATAACGATATCCAAATACAAAAATTAAAATACAAGGCAACAAAACAAGCACAATACCAGCCATTACAACACTGTAATCGGAGAACTCGAGACCCTGCAGCATCGAAATACCCACCTGAACGGTTCTCATCTCATTCTTATCCGTTACTAGTAGCGGCCACACGTATTGATTCCACGCTGAAACCATTGAAAAAATGCCAAGGGATGCCAACGCATTTCCCGACATAGGCAGAAGAACTCTGAAAAAAAGTTGAAAAGGATTGCATCCGTCCATTTCTGCCGCATCATAAAGTGCTTGAGGAATTGCCTTAAACTGCTGCCTCATCAAAAAAATACCCGCTGGTGACACCATAAAGGGGAGTATCAATCCCAAGTATGTATTGCGAAGACCATGATTTGAAACAAATAAGTAGTTGGATACCATAGTTGCCTCGAACGGGATCATCATGCCGCCCAAAATAATGATAAAGATAATATTGGCACATGGGACACGCAATGCCACCAGCGCATAGGCAGTAATGGAGCAAATAAAAAGTTGTATTGCAGTTATACCGATTGCCATAATAACAGTATTTTTCAGGAAAGAAAAAATAGGGATATTGCCTGTAAGTACAGAAATATAATTGTTAAACACAGGCACTTCGGGGAACAGCCTTGGTCTTGTAGCATACAAATCTGTTGGTTGCATAAAGCTCATGCTAATAATATAAAATAGTGGAAAAAGATATACCATAGCAATTGTCAATACACAGAAGAATCTAGCATAATTATTCCGAAACATGTTCTTTTTTTTCATTGATAAAAAACCCTCTTTTTCTCCATTCTCATCTGCAACAGCGTTATTCCAAGCAATAGCAGAAATAGTATCACTGATCTTGCAGAAGCAAAACTGAACTGATAATTAAAGAAAGCATCTTTATATATAGAATAGGAAATAACATTTGTCGCTCCTGCTGGTCCACCCTTTGTCATGATATTAATTGGTCCAAAGGCTTGGAAAGCCTGCAGCACATTTATGACCAGTAAAAAGAAAATCGTTGGCGAAATGCTTGGCAACGTAATATGGAAAAAAACCTTGAAACCGTCCGCACCGTCTAATGCTACACTCTCATAGTAACTGGCAGGAATCGCTCGAATAGCAGAAATTAGGAAAATAAAATCCATTGCAATCAGGCTGAAATTCACTACCAATGCTACGCTGGGAAGCGCCCATGTACTCTCTTGATACCACTTAATATTCAAGTGAAAAATCTCATTAATAATACCCATGCTGGGATCAAGCATTGACATAAATACCATTGTCACGCAAGTGGAAGAAACTGCCACAGGCATAGAAAAGAGAATATCTATCAATTTACCGCCCGGCAGCCCTTTCCGACAGAGAGCAGCCAACAGAACCGCCATTGTGACCGAGGGAAACACTGTCATCAGTACAAAGAAAAAGGTAACTTTCAGACTATTTATAAATTCTGCACTTTTCAGAATGCTTTCGTAGATGTCCGTACCACATGCTGCCACAATTTCCCCTCTTATATTTGTAAGATGAAAACTGCTAAAAATGGTCTTTAAAAAAGGAAAGTAGGAGAATTGCCACAGCAGGAAAAGTGCCGGCAATACCAATAAAATGCCCCAAATTGTCTTTTCTTTTTTCTTGGCAAATGTGCATATTCTAAGCCAAACGGTATTATTAACCTGCATGACCCTCATTGTGTCTTTTTCCATTACAATGCCTTTATTGGTCGTCGATGAAATATCCATGTTTTCTCCCTCTTTCCATTTTACGAATGCTGACACTTTCCATCACTGTACCGGATTTGTCAAATTGTATTGTTCAATCAGCTCAGTAATTTCTGATTCTGCAGCAGTGACAGCCTGTTCTGGTGTTTCTTTCTTTTCCATCATTGCTCTCCAGTGATCTTGAATCTTGCCACGAGCCTCCATATTAACACCATATACCGGACCTACCGCCTCCAAATTCGAATTCATAATCTGATCGACCGCAATCTTGAACAAAGGATTTGCTTCATGAAAGGCTTTAACTTCCTCCAGCTCATAGGCATGTGCGTTTATTGCATAGTAACCGGTCGCCATATGCCATGTCGCCTGTGTCTCTGGCTCAATCATATATTTTAAAAACTCAAATGCTGCTTTTTCCTTTTCAGCATCCCCTTTATTAGCCAGCCACAAAGTTCCACCTCCTACAGGAATACCACAGTTAACAGACTTGTCAATCAGCGGAATCGCACCCACACCAACCTCAAAGCTGCCTGCTACACTCTTTTCCACCGTAGAAGCAAGGGAAGAGGAAGACAATGTCATTGCTGCTTTTTGAGCAATAAATGCCTTCAAAGAATCTGAACCAAAATCCGTAACGGCACCTGTTTCATATAATGCATTGTATGCCTCAAAAACCTTCAGGCCGCCGCCATTCTGCGCAAACACTGCTTTGGTTGCACGGCTTTCACGCCCATTTCCGTTATTTACGATTTCCTGCCCAATATTCACCATGTTAAATTCAAACAGAGAACAGTCGATAGGAAGCGCCATACCCGCAACATCTGTTGTTTGCAGTTTTTTTGCCACTTCACCAAGTTCTTCAAAAGTAGCAGGTGGGGTTTCCGGATCAAGACCTGCCGCTGCAAACATGTCTTTATTGTAATAAAGAACAGCATTAGAGCAGTTAAAGGGCATAGAGTACATCGTCCCATTAAACGTATAGTAATTTTCTACAATTGGCAGCAACACAGAGGTATCAAATTTTTCTTCATCTATATATTTCTGTACCGGTGTCGCATAACCGCTCTCAATCATAAACGCACTGCCGCCTTCGTAGACCTGTACCACATCAGGTGCATCGGCACCACCAGCCATCATAGCAAGCTTGAACGCATTCAGCACATCACCATAACTTCCCTGATAAATACACTCCACATACACATCTTCTTGTGATTCGTTAAACTTATTTACAAGATTAGTAATCACATCTGTATTCATGGCGTGCCAGAACGTAATTTTTACTGGTTCATTATTCGCATTGTCAGGTATCTGCTCTGTCTGTAATTCCTCAGGTACAGATTGCTCAATCTTATCACTTATATTCTCCTGCGTACCTGTTTGCTCTTCGTTTCCACATCCACTCAATGCAAGCCCCATCGTCATAATGCTGACCATAATAATTGCTGTCAATTTTCTTTTCATTGCCAATCTTCTCACTTTCTGCCACCTTCACAGCATATATATTTTCATTCTTATTCTCTCTCCAGATAAACAGGGTTGGTCAACAATATTGGTCTGTTTTTCCCCTGTACACTTCTCCAGATTTCAATTCTGTAAAATACAGCATACGGAATTACACGTGTATATCTTTCACAGGATATAGAGGCCGTAATCCGATCAAAAAGCCCCTTTTCGTTAACAATTCTGATTTCATCCCCACACTGAATTCCCTTGGTTTCAAAATGCAGCTTACTATTTTCCACATACTTTATGGTATCGCCCATCATGGCATCATTTATAGTAAATAGGATTTCACCGCATACGGGATTCTCCGTCACATAGCAATGACCTGATTTTACTGACTGTAAAAGCTCCTCTGTGCTGAAGCTTTCCATGTATATATGATTGCAGGGATGCCCGTGATGTGTAAGCGCAATCACCTTATGTGTGTCGCTTCCACCCACCATTGGAATTTTTCTTCCCTGAACGAGCATTTCCTGCCAAAGTGCCAGAGAATTATCATTGGTCTCCCGCCATGGTCCATTCCAGACTTCATAAGCATCAAAAGGAATATCGGTTCCTACCTTCCAACCGCCCAGCTTATCGCCCGGATGATTCAAAACGACCATTGCACCGTTATCATATGCCTCCTGAATAATTTGCTTAGCAATCTCTATGGTCTCCGCTTCAAAGTCCGCTACCGGCTCCTGTAATCCAATAAAATTTGCATGTCCGTACCTTGTAGTCCACTCATATCCTGGGATCCGCATCAGCCCCTCTACAGTCTTGGCAAATACATTCTGAGTTGTACTATTGTGGTCAGTCAAAGCAATAGCATGCAATCCTGCCTCCTTGCAAAGCTCTATTGTTTCAACCTCTGTGTAACCACCATCACTATGGCAACTATGCAGATGTAAATCCGCTTTATACCATGATGCAACCTCTTCCTCCAGCTCAATTATTACCATTACTGGAGTCTCCTTCTGCAAAACCACCACCGATAGGGAAACATACCACTCTCCTTCTTCAATTTTTCCAGCCTTAAAACCCGGAGAAGCAAACTCAGCACTGACCTTACAACTGTTTTTCTGTACTGCACAACAACCACGAATTCCTGCTGTATCATATAACGCAGGTTGTATCACACATTTAGGAAATTCATAGTCATACTCTACCCGCATGGTAACAGAGGCAATATGCGCAGGCACCCTAAAGGGTACGTGAATGTACTGACCTTTCTGCTCTGGCGTGAGCGTAACCTGTTGCTGAATCACTTGGTGTTTCTCTGTATTCATTCTTTTTTCCTTTCTGAACTGATCATTCGGAGCGCGCCATCCATATTTGCCAATTTCTCCATGACAGTAGCATGCAAAAAATTAATCCGCAATAGACTTTATTCACTTTTTACCGCTGCTTCCCAACTTTTTACCACTATTTTACTTGAACCAACTTTTGCTTTTTTTATGTAATAACCATATATTGCAGACAAAACGGCTCCGGAGCATTTGCTCCAAAGCCGTTTTGTTTACAATCTGAGTAGAAGTTTAACCCTGCTTTCTATATTGTACCGGCGTCATTCCGTAACTTTTCTTGAACAACCGGTTAAAATGCTCCACGTTTTCATAACCCACCTCAGCTGCAATGGTCTCCACCGTCTGATTCGTCTCACGCAGCATCGTTTTCGCTTTCTTCATGCGCTCTTCCTTGACGACCTCCTGGAAGGTCATGCCCGCCTTTTCCTTGATGTACTTGGAAAGATAGGGCTTTGAGAGATGGAATTTATCGGAGAGTGTCTCCAGTGTCACATTCTTATAATCGTTCTGAATACTGCTGATGATCTCGACGATACGATCCTCTCTGCCCGCCGTGATATGCTGCTCCGCAGCCAGCTTGTTCGCGGCAGATGTCAGCGCTGCTATGGACGCCTTGATGATGTCCTCGTCCACGCCGACTCCCCAGTACAGATGTCCGTCATGCATAACGCCCACATACGCCGCCGCTCTTGAGCTGGAGCCTTTGGAAATCGCGTGCTCCTCGTAGACCGACAGCTCGTAATTGATTCCGAAAAAGGTCTTGATTGCGTTGCTGACCGCATCCAGACGACCGTTTCCTGAGGTTCTGATCACTCTCTGCGTTCCGTTCTGCTCTATTGTCACTTCCGCCTGAATGCCCTTTTCCTGTCTGAAATGGCACTCGGGAATGCGGAATACCTTGCGGGGACTGATATAATTCTCCTCGAAGATTGCGTAGATCTCTGCGGGCAGCAGCTCCTGATGGCGTTTGTCGGAAACGCCCTTGATGAGATAGCCGACCTCTTCCTTCATAGCCGCGGGAAGCGAGAAGCCAAACTGCTGCTTTAATACAAAGGCAACACCGCCCTTGCCGGAAACACTGTTGATACGGATGACATCCGACTCGTACTCTCTTCCGACATCGGAAGGGTCGATCGGCAGATAGGGAACATCCCAACGCTTTCCGCTCTTGCCTTCCTTATGCCATGCCATACCCTTGCTGATAGCATCCTGATGGGAACCGGAAAATGCGGTAAATACCAGATCTCCGGCATAGGGTGTCCGCTCGTGAACCCGCATTCCCGTAAAGCGTTCATACGCTTCCCTGATCTTCGCAATGTGGCTGAAATCCAGTCCGCTGTCCACGCCGTGGCACATCATGTTCATCGCAACAGTGACAATATCGACGTTTCCGGTGCGCTCGCCGTTTCCGAAGAGTGTTCCCTCCACGCGGTCCGCTCCGGCGAGAATGCCGAATTCCGCGTCGCTGACTCCGCAGCCTCTGTCGTTGTGGGGATGTACGCTTAAAACAACATTGTCTCTGTACTTCAGGTGCTTATTCATGTATTCAATCTGGCAGGCGAAGACGTGGGGCATTGCCACCTGCACCGTCGTCGGCAGATTGATGATCGCCTTATGCTCTGCGTCCGGCTTCCAGACATCCAGCACTGCGTTGCAGACCTCCAGCGCATAATCAACTTCCGTCTGGGAGAAGCTCTCGGGGCTGTACTCGAAGGTGAAGTTACCCTCCGTCTCCTCGGCAAGTCCCTTTAAAAGGAGAGCGCCGTCGATGGCAAGCTGCTTGATGGCTTCCTTATCCTTCTTAAATACCTGCTCTCTCTGCTCTACCGATGTGGAGTTATACAAATGCACCACGGCGTGAGGCGCACCCTTGACAGCCTCGAAGGTCTTACGGATAATGTGCTCTCTCGCCTGTGTGAGAACCTGTATCGTCACATCGTCGGGTATCATGTTTTTCTCGATCAGTGCCCGGATGAAATTGTACTCTGTATCAGAGGAAGCCGGGAAGCCTACCTCGATCTCCTTGAAGCCGATCTCTACAAGCAGCTTGAAAAATTCGAGTTTATCTTCCAGACTCATCGGATCAATCAGTGCCTGATTGCCGTCCCGCAAATCCACGCTGCACCAGATGGGTGCTTTTTCGATGCAGTCTTTTTTCACCCAGTCGTATGTAACCTCGGGGGGCATATGGTAGGTCTTGACGTATTTTTCCTTTATTGCTTTGCTGTCCATGTGAAAACCTCTTTTCTGGTGGGATCTCTGCAAGTGACATCTCTGCGAGTGACGTTGCCGCAAAATGCACTGACCACCGCAGGCACGCTCTCGCTACCTTCCGCTCGCAGCGGTGCGTAAGCTGTCAGAGTACGCCAGCTAAGCACCGGCGGCTCCAGAGTGCGCTGCTTGTGGCCATGTGCATTCTGCGCAACTGTTACTTGAAACTCGTTAAATTTGCAGATTCCTAATGTGTTTTGTTTGTCACATCTTAACATTGAAATTAATTATAAACAAGTATATGTATTAATCTGTTTATTGATTTATTTTAATGTCAATATGTAAAAACATTGATTTTATCAGGAATATGTATTAATAAATTTATTTTTGTGGTTGACTGATTTTAATTGTCTGTTTTATCCATATTCTCTTTTATCATCTGCTCTAATTCGGCTGCGGCGATACTCAGGAAGGTCTGTTTTCTCTTTATAATACAGATGTTTCGAGAGGGGATGGGCGGGTTCATGTTGAGGATGACGAGGTTTTCCATATTCTCTTTTTCGAGAAAGTCTAGTGGTACAAAGCCGATGCCAAGATCGGATTTTATCATCGGAAGTATCTGGTCGGCTGTAGCCGCCTCTATGTCCGGCGAAAAGGACAGTCCCATCCTATTGAAAAGGTCTGTATAGAAGGTAAAGGAGCCGGTTTTCTCGCCGTATCCGATGATCGGGTACTTCTCGATCTGTTTGTCGGTGAGGGATGTCCCCGTAGACAGTGAGAACGCTGTGCTGCAGACCGGCACTTCCCGAAAGCTGCGGAGGATGCCGGAGCTCAGTCCGGTCGGCAGTTCAAAGGGCTCTGTCACGATGGCAAAGTCCGCCAGACCCTTTTTCAGCATATCGATTGCCTGCGGGGTCGTATGGTTCAGGATTCGGATGCGTATGCCCGGGTAGTCCTTTCGGAATTTCTTCAATACCGGAAGGAGTACGCAGTGCAGGGCAATTTCGCTTGCCGCCACTGTTACGATTCCGGATTGCAGGCTCCGGTCTCTGGCGATCTCCTCCTCCCCGCGCATGATGTGCTCAAACGCGATGAGCACATGTCCGTACAGCTTTTCCCCCTCGGGCGTCAGGCTGACTCCGTGTCTCTGTCTTACGAAGAGGGTACAGCCCAGCTCTTCCTCCAGCTTCTTCATCATGCGCGTAATATTGGGCTGATTATTGAGGAGTGCCCGGGCAGCCCCGGTGAAGCTCTTGTATTTCGCAACATAGTAGAACACCTTGTAGTGCTCATAATTAATGTTCATATCTTTCCCCCACGCCATATCAATTTTATATACCACGTTTACATTACTGATATTTTACACATATCTTATATGGGATTATAATGCATCCGTCATGAAAAAACAATCTGCGAATGAAAGAGGTGGCTTTTATGAAAAAAATTATTTGTATCGGCAGACAGTACGGAAGTGGTGGTCGTGAAATCGGTGAAAAGCTTTCCCGCGAGCTCGGCGTGCCCTGCTATGACAAATTGCTCATTAAGAAAGCAGCATTGGAGTCCGGTTTAAGCGAAGAGTTTATTGCAAAATCGGAAGAATCCCCGATTAACAGTATTCAGTTTTTAAGCGGAAATCCCTATGCTGATATCGCCGGGATCGGCAATACCTTCTATTCAGAGAGCCAGATGGCTTACAATGCTGAAAAGGCTGTGATCGAGAAAATCGCCGGACAGGGGCCGTGCGTAATGATCGGTCGATGCGCTTCCTCTATTCTTCCTAAAGAAAACAGGCTGTCGGTCTTCATTTACGCAGATGAGGACGACAAGATAAAGCGTGTCATGCAGCGGAACCAGATCAGTGAAAGGGAAGCAATTCACAGGATCAGGCACATGGACAGAATGAGAAAGCAGTTCTTCGGCTTCTATTCTGATACCGCGTGGGGACATCCGGAAAGCTATGACCTGATGCTGTCGAGCAGCTTATTCGGCACCGACGGCTGTGTGAAAATGATTATTGACAGCATAAAAGAAACGGAGGCATCCGAAAATGAATAAGGATTTAACGGTGGGAAAGCCCCAGACGGTACTGTTTCGATTCTGTATGCCGCTCTTTGGCAGCATCATCTTCCAACAGCTGTACAATATTGCCGACAGTCTTGTAGCCGGAAAATTTGTCGGTGAAAATGCACTGGCTGCGGTCGGAAACAGCTATGAAATCACGCTGATCTTTATTGCGTTTGCCTTCGGCTGCAACATGGGCTGCTCCGTCGTGGTCTCAAAGCTGTTCGGCGCTAAGGACTACAAGGGAATGAAAACTGCGGTCTACACGGCATGTATTTTCAGCGCTGTCGTATGTCTCCTGTTGATGCTGATCGGCATTGCAGGCTCCGGTATGCTGCTGCGGCTCATCCGCACGCCCGACGAGGTGTTCGCCGACTCAAAGCTGTATCTGGATATCTACGCATGGGGACTGCCCTTTGTATTTTTCTACAATATTGCGACCGGCATTTTCTCCGCACTGGGAGACTCCAAGACGCCCTTCTACTTTCTGGCGGTATCCTCCCTCTCCAACATCGCCGTTGACATATGGTTTGTAAAAGCGTTTGAGATGGGCGTTGCCGGTGTGGCATGGGCAACCTTTATCTGTCAGGGCGTCAGCTGTATTCTCGCAATGGTGGTCGTGTTCCGCCGGCTGGCGAAAATAGAGAGCAAAGAACAGGCTCCTGTCTTTGACCTGCAGCTTTTAAAGCAGATTGTGGTCATTGCCATTCCGAGCACTTTGCAGCAGAGCTTCATCTCGCTCGGCAATATTATCATCCAGAGCATTATCAACGGCTTTGGTGCGCCGGTCATGGCAGGCTATTCCGCAGCCGTGAAGCTGAACAATCTGGTAATTACTTCCTTTACCACCCTCGGAAACGGAATTTCCAACTATACCGCACAGAATCTTGGCGCCAGAAAACTGTCCCGCGTCAGACAGGGCTTTGGCGTCGGTGTAAAGCTGGTATGGATACTGAGTGTGCCTCTGTTCCTGCTGTATTTCTTCGGCGGAAACCTTGTTTTAAGGCTCTTTATGGATGAGCCTACCGAGCTTGCCCTGCGGACGGGTATTACCTACCTGAAAATCCTGTCCCCCTTCTACTTTATCGTTTCGGCAAAGCTCGTTGCGGACGGTGTCCTGCGTGGAGCCGGACTGATGACAAAGTTTATGATCGCAACCTTCACCGACCTGATACTGAGAGTTCTGCTTGCCTTCTGTTTCTCAAAGACAGCGCTCGGGGCAACCGGTATCTGGTGCGCATGGCCGATCGGATGGTGCATTGCGGCTGTTCTGTCAATCTTCTTCTACCGTCATGGCCCTTGGAAAAATGCCAAAACCGAAACGGCAGAAAATGCTGCAGCCTGAAAACTTATTCCGAACGCTTATGGTCTTTTGTCCCTGATTATGATAAAATAGACCTTGCCTGAAAATAAGATGCATTCCTTTCGGGCAGAGGAGGATCTGTTATGAATCTTGTAATTACTATGAGCCGCCGGTTCGGAACCGGAGCAAGCATGATTGCGGAGGAGCTTTCCAAGAAGCTGGGGATTCCTGTCTACGACAAGGCGTATATCGAAAACGCGCTCCATGACAACAATTATTCAGATGAGACAGAGGTAATCCGGAAGCTGGCTGAGAAGTCCTGTATCATTCTCGGGCGCTGTGCATCAGAGATCTTAAAGGATCAACCGAACGTATTTAATATTTATGTATGTGCTGACAAGGAAGACCGGATTCAGCGAATCATGAAGAAGGAGTCCATTTCCCATGAAGAGGCGAAGGAGCTGATCGAGAAGAACGACCGGGAGCGCTCGGAGTATTATTATAAAAATACCGGAAAGGTCTGGGGCGATGTGAACAATTACCACATGATCCTCGACACCTCTAAGCTCGGCGCGGAGAATTGCGCTGACATCCTTATGAAATACTTTGAAAGAATCGAGATTATATAAAGAAAGGGCTGCGGCATCCACTGATACAGCGGAAACCGCAGCCTTTTTCTATCCGCAAACTGCTTATGCGGAAGTCTTCTTAATGTTACGGGCATGAATGAAATAAAGGATCAGTCCGACAAAGACCATGCCGCCGATCATGTTACCGATCGTGACAGGAATCGCGCTCTTTACGAGGAAGCTGCCCCAGTTTAACGAAGAAAGCTGCTCTGCGGTATATCCGTACTCGGACATCGCCTTTTCAACATAGGCTTCATTGTTCATCGCAAAGATACCTGCGGGGATGTAATACATATTGGCAACACAGTGCTCGTAGCCGCTGACTACGAATGCCATGATGGGGAAGAAGATCGCCCATACCTTACCCGCAATATCCTTCGCTGCGGATGCCATCAGAACAGCGGCACACACGAAAATGTTACACAGGATGCCGGAGCTCAGCGCTGTCCCAAAGGCGAGATTTATCTTGCCCATTGCCACCTTGATCGTAAAGGCGCCGAGAAGACCTCCGGTATAGCCAAACTGTCCCGACAGATATACCAGAAAGGCAATAACGACTGCGCCGAGCAGGTTCGTCATATATACCACCACGAGAACCCTTATCATCTTCAACACAGAAAACTTCTTATGCACACAGCCCATAATCATCAGGCCGTCACCTGTGAAAAGCTCGCCACCGATAAAGACAATCATCATCAGACCGACCGGGAAGATACAGCCCCCGAGAAGCCTTGAAACTCCCACGTTTGTCACGGCATGCATTGCCACGCTGCTCGCCGCTGCGCCGCCCGCGATAAACATACCCGCAAAGATGCCCAGAAGAATCATTTTTCCCAGCGGCATATTTACCTTTCCAACCGCTGCCTCCATATTATTTTCCACGATCTGCTGCGGCAGTACCACACCATTATTTGTATTTTCCATCTTGATTTTCATTCCTTTCCGTATTCTGCAAGCTTTAGGCTCAATCCTTGAATATATTATCACAACTCACAAATTGTATACAAGCCCTATTTGCTTACTTCATCTCATTTGCCATCTGGTAAAGCTTGTAATAAATACCCTTCTTTGCCATCAGCTCCTCGTGGTTGCCCTCCTCTGTGATGCCTTCCTCTGTCAGCACCATAATTCTGTCCGAATTCCGTATGGTTGACAGACGGTGCGCCACCGTCAGGGTCGTGCGTCCCTCCGAGAGCGCTGCCAGCGATTTTGCCACCGCATACTCGCTCTCATTGTCCAGCGCCGAAGTCGCCTCGTCCAGAATAATGATTGGAGAATTTTTCAGAAAGACTCTCGCAATGCTGATCCTCTGCTTTTGTCCGCCGGACAGCTTGACCCCACGCTCACCGATATAGGTGTTATAGCCGTCCTTCAGCCCCATGATAAAGTCATGTGCACCGGCTCTCTTCGCGGCATCCACTACCTCCTCCATGGTCGCGCCGACCCTTCCGTACACGATATTCTCAAATACCGTTCCCGAAAAGAGATAGACATCCTGCTGTACCACACCGATATTTCTGCGAAGACTTTTCAGCGTCAGCCCGCGGATATTCTTGCCGTCAATGTAAATGTTTCCCTCCGTCGTGTCGTAAAATCTCGGAATCAGGTTGCAGAGCGTCGTCTTGCCGCCGCCTGAGGGACCTACCAGCGCTACCTTCTCTCCCGGTTTGATATTCAGGTTCAGATGCCGGAAGACCTGATTATGGTCGTCCGGGTACTCAAAGCTGACATCCTCAAACACAATGTTTCCCTTCGGATTCTCCAGTTCAACCGCGCCCGGCTCGTCAAAGATGTCGATGTCGGCATCAATGATCTCGATGAAGCGCTCGATTCCCGTCATGCCTCTCTGGAACTGCTCGGCAAATTCGATGATACGCCGGATCGTTGCGATAAAGGTCGAAACATACATGATATACGCCACAAGATCACTGGGTGTGATTGCTCCATCGACGACGAACAGACCGCCCGCCACGATCGCCGCCAGATACATCAGTCCGTCAAAAAGTCTGGTCGAACACGCAAACAGCCCCATATAGCGGTAGCCGCGCTTCTTGATCTGATAGAATTTCTGGTTATCCTGCTCAAATTTCTCGTTCTCTACATCCTCGTTAGCAAATGCCTTTACTACCTTCTGTCCCAGAAGACTGTCCTCGATTCTTGCATTCAGCTCTCCGACCTGTACGCGCTGCTGCCGGAACAGGGAGCGCAGCTTCAGGTTGATATGTCCGCAGATGCCGATCATAAACGGAATGATACAGAAAATAATCAGCGTCAGCGGCACATTGATCGTGCAGAGGATGATAAAGGACGCGACACCCTTGATTCCGGCAATGAAAAATTCCTCCGGGCAGTGGTGCGCAAACTCCGTCACATCGAACAGGTCATTCGTGATCCGTCCCATGATCTGTCCGACCTTCGTGTTGTTGTAATAGGTGTTGGACAGCTGCTGCAGATGCGCATAGGCGTCGCGCCGCATATCCGTCTCCATCTCCGTTCCCATGACATGACCGGTATAGGACATATAATAGTAGGCAGCAACATCAATCAGTCTGAGCACAAGATACAGTCCACCCAGCTTTAAAACAATTCCTGCCGTCAGAAGCATCGTCTCCTGCATCGCCTGATTTGTGATATACCGGACGATCAGCGGCAGGACAATTTCGCACAGAGTCGTCAGCGCCGCGCAGAAAAGATCCATGCACAGTACTCCTACATGGCTCTTATAGTAGGGAAGAAACCTCCTGATCAGCTGACTTGATTTGTATTTTCTCTTATCCATAATCTTTACCTCACCATTCTTGCCATTATACCCGAAATACTCCGCAAAACACAAGGAGTTTTTAAGGTCTGACCTTAAAAACTCCCATAAATGTTCAATCTATAATGGCATCTACCAGCTTTGCCCACTGCTCCGGGCGGCAGGCAAGCAGCTCCTCGTGCTGCAAATCCTGCTCATGGATGACGGGATGTACAAAGTGCTTCAGATAGCGTTCACGGTATTTTTTGCCCATCTTAAGCGCATAGAAAATGTGGATCTCCGTACCCGAAACGTTGATTCTTTCCGGCAATGGTGTCACAAGATCGGAGTAAAACTGATTCTTGCAGCTCTGCATCGTCACATAGGGGCGGGCGCCGCCAAACAGCTCCATGAATGCCTTCACATAATCTCCTTTTTCCTGCATCTGCTTATCCATACGCTTTTGAAGGAACTTCGACTTCATCTTTCCATCCCGGATTATCGGATAGATGAATGGCAGAAGCAGCTCCGTCACCACCTTCGCCGCAAGGGGCGTGGACTGATCGAGGTCAGAGCTCCCCACAATGCCGTAATCTATATGGATTATCTGTCTCTCCACCAGTAGTCCGACAAAGGAGCCGCCCAGCGAACAGCCGTAGGCGGCACGGATATGTCCTCCATGATGCTTCTGGATGTACTCCTCTATCTTTTCTGTTTCCTCCAGCATGGTAGGAAACTCGGTATCCTCCGTCTCATCAAAGCCGTCGTAGCTGACGCAGAGGACATGATATTTATGCGAAAGCAGTGGAATGACCTTTTCAAAATTACTTCTCCAATGGCAGCAGGTTCCCGGAAGCAACATGATAACCGGGGCCGTATCATTTCCAAACGAATATATTTTCATTTCTTTTCCCCCGGAAGTCCTATATTAAGATCATCCATGCCAGCATGGAAACCATTGCGGAAATATGTAATGTGCCGATGATCCGGAACGGGAAGAGTGCGATAAATATCGGCAAAACCGTGAAAATGACAGCCCAGACCGGCAGTGCCGCAACTCCTGATACGATGGCGACAATCAGGGTGATGATAAACACAAGGTAGCCGACATAGCATATCCTCGTAATCGGGGCACTTTTATACATATCGACCATCAGCGCCTTCGCCTTCTCATCCCTTCCAAGCTTCAGAAATACATACTCAGACAGACCATACTTCACATGATGCGCCGTTCCGACCACAATGAACAGGACAATCGAGAAAAACAGAATGGTGCCGCACAGTCTGGAGTGTTCGTAGACATATGCCGTGATGGAGAAATATCCAAGGAACTGCAGCATCAAAGAAAATGCACCCAACATTGCGGAGCGCATGGGAACCTTCTCGGACACTCCGTCCATCAGCTTCGTCATTTTATCTCCCTCTCCGAACGTCTTAATATCCTCCAGCTTAAGCGTACCATTCGGGAACACGCTCAGAATGCGGTCACAATACATATTTAATGCATGCCCGACAATCCCTAAACCCAACATGATCTTTAAAAGAACTAAACTCATAATCTTACCTCCGACCTCTTAATTTTGTCTGATAAGTATAAGTTAGCTCAATCTAACTCCCGTGTCAAGGGGCTACGCCGACCGCTTGTCTTATCTTAACGTTCCCTCATCGTCATCCTTCGTCTCCCCTTTGCTGCTCACATATCACATTCCATGCTTCCTCGTCAATTTCCTCGTTATGAAATAATTTTCTCCGATCCTCCTCTGTAATTTTGCGAATCACGCGGCAGGGGTTTCCCGCAGCGATCGACCAGTCGGGAATATCCTTGGTGACAACACTGCCCGCGCCAATTACCACATTATTTCCTATATTCACACCCGGACAGACTACGGTATTGCCGCCCAACCATACGTTATCTCCAATCGTGACCTCTTTCCCATACTCAAAGGCTGAGTTGCGTGTAGTCGGATAGACGGGATGTCCCGCCGTATAAATTGCAACATTCGGCGCCATCTGGCAATTATCTCCTATCCTCACCCTTGCCACATCAATAATGGTACAATTATAATTCGCAAAAAAATTCTTTCCGACTTCAATATGCGAACCATAATCACAGTAAAAAGGCGGATTAATCCACGCATTGTCGGACTTTCCCAGAAGTTCTTTTATAATCTTTGCAATGCCTTGAAAATCCGAGCGGTCTATAAAATTTAACTTTTGCAATATTACCCTGCACTTTCTCATTTCCTCCATAACCACTTCATCCGCAACATACGCAAGCTGCTTGTCTCTTCTTTCCTGCATATTCATTTTTCAATGCTCCTCTTCTATTAAATTTTTTACCCATGTATACTTCTTATAATGTCGTATTGTATCCCTTCCGCCGGGAAAATAACTTTCATTTTTCTTACTCTCTCCGCATCCAATTTAAAAATAACTCATTTCCATTGACTTTTATATAAAAATCAGACACAATTATATAACAATCGTTCGCGGAAGGATATTTGATATGAATTCAGATATGTCAGAAAATGTTGCCTATAACAACCCTGCTTTTCCTGCTTACATAAAAAAAGGACAGCTCTCTCTCTATCCTGATTTTCGAGCTGTCAGCCACTGGCATGATGATCTGGAGTTTATATTAATTTTGGATGGTCAGATGTCCTATGACGTGAACGGAGAGCACATTGCTCTCCAAACCGGTGAAGGAATTTTCGTAAACAGCCGCTGCTTCCATTACGGATATTCCGACACCCATACCGAATGTCATTTTATTTGCATCCTATTGTCTCCATCGCTTCTTTCTTCCAATGAATATTTTGTATGCAATTTTTTAAATCCCTTGCTTCAGAATGCTCATTTTCCTTATCAGAAGCTGACCCCCGCCAGCCCATGGCAGAACCTTATTCTCCATGAGCTTTCCGCATTGTCTGAGGCTAATTTTGACAAACTGCGTCCCTTCCTTATTATGCAGAGATATTCGCATATTCTCGACCTGCTTTCCGAAAATATGTGTTCCTTCTCTCATGACACTCAAAACGCAGATGATATTCAATCCCTTACCGCTATGATAGGCTATGTACAAAAAAACTATCAGAGCAAGCTGTTGATCCGGGACATTTCAAGTGCCGGAAATTGCTGCAAGACAAAATGTACTTCTCTTTTCCAGAAATATTTGTCTGTATCTCCTATGTCATACCTGAATAATTACCGTCTGGAAAAGGGAAATTACCTTCTCCGAAATACCGCAATGTCAATTACAGATATTGCCTACGCATGTGGCTTTTCCAGTACCAGCTATTTCTGTGAACTTTTCCATAAGCATTATAACATTACACCCGGAACTTACCGGAAACAGAATCTATGATTTTTTATTACCTGCTTTCCGCCCTGACATACGGAAAATACCAAACAACGCGGCGCACAATACTGCTGCCGCAATCGTAGCCGCCAGCCAGATGTTTCTGTTGGGCAGAAACGAGAAGGTTCCGTCCTGATTGGCGATCTGCTCCGCATTGCGCAGCACAAACGCGCCGATAAAAGGCCCGATAATACCGGGGATAAGTACCTGCCCGATAATACGGATTCCTTGAAAGCGTCCCGCCATATTTTCCGGGATGCAGTCGCGGATCATGGCACCGAACACTGCCATGCCGGTCAGGTAGCCGCTCATCATCAGCAGCGAACCCAGAAAAACAGGAACGGTATGCACTGAAAAATATAAAATCACATAGCCGCCCACCAGCATCCCGATACTGGGAAGGATGCTGAACTGAAAGCCCTTTTTATCATATATCCTGCCGTAAAAGGCCGTGACGACAGATGCAAGGATAATCGCCGGTGCCATGACTAAGACGTAATTGTCCATATGCAGCGTCTGCTCATAATACACGATCAGATAAGGCATGAACGTCTGGATGGAGATACCGAACAGCGCAAATGCCACGATTACCGCATACAGCAGCGGATCCTTTTTCATGGTTCCCGGGCGGAAGCTGTAAAGCAGATTCTCCGCAAACGTAGCCCCTCTGTCGGCACTGCTATGTACACGGCTTTCCTTGATCAGAAAACATCCGGCGATGCCCGCAACAAAAACGACACCGCCGACGATGGCATAGATGACCGTCCAGCTGTCCGCCTTGTCCAGATCAAAACCCATGAATCCACCGAATACTACCAGTATGGATACCAATGGCATCATGGCGTTGATTCCCTCGATCTTTCCCCGGTTTGTCTCATCTCCCTCGTCCGTCAGCCACGCATTATAGGCCGCATCGTTCGCCGCGGAGCCAAAGAAGGTCATCACGCAGTCAAGGATAATGACAAGGCTGATTCCCATGGCTGCCGCCTCCACCGTACTACCGCAGACCGGCGTCAGAATATCCATGCGCACCAGTCCGAACGCCAGAATGGTGATACCCCAGACCAGATACCCCCCGCAGATAAACAGCTTCCGCTTTCCAACCCAGTCCGACAGCGCCCCGATCAGAATTGTCGTCAAAGCTGCCGCCACAGAGCTGGCCCCGACCATCATCGAAATATCAGCCGCAGAGGCATGAAACATTTTGTAGATGAACACGTTCAAATACATATTCTCCACGACCCACGCCACCTGACCGATCAGTCCGAATAAAACCATTGCCGTCCAAAATCTGCTTCCCAGTTTTTTCATTGTCCCCTCCAATACCCTACCTTTCCAATCACTGCCTTCATAGCAATTTTTCCATATACCCGCATGTGAACGGAAAGAAATCATATTTTTTCGTTCCTCTATGGTCAAAACCGTGATTTTCATACCATGTCTTGAGAACCGTGTTTTCCTCAACGATTCCGACCCTCAACTTTTTCCTTCCAAACGCGGAGGCTTTCTCTGCGGAATCTGCCAGCAGCTTCTCTCCTATTTTCTTGTGACGGTAATCCGGGAGCACAGCAAGATTGTTTAACTCTGCCTCTTCGTCATTCAACAGTGTAAGCGAATAAAAACCCACTATCTGAGCCCCCAGAAGATAAACATACATGGGTCTCTTTTCCGCACAGAACTGGTACCGGATTCTTCCCTCATCCGTTGCAAATGCCGTAAATCGCGGCGCATTTTCCTGCGTAAATCCAAACTCGTCCGCGACAGTTTTAAAGGAACTTCTGATTACCTCTACACATTGGGGAACTTCCTCCAGCGACATATGCCTTACGATTCCAACCTTGTCCCCGGCCTCGTTTGTCAGATCAATCCAGAATCTCTGTTGAGGTACTCCGTCTACAACAGGCTCGTTTTCGAGGATTCCACCGTTGTTCATTATGCTTTTTGCCGAGCCGACATTATCCTTGTCACACACCATAAGAACTTTGTATATTCCGAGCTTCTTACATTCTTCCAGCGCGAGCGCTATCATTTTTGTTGCAATACCCTTTCTCCGCTCGGAGGGTCTGACGCCGTCTCCGATATGTCCGCCGTCTAGCAATAAAGCTTCATTCAAATAATGCCTTATGTTTACAGCACCGACCACCCTGTCCCTATCCTCATCAATGCAGAAAAAAGTAGAATCTGTAACACCCCAGTCCGCCAGTGGATCTTTATTTTCAAGGTTTTCACAGTAGAAATCGAAGTCATGATAATCGAGTCTTCTTATCGCGTAGGGTATAATTTTTTCTCCCGTCGCATACCATTCCTCCAACATATCACATATCTGCTCTTTATACTCTACCGTTGCCTTTATTAATCTCAAATTCATGTGCAATGCTCCTCTTCCAACCCATCACAGCAGATCCAGCAATGCCCCGTACAACATTTCATTCCCCTTTACCACCAGCGCCAGTTCTTCCTTTGCGCAGTTTAACTGATGGAAAAGATGTCGCACGTCCCGGCACGCCGATCTCAGGTATCCGTTTTCATCGTAATAATATCTGTCATCCAGCAGAACCGCCAGACGCTCTGCCTCTTCCTCCTGTCCGCTTCCCCCATTCTGAAGGACATATCCCTGCGCGGCATAGTCCCTCAACAGTCCTTCCGCCTCCCTGTCATCATTGGCATACAGCACCGCAATATGGGGATATTGTCTGGGATTCTTTCTGCTGCAAAGGTACATCATGTTCCGGATAAAGAGAGACAGCTCTACGTTGGTGCGGATGCGGTTCGTCAGACGGAAGGTCTGTATATCCGGCAGCTCCTCCAATATTTGCATTGCTCCCTGATCCAGTTCTTCCGGCGAAATCATCGTCTCACAGTCACTGGAAAAGATCATCGGCCGGTCTCCCGCCAGCTGCATTAACAGGCGCAGTCTGTCTGCGGAAAGCAGATGCGCCTCATCCACCAGAATTGCACTGTAGCGCTCCATCCGGCTGTCCGGCATGATCTGACTGTCAGATAAATAAATCACCCGCTGCAAGCGTTCATGCAGCGACTTCCATTCCTTTCCTGCCTCACCGCAGTGAATCATGCATACCTGCTGCCGTTTGGAAAGTTTCATGGAAATGTCATAAAGGAGCAGTGTTTTCCCTGTTCCCGGAAGCCCGCAAAACCAGAAATAGCCCGTCTGTTTCGCGCGAATCCTTTTTAAGATCTGCCGCTCAATATCTCTCTGCTGGGATGTCAGAAAATACTCATTTTTCAGGAAGCGGGCCGGCTCCGTCAACGGGGAGATCAGATACAGCTCCGCCCGGAACAGCTCCTCAATGTTTCCCTTGTAGTCTTCACTTTCGTCTTGCAAATCCCGACACAACTGCTCCCATTCCGTATCTGCAATATGATCGTGGTTCGTCAACCGCACCAGCCTGTTCTGGCTGCTGTTATAGGTATAAGACCGGATCGGCTTTCCCAGCGCAGACAGATAATACCGGTTCTGCAAAAGCTGCTTACGCATCGCTTCATCCGACACCACACCGCTTTTCAATTCAATATTGACAATCTGATCTTCCTTGATCTGAAGCAGATCAAATTCCTTCCCCAGCCTTGGGATCTGAAAGGAATAAAAGAGACGAAGCGCCGGTACCTCCGGCATATGCCTCTCCAGCTGGCGCACAAGTGCTTTCAGGCTACCCAGCTCCCATTCCCGTATCTTCAGAACCCTCTCTCTTCCCGACAAATGCCGTTCGAGCTTCTGAAGCTGCTCAGTATTCTGATTTCTGGTAATCGCATAAATGGATATTGATTTCATTCTCTATTCTCTTTTACAACAGGAGCCTCTATCCACTCCCGCACGGTCTCCTCGTCGACCCCTGCCGCCTCCGCAATCTGCTGTAGAGGAATATTCTGCTTCGCCAGATTCTTTACCATGTTACGGATGCCTTCCTGTATTCCGGCAGCACGTCCGGTCTCCATTCCCTCACGCATTCCAGCGGCACGTCCGGTCTCCATCCCCTCGCGGATTCCAACGTCATATCCGTCCTGTCGTCCATGCTCGTACTCTGCCTCACGGTATTTCTTCTCTTCCTGCTCCTGATCGTACTCAAATATGCTCACTTTCAAAACCTCCGCTCGGTTTCGGGACAGGAACTCCGACAGAATCCCCTCCCGGATGCACTGCTCCACCGCCTCATTCAACTCCATCTGCGCCGCGTCCAGCGTGACAATATCCAGCGCATCCGTGCAATTCCTCCCTTTTTCGCAGGAGGAACCCTTCAGGCACTCCTGCTCTCAATTTGAATAAATGTGATTGAAAAGCATAGATTCCTGAAATGAGTAAGAACACAGATGGTGACTTCACCACAGATTTTCTAAAATATATGCTTTTGATATATTTTAACACACCAACTACTACCTACGCAACATCTATTTTGCTTGAATTTCCGCAGTCTGAAATCCACCTTGATACATCAATTTCGCTTCTCGTATCCCCTTTCGTTTAGTGAAAAGTAATCTGTACAATCCGCATCTTCATCATCCCGTCCCCGACCTTCGAGAGGAAGCGGAAGAAGCCGCTTACGGACGGAGTTTTCAAGTCACTATAGCCGAGCATATAACCCTTTGCCGAAATTTCCGCATCGGGCAGCCATGAGCGAAGGCCGGCATCAAGATCATCTATGTAAAAATATTTGCCGATGTCGGTGATGCCTGCCGTTTTTACCCATGTTTTCAGCATCATCTTCACTGCTGATTTGTTGGCGGTATCAAACACAAGCCTTCCGCCATGAAACCGCTCTGACATGGCAGTAAACAATTTCTTTACCTCATCGAACCATGTGGTATCGTTCAGGTCTGCACCGATGTTGGTTACATTCCCGGCCGGTGGTATCAGGCGGTTCCGAACCCCGATCACGTCCGGTCTGTCAATATTATAGATCTTGCAGGACGGTTCGGCGTTGTTCTCTGCCGTACAGTCCAGACCACAGCCCAGATTTACTACGGCTGCTGCCGGATGCTCCTTCAGATAGTTTCTTACCTCGATTCCCAGATCCATGTACCTCGCGGCTGCCTCCAGATAGCCAAAGCGGAACAGCATGCTTTTCTTCTTCGTGTCAAGCACGGAAAAGTCATAATCCAGCTTTCCCATTATCTTCTCAGCCATCGGATCGCGGTAAATTTCCGGGTAAATTTCCGAACAATACTTTCTTCCCCACAGGGGAATCACCAAAGTCTCCTGAACGGTGTTGGCTTCAATATGCATCTTTTCATTATTCATATTTTTCTTTCTCCAATCAAGTTAGAATGGGTTAGATATCTCTAACCCATTCTAACACTGTTTTTCTATAATTAAAACATAAACTTACGGCTTACTAATTCATCCTGAAATATAATGTATCCTCATCTGCAATGTCATAAATGGTTGGATTTTCTATATCAGGCTGGCGTTTTCCGAAGACAACAACCGTTCCATCGTAGCCTGTAGGTATGCTTGCATAAAAATAGAAATCTATCGTGCAGGAAGTTGGATCTGTTTCAATATTATGATAGCAAATCATGTCGCACTCATAATCCGTTCCCTGATAGTTTACCGTGTAGGTTCTATCCGCATAATTTTCCATAGGAATCACGTTCTTGTCCTGACAGCTGCTGTCCCAGCCGTCAATATCATAATAGTCCTCATATAAATAGGCAAATCCCGTTCCACCGACAAAAGGGTTCCCATCAGTAAATTGTGCAACTGCATGCAGAATATGCCATTCATAGCCCTCCTTTTTCTCAAGAGCGTAAGTCAGGTTCTCTTCAACCGTCTCGTACTCGGAGATCGTAAGGCTTCCGACAAGCTCTTTGGAGGGATCGTCATGACAAACCGTGACAAAATCATAGGTGCCGCCGACCTCCATGTTAATGACATAACCATTCTTTTCAAAAGCAGCCGTCAGTGGCTCCTCCTCATCCATCTTGTCCTCGACCGCCGACGTTTCACTCTCGGTACTGTCCTGCTGTGATTCCTGCTCTGCAGCTTCCGTGGTTCCCTGCTGCGATTCCTGCTCTGTAGCTCCCGAAGCTTCCTGTTGCTGATAAGTCTCCGCACCCTGAGACGAAGAGCAGCCTGTACTTGCTGCAGCTGCAATGGCTACGACGGTTAAACATATAAATTTTCTTTTTATGTTTTTCAAGAAATTATCCTCCTTCACAAAATTTTCTGTCCTAAATGTACTGCTTTTTAACCGGAACTGTCAAGCTGAGCCAGAGGTGTGCCGTAGGGACGTCCCTCTGGCATATTGACATATTGGTTAGCTTGTACTAACATCAGTTATAGAAGAATAATTCACTAACGAAACGAGGTGTGGCAAATGAGCAGTGAAAAAATAAAGCCGGTGTTGAACGGCACAGCGGAGACTATGCTGCAATGCTTTTATGCGAGGGCAATGCATAGCAAGAATCCCAAAAACAAGTTTCACGATGCCAAGGCGGAAGAGCTGGTGGAAAAGCTCGACTACGATTTCAGCAATGCAAAGAAGGACACTGCCATGAGTGGCGGCATTGTTGCAAGAAGCGTGGTATTTGATGAGCTGGCCGGAAATTTTATTTCTAAAAATCCCGACTGCACCGTTGTAAATATTGCCTGCGGCTTAGATACGCGGGTGTACCGCATGGATAACGGCAGACTGACATGGTATAACTTAGACCTCCCGGAAACCATAGAGGTAAGGGATTCCGTGTATCAGGAGTCGGGAAGAATCTCTACGATCGCCTGCTCCGTGCTTGATCCGGCATGGGCCGAACAGGTGAAAGTCCGCGGTAAAATGCTCTTCATCATCGAAGGTCTCACGATGTACATGTCCGCGGAAGACGTGAAGACCATGCTGGGCATTATAAGAGACAATTTTGATAATGCCTATGTCTGCATGGAGACACTCTGCCCATGGTTTGTGAAAAAGGAAGGCATTGAAAAATCCATAAAGGCGACCGGTGCAACCTTCACATGGGGAGCTAACTGTTTTGATGACCTGAAGGGTATTGCGGACGGCTTCAAAAGGGTAAAGGATGATAACATTGTCCGCGGAATGCTGACGCTGAATCCCGCTTACAGGCTGGTGACATGGATACCTATTGTCAAAAAGTTTGCGGAAAAGATTCTGGTATTTGAGAAAGCCTGATGATCGCAGGCGTTATACAGGAGAGTATGTGTTATGATGGAATATACAGGTAAGTATTGGAAAATGATAATTCCTTTGGCAAAAAAGAGTCTGGTGAAAAGATATGGGAAGGAATACACGGGTTCGCTGATTAAAAAAGCGGACGAGGTATACCGGGATATGTTAAACCGTGCGGACGATATCGGAAAAGACAATCCTATGGCATCGAATACGTATGAATGTCTTATCTTTCTGGCAATATGGAAGGCTGCGGACGGGCGGATCTCCGTGGACGAGCTGCGCGCGATTACGGTAGAAGTCATGTCTGCACCGCCCTTAAAGCTCATGGGACTTATCATCAACGCGAACAGGCAGAAGGGCATAAACAAAATCCGCGGCATGATGGTCAGGGATGCCGAATGGCTGGAGCAGCACCCGCAGTACAAGAAATACTCGTGGGATTTCCATTTCGATGACAGTAAACACGAGGATGGCTTCTGCTATCACTTCACACAGTGCCCGCTGAATACCTTTGCACGAAGAGAAGGCTATCTCGAGGTTCTGCCGGTAATGTGTGACATCGATTTCCTGACTGCCAAGCTTATGCATGCAAATCTGCACCGTGAACATACTCTGGCGAGCGGCGGCGAGGTCTGCGATTACTGGTTCGTGGGCGACAAAGTCAAGAATCCCAAGTAATGACAATCACTCCGTTATATGAAAGAAGCAATGAACCATATGATTCATTGCTTCTCTTTGTTATCTGCATTTTCTACTCTTTTCTATAAAGAAAACGCACATACCGATTACAATCAGTGCCCCTGCCCCGAGAAGCCATATCTGCCTCTGGGATTTCGGATCGATTACCTCTTCCGTCCAGTCCTCTCCCGTTGCCGGTGCCTGTCTTGTCGAGGAGTTCTCCTCCCCTGACTTTTTGTCAATGACTACCGTGTACTCCGAAGCATGGGTGAACGTCAGCCTCGCCGTTCCATCTGCCGCAATCTTATCTGAACAGATGAACTCAAGCGCACCGGTCTGCTCGTTATAGTAATACAGGTTTGCATAAAGACCCGCATTTTCTGCCTTCACATTCATTGTAAGCACTGCCTTAAGCCCGAACTCTCCGGTGTAGGACAGGCTGAGATTCACGGAATATCTTTCACCCGTTACCCTGTTAAGGACATCGACCGGAATCGTATTGTTTGCCTCCGATCCCGCTTTCACACCGAAATCAATATCCTTTACTTTGTCAGCCGTGATGTCCTTTCCGTTTACACTCCATGTAACGCCACTTCCCATATCCAATACGATATTTATGTCCTTGCCCTTAATTACATCGAAAACATTTCCGGGCACGGTTGTTGTGCCGTTCATTATAACGTTTATGGTAGTATTATCTCCTGCCGAAGCCAGCTGATCCTTTATGACATCCCAGCCATTTTTGCCTGAGTCGCCCTTTATATACGGTGCATCTGCTGTCGATGTATCCGACGGGGTCTCCGGGAGCTTCGGTATCGGCTGCGTATAAGAATCGCCGCATCTCGTACAGGTATAGGTTTTCACCCCTTCTGCTGATGTTGTCGCTTCCTTTGTTACCTCTGCCTTGTAATCATGCTCCAGCGCTGCTGTCGCAGTTCCGTTTGAAATCCAAATACCGCAATCCTTACAGTAGCTGTCTCCCGTATAGCCTTCGCGGTTACAAGCCGCATCCACCGCATCTCTCACTTCCACATTCTCATGCTCACATGCAGAGCGGGTGATTGCAATGACTACGCTTTCCGTCTCATAATTGCCCTTGTCCGCAGCGGTGTAAACTGCTGTTGCATTTACCGTTACCCCGACTGTCAGCTCTCTGTCCTGATCGGCAGCCTGCCATGTCCAGCCCTCTGGAAGCGTGCTCTCGCTTACCTTTTTCGTGCTGTACGGAGGATTCATGATATTGCCCGGCATATTCGGCGTGGCCGCAGACTTCTTCACCGTAACCTTGACTGTCACCTCCACCTTCTCATAGTCTGCCGCATCCTCCGGTGTAAATACCACAGCATACTCTGTGACATCACTGTCTGCCACCGTCGGCCTTACTGTTCCGTCCTTCCAGACAAAGCTTCCCTTTACCGCTGCTGCATCTGTCTGGCTATACTGCACGGCACCGCCTGACAAAGCTGAACGCTCAAGCGCTGCGCCGTATACAATAGCTGCCACAGACGGAATCTCGCTGACATAAGGTGTCACCTTTTCCACAGCAACAGGAATCGTCCTCGTCACCGGTTCATAATTTTTCGTATCATCCGGCGTGAACACCGCCACATAGCCCGTATTGTCTGCCGTCGGAACAATATCTGCCTTCTGCCAGCTCCATGTTCCGGGCACATCCGTTTCCACACCGCCAATCGTATGCTTTACACTGCCACCGATCAGATCACTGTCTGTCAGCGCCGCATCCGGGTGATAGGTTCTTCCCGCTACGGTCGGAGCTGCTGCCACGGCAGGTTCCGCCCTGTTTACCGTAATGGGCACTGTGCCCTGCGCTGTCTCATAAACAGAATCCTCCGGTGTGAATACCCACGCAGCTGTCGTCGTTCCGGCAACGGGTATTTCGTCCGGGTTCTTCCATGTAAGAGTACCTGCGACCGGCCTGGATGTACCTGCCTCCACAAATACTGCCCCATTGCTTCCGTCTGCGTTAAGAGCAAGCTCCGACAGCTTCTGCCCATAGGTCAGCACATTGCTTCCGGCAACAGCGACCTCGTTTCCACTCTTCTCCTCCACAGTGATCTTATCCACAATGGTAAGCGTGAGGCGGTAGGTTACATCCCCGTAATTCTGCATCCCGACCGCGACATCAATGATTGCCTTCGCACCTATCTTATCGGTTTCCAGTGAACCCTTGACCTTATAGCTCAGAACCCCACCGGCATCTACCGTTGCGGTACCGTCCAGAATGCCTGACGCATCCGTGCCGCCGACATGATAGGACGTCGTCCCTCTGTCCTCCGGCAGCTTTTCCGCCACATTTACCGTAACGACACCTTCTCCGGAGCCGACAATATAGCAATAGCCCTGATTCTCTTCCGGGATCACCGGCGCGTCCGCCTTTGTAACGTTCAGTATACCAGCCCCCGAAGCACTTCCGAGAAAGCTCACCTGATAGTTATCACTCTGATAGGTTCCCTTGATATAATAAGACCCTGCAACAGAGTTCTTTTCCGCGGTTGTTGTCAATGTGATCTGAACGGCATTCTCCGTATCTCCCGGCACAAGTTCACCTTCCGGAATTGTGTAGGTAAATGCCGGATTCTGTTCTCCAAACTTCCTTGCAGCATCATTGATCGTAACCTTGATCGGCTTATTTGAAACCCGAGGTACAACATGGCACGTCACCGTCTGATAAACACCTGTGACAGAAGGCATAAAGGTCAGTTCATACTCTGTAGTAGCTCCGACCTTGGGAACATCTGTCCTGTTCACATCCGACACCGCCCATGTGCCGGAAATCTCCTTCGTGGTATCGGCCTCATCGACAACCCTTCCACCGCCGGTAGACATATTCTCCACCGCAGTTCCATAGACTCCGCTGAGGGAGGGAACCTCTTCGATCTTCACAGGGAGTGCAAAGATGTCCGCGGTAGCCGTGGTCTGCTGTCCGCTTGCCGCCAGCTTATAGTTGGAAGCGCTGGCGCCGGTGAGCGTAATGTCTGTGATATTTACGGTCTTTCCCTCTCCTGCCTTTTCATCCGTATAGTTTCCCGTTGCCTTCACCGCCAGAGAATCATCCTCCAGCTTACCGCCGATCACAACGCTGCTGTAAGCCAGAACAGCTGCTGTCGTGCCGTCGTAGCGTCTGCTGATCGCCGTGATGCCGGACACGGTAACTTCCTTCTGTTCAATCGAAAAGGGCTTCTCAAAGCTTCCCTGATAAGCGCCGATACCGGTAACTATCGCCTTTGCCGTATTCGTTCCTGCATTTATGTTGCTCGTGTAGGTTACCGTGTAGTCTGTTCCTGCCGTAAGCGTTGTGCTTCCAAGCTGAACTGACGCAGCCTTCGGTTCCTTCTCTGTTCCGTCATAGGTATAGGAAGAAATATTCCATGTGACACTTGTATTATTGTCTGTAAGCGTTTTGGGGACAACCGTTTCCGTCGTTGTCTCCAGCCTGCCTGTTTTTGCACTGTTTACGACGACACAGCGCAGGCTTGCGCCGACATCCTCTGCCTGCACCGTATAAGATGCGGTATTGCAAAGCTCTGTCACTTCGCTGCCCTTTACTCTGTACCATGTATATGTACAGCTCGACGCAGGGGTAAGCGTTGCTGTAAGAGTATCTCCGAATACAGGTGCCCCATTGTCACCGCTTCCGCCTGTGACCTTCAGCGTACCGGAGAGAGTTTTCATTGGAACGACCTTGACATTGGAGAGAGAATAGCTTCCTTCACCTGCTGTCGTCGTGCTGTCTGACTTCTCATAAACGTAACCGGACTGCAGCAGGGTGCTGACGTCGTCTCCTTCGGTCCGCTCTGTAACGCTCACGTTAAAATCACTCATTGTAAGTGTACCAAGCTGCAACTTACCGTCAAAGGTATCATCAGCCAGAACTCCCCTATCCAGCAAAACATTTCCCGAAAATGTACTGCCTGCAAGAGTGACAGAGGGAGTATTATTAACCCGCAGATTACCATTAAATGTAACATTGTCGAATGCCAGACTCTTTGCCTGCTGCACGTTTAACGATATCATGCCTCCGCTGCTGTTTGTACATTGAAACGTTACACCCTGAAAGCTTACAACCGCATCCGCACCGTTGATTCTACAATATGGCACCCCATAGCAGCCAAGCGTAGTTCCTGATACAGACAGCTCGCCGCCTGTCACATAAAAAAACGCATCACTAAAACTCGCATAAGTACTCATATTTAATTCACTGCTTAATGTGCCGCCTTTCACCTTCAGGCTTCCACCATTTACACGGATGGGATTCCGCTCCGTAAAATTAAGTCTGTTTCCATTCAGGTCAAGAATGAAATCATTCCCCTCCTCAACACTTATTATGTCTTCTATGTTAATTTGATCTTTTATAAGCTTTACCGCAGAACCGGGATTCACCTTTGCCATAGCGACTGCGTCGGCAAGAGATTTGCAAGGGATCTCCTGCGTTTCTCCGGGTTTGATAACTACTACGGCAGACGGGGTTGTAAACGTATAATTTACTACGTCTGAATAGCAGTCGTCTTTCTTTGCCACAAAATAGTAGGTAAATTCCGTAGCGGCCTCAAGCGGACTTAATGAAAAATCAGCTCTGCGATATGGTTCCTCCCGCACTATATACCCCGCATCCTTAGTATTTTTCCCTTTTTCTTCAACAATTTTATCAACAGAAGCCTTTACATCCTGCCCGTCTGTAATTTTATCATCGCCCGTACTCCTGAGATAATATACAGTCGCCCCGGGTGTATTCGTTTCCACATACAGGTCTGCTATATAGATTTTTATACCATTATTATAACTTATATTATTAATAATAGAATCCTCTAAAACGGCAACTCTTTCCGTCCGGAAGGTCAGGCTCGCAACCAGGGAAAGGGCACCTCCCTGCTCTGCCGCGAAATAATAAGTATTCTCCGAGTATGCTTTCAGACCAGAGATGGTGATTTCTCCTTCCACTCCGGTGATCGTCTGCGAACCTTCGGTACTGTTCTTGATCTCTTCAGCGGAAAGCGGCGTATCACTTGCCTTGTAGTAAACTGTCGTTCCGTCACCCTCTTTGTTCAGCGTCAGCTTTATCTTCGCTGAAGTCACATCCACAGAGCTCAGCGCCGCGCTTATGCTTAATCCTTCCCTGTTTTTCAAGCAGAACCTGTTGCTGTCCGACGCGCTGACCGTATAACCGGTCTGCTTCATGGCATTGCCGTCGTTCAGGGCTGCCGCCGCGACGGAGATCTCTGTATCGGCTCCTGCCGGAAGATAACAAAGCATCTCACCATAGGTTTCGCTTACCATGCTGATCTTATCCGGTGCGTAATAGTCACCGTTTTCACGGGTAAGCTCAACACCTTCCTGCCAGACATGAACCTCAGCAACCTCTACATCCGCGGTAATGGCATCGTCATAAATCTGCAGAACAACCGGATAAAGCAGTGTTCCTATGACCGGTGAATAGTCTGTCGTTCCCGCCTCAAAATTCACATTTGCGGAATATTCCCTGCCATCGATCGTGAAAGCAAAGGTCTTTGCCCCTGCTGCAATCTCTCCGCAAATGATGCTGAATCCAATCTCCGCCTTTCCCGGTGTATTCACCTTTGCTTCCACGGCTTCGCCAACCATTTTGCCGTCGAGAGATACCTTTGCTGCAGTATCGGCTGTAAAGCGCCCATCATAGACCGTAAATCCGAAATTATATTTCACAATTCCTTCAGCTGTATTCTTACCGTAATTAACCTCCCCGGTAATCTTGGGATATGCTCCCTCCGCAATTGTCACACTGCAGCCAGCATCGGGATATACTTCTCCTTCTGCTTTTGCACTGCCAAATCCCACATTGCCTTTTGCTGTCACATCGCCGCCGGAAATTGTAATTTTTCCAAACGGATAAGCTGTACCGGCCATAGCATGTATGCCATTTCCGATAGCCGCTCCCATGGCTCCGTTCGCTTCATAGGTGGCTGCCGTGACGGTTCCGCCTGAGATTGTAATTTCACCCGCGCTGCCGGCAAAGCCGCCACCGATACCGGCTGCCAAACAGCCTCCCTGCGCATTCACGACTCCTCCTGTGATTTCTATCACCGCTCCGCTTGCACCATAAGTACCGCCAATGCCGGCCCCACCGCTGCATGGTCTTGTAGAACCGAAATCTGTATAACTGCCGCCCTGTGCGGTCACGTTTCCACCGGCAATGCGGATAGTTCCTGCATATCTTGCTGTCGGGGCTTGCGCGAAAAACATACCGGATGCATAAGCACCGATTCCCGCTGCTCCGCCATATCCGCTGCCGCCTATCGCTGTAACTGCTCCGTTACTCTCCGCCGTAATCTCCAGTGTTGCTCCACTGTTTACCCAGATTCCGGCACCGCCCGTAGAGCCATACAGATAGTTTGTCCCTTCCAGCGTCAGGTAAAGACTTCCTCCGCCGGTTATACCAATCGCAGGCAGCCATGAACTGCTCACTGACGACCTGTCGATCGACAGATCCTTAATCGTAAGCCGGAGAGTAACGCCGTTTATGATAAGTGACTTATCCGTCGTGTTACCTGTAAGCGTTTTGCCGTCCCAGTCGCTGACATTGCCGGCGTTTATTTCAATCTGCCCGGATGTACCGCCTGCATCGACATCCGTAATGTCAATGCCGCCATTCTCGTTTACAGCGAACATTGAAATGCCACCCTGCTCCTCATTCCCGGAGCCATTGGTATCCTCAGGCAGCGCATCCTCTCCGTTTCCGGAAACGCTGCTGATAATCTCCTCCGCATCGCCGGAGGAAACCGTACTTTTCCCGCCGGACAAAGCTGTATCCGCTTCGCCGGTCATGCTGACCGCATGGACGGGAATAGTGGTGCCCGCCACTAAAACCGCCATTGCTACTGCCGCTATCCGCTTGATTTCCCTTCTTAGTCCTTTCATTCTTCTTCACTCCTGTTTCATACTGCGATAAAATGTTATAGATTCTATGTAAACACATATTTTGCTAATCTTTAATTATAAGTTTTCCATCGCACTTAGTCAACAAGACTAAAGTTAGGTTTTTGCATAAACTAAGGTTAGGTTTATATAGTGTTATGGTTGTTTTTCCTGAATCAGCTTTGCATATTCCGCCTCGTCGATATGGTATCTCTTCCTGATAATCACATAGGAAACGATCAGCGTCAGCACAGGAATCAGTACCATTCCCAGCCGGAACATAAGACCCTGTGAGGCGGTAATTTTGTTAATGTACTGGTTAGCCTCCTGCAATGCCGCCTCACTGGACAGCTCTCCTCTGTTCACCTCGATCTCCAATGCGCTGATGCTCCGGCTTTTGGCATAAATGCCGCTTATGATAAGCACCAGCGTGGACAAGCCCTGATTGATGCCGCCCGCCAGCTTGACACTGAAGGAACGCACTGCCGAAATCACGGAATCATGTCTCTCATGGAACCTCGCCTCGTCATATTCGATCGTATTGTTTATCATGACAACGATAACAAGGTTCATCAGACCCTGAAAGAAGAAGATAATAAATCCGATCACATTCAGCAGAATCACATTTCTTTGCTGTAAATTCTCCCGGCCTCGTATCCGAAAGGTGCGTACGCCGGTAGGTGTAGATAGAACGGAAGTCCTCCTCCGAAAGCGGTACCGGCGATTTCAGGGTCAACGGACATTTCAATTCTTCTCCCGTTACCTGTAAATCCGAATAGACAAAATCGGTATAGCTCAGCCCATAACCAAAGCAATATCTGACGGGCACCTGAAAGGTATCATAATACCGGTAGCCGACGAAAAGGCTCTCCCTGTATTCAACGTCATCTAAATGTCCGCTCTGTTCTCCCTGCGTGCCAAAGTAGCCATAGCCCGGAACATCGGTCTCTCTATAGGGTATTGTCTCCGCGAGCTTTCCTGATGGGTTCACGATGCCCAGAACAATTTTCGCGCAGGCCGCGCCAACCGCCTCTCCGCCAAGGTAGAGCTGCAGCAACGCCTTACACCTCGACCTATGAGTGAATCGACTCTTTCCGTATGGATATGACTGCTGCTGCCGCCCTGGATTCTTGGCGTGACTGCGAGGTCACCGACAATCAGGATTTCCTTTTCCCCGGACAATGGCAGGAATGCATCGTTTTTGAGCAGCACTGCGCTTTCCTCTTCTACCTGCCTTGCCAGACCATGATTTGCCTTTCTCGTCTCTTCGGAAATCACCTTGCTCCTTTTATCCGAAATGATATTCTGCCTGTAAGCCATATTCAAAGCTTCAATTCTTTTCACGGCAGCTTCCAGCGCCTCCTCAGACAGACTACCTGTTTTCACAGCATTCATGATGTCCGGAAAATGATTTCCGCCGCTGTCCGGCATCTCCACATCCATCCCCGCGGAGATACATGCCGGAACACCATTGACATAGTTATAGCTTGCCATGACGGTTGCGGGGTTCGCCTTTTTGACAGCATTCTCAAACGCCGCCAGATAAATTTCATGCAAAGCCCTCTCATCAATCATGGAATTGGAGGTCATACGGTGTGTCTCCTGACTGTTGCCGGCAAAATGCTTCAGGAGATCGATTCCTTTCAGACGATGGAAAAATGTATCGATTATCTCTGCGAAAAGGCGCTTGAGCTCGTCTCGCGGGTAAAGGAAAACACAATTCCTACATGTTACAGCACCCTGATTAACCGATGCATCCACTTCATACACGTAAATCTTCACAGCTGTCTGAAGATCGAAACCATCGCCGGGCATAAAATTATTTTTCCCAAATCTGACTTCGTAATAATCATATGCATCTGACTTTTTCTCCCTAAATATAAATAATAATGTGGTATCTACATATTCTGAATATAACACCGCACTTTTGTGTAATATAGTTAATAGCTCCTCAGATGTCAAAATCCTTGTATTTTGTACTTTACACTTCATAATTCTCCTTAACGTAAAAGAGAAACCTTTCTATCAAAGGTTTCTCCATAATCTCTAGAAAACTGGTTTCGTTATGGTGCTTTGCCACCAAATCACAGGCATCTCACCTGTCCGGCTTGATTATCCTCTGTGCTGAAGAGTAAATGCAAAGTTTTAACGTTGCCAGTGCAACGGAAGCAAACACCTTATGCTTCGTACCCTGTTATCAGGAAGAGATTTCTCTCTTGGTACTTATATTATACTCAGAATACCTGAAAATATCAATTACCTTTTCGTAATTTTTACTATTTTGCCATTTTACATAATTTGCTTTACGATTTCATCACCCATGCAAACGCCTTCGCTGTCCTGAGATCCGGTTCCCTAAAGTGGTTGCCCGGATTCCATTCCAGTGTACAGCGGATTCCCTGTCCGTTCAGCCATGCATACCCCTCCCGGATGCAGTCACTGACCGTTGACATAATGGGATTTCTGGTCTTTTCTTCCTTGTCTCCAAGGCTTAGGTAGACAGCCTGGTTCCTGATCTCATGCTGTTTCATATAGTCAATAAATCCGGGAAACCAGACAGACGGCGATGCCGCAGCGACGCCTGAAAACACACCAGTCTGATAAGCAGCCCACAGCGAAAAAAGTCCGGCGAGGGAATAACCGCCGAGATAATATGTCCTGCTTCTGTCCGTACACAATTTCAGAATTTCCTCCAGAAGCTCTGCCGCGCCGTCACCGAAGTCCTCTTTTCCAAACACTGCCGGCGCCTTCCATGGGGATAAATCATGATTCCAGCTATCAACCTTCACGGCAATCAACCGGAAATCCATGTGTGTCAGCCTCCGTATTTCAGCAGCTTCCTTCTCTATTCCCGACAGGTCATGCTCCCCGATGGGCTGAATCAAAATAATAGATGCTTCCCGATTTCCGTATTCGTATATAGTCATCCTCTCCTCCCGCCTTATATGGTATGCCTGATTCAACATTCCTACCTGAACTGTATCTCTTCTCTTTCAGGCAGGAAATCCATTTTTATCCAAGCTATCATAAATCCAACTCTTCAATAGTCTTTAAAACAGATCCAGCATATTGTCCAGATAAATCTCTTCCCTGACATGTAGCTGGTATTTCGGCTTTGTCAGGTAATAGAGTAAAAATTCCAAAACCAGCGCGCTGCCAAGTCCCCTGCCTTCGATTTTGAAATTAGAAAAGCCCATAGGCAGGTAGACATTTTTGATGTCAGCCACACCGATAAAGCCCGGATTTGTCATGGCTTTGGAAAAACGATAGCCACTGTCTGCATCCGGGGCAGTGCAGCGGTATTCAGAGCCGCCTTCCCCGAGATTTTTGCTGCTGACAGCCTCGTAACAGGTTTTCCTGTCCTTACAGCCTATCCGGCAGCACTCATTGCATAGAAATTCGACTTTATCTCTCTGAAACTCGGACAACGTATTCCATTTGTCAAAAGCTTTGTTCAGGCGAAAATCCGGTACGACGTAGCGGAAATCCTCTCTGTTTACTTCATCTGTAAACTGTTGAAAATCTGTTATGACCTTGGTAGTGGAGGAGACAAAGTAAAGCCCCGGATAAGTCTTCTTCAGATACTCCAACAGCAGCTCGGAATGAACAATAACACCATTCTGGATGCCTTCGCCCACATCAAACAGGGCACAGAGATCATTGCATTTCCCGTCCGAAAGATGTTCCTCTCTGAGCAGGGAATTACTGAATGTCAGCCGGGCTGAGATTCCATACTCCCGCATCAGCGCCAGAATCTCCCGCGGATCGCGGTCTCCAAGCTCCACACGCCCTCCACCCCAGAGGCAGTCTGTGGGCGCACCATAAATAGAACCTATATCGCACCACTCATAAAAATATTCTCTGTGCTCACGAAACAGCGGCAGGAACGCCTGATACAGTTCATAAAATTCAAACAACCCGGGAAGGTGGTAGTATGCAGTTTTACTTTTCGTTATTTTTTCCTCGCCCATGTGTTTTCCATACAGTCCTTCATGTGATTAAAAAATTCTCAAGTCAAAATCAAATCAACTCTTCTGAGCAAAAAGTCAACAATGTTAATATGGATAATTCCATCATGGCTCATATCGATTTTATCAAGAGACATAACATATTTAGGAGATGCATCTGTGATTTTACTGTACGCACCAAATTCCCTTTTTATGGTATCCTCACTCGCTAAAAGATATGAAACCTGTACAAAACATTTCTTTCCATTCTTTATTGCAACAAAATCAATTTCACTCTTATATGTTTTACCGGCAAAAACGGTGTATCCTCTGGTTATCATTTCGTTATATACAACATTTTCCAAAAAAAACGTATCTTCATAATTAATCGTATTTGTGTTTATTGTCTGAAAACCCATGTCAATGGCGTACTGTTTTTCCTTATTGCTTAGTGCCGACTTTCCAACAATGTTATATCTTCCTACTCCATGGATCAGATACGCTTTTTTCATACGTTCCAGATAATTATATACCGTGCGTTTTGCAATTTGTTTGTTTTCTATTTTATACGTATTAATAATATTGTCGATAGATAACTCTTTCCCTGCATTTGCGAGAATATACAGGGAAATATCCATAAATGCTTTTTTATCAGCGCTTTTTGCCTTCCCTACTATATCTCTGTTGACAATACTCTCATACAAATGCGTTAAATATTTATGCACCGCAGATTCTTCTTTATAATCAAATCTAAGTGGAAATCCACCCCATTTTAAATAATCTGTAAATAAATCGTCACTGAACTCTCTATGATTAAGTTCATAGTATAGTTTCATTTCATAAAAAGAAAACGGAAGGATCTCAAATTCAACTGTTCTTCCGGTGAGTAGCGTTGCAAGCTCTCCTGAAAGTAATGTAGAATTACTACCGGTAACAAAAAGTGATACATTAAGTGTTGCTCTGAATGATGCCAATGCCTTTTCAAATTTTTCAATGTGTTGAATCTCATCTAAAAATATATAGTATTTTTCATTATCCGAAATCCTGCTTTTAATTTCCTTATTCAAATCCGATGCATCAACAATATAATCGTAATCTATATCTTCAAAATTTAAATAAATAATATGATCTTTTGAAATTCCGTTGTCAGCTAATTCTTCCTTTATTGTATCAAGTAAGATCGATTTTCCAGATCTTCTAACGCCTGTAATAACTTTTATTATATCGGAATCATAATATGGTCTTATTTGCTCAAGATATGTTTCTCTTTTTAGTTTCACCTGTGTGCACCTCCATGATGCACATTATAATCTTTTACTCATTTTTGTGCAAGTATATCGTGCACAAAATACAATTTTTTTATTTTTTGTGCACGACATAATTTCTTTTATACCTTCTGCACGACCTGCGGCACACCGCTTGATGAGTCTGGTCACTGCCCTAACTGCAAATAATCCACAGATAGAACAAAATTTTGGGGATGTAAGAAGCTCGCTTCCTACATCCCCTTTTCCTATTTCTGAACAGCTTCTACCCCAGAATACTTCCACAGACTTTTACAGTCTTGCCCGAAGTGATCTGATAGAGTGCGCCGGTTTTTATGTCAAGGTAAAACTCCATTGTGTCAAACGATGTGTCATCTCCGTCGAAAACAATCGTGTGGGCAGTAAATTTGATGCCCGAAAGCTTCTTTCCGTCTGCGTTGAAGCTTACGACCTGTGCATCTGCACTGAGACAATCCATTATGAAGTCGTCAGTACCGCTACAGTATTCGTCAATAAAGTTTATCGCCTTCGGTACGATAAAGTCACGGCAATACGAAGCCTTCTTAGGCTCATTTTCCCAACCATTGACCCAGAACGGCACGGTTTCACCGTGATTTGAGGAGTAGGTAAGAAAAAGTAATACATCCCCGTAATAGTCATAAATATCGCCGCATAGCTCCGTGTTGGTCAGAAGTTCAAATTCACCAAGCTCGTTCCTGTCATTGATTCTCCAGATGGGCTCTAAATAGGTATCGGGTTCGCCCCAGCCTGTGCCGTAATCATCGTAGACAGAGAAATAACTGTAAATCTGCTGGTTGGACAAGGCTTCTCCCTTTGCCAGGGTGCCCACCACCGGATCATTGGGATAGTTCGACAGGATATAAACGAGGGTCGTCGTATAACCGTAGTCAACGTCATATTTGCCCATATACATCTCTTCTGTAATGCCTACAAGCGTTTCATCCCCGTAGACATTAGCGATATATGCAGCAATATCATTCTCATCATACCTTGTAAGTATCTTGTCAATGGTATCTGCCATCTTGCTGTCGTAGCCATACTCCGCATCGTGATTTGCTGCCCCACTGATTCTGTAGCGGTCAGGATCTGACGATATTGTCACGGCTTCGGACGATGTTTCGGACGGCTCAGGTGTTGCCTCAGCTTCAGAAGTCGTCGAAGGCTCCGGGTCAGCCGCATCGCCCTTGTCGCGGACATAATCAGGCTTTTCAATGTCCAGTATGTTACATATTTCTTCAAGCACGGACGGAACGCCGACGCCCAGGTCTGAATCCTTTTCCGGTGTACATTTATAGGCGAAGTACATTGCAAGCTCTGTATCTTCCGTCAGTGAGATAAGCATTCCCTCTTCCAGATAGATTGTGTTGCCCTTTTCCTTGTAATATTCCCGCGTGAGCTTATCTATGTCGTAGTGATTGTACCGGAGAATGTCGAGAATATGAATCACAAGCTCCTTTTGTTCTTCAAAATAAACACCTTCCGGCTCAAAGCCATAGGTTTCGATATACTCCTTTTCAAAGCTGTACCAGTATTCGCCGTCAGCCGAAGCGTAGGTATAGTCTGATTCCGGGTTATAAATCAGGTACTTATTCGGGTATGTGATCTCCTCCGCAGTTGACGTTTCATCCTCCTCCGGGGGATCGGACATATTCCGGACATCAGCAATCTCTTTCGCAAGCCGTTGCGCCTTCGTCTCCTCCTTGCTGTCCTCCGTGACAAATTCCACACTGAATAACGGAAGCGTGCTTTCGTATGCTCTTTCGACATTTGGCGCGTCTATCTGCATGAGCGCTTTCATCTCGCTGCCCCTCGCGCCGTAGAAAAATCCGCTGTTTGAAAGCCACCTGACATAGCTGTCACCAATAAAAATATCCTCGTCAGCCGCTATAACGTCAAAGCAGGCGAATAAATTCTTCCGTTCCTTCCCAGATGTCAGATAATCAAACGAAACCGTCATCTCCATTCCGTTGAGCCCATCCCTGTAGCGTACAACGCCGTCATAGAAGGATGTCTCCACGAATTGCAGCGGCATGGTAATCAATGCACCGTACTCCTCGATGAAAACCGTCTGCATTTCAATATTGCGTATCTCGGAACCTGACGCAACGATTGTGAATTTTTCCTCGAACTCTTCATATACCCACGCATATTCTTCGGGATAAGAAAGCACGGCGCATACATTTTCTGTATCGGTGAGATACATGACGCCGTATCTTCCACCTGCCATATCGCTTGCCTTTACCCTGCGTTCGCCGTCGATAAAGCTTTCATCAAAGCCATAGACCTCCGCCCAGTCGCTCAACGGAATACCGTCCGAATCGCCGAAAAGAGTGATCTCCGCGCCCGTCACAGGGTCTGTGAAAAAAACATACTCTTCCGTTTTCTCAATCTCTGAGAAAATTTCGGGATATAGGAGTATGACTCCGAGCTTCTCACTATAAAATGAAGCAAGCTCTCTGCTGAATTTATCGCTGTACGGAGTAGTTTTATCCTTGGAATAGCCCTCCTTTGATGAGCTGCTTTTCCATACGCCGTCCCCGACGAAGCAGCATTTTACGAGCTTTTGCAGGTTGTCAAATACATCTTTGTCCTTTTCGGAATAGATCAATTCCGCATCGACAACATATTTGCTGCCCAGTCCGCTGTAGGTAAAGCTGACCTTTCCCTTCTCCCTGATTTCGGAGGTAAACCAATCCGGGCCATAGGCAAGGACATAACTGTTTTCGGAGTTCTTAATAAAGCCTTCGACCTCTGCCATAGAGGAGTATTCGTTCTTGGAAAGCGTTACCTTCAGCACCGCGTCGCTCTTGTCATCGCGGAAGGTGTATTTCCCATTCTTGTCTGAGAAAACAGTGAGCTGCGCCGGATAATACAATAGGCAGTCTGCCTCTTCAATGTAAAAGGATGCGCTGTCCGTACGGGATTTATTTTTATCCGTCACCAGCACAGCCGCCGTTGACGCGGTATATTCCGCGCCCGCTTCCTTGGAAGTCCTGTTGACCTTTGCGGCAACAGCTGTGTCGCCGGCAGTCACATAAACCGTCTGGGGATTGCCCTCATCATCGGTCACAACCGTCCAGTTCCGGCCGCCGCTCTCACCGTTTAAGACCGAACCGTCGGATGAAGCTTCTCCGATGGCGTCCTCCGCCGCCTCAGCGGATAATTTTTCAAAGGTGAGGGATGTCTCTCCGTCGTCGTAGGTATAGGTGCCGTCACCGTTATCTGTCATGTTCTCTATCTGCGCCACAAACCGGGAATCCGGGTCGGAATCATCGTAGGGATCATCCTCCCTGAACACCAGTATCAACACAAGCACCATGTAGAGCAGCATGAGCGCAAAAATAATGGAAAAAAGAATGATACCGAGTATCTTTATTGGCTTCTTCTTTAATAATACCGCCGATAAAATCACTCCTGCCGCTGAGATCGGCAGAAGAAGCAATGCAAGCCAGAATGGCATATGATTTTCCCCCTTCAGTTTGTTACGTTGTTGTTTTCGTAGTAGTTTTCTTCAAGAAGGCTGACGATACTGCCGTCGCTGCCAACCGTCCATGTAAATTTTGAATCGACGGCAATCTTTCCGTTTTTGAACCCCTTCTCCAGCTGTCTTGTATTAAAATACTGCTCGGGACGCCACCCGCCGACCACTTCGGGATCCTGAAACTCCGCATAGACATCTTTGGAAAGAGGCAGCCAGAAACCGTCTTCGCCGCTGTCCGAGCTCTGCTCTCCCGCCAGAACAGCGCCATTCCTCACATCATACAGATAGAGAACCTCTGCTGTAATTGTGGAGGGATCTGTCATATCGCCGGCTGAATTCCCTGAGCAGCCCGTCAGCATCATGCAGGCTGCCATGCAAAAAAATATTCTTGTTATCTTCATACAAATACATCCTTTCCGTAGCCGACACTGAAATATGGGTTACTGCATGGCTTCCTCCGACAGATACAGATTCATGAAGATATTCTGGTAAACCTCCTCCATGTCTTCCGCCCCATCTAAGGTAGCGCAAAAACCATAAAGGTAAGTATAGCTGTCCGTATCCATCGCAAAGACCGTCCACTGCCGCACATCCTCGCCGCCTCCCGCAACAAAGGAGATCACATAGACGGGATAGCTCATATTTGCCGAGAGGCTGTCGTCCTCATATGCTGTCTGGATTTCATAGTCTTCCGCTTCGGCAAGTGCCAGAGCACAGGCAGTCAGGTAATCCTCCAAATTCTGTGTGTCCGCCTGCAAACTACTTTCCTGCACTGTATTTACCACGATGATCTGACCGTCCCCGGTGATGTCCGCGTAGTAATAGGTGCCATCGGAATTATTATCAGCCTGTATATTCTCCATGTTGGTAAAGGGCAGTCCGCCAATCAGGACCGGAATTGTCCCGCCATCCCCTGTCTCCTCATCGGAAATCAGGTCACCACGTCCATCCTCTTCCTCCCCTTCATCAGGAATCAGATCTCCGCGCCCATCGTCCTCTGCGTCATAATACTCCATAATCTTCTGGTCGTAATCCACCGCGTCATAGCTGGTATCCATGAACACCGCGACACTGATGTCCGCCGGTGCCAGGATGAAATAGTCTCCATTGTCAAAGAAAATAGGATTACTCGCCTCATAATCCGGGTTGACAGGCTCGTCATCTTCACCGTAGAACTGCAAATTGAAACCCGCGTTCAGCTCCTCCTCCGTGTACTCGCCCAGATCGATCTCAACGCTCTCTCCCTCCTCCAGCACTGTTTCGATCCGGTTAGGTCCCCAGTCCTCCTCCGAAGCAAGGCTGAGACGGATGTCCGCGATCGGGCAGGTAGTACGGTTCACGACCGTGACCTGCATGGGCCATTTCTTTTCGCCGCAGCCTGTCAGCAAAATCAGGCTCAGCACTGCAAGTACCATTAAACTTACGAGTTTCTTCTTGTTTTTCATTTTTTTCCTTTCCTCCCACTCATAATTTCTCACATATCATATGAGATACGGCAGGCAAATACAATGTCTCTCAGGGACACTCCTGCGCCGATACCGTTGCGAAGCAAATCTGCGTGCGCTATAATGAAGCAAAATGGGGGGCGCATAATGCTTAAAAAGTTAAGAGATCTATTTTTTTCACCGGAATTGAATTTCAGAATCAGAATCTTTAACCTTCTGGCGATCACGGGCTTTACCGTGAGCATAATGATATTTGTCGTTTCGCTGATAAACGGAGCATCCGCCCTGAACAGTGTCGTGCTGATGTCTTCCGCGCTCCTTTCTGCGGCGCTGCTTGTCTACTCGGCGGAAACGGGCAATTACAGGCCGTGCTACATCATAACCGTCACGTTTGTCTTTATGCTGCTTTTCCCGATCATGTTCTTCACTGCGGGCGGATATAACAGCGGAATGCCCTGCTTTTTCGTATTTGCGGCAGTTTTTACTTTGTTTATGCTGGAAGGCAGAGCCGGTATCATCTGCGCTGCTGCCGAAATCGTTATTTATGCCCTGTGCTGTGTCGCCGCCTACCGTTATCCGCAGCTTGTCAGCGCCTTTCCCGATGAAAAGGGCATCGTCACTGACATTATCGTAGGCATCTGCATATCATCAGCCGCCCTCGGCGCGGCAATGTTCTTCCAGATACGAATGTATAACAAAGCTATGGCAGAGGTACAGCGCAGCAGCAAGGCAAAGGGAATTTTCCTTGCCAATATGAGCCACGAGATCAGAACGCCGATCAATGTTATCCTCGGAATGAACGAGCTTATCACACGCTCCGCGGATCAGCGGGAAATACTTGACTATACCTCAAAAATCCAGAGTGCGGGCGACCTGCTGCTCTCCATTATCAACAATATTCTCGATGTAACCCAGATCGAGTCAGGCAAAATGGTAACTACTTCCAGACCCTACCGTATCGATTCGCTTGTCTCGGAACTGGCCTCCATGGGAAGTGAGCTTTGCGGGAAAAAGGGACTAGCTTTCGCTGCGGATATTTCTCCCGATATGATGTCGATGCTTGAGGGAGACAAAAACCATCTAAGGCAGATCATCATGAATTTTATTTCCAACGCCGTCAAATACACGGATTCGGGCAGCGTGACACTCTTTGCGGAAACTGTTCCTGTCGCTGAGGACAGGGAAAAAGTACTCCTGCGCATCACCGTTTCCGATACCGGTATAGGCATACCTGAAACAGAGCTTGAGCATATCTTTGAAGTCTTCGGAAGGGGGAAAAACGCTGTTGAATGCGCCGTTGAGGGAACAGGACTCGGACTTGCCATATCGAAGGATCTTGCGGACAATATGGGCGGACGGCTCATTGCGGACAGCAGGGAGGGAAAAGGCAGCACCTTCGGAATCGAGATACTGCAGAAAATATGTGACAGCACTCCGATCGGTGAAACTCCGCTCACCGTGAGCGAGAAGAACTGCTCCGACAGTTTTTTCGCTCCCGAATGCCGTATACTTGCCGTCGATGACAATGCCGAAAATCTGCGTGTGATAAGTATGCTTCTGGAGCGAACCATGATAACCGTCGATACCGCATCCGACGGAAAAGCGGCGGCAGAGGCAATAAGAAATACGCATTATGACCTGATTCTTCTTGATTATATGATGCCAGTTATGGATGGAATAGAAACGCTTCGCATCATGCGGGAATACGGACTGCCCGAAAGTGTTCCTGTCATCGCGCTCACAGCCGAAGCGCTCTCGGGTTCGGAGGAAAAGTTCCTGTCCGCCGGATTTTGTTCCTATCTCTCAAAGCCTGTCAGCTGGCACAATCTTGAAAAAGCATTGATTTCCCTGCTCCCCGCGGACAAGCTGATTATCAGCGGCGCAACGGAAAATGTGCTTTCAAACGAGGAATTTCACAGGCTGTCGACGCTTCTGGAAAAGTACGACATCAGCCTTGATTCGGGCTTAAGCTATCTGAGCGGAAACATCACGCGGTTCTGCAATCTTGCGGAAATTTTTGCAGACGGCTATGATCACGGCCATGAAAAGCTGGAGAACCTGTTTGACAATCACAGTGACGACCTTATATTTGAGATCCATTCCCTCAAATCCGCGGCAAAGGGCATTGGTGCGCTTCCACTTTATGAAATGGCAAGGGAACTTGAGAAGAAACTCAGCTGCGGTGATTATGCATACGCCGCACATGCGCGTGATCTGCTTCTGTTTGAATGGGAACGGGCGGCTGAGGGAATGAAACGGCTGATTTCAGAAGTGCCGGACAATGTACTTTCCCCCTCCACCGAAAATGTGAGTGACAAAAGCCTTGAAACGCAGATAAAGAAAGGTCTCGAAGAACACATCTGGCTTGAAACCCAGAACGACCTTAAGCGGCTTATTGAGAGTGAAACGGACGAAAAAAATATACGCAATCTGACCTATATCGCGGAGTTTGTCGATGAACTTGATTTTGTCAGTGCGGAAACGCTTTTTGACCGTTATATGGAAAGGAAAAAGAATGATGACTGATAAAAAACGTATCATGGTAGTGGATGACGATAAGGTGCTTCTCAAAAATGCCGCTGTTTTGCTGGGGGTAAATTACTCCGTCAGTTTGTATTCGAGCGGCAGGGAAGCCCTGAATGCATTGTTGGAAAATACCCTGCCCGACCTTATCCTGCTTGACGTAAAGATGCCTGATATAGACGGATACAGTGTCATACAGCAGATAAATGAAATGCCGCAGAGCAAAAACATTCCTGTTGTATTTGTCACGGGAATGTCGGACGAGGAGGACGAGCTGAAGGGCTTTCAGCTCGGCGCCGCGGATTATATCAAGAAGCCGTTTTCGCAGAAAATACTGCTCGCAAGAATCAGCAATCTCCTGAAAAAGTCCGAACCCGTGGCATTGTCCTCCGAATTGCCAACAGTTGATTTTACCGAAACAGAATGTAAGGTCGCCGAGCTTATCCTAAAGGGGTATAACGGCAAGGAAATATGCGACAAGCTGTTCTATTCGTACAGCTATGTCAAAAAGCTGCTTGCATCCATGCGTGAAAAGAGCGGCTGCGAGACCTTGGGCGATCTGAAAAAATTTCTCTGCGGAAGATACGGTAAGTTCTGAGCTTACAGGTTCTTCGCCACATAGTCATAAATGTAGAAATCGTCCTCCGGCATCTGACAGCCCACGATATACAGGCCATTGTCATCAGAGCAACGGATAATGCGCCCCTCAAGTACATTATGGTTCTTGAGTGCAAAATTCTCTATTGTAACTGTAACTTCCTTGTCCTTATTCTGTGAAAAGACATCGTCTGTAACCAGAAATGCAAATCCGTTTGCACTGATGTTATCCATCGTGGCAGCATAGGTCTTGTCGGAGTTCTTGAACTGAACTGTGCATGCATTATCCAAGTCCATGCGCGGGTACTTGCGTCGGTTGTTTATGCGGGGTCTTGTGTTAATCGTAATCTTATACGTTGCCGCTCCCTCCGCAGCGTTCTTCTTGATGGTCGCCTTATCCCAGCAATAGAGGATATTTCCGGCTGTAACCTGAATTTTACAGGGAACGGTATGGTCTAATTTCAGCTCCTCCTCACATGTTACCAGAATGCCATCCGAAACCTGCTGGATCAGCTCGCCGTAATACATCTTATCCTGTCGATCCGGCAGAGTAATATCCAGCTTCATTCCCGGCTGCATATCTTCTATTCCCATGAATCCGCCGATACCGAGATCGCACATCATGTTCTCCATGACATCCTCAATCGTATTGATATTGTTGGCGGTCTCTTCGTATTTGCTCAGCATTCGCTCGCTGGTCTGTCTGGAATGCGCAATACAGCCGGTAATCGTTTCCACAATCTCGGAAACCTGTTCCATGTTGTACACCAGCTGTGTGTTGGAGCTTTCTACTTCCTTAATTGCATGATCGATTACCTGAATATTCTTGCCAAGCTGCTGGGAATCTGAGGTAATCTGATTTACATTCTCTCCGGTCTGCATAACCTTTTCGAGAGTAATCTGAATCAGCTTCAGGGTCTCCTCAATAGCGGCTGTCATCTTCTCGGAAGTCGAATCCAGACGGGAAAGGGCATCCCGGATTTCTTCGGAGGAATCGTGTGTCTCTGTGCTTAAGGTCCGGATCTGGTTTGCCACCACGTTAAAGCCCTTTCCGGCTTCTCCGGCTCTCGCTGCCTCGATGGAGGCATTCAGCGCCAACAGATTTGTCTGGTTCGTAATCTTTTCAATCGTACCGGTTTCCTGTTTAACCATGTCAAATTCCTGCTGGAAGTTCTGCAAAATCTGTTCCAGCTCGGTCGAAAGCTCTGACATTGTAGTGGCAGTATTTACCAGACTCTTCAGATCGTTTGCACTGTCACCGGCATGTGCCTCGGACTTCTCGACCAGTGTCACCATGTCTCCGATAAGCCCTACTACATTTTCGACCTGTGCACGAATATCGGATGTCATCTGCGTGGAGGATGTCGTGCGATCCTGCAGCATTTCATTATTTCCGCTCAGTTCTCCCATGCCAAGCATAACAATATCGGAGCCGTGCTTATTTTCAGCGGCAAGCTCTCTTACAACGGTAATGCCATCCAGAATCGTGTTGCTGGACGCTTTTACCTGTTCTACCGTAGTAACCACTCTTTGAAGATCGTCCTTGATGCTGTCCGTCATTGCTCCGTCGGATTCATTCAGGTGGCGGATGGACATGACATAGCAGATATAGCAAAGGATGATACAGGATAGCTGAATCTGATAATTCTTCAGATCAGCCGCACTGTTGAAGCCTGACATATACCGGTACACAGCAGAGCCGACAATCACTATGGCGTTGACAATTCCGCATCGGATCATAAACTGGCGGTTCTTGTAGATTACTAAAAGACTCGTTACCGGTAAAACATAGGCAAACGCGATCGGTGAATCGGTCGTGCATATTACAAAGGTATAAAAGATCCCGTAACCAATAGACAGATCACGCCGGTAAAGCTGCGTAGACCATCCCTTGACCCGAAGTAAGATTTCTCCAATAATCAACGGCAGCCAGCACAGCAGCAGGAAAATAATATACGAACCTGCCGGATAAAGACCGTTGGCGGCATCCGCACCATAATTTGCACTCAGCAGAACAGCAAATACAATCCATATCTTACGCGCTTTGCGGTTGGCTTTCTCTTTGAAGGCATTTTCATCATATGTCATTGCATATTCCTCCTTTGTAAACACATAAAGAATAGCACAAAAGTACTGTTTTTTTCAATTGCTAATCGTAAATAACTTTCTATTATAATTTCGTGATTTTTCTTAACTGATCCCATTATGCAACCACTTAACGCATTATAGCACAATATGAATGGGCTGTGTGAAATGATTGAAATTCAGAACTATGCATGGTAACATAGAAAATGTAATTTGAAGTTAATGTTATACATAGAATTTACACTGGAATTATTACAAATGAATGGATATAGGGGGATAACAATTTGAATCAATACGTTGCTTTCGGAATATTTGGAATCATAAGCGGCTTTGTAGCCTCTCTGGCAGATCTGCCACTCGTCAAACCGGGGAAACCGGACCCGAACGGGAAGCCTGCCGTAAACGGAGTCAATCCCTGGTGGGCTGATGTAAGCGCAAAGAGGTTTAAAATATCCTTCTGGCTTTCTTTTCTGAGCCAGCCGGGAACCTACATTACCATGTGGCTTCTTGCAGACCTGATTGCAAGGGGGAACGAAACACTGGCTCTCGCATTGAGAATCAACACCGTTATCGGATGTTACACCGGTCTTTTATGCCATGTTGTTTTCTGCATGAAGCCGCTTCTGTACCAGAAACTCAGCAAAAAAATGTCAGACGACGACAGCGCTGGGGTTATGAAAGCCATCGACCCGATCACAAGGGTACCGATGATTATCGGTTTCCTGTCGCTCTGGCTCGGTGCAACGGTGATCGTAGCCATTGCTATCCTGACCGGCGCACTTGCAGTTCCGAAGCTGTGCCTGCTTTTAAACCCTATCGTCTCGCTGCTCGTTTTAATGACATTGAAAAAATGCGGCATTAAAATCATCGGCGCCCTTGGCATAGGGTTTATGTTGTTCTCGATTCTGCTCATTATTGCAGGTATATAGCTTCAATCCGGATATTTTATAAGGTCATACAGCTTTCCATGTTCTCCAAAATCACGAACGCCGGCTAACTGCATGCCAAGGTGAACGTATTTATCACATTTTGACTTTGCGTCTGTGTCAAGTATCACGGGAACATGGAGCCTGTTTCCTTCGGCAAATGCCATTTCCAATGCCTTCCGCATAAAGCCCTGCCCCTGATACTTTTCCGTCACGCAGAGCATTCCGACATAGATGTAGGGCTTCTTTTCCTTATTCATTTTATCCTTTAAGTCGGGGCCGCCCTTTGACACTATTTTTAAAAATCTGACCAGCTCTTTAAGGTTCATAGATTGAAAGAATCCTTTGGCCAGTTCCATCGCTGCGCCGAAGGATATTTTTTGCCCGGAAAGTTTATAGGCAATATAAGCTTCTCCCTTCTCACTTGTGGAATAAAGAAATTTGCCCTTTAAGGTCATACGGACATATCCGTTGATATAGACTGCTGCTGCCTCCTGACTTCTATAACAGGAGACCAGGCCTTCCTCTCCCTTATAATCATAATAGCCAAACGCATGACCGATTTTCTGAATTTCGGATTCTTCAAGCTTTTCTACCTGCATTTTTCGGATACTCCTTACTGTTTTGTGGTTAGCGACCTCTAACCAAAGTTTACCACATATCCGGAAAAATACAATACTCATTCCCTTATCTTATTATGATGTAAACCGCATATGCCGCATAAAGCGCAACCATCGAGAATCCCTCGATTCTTCCGATTTTCTTTCTGGTTCCCGCAAATATCCATACACACACTGTAAATACAATAAGCACGCACAAATCAATAATATTCTCCGTAATCATGCTGATGGGACTGATTACTGATGCGATGCCAAGTACCATAAGTATGTTAAATATATTTGAACCGATCGCATTGCCAAGCGCCATATCGACCTCGTTCTTTCTGGCTGCAACTATTGACGTCACAAGCTCCGGAAGTGAGGTTCCTATTGAAACGATTGTAAGTCCGATAAGTGTCTGGCTCATTCCAAGGTCACTCGCTATTCTTGATGCGGCATCTACAGTCATATCTCCGCCAACCGCAATCGCAGCTGCACCACCAATTATGAATAGAATACTGAGTGGCACTGAAATCAACTTGATGTCTTCGTCAGAACCGCCTTCAATCTCAACCTTCTTGCCTTCTTTACTTGCTTTTAATGCAATCTTGATCATGTAAAAAATGTATCCCGCAAAAACGCCAATGAATATTACACCATCAAGACGTCCAAGTGTCATGCCTGCTTTATCACCAAATCCGGCAATTCCAAAAAGCAATAAGAGTCCTGCACAGATAAGGGAAAGGGGGATATCTCTCTTTATTGTTGCCTTTGCAACATTCACCGAGGCAATCATTGCACATACACCAATAACAACCATCAGATTGAATATATTGGAGCCGACTACATTACTTATCGCAAGTTCATTATTACCCATGATTGATGCCGATACACTGACCGCTGTCTCCGGGAGTGATGTTCCCATTGCAACAATCGTAAGTCCGATAATGATAGACGGAACATGCAGCCTCTTTGCTACACTTGAGCTACCCTCCACGAAAAAGTCCGCACCCTTAATAAGCAGTACAAAGCCTACTACAAGAAATACAAGCACAAGAGCAAACGGGGCATTGTTAATAAATTTTTCCATGTTTTTCTCCTTTTGTTTCTCCACAACAGTGTTGTCAGCCGAATGCTATTCCAGCAGATAAAAAAGACTCATGTATATCAACTGTCAGCCTAATACATAAGCTGCTAATTGATATACATGAGTCTCATTATTTAAGATTTGCCAGATTATAGTCAGACTTTCATATAATCAGTATGTTGACAAATCACACTTTCGTGCTAACTACTCCCTCATGGAATATTAAATTACTTGATAGATATTATCAAATACATTCGAGCTTGTCAACAAATTTAGAAACGTTCCTCTGGCTATTTATGGCTGATACGCATTATGCACAAATCGGAATTGATAAAGGGTGTTGTTTCTAAACGTGGAAAAGGGAAAAATAGTTATTAAGTGTTAAGTGTAAAATTATTAAATAACCCATTGAAAATCTATGACCGTCGTGATATTATCTGAATGTGAACATATGTTTGGTTAACATTATATGACGGAGGTTTCTTAAATGGGTATTGAAAGATATGATGTAAATGAAAATTGGGCACACACAGGGATTATTAAAGCCGGAGATTTTTATTTTATCAGTTATTGTGTAGGAAACATTGGACAGCCTATTGAAGCGCAGATTAACGGTGCGATTGACCAGATGGAAAACAGACTTAAATTAGTCGGTTTAAACCTTGAACATGTCGTTCAAATGGATTGTCTGTTTAGGGATGTTTGGAACATTCCGACTATGGAAAAGGTTATCAAGGAACGCTTTAACGGAAAATATCCGGTACGAAAATCCATTCAAACAAATTTTGCTCATAATGGCGGAGAAAATGGTTTGCAGTTTCAGTTAGATGGGATTGCATATGCTGGAGAATAGCATTAAAGGCAGGGAGTTTAAGAACCAGAATGACGTTTCTTTTGCCCCCAGTATCATGACAAGATACTGGGGTCAAAAGCCCTTAAGCTTTCTTCCCTCTTGTCCCATTAGCTGGTTGTTATC
>OIZV01000056.1_pt1 | contig 78902 bp, 59 predicted proteins | sample 1588681 | NCBI WGS metagenome assembly OIZV01 (sample SAMN03283281) | human gut metagenome | biome: human-associated habitat; material: feces | host: Homo sapiens | place: Peru | collected 2012 | reverse complement strand
TGTCTGCGCGCACTTGACACAAACTCGTTATGCGCAAAGAACGTGCGCAGAAATGAGGACAAATATGCAGTTTTTCGGGAATTTTGGGGAAACTGCATATTTTATTAATTGGTATATTGCAATATATAATAGCTTGTGATACAATCAACCATGCAAAGAATAGTATTGAAAAAGGAGGAGCTATTATGTATTGTATGATAAAAGAGTTTTTTATGTGGCGAAAAAGAATGTTCTTGCTTTAACAATGTTGAATGCTGTAAAGGGAGGCTTTTCATGAATACACAATTTAAGAAGGGAGCTCTGGAACTGTGCGTATTGTCTCTGCTTGTGAGAGGGGATAAGTACGGTTATGAATTGACGGAGAGGATTTCCGTAGAGATGTCCATTGCGAGTGGAACGCTTTATCCGATCCTGAGGAAGCTAAAAGAGGACGATTATGTGACAACCTATCTTGTTGAGTCGGAATCAGGTCCTGCCAGAAAATATTACCGGCTGACGGACAAGGGAAGAGAGTATCAGCAGACGGTCAGGCAGGAGTGGGAGTCCTTTGTAAGGGCGGTCAATGAACTGATGGAGAATTGAAGGGTTATATATTTGAGGAGAGAAAACGATGACAAAATCAGAGTATATGCAGGCGTTACAGAAAAAGATGGAGAAGTTTAACCGGGAACTACAGACGGAAATTGTGGAAGATTACGAGCAGCATTTCGCGGAGGGACTTGCAGCCGGGAGAACGGAGGATGAGATCATTGAGGAACTCGGAAATATTGAAGATATGATCAGTGAACTTCCGGAGAAGGACATCAAGCAGGAAATCAGCGTACCGCAGGGAGCAGATACCGGGAAGGATACCTATGCTGCTTCTTATAACGCAGTTGTGATCGACGGACTGGTGGCAGATGTGCGTGTACAGGACTCGACGGATGGGAAGATTACGGTGGAGTATCATAACGAGGGCGATGAGGCACAGAAGAAGCTTTATATGTTTTATCAGTATGAGGATAACGGTGTTTTACATCTGGGCGTAAAGCGGAATGATAATGCCGTCTATACGCGGCGGGCAAAGCGCGCAGTAAAAGTTATGCTGCTTGGCAGAAGCTATGAATTTAACCTCGGTAACGGCATGGACGGCAATGACAGTGAAATCAGTCTGGTGGTTGGGATTCCGGTTGGGATGCCGAAGGTAGAGGTATCGACCGGCAGCGGCAATCTTGAGGTGGAAAGCATCAATGTTGTACGGCTCAATGCGCATACCAGAAGTGGAGAAATGCTTATAAGGGATGTAAAGGCAGAGTGGATGGATGTGAAGACTGGCAGTGGTGATCTTGAGGGAGTGCAGCTTACGGCAGATGAACTTCGGATTCAGACTGGCAGTGGAGATTTGAATATCTCGAAAATCAAGGCAGGCAGCATGGCATGCCAGACTGGCAGCGGCGATATTGATGTCAATGAAATCAGTGGCAGGAAAGTGGTGGTGCAGTGTGGCAGCGGTGATATTGAGCTTGACGGGGACTTTGAGGAATATATCGTCAGAACCGGCAGCGGCGACGTGGAGATGCGTGTCGGCAGCAGAGCGAAGGCAGTGGTGGTCGAGACAGGCAGCGGCGATATGGATATTGATCTCGGCAAGGTGAAAGATCCGTCCATTAAAGCGCACACCGGCAGCGGTGAATGTTATGTCTACAGTGTGGACGGCACAAGAAAAAAAGTGCCCTCGCGCTATACTGTGGGCAATGGAGAATGTCAGGTAGAGATCCATACCGGCAGCGGTGACGCTGAGGTGAGATGTTACTAAAATTTTGAGGAATTGTTTATGCCATGTTTCCGTCGGAATGTGTCAGACGGAAGCATGGCATTTTTGACTTTATACCGGATAGATGCTATAATAATTCCGCTGCCGCGGAATGCAAGACAGCAGGGCTGCGGTGTTGTTGGCATCTATTACAAAGAATGGACGGTGCAATCGATATGCTGTTTAATTCCTTACAATTTGTCATCTTTTTCCCAATTGTTGTCCTGATTTATTTTTTTATTCCGAAAAGGATGCGGTATATTTGGCTATTGGCCGCCAGCTATTTCTTTTATATGTGTTGGAATCCGAAGTATGTACTGCTCTTGCTTTTTTCCACGGGAATCAGCTATGCGGCGGGACTTCTGCTTGAGCGATGGCGGGACAGACCGAAGCAGAAGAAAGCTGTTGTCGCAGTCGGCGCAGTCTTGAATTTCAGCATTCTTTTCCTGTTTAAATATCTGGACTTTGTATGGCAGAGCGCGGGTGCTGTTCTGGAAAAATTTCATTTCAGCCTGCCGGAAAACACACTGGTACTGCTCCTGCCGGTTGGAATTTCCTTCTATATATTTCAGGTTGTGGGCTACATTGTGGACGTTTACCGGGGCACGATCGAGGCTGAAAGAAACTTTGCGCGATATGCTCTGTTTATCTCCTTTTTCCCACAGCTTGTCGCCGGGCCGATCGAGCGATCGAAAAATCTCCTGCCCCAGATCAGGGAGCTGGAAAAGCTGAAGCTCTGGGATTCGGAGAGAATACAGAAGGGTGCGCTTGTCATGGTGTACGGTTACATCCTTAAGATGGTTTTGGCTGACCGGGCGGCGCTTTATGTGGACACGGTATTTTCGGTAGAAAATTTCGGAGTGTATCAGGGGATTCCTGTCTTCGTGGCGGCAGCGCTTTTTGCAGTTCAAATTTACTGTGACTTTGCCGGGTATACTTATATTGCGATTGGAGCGGCGCAGATTATGGGTATTCGGCTCATGAACAACTTCAATGCTCCCTATTTTGCGGTTTCATTTAAGGATTTCTGGGATCGGTGGCACATTTCGCTTTCGACGTGGTTCAGGGATTATCTGTACTTTCCGCTCGGTGGCAGCAGAAAGGGAAGGGTCAGGAAATATCTCAACATTCTGCTGGTGTTTTGTGTCAGCGGACTTTGGCACGGTGCGGCATGGCATTATGTCATATGGGGCTGTTTACATGGCATCTGTCGGGTGATTGGGGAGTTAACAGCTGGTTTCAGAAATAACGTGTGGCAGAGGCTTAAGGTGAATACGGAGGTCTTTTCCTTCAGACTGTGGAGAAGGCTGTTTATGTTTACGGCGGTCAGTATTATCTGGATATTCTTCAGAGTAGAAGCTGTTTCACAGGCCTTTTTGCTGATAAAGAACATGTTAGCGGTCTGGAACCCATGGGTGTTATTTGATGGCTCGCTGTTTAGCATCGGCTTGGACAGTAAGGACTGGAATATATTGATTGCGGCGCTCGTTCTCCTGCTTTCTGTCGATCGATACAGGGTAAGACAAAAATCACTGCCGGAAGCGTTTGTACAGCAGAATCTGGTCTTTCGCTGGCTGGTGATTTTTGCGGGTATCTTTGCAGTCCTGATTTTCGGCGTTTACGGCGCTGACTATAATGCGGCGCAATTTATCTATTTTCAGTTTTAGGGAGGCGCGAAATGACGAAATATACAAGGATAGTCAAAAACGTAATTCTTACAATCCTTTTCCTCGGTCTCTTTGTCCTGATGCTTGCACGGGTAATGTATATCTTTCGTGAGAAGAGTGACAATCTGGTTCAGGATCGGTTTGCCGCGCTTGCGCCGGATTCGGTGGATACGGTCTTTATCGGAACCAGCCATCAGTTCTGTTCGATCAATGCAGATCTGCTCTATGAGGAATATGGTATTAATTCTTTCATGCTGGCAACGTCTGCCCAGACAGTGCCGATGTCCTACTACGCGGCGATGGAGGCAATAGAGCGTCAGCACCCGGAAAAAATTGTGTTTGAGGTACTTTACTGCACGAATGATTACAAAACGGTAACACCGGAAATGTCCCATACCTTTTTTGATGGTATGCCGATGTGCAAAGCGCGCAAAATGGCGATTAATGACCTGATCGAACCGGAGCAGAGAATCTATTATTATCTCAATTTCGGGAGATACCACAGCCGGTGGAAAAATCTGACACAGGATGATTTTCAGGTTCCATCCGCCAGTCCGCGTGGGACATTCCATTCCGAAGAAATAACCTATAACCAGAGCATTCCGGTCATCGCCAAGGAGGGAAAGGAGGAGATGCCGGAGGAAATGTTCAATTATTTTGAGAAACTTGTGGAGCTCTGCCGTGAAAATAATGTGAAGTTGATCCTGTATGCAGCACCTTTCAATGCATTGTATGATGATGACAGTATGCGGGAGGATTTATTCAGACGCCAGAGAATTTTTAACTGGATCGGAGACTATGCCTTGCAGGAGGGAATTCCCTTTCATAATCTGTTCTATGAGTTGGACGAGATCGGTTTGGATGGTGGACATGATTTCATGGATACACAGCATCTGAATTGTTACGGACAGGAAAAGCTGACGCGTTATATGGCAGAGAAGGGATATTTTGATTAATATATGTTTGGAGGAAGAAAGACCATGGCGGGAAAAAAACGTATGGCAAACCTGGAGTTGTTGCGCTGCGTGGCAATGCTGATGGTAGTGGTGCTGCACTATCTGGGTAAAGGCCGGCTTTTGCCGGAGCTGACAGGAGAAAGCTTAGGAGTGCAGGGGGTGGTGGCATGGCTGTTGGAGGCATTCTGTGCTGTCGCGGTCAATGTCTATATGTTCATCAGCGGCTATTTCCTGTGTACATCTTCTTTCAAGCTGAGCCGTGTTTTGAAACTTTGGCTGCAGGTATGGCTGTATTCGGTCGGCTTTGGGCTGATCGGCATGTTGACGGGGGTTATGGCGGAGACGAGTGTGGACATACACTTTTTCCTGACACTGTTGTTTCCGGTCTGGATGGAACATTACTGGTTTATGACGGCTTATATATTCCTGTATCTGCTGTTTCCCTTTGTCGGAATTGCGCTCAGACACATGACAAAGCAGCAGCTCCGCTGTACCGTAATCATACTCCTTATCGTGTTCAGCCTGATCAAGAGTGTTCTTCCGCTGCGGCTGGAAATGGATACCAAGGGATATGACTGTATCTGGTATCTGTGCGTGTTTGTTGCAGCCGCCTATGTCAGGAGATTTGGAATCCCTTTTCTGGAGAAGAAGGGGCGGGGGGTTCTGCTGTATGTGGTTTGCAGTCTGTTGGTATTTGGCGGCACGATGATGCTGAGACAGGTTTTCCAGAGAACAGGCAGTCTCGAGAGAATGCTCGGAATGTGTATGGAGTATAACCATATTTTGCTGTTTCTGGCGGCGCTGGGGGTGTTCTATGCTTTTCGCGGAATAAACTTTCATGGTAAAATAGCGGATGTTATTGTAAAAATCTCCCCATATACCTTAGGCGTGTATCTGCTGCATGAGAATCTCGGACTGCGTTATACATGGCAGAACTGGCTGGGGGCGGACAAGGTGAACGGTATTTTCAGTCTGCTTCTGCACACGATTCTTGCAGCGGTCATAGTATTCGCAGCGGGGATCATCGTGGATGCGCTGAGAGCTTTGGCAATGAAGGGGCTACATGGAATCTTGATGAAAACCAGATGCTATAGAGGACTGATGGATGGAATCAGGAGAGTGGATGAGGTTTTTGAAGGTGAAAAGAAAGAAAACGCATGATATTTATTGCCACTTATCAGAGGCAATGCAGGGAAAGGATTGGACACGGAATATGCAGGTAAATACGGGCAGAACCGCCATGACAGAGCGGATCGCTGCGGGGAAAAGGCTCTTGGAGAGTATTTTTATAGTGATATTGGCGCTTTATCCCCTGCGGCATATCAACTGGGGACTCGACCTGATGGATACGGGCTATAATTATGCCAATCATACCTTCATGGGGACAGAACACATGGATTCCATGTGGCTCTTTTCCACATGGATCTCAAATGTGGTGGGACATTGGATTACCGGTCTGCCAAACGCAGGCAGTCTTCTTGGGATGAATTTTTATACGGGCTTGCTGGTGAGCATTCTGGCTCTGGGAAGCTACTGGTTCTGCATAAAGAGATTGCAGATCCGCCCATGGATTGCCTTTGTGGGGGAGATGGCGGCAATCAGCCTCTGCTGGTGCCCGACAGCGCTTTTATATAACTATTTAACCTATCTTTTATTACTTGGATGTGCCATTTTGTTATATGAAGGTTTAACAAAAGAGAAAAAAGGCTGCCTGATTGCTGCGGGAGTCTGTCTCGGCATCAATGTTTTTGTACGATTTTCAAATCTTCCGGAGATGGGATTGATTCTTGCGGTCTGGGCGTATGATTTTATCTGTGTGCGTGAGGAGAAGAAGCTGCGCAGGACTGCTCGGCATACCGGCTGGTGCATGGCGGGCTATTTCGGAGCGTTGGCAGTTTTTCTTCTCATTATTCAGCTTGAATATGGACTCAGCGAGTATTTTACAGGAATTACACGCCTTTTTGCCATGACGGATAACGCTACGGACTATAAGGCGACTTCAATGGTAAAGAAGCTGGTGATGGAATATGTGACAAATTCCTATTGGGTGATCAGAATATTGATCGTGGTCGCAGCCGGAATGATATTGTTTGCCCTGGCAGGACTGGTGAAAGGGAAAATATCGGCTGTTATTCAGAAAGCAATACGATTGCTCTGGGCGGCCGTCAGCATTGCCGTGCCGATGTGGCTTTACTGGCGGGAGTTCTGCTCCGTGGATTTTCACACCTATGGTTCTATGTACCGTCCGGCAGTTCTCTTTATCATGCTGACAATGTTCATTGCGCTTGTTAAGATATTTGACACGAAGAGCAGCAGTGAAGAGAAGCTGATCAGCGGTATGCTGATACTGGTTCTCTTGCTGACATCTCTCGGCAGTAATAACGGTGTTTATTCGAGTATCAATAACCTGTTTCTTGCTGCACCCTATACCTTTTCGCAGAGTATGAAATTTATACGTCATGCAGGAGATAAAAAAATAGCGCATGTTACTATATCATCTACTCCGGCAAAGTATGTTCTTACTGCATTTCTTGTATTCTGCTGTGTGCAGTTTGGAGGATTTGGTGCAGGCTTTGCATTCGCGGAGGCGACGGGAGTGCGGGACATCAGTGCAACGGTAGAGAACAATGAGGTTCTGAAAGGAATTCGGATGTCTCAGGAGAAGGCGCAGTGGATGACGGAGCTCAGCGCTTATGTCAATGAAAATGCCTTGAAGGGGCAGGAATTGATTACCTTTGGAATGTATTCTTCGTGGTGTATTCCTTCCCTGTCGTACTATTTACAGATGCCTGCGGCATTTAATCCATGGATGGAGCTTCCTTCTTACAGCTATAGCGTGATGGAGGAGAAGGTACGCGGCTTGGAAGAAAATCCCGTAATTATTCTGGAGAACCACAATGCGATCTATGAGGAAGGAGGCAAGGACGCCTTGCTGGAGTCAGGAGTTGACAGCAGCATAGCGGAGAGGATGGACGAGGATCGAAAGTTCCGCCTGCTGTTGGATTTTATGAGTGAGCGAGGCTATGAACAGACCTTCAGAAATGAAAAGTTTGCGGTATACCGCAGTGCAGAGTAGAAACGCCGGTGACATCTGCAAGATGACAGATTATGAAAAGGGCCTGCAGCTTATAAAAGCTGCAAGCCCTTTTTCTCAGCCTCCGCCATGACCTCTTCCGGCCACAGGGAGCATTGTACTTCACCGATATGTGCTTTTCTTAAGAAGAACATACAGATTCTGGACTGACCGATGCCGCCGCCGATTGTATAGGGCAGCTCACCGTTGAGGACTGCCTTGTGGAAGGGCAGTTCCGAGCGTTCGGGACAGCCCGCTTTTTGCAGCTGTTGATTCAACGCGGTCTCATCTACACGGATTCCCATGCTGGAAAGCTCAAGTGCAATATCGAGAACAGGGTAGTAAACGATAATATCGGCATTCAATGACCAGTCGTCATAGTCGGGTGCGCGTCCGTCATGCGGCTCGCCACATTCCAGAAGATCGCCGATCTGCATAATGCAGACAGCACCCTTTGCCTTCGCTATGTAATATTCACGCTCCTTCGGAGTGTAGTCGGGGAACATCTCCTCCAGCTCCGTAGTTGTGATGAAGAAAATGTCATGGGGAAGAATTTCTTCAATGTAATCATAGTGGATAGACATATATTTTTCTGTCTTGCGAAGAACCTTATATACTGTGCGGACTGTCTCCTTCAGGGTGTCAAGGGTACGCTCCTCCTTGGAGATGATCTTCTCCCAGTCCCACTGATCCACATAGATGGAATGGATATTGTCGGTATCTTCGTCCCTACGAATCGCACTCATATCCGTGTACAGACCTTCGCCGACGGAAAAACCGTATTTTTTCAGCGCATAACGCTTCCACTTTGCAAGTGACTGCACAATTTCCGCCTCACGGCCGTCCTGATACTTGATGTCGAAAGTTACGGGGCGCTCGACACCGTTAAGATTGTCGTTCAGACCGGACTCCGGCGCTACAAACAGCGGCGCAGATACACGCAGCAGATGCAGTCTTTCAGCCAGAAGTGTCTGGAAGAAATCCTTTACTGTTTTAATCGCAATCTGCGTATCATACAGATTCAACTCTGATTTGTAATTTTTCGGTAAAAGTAAATTTGACATAATGCTCCTGCTTTCCTGATATACAAAAGATTCCTTTACCATTTAAACGCTTTTTCCTATATTTTGCAAGGCTTTTTTTATTTTTTATCTTGCCAAACCAGAACATATGTACTATTATATAAAGGAACAAACGTTCGATACGAATATATTTAGATAATTGCGAAACTCACACACTTCCGATAACAGTTGCGCAAGATGCACCTGACCACAAGCAGTGCACTCTGGAGCCGCCGGTGCTTAGTCTCCGTATTTTGGAGACTTATGCACCGCTGCGAGCGGAGCAAAGCGAGAGCGTGCCTGCGGTGGTCTGTGCATCCTGTGCAACGTCACTTGCGAAAACATGAGTTTCGTAAGTGCAGGGGGGCTATTATGGAATACCTGTCAACAGGACAAGAGCTTTCTATCATGAAAAAACTGGAGATACTTACCGATGCGGCAAAGTATGATGTCGCCTGCACTTCCAGCGGCGTGGAGCGGAAGGGGAACGGAACCGGAATCGGAAACTGCGCAAAGTCCGGCATCTGCCATAGCTTCAGCAGCGACGGCAGATGTATTTCCCTCTTGAAAATACTGCTGACAAATGAATGCATCTATGACTGCAAGTATTGTCAGAACCGGTGTTCCAACGACATTCCCCGCGCCACCTTCACCCCCGAGGAAATCTGTACACTGACAATGGAGTTTTACCGGAGAAACTATATAGAAGGGTTGTTCTTAAGCTCAGGCATTATCCGGGATCCGTCCTTTACCATGGAGTTGATCTGCAGGACGATAGCGCTGCTGAGAAACAAGTACCGCTTTAACGGATATATACATGTCAAGGCGATTCCCGGGGCAGACCCGCAGCTGATCCGCCAGACAGGCTTCCTTGCGGACAGGATGAGCGTGAATCTGGAGCTGCCGACAGCGGAGGGACTGCGCGCACTGGCACCGAATAAGCATCGTAGGACGATTTTGACGCCGATGCGTCAGATTCAGACCGGAATAGAAGAAAACAAGAATGAACTGGTTCTATACCGGAATGCACCGAAATTTGTGGCGGGTGGGCAGTCGACACAGATGATTATCGGGGCGACTCCCGAGAACGATTTCCAGATCATCAACGTGGCAGAGAATTTATATAAGAAATTCGGGCTGAAAAGAGTTTTTTATTCAGCCTTTGTCAATGTGACCGGAGATAAGTCACTGCCGGCGCTGGCGGGCGGGCCGCCGCTTCTGCGTGAGCACAGGCTGTATCAGGCGGACTGGCTGCTGCGGTTTTACGGCTTCCGGGCGGAAGAGCTTCTGGATGAAAGCCGGCCGTTTTTCAACGTTCTTCTGGACCCGAAGGAGGATTGGGCGGTGAAGCATCTGGAATACTTCCCGATAGAGATTAACCGTGCACCGCTGGAGATGCTTCTGCGTGTGCCCGGCATCGGAGTAAAGAGTGCCAGACGCATTGTGGCGGCAAGAAGATGTACCCGGCTGACGTTTGCCGATCTGAAGAAGATAGGCGTTGTGCTGAAGCGGGCATTGTTTTTCATCACCTGCAATGGGCGGATGATGTACCCGGTGAAGCTGGATGAGGACTATATTGTGCGAAACCTTACGGATGTGAAGGAGAGGGTCAGTCTCGGGAGCGACGGCATGTCGTACCGGCAGATGTCCCTGTTTGACGACAACAGCTTTGCGAGGGCGCTCACTCCACAGGAGCAGCTACAGACCGCGGTAGGGCAGTTTTAATGTATATGTTACAGAAAAGAGGGCTAAAATGACAGTATACAGATGTGAAGATTCGCTGGAAAGCATATTCACGGCGATCTATTTATCCTATGAGGAGAACAGAAATGCGGAGGACACATATATTGCTCTTGATGAGGAACCGCTGCTTTTTGCGGAGGATGTAAAGGTCAGGACGGATGTGGCGAAGACGCGGAAGGTTATGCAGACCTTGCTCAGACGCTTTGGCGAGGAGAATTACCTTGCTGTCTGCATGGCGCTGGCAGCGGAGGACGGGCAGAAGGCACAGGCTGTATTCCGGACTGTCGTGAAGGGACTGGACGAGAGGTATGAGAAGGGGCATCTGCTTGACAATCTTGCGGACGACCATGTGATGCGAACCTTTTCCCTTGCGAGAGGAACGCAGAGGGAGATTGATCACATGAAAGGCTTTCTGCGCTTTCAGGAGCTGCAGAACGGCATCTTGTACGCGAAGATTGGGCCGAAAAACAATATCCTGACCTTTCTGATGCCGCATTTTGCAGACCGTCTTCCGGTTGAAAACTTTGTCATCTATGATGATAAAAGAAATTTCTTTGGGGTTCATCCCCAGCGGGGACAGTGGTATCTGCTCTCCGGTGATGAAATGGAGGAGCCGCCGCTGACGCTTTCCGAGAAGGAAATGCAGTATCAGGAGCTGTTCCGGCATTTTTGCAGGACGATCGCCATCAGGGAGCGGCAGAACCTTGATTTACAGATGAATATGCTGCCGTTGAGGTTCCGGGAGTATATGATTGAGTTCTGAAATGCCTTTGGATATTACAAATATATTGCAGGGATTTGAAACAGAACGTATAATTTTTTGAGAGGAGAAATCATTCAGCAAATTCTAAAATGATCAAATTGGACAAAAACTGGAAAAGCGTAGGAAGCAGGGATATACAAATTGATGAAAGAAGCGAAAGAATACTTAATTTAAGGCAAAAATGGAAAAATATAAATCGCTTTACTTTTTGGCTTATGTGCATATAATAGTAGTTTATAGATGGTTTCTTGTGTGTGTATGAAAGGAAGGTTGGAAATGGTTAAGACAATTCGTATGACGCAGGATGATGTTCAACGCTTCGTTGACGTAGCGTCCAGATGTGATTTCGACATCGACATTTCTTACAACAGATATGTTGTAGATGCAAAGTCATTTCTGGGTGTGTATGGACTTGATTTCAGAATGCCACTGACTGTAGTTTATGACGGATATAATGCGAATCTGGAAGAATTCCTTATGAAGTATGCGATAGCCTGCTGATAAATCAAAACAAAATTGACTCCCTACGATGGATAGAGTACTATCTTCGTAGGGAGTTGATTTTTTTCGGGAGGAGAGGGCGTGAAGGGAGAAATTAGCATTTCTGTGCGCAGACTGGTGGAATTTGTGTTGCGGCATGGCGATATAGATAACAGGCATCATGCCGGTGCAGATAATGCCATGCAGGAGGGCAGCAGGATTCATCGCATGATCCAGAAGAGAATGGGCCCGGAGTACCAGGCAGAGGTTGCATTGAAAATGACCTTTGAGGAGGAAAAGTATTTCCTGACGCTGGAGGGAAGGGCTGACGGCATTATTCAGATGGAGGATCGTGTAGTCATCGATGAGATCAAGGGAACCTACAGAGATCCGGTGAAATGGAAGGAACCTATGCCTCTTCATCTTGCACAGGCGAAGTGCTATGCCTACATATATGGGACGCAGCAGAACCTTTCCGAAGTACAGGTGCGGATGACCTACTGCCATATCCCCACGGAGACACTGCGCTATTTCTATCTGGACTATACGATGCCGGAGCTTACGGCATGGTTTCAGGGATTGATGGCGGCTTACCGGAAATGGGCGGATTTTACATGGGACTGGCGGGAAATCAGACAGAATTCCATCAAGGGACTGTCCTTTCCTTTCCCTTACAGAGACGGACAGAAGGAGCTTGTCGCCAATGTATACAGGACGATATACCACAAGAAGAAATTATTCATGGAGGCTCCGACCGGAGTCGGAAAGACAATATCAACGATCTATCCTGCGGTGCAGGCGATGGGGCAGGGAATGGGAGAAAAACTCTTCTATCTGACCGCGAAGACGATCACGCGGACGGTCGCAGACGATACACTGGAGATTCTCAGGGAGAAGGGCTTACATCTCAAGAGCGTGATTCTGACCGCGAAGGAGAAGATCTGCTTTATGGAGGAAACGGAGTGTAATCCGGAATACTGTCCCTACGCGAAAGGGCACTATGACCGCATTAACGACGCACTCTATGATCTGCTGATGACGGAGGACAGCTTCAGCCGTGAAAAAATTGAAGAATATGCGGCGAAGCATCAGGTCTGCCCCTTTGAAATGTGTCTGGATATGAGTCTCTTTGCAGACGCTGTCATCTGCGATTACAATTACTTATTTGATCCCCATGTCTATCTGAAACGTTTTTTCGGAGACAGTGTGGGCGGAGAATATCTGTTTCTGATCGATGAGGCACACAACCTGTTAGAGCGTGGGCGGGAGATGTACAGTGCAGTGCTGGTGAAGGAAGACTTTCTGGCATTGCGTCTGGAACTGAAAAAGACAATCGTGTCAGATACAAGCGGAAATGCCAGAAAATCAGAGGTTTCCGGGCAAATGACCCTTGATATGACAGGCGAGTCAGCGGATGCGTCAATATTGATTGACCAGACCAGTACCGTGTTTTACCCGGCAGAAAACACGATAAATGCCCTATCGGAGGTAAGGCATAAGGGGAGACGCGGCGGACGCAGCATTCTTGTCCGGGAAGGCTATGCAGATAAGATGGTTTACCATCTGGAAAAGTGCAATCAGGAAATGCTTGCCATGAAGCGGGAATGTGAAGGCTGCTGTCTGGTGGAGGACATTGATTCCTTTGTGCAGCCTCTGATGCGGCTGCAGGCGGTGATGGACGATTACCTTGCGGAGCAGGAGGATGGGCAGCTGCCGGTCAGAGATCTGCTTCTGGACTTCTATTTTGAGATCGGGCATTTTCTGGAAATGTATGAGCTCATGGATGAGAACTATGTAAAATACACACAGCTGGGGGATGACAACAGCTTCCGGCTGAAGCTGTTCTGCGTAAATCCTGCGGCAAACCTCCGGCAATGTATGGGGCGCGGACGCAGCTCGATCCTGTTTTCGGCGACATTTTTGCCGATACAATATTATAAGAAGTTGCTCGGCGGAACACCGGAGGATTACGAGGTATATGCAAAGTCTGTATTTGATGCGGAAAAACGGGCGTTATTTATTGCGGACGATGTGACGAGCAAGTATTCCAGAAGGTCAGACGAGGAGTACGCCAATATTGCCGCATATATCGAGGAAATCGTGAAAAACAGGCATGGAAATTATATGGTATTCTGCCCTTCTTATGCATTTCTCTACAGAATTTATGAGCAATATGCGGAGCGGTACGGGGGAGAGGGAAGGGAATGCCTGATCCAGGGGGAATCCATGGGTGAAGCGGACAGGGAGGAATTTCTCTCGCGGTTCCGGGGCAATGACATGCTTGACCTTCAGGCAGACATTGCAATGGAAATAGAGGAAGAGGACAGCATTCTGATCGGTTTCTGCGTTCTGGGAGGTATTTTCAGCGAGGGAATCGACCTAAAGAACGACAGTCTGATCGGGGCGATCATCGTTGGAACCGGATTGCCGCAGGTGTGCTTTGAGCGGGAGATTCTGAAGAATTTCTTCGATGAGGAGGGGGAGAACGGCTTTGATTATTCCTACCGCTATCCGGGAATGAACAAGGTTCTTCAGGCAGCCGGACGTGTGATCCGCACCACGGAGGACGTCGGGATCATCGCTCTGTTGGACGAGCGCTTTCTGCAGGGCTCCTATCAACGGATGTTTCCCCGGGAATGGGAGAGCTTTGAGGAAGTGAGTCTGGGCACCGTGGCAAAGCGTGTGGAGCGCTTTTGGAACGAATGGCTGTAGTTTCTACAGAAGCTGACATGTCATTTTTCGCGGAATGACATTGTGGAAAACCAATGTGACACATGTGTATATGTGGATAACTCTGTGGATTTTAAAGGGTTTTTAAGGAAAAAAGCAAAAATAAATGACAGGTTAGTACATTTTTCTTTCAGAGAAAAATATGCAAAACATAAATTTAGTACTGAAGTAGTCAATGAAAAGGAGAAGAGAATATGTGGGCTTATGAAAGTGTATTTTACCAGATTTACCCGTTGGGCTTCTGCGGAGCACCGTTTGAGAATGACGGCGTTCTGGAGCATAGGCTGAAAAAGGTGGAAGACTGGATTCCTCATATGAAAAAACTCGGAGTGAATGCAGTCTATTTTTCGCCGCTCTTTGAGTCGGACACCCATGGTTATAACACAAGGGATTACCGCAAGGTGGATGTACGGCTCGGAACCAACGAAGACATGAAGGAGCTTTGCGATGCTTTGCACCGCAACAATATCCGCGTGGTTCTGGACGGTGTATTCAACCATGTGGGCAGGGGGTTCGGCCCGTTTCAGGATGTCTTGCGGAACAGGGAACATTCTCCCTATGTGAACTGGTTCTACCGCATCGCCTTTGACGGCAATTCCAATTATAATGACGGCCTCTGGTACGAGGGCTGGGAAGGCAATTACGATCTGGTCAAGCTGAATCTCGGGAACGAGGAGGTCGTGAACTACCTGTTGGAGAGTGTGCGGTTTTGGGTGGAGGAATTTGGCATTGACGGGCTGCGGCTCGATGTGGCTTACAGCCTGGATGAGAATTTCGTCCGCAGGCTGCGCTCCTTCTGCGATGGCCTGAAGGAGGACTTTTTCCTTGTGGGGGAGATGCTGCACGGGGATTATAACCGGCTGATGAATGACAGTATGCTGCATTCCGCGACCAACTATGAATGCTATAAGGGACTTTATAGCAGCTTTAACAGCATGAACCTCTTTGAAATCAATCATTCACTGCTCAGACAATTTGGCCCGGAAAATTGGACGCTGTATAAGGGGAAACATCTGTTATCTTTTGTGGACAACCATGATGTCACAAGGGTTGCGAGTATTCTTAGCAACGAGAGGCATCTTCCGCTGATCTATGCGCTGCTCTTTGGCATGCCGGGTATTCCATGCGTCTACTACGGCAGCGAATGGGGAGCAAAGGCAGATAAGTCACAGGGAGACCCGGCGCTGCGACCGGCATTTGATGCCCCGGAGTGGAACGAACTGACGGAATGGATCAGCAGGCTTGCAGAGATCAAGAAAAACTCGGAGGCACTTAATTATGGAGCCTTTCGTTCCGTGCTGCTGACAAACAGGCAGTGCATTTTCGAGAGATGCTCTGCAAACGAGAGGGTACTTGTGGCAATCAACGCGGATGAGAATGATTTCGCAGCACATTTCGACGCGGGATGTGGGCGTGCAACGGAGCTGCTCACAGGTGAGGAACACGACTTCGGACAGGGAACGGTATTGAAAGGCTATAGTGCGGCCTTTTGGAAATGCATGTAAATACAAGAGGAAGCCTTTATGAAAAAAATTTTAAAAATCTGTGGAATTATTATACTGCTCCTGCTGCTTGCGGGAATCATTCTGGGCGTGATTGGCTGGGTAACGAAGGGACCGGAGGGGATGCAGGAGGTCGTGGACTCTGTCACCGGAGGCAAAATTTCAATCAACCTTGAACCGCTGGAAAATCTTGGCTTCCTGATTCAGGACGGCTTGGACGAACTGGACTCTGTTGATTATGACATCAATGATGCGACGAATTTCAGTCCGGAGCATGAGATCCTGACAGGACAGGTAGATAAATACTGCATTGGGGAAAATGTTCAGAAGCTGGACATCCAGACAGGAGGCAGCGAATTCCGCGTGGAGGCTTCCGGGGACAATTCCTTCTATATAGAAGCAACGAATGTCGGGAAGCTCCAGACCTATATAGAGGAGGGGGCGCTGATCGTCCGGACGACATCAGGATCGCAGAAGTGGAATGACATAAAGGGCGATAAAATCACGCTCTATGTACCAGAGAGTTTTCATTATAGTGACATCTGCATGGAACTGGGAGCGGGGAAAATGGATGTGAGCGGTCTGGATGCCGACCATATTTTGCTGAAGGCGGGCGCGGGACAGATCGATGCGAAGCAGTTGACAGCGCAGGTGCTGGAGGCGAATGTCGGAATAGGGCAGATTACTATGAACAACATTACAGTTCAGAACCTGGATGCAGAGGTCGGAGCGGGCGGCATGACGGTGAAGGGAACGGTGAAAGGAGATGCCGGAGTAAAGTGCTCCATGGGCAGCCTTGATCTGCGGCTGGCCGGCAGTGAGACGGATTTCAACTATCATCTGATCGGAACGATGGGAAACATCAGCCTTGCCGGGCAGGACTACAACGGCGTCGGTATGCAGAGAGACATCGACAACGGTGCAGGAAAGAGTCTGACTGCGGAATGTGCCATGGGGAGTATCGCAATTCGTTTTGAGGACTGAAGCACAGTCAGACCTTAAAGCAGCTTCGGAAGAAATTTTTCGAGAAGAACGCCCTCCTGTACCGGAACATCGGCAGCCTCCGTGCCGCGGATGCAGAGTGCAACAAATTCAGCTGCCTTCTGTACGCTGGGGAAAAGTTCTTTTCCGCGCAGAAGCTCGGCAACCAGAATTGATGCAAAGAGATCGCCTGTGCCCGGACGGGACATTCCCGTTGCGGGGGTCACACAGGCTTTTTGCATGTGGTCTTCCCAGCAGATATTCCGGAAGTGATCGTCTTCGTGCAAACCGGTGATGACGACAGAGCCGGGACAGAGCTTGGAGAGCTTCTGACAGAGAAGCTGCAGTTCTGCCTCTGACCACGCGTCTTCCTTATAAGGGGTGTCGGTGAGCAGACAGGCCTCGGTCAGATTCGGCGTCAGAACCTGCGCGTGTCTGCACAGTCTGCGGAGCGCCATGCAATGCGAGTCAGTGACGGAGCGGTATTTCTTTCCGTGGTCGCCCATGACAGGGTCGAGAAGAAAGAGCGGAGGGTGGAAGAGCGACAGAAATTCCTCAACGATGCCGATCTGCTCTTCATTGCCAAGAAAACCGCAGTACAGGCCGTCAAAGGACAGCCCCAGATCCTTCCATGCATGTATGTATGCCTGCATATGGGGAGTGTAGTCGTCCCTGTGACAGACAGGAAAGCCGAGATGATTGGATAAAATGGAAGTAGGTATAGGACAGACCTGTACCCCCAAAACACTGATTACGGGCAGAGACACGGTTGTGGAGCATCTGCCGAAGCCAGCAATATCATTTATCATAGCAAGCCGGGGAACTCCGCCCCGGCTCTCATTTTCTTTATAATCCGTCATATATCATTCCTTATTTTTCCTCCGGTGTCACCTGAACGAACAGTCCTGCCTTGCGGAGTGCGGGACGCAGTGCAAGATAGAAGATCGAGGCGGCAATCACGGCGACGATGGCATTGACACCGGTTGTCAGCGTGCTGATCTTGGCAAGCGCGGCAGAGATGTCCTGCGGAACTCCCAGAAGATACATTTTATAGAAGTAACCGACCAAAGGATCGGCGACAACGTTAAATGTCATGCCGCATACACAGGAGAGGATGGTAACGCCGGTGATATATTTTGCGGAATGCTCTTTGTCAAGTTTGAAAATCTTATGTGCCACAAAACCGACAATCAGTCCGATGCAGAGCTTTAATAGGAAAGTTTTCGGAGCACTGGTCACATAGGAGGTTGTCAGGTCTCCGATCGTCATGCCGATCGCACCAGCCATTCCGCCCCAGTATCCGCCGAGCAGCAGCGCGGCAAGCACACAGAACACATTTCCGAAGTGGAAGGCGGTCTTTTCCGGGCCGACCGGAATATCAATCTTGAAGAAGGCAAAACCGATGTAGCAGAGAGCTGCCATGAGTCCGGCAGTGGCAAGACGCTTCACATCCGGTCTGGAGGAACGGTAGACCCCATGCACTGCGTTATAGATTCCCTTGATTGTCAGCAGAACGCCTAAAAATACGACGATCAGCGCGTAGGAATAGGGGCGTTCCAGACGGAGCTTTTCCGCGGAAAGCTCTGACTGTTGTGCCTTCAGGGCATTCACATCGACATCTGTGGTTCCTTCCTCTGCCTCTGAGATCTGAGCCTTGACCTCCTTCAATGTCTTTCCGACAGCAACGGATTCCTGATAGCTGTTATTGTAAGTAAGAACTGCAAAGATGACTCCTGCAATCAGCAGGACTGCGCCTATGATCAGCAGGCTGAAGCTTTTTGTTTTTTTCATAATCTCATTTTCTCCTCTCGCTCAATTTCTATACGCAGAGTGTATAGCAAGAGTGGCTCTATAAAAAGTGCCAGAGAGAAACTTTTTTACCAGACCAGTTTTAAATTAGCAAAAAGTGCACACGAATCAACAATGGTTGAGGAGATTCAGCGTGGCTGGATAAATATAATGATAGTAGAACATTCGGGGTCTGTGGCAGGGCTGCCAGACCCAGAGGAAGAGAAATGGGGGAGACGATTCGATGGCAGGACCAATCGCACCGCGTGACGCGGAAAAAAAGAGAAAAAGCTTTTATATCATGAGAAACAAACAGGTTGCGGGCTCCGGGCAGCCGGACGGCACGGGAACGCAGTTTATCTATCTCAACGACGGCAGGATGCTCAGCGCTGCCCGGCTGGTGGGCGGGATCGTGGATGAGGAAATGCTGAAGCTGATGACTACGGTTGAAGGGTTCCGCGGACTGGTCTATGCTGTCGGCGTGACAGTGGAAATGGACGAACCCCTTACCGAGGTGGGGTTTGCCTTCCAGATGTACGGTAAGACCGATGTGTATGGCTCCGGCACGACAATCCGTAAGAGAGTGCGCGCGGACGGCATGGAGAACATCATCAGGCTGGAGGATGTGGAATGGTCGCAGGATGACGATATTCCGGGACAGATCCGCTTTGAATTTCCCAAGGCAAATCAGCAGGCAAGGGTAGCAGTGCGCTTTGTGCTGCAGGACGGATTCGATGCGCCGGAACCGGAGGAGGAGAATCCGATCGACTTTAGTCGCCCGGAGTACAGGGAAATGTTGAAGGCTTCTCTGATGCAGGCGGGAAATAATGCAAGGGTAAAGCGGGCAATCGAAAAGGCGAGACGCGGCGAGGACGTGACGATCGCATTCATCGGCGGCTCCATCACACAGGGCGCGGGCGCTATTCCGATCAATACGGAGTGCTATGCATGGAAGACCTTTGAGCGCTTCTGTAAGCTTTGCGGAAGGAGCACGGAGGAAAATATCCACTATGTCAAGGCTGGTGTGGGGGGAACCTCCTCGGAGCTGGGCATGATCCGCTATGACAGGGATGTGTGTGCAGAGGGAAAGGTGGTTCCCGATCTTGTCATTGTCGAGTATGCAGTGAACGACGAGGGCGACGAGACGAAGGGGCACTGCTATGACAGCCTGGTGCGCAAGATCCTGCTCTCCGGTCAAAAGCCCGGCGTCATCCTCCTGTTTGCGGTCTTCGCGGACGATTTCAATCTGCAGGAGAGACTGTCTCCGGTCGGAAAGGCATATCAGCTGCCGATGGTAAGCATCAAAAACTGCGTGACGGAGCAGTTTTACCGGAAGGCGGGGGAGGGACGTGTCCTGTCGAAGAATCAGTTCTTCTATGACAGCTTCCATCCCAGCAATTACGGACATACCATCATGGCGGATGCAATCGGATATCTGTTTCAGCAGATTGACGGCGCGGACACAGATGGGGAAATTGACATCAGCGAAATTCCGGCTCCGTTCAGCGCAGAGTTCGAGGGAGTGAAGCTGTTGGACAGACGGTGCGCGGAGGCGGCGGAGAACCTTGACTGCGGAGACTTTTCCGGCACCGATAAGGAGCTTCAGGCGGTGGAGAGGAACCGCGATCTGTCCGTGACACCGGAGTTCCCGGACAACTGGCTCCACACGGGCGGGGACAGACCGTTCTGTATGGATATTGTGTGCAGCGCCCTGCTGATCGTGGCGAAGGATTCCGCGTCACCTATGGCGGGTTGCATTGAGGCGTTTGTGGACGGCGAGAAGGTGCGGGAGATCAATCCCAGGGACGTGGGCTGGACGCACTGCAATGCGCTGATCCTTTTGAGGGGTGCGGAAAGAAAGCGGCATCATGTGGAGATCCGGATGCGGCAGGGAGATGAACAGAAGCAGTTCACAATCCTTGGCTTCGGATATGTTGACAACGGAAGATAGACAGGAAAACAAGTGACAGCATGGGCACACTGTGCGCAGGAAAGAGGAAGGTATGGCAGAATTCAGACTTATTGAAGAAAACAGGGCGGTTCCGATTCTGGTTGAGACGACAGGCTACGAGGGTGTCAGACGAATTGCCGACACACTGGCGGAGGACATCTGCCTTGTCTCGGATAAGAAGCCTGAGAGAGTGGACGAGGCGTGGCTGAACCGCAAGCCCGGAGGCAGCGTGATCCTCTGCGCCACGGTCGGACACAGCACGCTTCTGGAAGAGCTTGAGAAAAAGGGCAGCTTCTCTGCGGAGGAGATCAGGGGAAAGAGAGAGACTTACAAGATACAGCTTCTGGAGCATCCGCTTGAGGGCGTGGACAGTGCGCTCGTCATCTGCGGAAGCGATAAGCGGGGAACCATCTACGGCATGTTTACGCTGTCGGAGTATCTCGGAGTGACCCCGCTGGTCTACTTCGGAGATGCAGCGCCGAGGAGATGCCCCGATCCCATCGTGGGGACGGATATTGAGACAGTGTCAAAGGAGCCTTCCGTGCGCTACAGAGGCTTTTTCATCAATGACGAATGGCCCTGCTTCGGAAACTGGGCATGCTCGCATTTCGGCGGTGTCAATGCAGACATGTACCGCCATGTGTTTGAATTTCTGCTGAGGATGAAGGGCAATTATCTCTGGCCGGCAATGTGGGCATCCTCCTTCCCGTTGGACGGGCCGGGAAGCGCAAACGAGGAGCTTGCCGACATCTATGGTGTCGTCATGGGCTATTCCCATCACGAGCCCTGTCTCCGCGCCAGCGAGGAGTGGGACAAGGTGCGCGGCGAGGGAACGCGCTACGGCAACGAGTGGAATTTTTATACCAATGAGCAGGGACTGTTGAATTATTGGGAGGATTCCCTTAAGCGCAGCGGAAAATATGAGAATGTGATCACCATCGGTATGCGCGGGGAGAGAGACTCCTCCATGCTCGGCGACGATGCGACGGTCGAGGAAAATATCAATCTCCTGAAGGACATCATCAGAAAGCAGAGAAAGCTGATTCGTGAAAATGTCAATGAGGATCTGGACAAGGTGCCGCAGATGCTGGCGCTGTACAAGGAGGTCGAGGCATATTTTTACGGGGACGAACACGTCGCCGGACTGAAGGACTGGGACGAGCTTGACGGTGTGATCTGTATGCTCTGTGAGGATAATTTCGGACACATGAGAACCCTGCCGACGCCGGAGATCCGAAACCGCAGGGGCGGCTTCGGCATGTATTACCACTTCGACTATCACGGCGGGCCGATTTCCTATGAATGGGTGGATTCCACGCCGCTGTCAAAGACATGGGAGCAGATGTGCACCGCGTATGAGTACGGCGTGCGCGATCTGTGGATCGTGAATGTCGGGGACTTAAAGCTGCACGAGGTGCCGCTGACCTATTTCATGTCTCTCGCCTATGACTTTGACCGGTGGGGCAGCGCAAACCCGGACAGCTATCGTGAATTTGCGGCGCAGTGGGCGGAGAAATCCTTCCCGACGGCGGAGAAGCAGCTGCGGGAGAAGGCGGCAAAGCTGCTTCTGTCATATATCGATCTGAACCACCAGCGCAGACCCGAGGCGCTGAATGAAAATATCTATCATCCCTGCCATTACCTTGAGGCGGACAGGATGCTCAAGGCGGCGGAGGACATTCAGGCATTGGATGCCGAGCTGCGGGATGGCTTGTCCGAGGCGGAGAGGAACGGCTATTACAGCATGGTCGGCTTTTCGGCAGCAGCCTCCGCAAACCTGCTCAAGCTGCATCTCTATGCCGGAAAGAGCAGACATTACGCCTCTCAGGGCAGAAAGGCGGCAAACCGTTATGCCGCGCTTGCGGAGGAATGCATAGAGCAGGATAACAGGCTTGCGGATGAATTTGCAGCTTTTCAGGGTGGTAAGTGGAGGGGCATGCAGCTGGCTCCGCATATCGGCTTTACAAAGTGGAATGAGGACGGCTGCAGATATCCTGTCGTATGCCGGCTTCATCCGACTGCGAAGAACCGGATGAGTGTGTCGCGCAAGGATGACGAGCGGGTGGCATTCAAAAATTATGGCGGCCCGGAGCGCATTTTTGTGGATGACTTTATGAGCGAGGGCTGCGGGGAAATTATTCTTGAGGTGTCCTCGGACGGTCCCGGCGCCATCCATTACGAGATCAGTGTGGCATCGGGAAAGCTGCCGGAGTGGCTTGAAGTATCACCGCTTAGCGGAGATGTGGAGGAGCTGCAGGAGGTGGTTCTGCGCTGCAGGCGGGAACTGCTCCCGAAAGTGACAGAGAAGGTGACATTACATATCAGCGATGGGGACACGGTTGTCGCTGTCGAGATCAGTGGTGTCAGGACAGAGACAGAGGCGCTTCCGCCGATGACCTTCCTGCCGCAAAATGGCGTCATTACGATGAATGCGGCGCATTATGCGGAAAAGAAGGACGTGGAAGCGGGCGCTTATCAGGTGCTCAGAGGTTATGGGCAGTATGGCACCGCCGTGAAGGTTGTGCCGTTTACAGCTGCCTTCAGCGAGGGGCAGGACGCGCCGGAGCTGACATACCGATTCGTAATCCCGGAGAGCGGCGATTATCGTGTGGAGGTTCTCACAGCGCCGACAAACCCGGCATTTAACAGGCAGAGTCTCAGGATCCGTGTCGCGGCAGAGGGAGAGGAAAGAATACTTACCCTTGTCGGAGCTGACTTCAAGGCAGGAGATACCAGAGACAGCAGCTGGTGCAGGGGAGTTCTGGATCAGATTCATTCCGTGGAGACGGTCATGCACTTTGAGAAGGGTGTCAGGGAGCTGACGCTGGGGGCGCTGGAAGCGGGCGTCGTGCCTGAGCGGATCAGGATAATCCCCGCAGCGGGCGGAAACGGATGCAGGGGAATCCGCACATCCTACCTCGGACCGGAGGAAAGTGCCTTTGTATAGGCTTCCTGCCCGCCATCTGCGCAAAAAGTGGGTGCAAGTTAGCACAATGTGAGAGGATAGAAGCGGGGAAGCATGGTAATCTGAATGAAGATACGGCACGCAGAAGCGTGTGAATGTAAACTGATGTCCGTGATATGCAGGATCTGTGTCTATGCGCACATGACACAGATCAGTGTAGAGAACTATATGACGACAGGTGCGCAGAAATGAGGAATCATATGAGAGACAGAACAACGGCGCAGCAGCGTGCCAGAGAACTGGTGGGTAAGATGACGCTGGAAGAGAAGGCTTCACAGTTAAAGTATGACGCGCCCGCTATTCCCAGACTCGGGGTTCCCGCCTACAACTGGTGGAATGAGGGACTGCACGGCGTGGCGAGAGCAGGAGTTGCAACCGTGTTCCCGCAGGCAATCGCCATAGGGGCTGCCTTTGACACGGATCTGGCGGAGAAGGTCGGCGATACCATTGCCGAGGAGGGGCGTGCAAAGTATAACGCCTACGTGAAAGAGAATGACAGGGATATTTACAAGGGACTGACCTTCTGGTCTCCGAATGTCAATATTTTCAGAGATCCCAGATGGGGAAGGGGACACGAGACCTACGGCGAGGATCCCTATCTGACCGGTGAGCTCGGAAAAGCATTTGTGGATGGAATCCAGGGTGATGGGGAGTATCTGAAGGCGGCGGCATGTGCGAAGCATTTTGCCGTACATTCCGGCCCGGAGGCAGTGCGCCATAAATTTGATGCGAAGGCATCCAAGAAGGATATGCGGGAGACCTACCTTCCGGCATTTGAGAAGCTGGTGAAGGATGCGGATGTCGAGGGCGTTATGGGCGCCTACAACAGAACCAACGGCGAGCCCTGCTGCGGCAGCAAGACGCTGATGCAGGATATTCTGAGAGACGAGTGGGGCTTCGACGGGTACTATGTTTCCGACTGCTGGGCTGTCCGCGATTTCCATACTAACCATATGGTGACGGACACAGCGGAGGAATCGGCAGCGCTGGCGCTCAAGACCGGCTGTGACGTAAACTGCGGAAACACCTACCTTCACATGATGAAGGCATATGAGCAGGGGCTTGTGAGCGAGGAGGACATCACGCTTGCGGCAGAGAGACTGTTCACAACCCGCTTTATGCTTGGACTTTTTGATGAGACAGAATATGACAAGATTGGCTATGACAGGATCGAGTGCAGGGAGCATCTTGCCCTTGCAGACAGGGCAACGGCGGAATCGGTTGTTCTTCTGAAGAACAACGGGATTCTTCCGCTGGAAAAGAAGAAATTAAAGGCGGTCGGAGTGATTGGCCCGAATGCCAACAGCCGTGCCGCACTGATTGGAAATTATCACGGGACCTCCTCTCGGTACATTACCGTGCTCGAGGGCATTCAGGACTGCATGGGAGAGGATGTACGCGTTTTCTATTCGGAGGGCTGCCATCTGTTCAAGGACAGGGTTGAGAACCTCGGCCTGCGTCAGGACCGCATCAGCGAGGCGGTTGCGGTGGCGAAGAACAGCGATGTTGTTGTCCTGTGTCTCGGGCTGGATGAGACGCTCGAGGGAGAAGAGGGAGATACCGGTAACAGCTACGCGTCAGGTGATAAGGTCGATCTGCTTCTGCCGGAGGTTCAGCGCGAGCTTCTGGAGGCCGTAGTGGCAGCCGGAAAGCCTGTGATTCTTGTCAACATGACCGGAAGCGCCATGGATCTCCGCTATGCGCAGGAGCATTGCGCGGCGATCGTACAGGCGTGGTATCCCGGCGCAAGGGGTGGCCGCGTGGTGGCAGATATTCTGACAGGTGAAATTTCACCGTCCGGCAAGCTGCCTGTCACCTTCTATCGTGACACGGAGGAGCTGCCCGATTTCGAGGACTATTCCATGAAGGGCAGAACCTACCGCTACTTTATGGGAGAGGTGCTCTATCCGTTCGGCTACGGTCTGACCTACGGCAGCGCTGAGATCAGCGGAGTAAAGCTGAGTGGACAGGAGCTGGCAGACGGCAGTGAGGCAAGACTTCCGGGAGGAAGCTTTGACAGCCTTGAGGTTACAGTCAGCAACACCGGAGACAGGGATGTCGAGGAGGTTGTACAGGTATACATAAAGGCTCTGGATTCTGCGGATGCAACACCGAATGAGAGATTGTGCGGCTTTGCGAGAGTTTCCGTCAAGACCGGCGGGCAGGTTGTGGTTCAGGTTCCTGTGGACAGGGATGCGCTGACCGTCATCAATGACGAGGGCGAGAAGGTGTCCGGCGGCAGCAGGTATGCTGTCAGCGTGGGCTTCGGACAGTCCGATGCAAGGACAGAGGAGCTGACAGGGAAGAAGTGCCGGAAGATGATTCTTGTGACAGAGTAAGAGAGTGGAATAGACACTGTTTCTACAAGTGACGTTGCACAAAATGCACAGACCACCGCAGGCACGCTTGCGCTACCCTCCGCACGCAACGGCAGCATAAAAGGCACCGAAGTACGCGGTGCCTGCCAAAGTACGCCATGTAAGCACCGGCGGCTTCAGAGTGCGCTGCTTGTGGTCAGGTGCATTCTGCACAACTGGTATTTGAATTTTTGGGAGTTTTGGAATTATCTAAGATAAGTAAGGAAGAGGGCAGCACCGCACAGGCGCTGCCCTTTTTTACGTCGGAGGGTATGTGAGAGAAAAGCAGGCAGTCATACCCAGAGTTGCCGTTGCCGGAGGGTATAGGGGAGAAAAGCAGACAGTCATACCCAGAGTTGCCGTTGCCGGAGGGTATGTGAGAGAAAAGCAGGCAGTTATACCCAGAGTTGCCGTTGCCGGAGGGTATAGGGGAGAAAAGCAGGCAGTCATACCCAGAGTCGCCATTGCCGGAGGGTATGTGAGAGAAAAGCAGGCAGTCATACCCAGAGTTGCCATTGCCGGAGGGTATAGGGGAGAAAAGCAGACAGTCATACCCGGAGTCGCTGCTGGAATGCATAGAAGCAGAACCATGCGTGGGAAGAGAGAACTTGGTATAGAATAGATATATTTACATCAAATGGAAAATATGTTACGCTTTTAATGAAATATAATTATAAAGGGAAGAATATCAGGTGGATGTAGGGGGATTGGCATGAAGAAATTTCATGGATATTTGTCTTTGATTTTCCTCATTTTTTGTCTGTGCGGCTGTGGACAGGCTGCTGTCAGCGAGGAGACGGAGCAGAAGATCGACCAGATCGACTGGAGGAGCAAAGGCTTTGCCGAGGCGCAGAAGGAAACAGAGCAGCAGGAGCTCTGGGCGGAAAAATACCTTCCGATGCAGCGGGAAGGTCTGGTGCCTGAGGTGGAGGCGGAAGCCGAAAATCACGAGGTTAAGGAAGAAGGGGGCTGTGCCGGGAAATGGCTTCGGCGTCATACCTATTATATCGGGGAGGAGCTTGAACGGCGAAAGCAGTATGCAGAGGTATACGATGTGGAGAGTGGTCAGCGCGAAATGATCGAGCTGACAATGGAAAACATTGGACTTAAGGCAGATTCCGGCGATACGGAAATCGCAGGGTTTGCATACATAGACGATATGGATATGACGGCGGACGGCAGATATGCTATCCTGCTTACCAGAAGGGCAGTGGATGCGGAGAAGGGATACTATTTCTCAAAAATTCAGATCGTTACTTCAGCATTGGACGGCACGCCCGCTGAGGTAACAGATGTCCGTGAGCAGTTTCTCGAAAAAGGTATTTTCAAGGATGAAGAAGCGTTGACTCTGGCGGATACGGAATGCGATTATGATGCCTCCGGCAATATTTATGTCCATTCGGGAAATTCAGAAAACCCTAACAGGGAACTGTATGTATTCGACAGAGAAGGAAAACTTCTGGCAGAGCAGAGGTTTGACGAACTGGAACAGGCAGAGTTGCCGGCGCGGACGGAGGATGGTGAACTGATTTTCCCGGTGAGTGACCCGCAGAGCGGGAGAACCAGATTAATGTGGTTTGACCCGGAAGCACAGAGACTGAAAACGCTTGCGGAGGTAGAGGAACAGAACTGGAAGCAGGTTTACGGGCTGTGGGGCAATGAGTTTTATTATGCTGCACCGGGCGGTATTGTGAGATGGAACATAGAGAGCGGCGAGCGGGTGAAGGTCTTTGACTTTGGAGAGAACGGTGTGAGCACATTGTTCCAGACGATGTTTACCATATTGGACAGCGGAGAGTCGGTTTTCAGGATGTATGGAAAAATAGCGGAAAACTCTGAGGACTGGGTCACTGCCATGAGCCGTGAGGAGATAGAGAAGCAGGATGCGCTGCAAGTGACAAGTATGCTGAGCACAGGAGTCAGGAAGGTGGAGACCTGTGCAGCCGTGGCGTCAAGAAGAAATCCCAACCTCAGCTACGTCTATCGAGCAGGGGAGTCAACAGCTGATTACCGGAACAGGATGATTGCGGAAATAGTGGCAGGAGGGGGACCGGATATTCTCTATCTTTCGAGAGAGGATTTTGACTTGTTTGTGCAGAAAGGGCTGCTGATGGAGCTGGATTCTGTGATTCATGAGGAGACGCTGGAGCAGGTTCTTCCGGGCGCCATCGGTCTGGGAACCGTGGACGGACATCTGTACGGACTGCCGCCGGAGATTTCTCCCGAGACTTTGATTACCCTGAAGGAAATCTGGCAGGAGGACTGTTGGACACTGGATGATCTGATGGCGCTTTTGGACACCGGGAACTTTACCGGCTTTATCTGTCAGAGAGACGGCAGCTTTGGACAGAGAGCCGTGCTGTCCTTTTTTGTGGAATACGGTCTGAATAATTCGGTGCTGGTTGACTGGGAGAGTGGGGAAAGTCATTTTGACGATGAGATATTCTTAAAGATGATTGAGTATGCAAAAGAATATGGGGATGTAGAACCGGGACCGGGCCGCAGACTCGGTATCGGTGAGACGATTGCCGATTGTTCGCCGGGATATACACTGGCTTCGATCAATGATACCTATGAGAGATATGGGGATGACTACTTCTTTGTCGGACAACCGACGGACGGAGACTGCGGGAATTATGTCGATTGTGAAGGCATCGTGGCGGTGAATAAGAATGCTGCGGACCCGGAGGCAGTTGCCTTTTACTTTGAGACGCTGAAAAGTCAGGAGATACAGCAGCTGAGGCCGGAAAATGTGATAATCCTATCGATCTGCAGAATATCGAAAGAGAGTCCTCTCTACAGGGAAACCGGGGAAGGCATTTACTGGGATGGGGAGAAGGCAATCCAAAAGCCGGACGGCAGTACCACCCTGCAGGACTGGAGCGACTATCTGGAGCAGTGTGTTCCGGGACCTCCCGATTATCAGGACTTAAAGGATATTATATGGGAGGAGGCGGAAGGCTATTTTAACGGTGACAAGAGCGCGGAGACAGTTGCCGAGATCATTGACCGCCGGATCCAGTTGTATCTGGACGAAAAATAACCAAAAAACAGGCATGGCAGCTTTATGGGCTATCCATGCCTGTGATTTTTTGTTATTCACGCATCAGCTCTTCCATTTCGTCGAGCAGACTGTCAAACAGCTTTAAGGCATCCTCGACGGGCTTCTTGGTAGACATATCGACACCGGCATCCTTCAGGATCGATACCGGATCTTTGGAACAGCCTGCACTTAGGAAGTTCTTCTTATATGCCTCCACGGCGGGAGCGCCCTCCTTTAATATCTTCTGTGACAGCGCTATGGCTGCGGAGAAGCCAGTCGCGTACTGGTATACATAGAAGTTATAGTAGAAATGGGGGATTCTCGCCCATTCCAGATCGATGTAGCTGTCATGTGTGATAGCGTCACCGAAGTAGAGCTGGATGAGGTCGTGATATACCTTGCTTGCGGAATCGGCGTTGATGCTCTCACCGGCGGCATTCATTTCGCTCAGCTTTAACTCGAACTCGGCAAACATCGTCTGGCGGTAGAGCGTTCCTCTGAACTGCTCGAGGAAGTAGTTGATCAAGTGGGCGCGTTCCAGTCTGTCCGTGGTCTGGCCTAACAGGTACTGCATGAGCAGCGCCTCGTTGCAGGTGGAAGCCACCTCCGCCACGAAGATCACATAGCTGGAGTCGATGACCGGCTGATTTTTATTTGACAGATAGGAATGCAGGGCATGTCCCATTTCGTGCGCAAGGGTAAATTCACAATCTAAGTTATTCTTGTGGTTTAACAGCACAAGAGGATGGACGCGGCAGCCGGAGGAGTAGGCTCCGCTTCTCTTTCCGACGTTCTCATATACGTCGATCCAGCGGTTTTCAAAGCCCTCCTTTAAGATCGCCACATAGTCGTCGCCCAGCACGGACATCGCTTTCAGCACATTCTCCTTAGCGGTTTCAAACGAAATCTCCCGGTCAGCGCTTGCCACCATGGGCACATACAGATCATACATATTCAGCTCATCCAGCTTCAGGAGTTTCTTGCGCAGACGGACATATTTATGCATGGAGCCCATGCTTTCATGTACGGCTTCGATCAGGTTCCGGTAGACGGCGGGATCGACCTCTGTACGATCCAGAGCCGCCTCCAGAGTGGAATTGTAATGTCTCATATCGGCATTGAACTGAAGCTGCTTCATCTGGGCAGACAGCAGCGCGGCGGAGGTGTTTTTCGTTTTTTCGTAGGTACTGTAGAGAGATTCAAAGGCAGCCTTCCGCACGTTTTTGTCAGGATGCTGCATCAGCGGGATAAAGCTTCCGCTTGTCACGGGCAGCTTTTCGCCGTTGGAGTCCGTGATGTCCGGGAAGGTGAGATCCGCATTTAAAAGCAGACCGTTGATCTGCCCCGGCGCCTGACGCATTTCACCTGCAGCTGCCATGATCCGCTCCTCGGCATTCGAGAGAATGTGAGCCTTCTTGCGGCGGATGCTGTTGATGGCACGCCTGTAAACGGAGAGAGCCGGTTCCTCATCAAAGAAGCGGTTTAAGGTGTCGTCCGGTATCTCCAGAATTTCAGGCTCGGCGAAGGAAAGGGCACCGCTGACCTCTATCTGGAAGCTGGAGGACAGTTCCCTGATTGCAAGGTTTGCAGTGTTTTTCGTGTCCTCATCCGCTTTGCAGGATGCGTAGCGTGCCAGACGATCCAGTGCGATCTCGAGTTCATCCTGAAGTTTGAAAAAGGTAAGAAGACTGGCGCTGGATGTGCCCAGCTTTCCCTTGCAGGCTGTGATTGCGGAGAGACTTTCCCTCGTGGCGGCAAGGTGTTTTTTCCATTCTTCCTCGGAGGCATACAGGTCTTCGAGAGCCCATGTGTTCTCCACGGCAACCTCGCTCCTAAGAGGAATGCGGTTTTTATTAGTACTCATAATAATCCTCCTGTCTGATAAATTAAGTTTCTACATGATAACAAACTACCATAGATAATAGAAAAAAGCAAACGGAGAAATAATTCTTGACAATGCAGAGGAGCTGTACTATTATCTAAGTGTATTAAGAAGCATAATACGCTTAGATGCCGCGATACACAGGAGACACAAGGATTCCAAGCTGTGATAGCTGCGGAACGGAAAGGGGAGATAAAACCATGATTCTGCTGGACTACAGGGACAAGAGACCGATCTATGAACAGGTCGTGGAAAAGCTGGAAAGGCTGATTGTCGGCGGCGCGCTGGAGCCGGATGCGAAGATGCCCAGCGTGAGATCCATGGGCGTTGAGCTTGCTGTCAATCCGAACACAATCCAGCGTGCGTATAACCAGCTCGAGCAGGAGGGTTATCTCTATGCGGTATCCGGCAGAGGAAGCTTTGTGGCGCCCGAGAGCGAGTGGCGGGAAGGCAAAAAGAAAAAGATGCTGGACGAGTGGCGGCAGGTGACGGAACGTGCAAAGGAGGCAGGTCTGGGGGCTGAGGAGCTTAAGGCAGAGCTGGACCGGGCCTTTGGGGAGGGGCTTAAATGATTGAGGTAAAAAATTTGAGCAAGAGCTTTGAAAGTATCAAGGCGATAGATCATATCAACGCGAAGATCGAGGACGGACATGTGTTTGGACTGATCGGGACGAACGGCGCCGGAAAGTCCACCTTTATGAGGATGCTCAGCGGCGTGCTGAAGCCGGAGGAGGGAGAAATCCTTGTTGACGGCGAACCGGTGTATGACAATCCGGCAGTGAAAAAGAAAATATTTTACATTTCCGACGATCAGTATTATTTCCGCAGCGGTACGCCGGTCGATATGCTGAAATTATACCAGACCTGTTATCCGTCGTTTGACGGGGCGAAGTGGAAGAGCCTGATGGAGAAATTCGGACTGGATGAAAAGCGTAAGGTGAACACCTTCTCCAAGGGCATGAAGAAGCAGCTTTCCGTTATCTGTGGAATCTGCGCGAATACAAAATATCTGCTGTGTGACGAGACGTTTGACGGGCTTGATCCGGTGATGCGGCAGGCGGTGAAGGCGCTGTTTGTCAAGGAGATGGATGAAAGGGGGCTGACACCGGTCATCGCCTCCCACAATCTGCGCGAGCTTGAGGACATCTGCGAATATGTCGGGCTCCTTCACAGAGGCGGCATTCTGCTGGAGAAGGATATCGATGATATGAAGCTGAACATCCACAAGCTGCAATGCGTGATCCGCGAGGATGAGATGCTGCAGAGGATACGGAGCGGCCTTGAGGTCGTGACAATAGATAACAGAGGATCTCTTTACACGGTGACAGTGAGGGGAGACAAGGAAAAGATTCTGGAGTTTATGGAGCATCTGAACCCGGTCTTTTACGAGCTGCTTCCTCTGTCGCTTGAGGAAATCTTTATCAGTGAAACGGAGGTGAAGGGATATGACGTCAAAGCATTGCTTTTCTAAGGTAATGAGAGAGGATTTCAGGCATAAGACATGGATGCTGGCGCTCTCTGTTCTCGGAAATCTGCTTGCAATTCCGGTGGCATTTCTGATCTACAGCGGAAGGCGCGCCTACTACACAATGCCCATAAGCAGTTCAGAGGCGACACCGCTGCTCAGGGATGCACAGATTCTGGCAAACGTTTTCTCCGGCACGCTGCCCATTACGGCTGGCATTATAGCAATCGCCGGGGCTGTCATTGTCGGACTCTTTGGCTTCCGGTATGTGTTTCACCGGAACATGACAGATACCTATCACAGCATGCCGGTGAAACGCAGGACGCTGTTCCTTGCAGGGTGGCTCAATGGGCTGCTGATCTGGTTCGTACCTTTTCTGGTAAGTCTGCTGATTACGCTGCTGATCGGCGAGGTAAGGCTCACGTCGCTCAGACATCAGTTTGAGGCACTGACGGTTGTCACTGCGGAGGAGATGGGGATGTATCAGGGCTGCATGACCGGAAGGCAGTTGTTCTCCTTATCCCTGCGGTTCGCTGTTGTGCTGCTGGTTGCCTTCCTGCTGGTCTATCATCTGGTTCTGCTGGCAGTCATGCTCTGTGGAAATATATTGAATACTCTGGTGACAACGGTTGTGCTGGGTGGCGGTGTCGTGTCGGTTTATCTTCTGGTACAGGCATTTTGTGCGTCCTACCTGAACACCTTTGTGTCGGTGATGGCAAAGTCGCGCACATCTCTGTATGCTGCGGTTCACGCGTCCCCGCTTGCGGATGCAGTGTATGCGCTGTATGACTTCTGCAAGGAGGGAGGAGATGTTCTATCGCAGAACGTTCTGATCAGCCTGATCATTGCACTTGTGCTGGGCTGCCTTGCGTTTGTCACCTATCTGAGGCGTCCCTCGGAGCTGGCAGAGCAGGGGACGAAGAACAGGCTTGTCTGTTTAGCAGTACAGTTCGTCGGCTCTCTGTGTGCAGCCTTCAGCGGATGGCTGATATTCATGGCAGTTACAAACGGGACGCTGGCATGGAGTGTGTTTGGCACATTGCTCGCGGGAGTTATGGCATTTGGCGTTCTGAATGTTATTTTCAACATGGATTTCAAGGCATTTTTCCTGCATAAGCCCGTTATGCTCGCCGTGCTGGCAGTGGGATTGCTGACAGGCTTTGCCTTTGAATGGGACTGGGCGGGTTATGACCGTTATCTTCCGGCAGAGGAGGAGATTGCGGAAATTTCCGTTTACAGCTACAGATATACCAATGTGAACGGATGGAGTGATATTAACGAGCCGGATTCGGCGATCGAGAAGGTTCATATCAGGGATGCCGAAGCGGCATATGCCTTTCTCAGGGATGCGTCAGAGCCGGAGACAGTTCCGTACGGAGAGTCCGACGAGAACGTTTACGCGGAGGAATTTTACGCAAAGGTTACGCTGAAAAACGGCAGGAGTTATTACCGGAAATATATTGTGAGCAGCCGCCGCAGTCAATCCGTGCTGGCGCTGCTGATGACTCCCGAATATATGGAAATCAGTTACATGGTGGATGATGAGACTCTGGCGGAATGCAGCTCAATACAGATTACGCGCGGCGATGAGACTGCCTACATTGCATTGACGAGCGAACAGAGCAGAGAGATGGCTGAGGCGGTTGTCGCAGCATATAACAGAGATGCTGCCGAACGGCCGGAGGCGCTGCTGAGCGGGGGCGGCAGGACATATTGTACGGTGAGCCTGCTGACAGGGCATTATACAAGCAACCGGTCGCTGGAAGTGAATGATGAGATGGAGAATACAATAGCAGCTCTGAAGGAATACGGCTATGCCGCCTATGTGGAACCCGTCCCGGTGGAGGACGTTGCGGAGATCCGGCTCGGTATCTATTTGAGCTGGCGGGATAGCCAGAATGATGAGATCGATCTGGTGGAGATAGCCCGAAGCGTCTATGAGGTACCGGCGGGGGAAGGCAGTGAAACGCAGACACCGGAAGTGATTGTGAATCCTGCCAGCACAGAAAGGGTTGACTTTGTGAGCTATGATGACGGAGCATGGCTGAGAGTCACGGAAAGCTCAGAGATCGGGGAACTGCTGGAAATGATCTCGTATGAGTATTCTGACATCAGCGGCGGGGTATTCCGTGGCGGTTGTGTGACCTGTGTGCAGATTGTTCTGAAGGATGGGCAGAACTTCCGTGTGATGCTTCCGACGGGAAAGCTGCCGGAGAAATATATTCTTAGATTCGGGACACTGTGAAGGAAATTGAATGAAGCAGGATTAAGGTGAGAGTATGAGTGAGAGAATGACAAAGGGAAACATTTTAATCTATGGCGCGGAGGGAGCGTCTGATGTATTGGAATATATGCTGATAGGCTGCGGGTTCGGTGTCGTAAGGGTGGATGACAGGGAAGAGCTTGCAGAGCGGTTTGAGGACAGAGATACGGCGCTCCTGCTGTTTGATTTCCAGACGAAGGCGGGGAATGAGACATCAGCGCTCACGGTGCTCTCGGAGCTTCGGCAGAGCTGCGTCAAGCCCATCATTGCGATTCTGGAGAGAAGCAAGGAAATGCTGAGGATTCTTGCGCTGAATGCGGGAGCGGATGACCTGCTGGACAGTGAATGTTCCGACATGGAGTCGATGGCGCGGATACAGGCACAGATCCGCTGCTACCAGAGGCTTCACGGACAGCCGGACAAAGATAACTCCATCAGAATGAAGGACCTTGAGGTCGATGACAATGCAAAGGTCGTGCGTGTCCGGGGAAACGAGGTGGAGCTGACCCCTACCGAGTATAAGATATTGCATCTTCTGATGGAGAAGCCGGGGCGTGTGCTCTCGAATAAGCAGATCTATGAGAAGATATGGAAGATGGCACCGATCGGGGCTGACAATACGGTTGCCGTGCACATCCGCCACATCCGTGAGAAAATTGAGGAAAATCCGCAGGAGCCCAGATATCTGCAGGTGGTCTGGGGACAGGGCTACAGAGTAGGATGACAGAGGGAACCGTCTCTTTTGGGACGGTTCTTGTTTTTTTGTGGCAAAATGTATGCTTTTATGCTATGATTAGGAACATGGAGGAAATAGGGAATGAGAACAGTATGTATTGCGGTTCTGGCAGTTTTGCTGGCTGTGACGGTGGGGTGCTGTTTTTTCACGGTGAAGAAGAAAAGTGAATACTCCGCAGCAATTCTGCGGCTGCTGGTTTCCGGCATTGTGGCGATGGCAAGCTATATCGGGTTTCTTCTCTCGGAGCAGGTCACATGGGCATTGCTTTTTGACGGACTCTATTTCATCTGCACCGACTGGCTTCTGGTCTGCATGCTTGACTATGTGTGTAAGTACACGAATGTAAAGGTACATACGAAGGCATTCCGGTATATTATTCTGGCATGTGCGGGGGGAGATACGATTTCCCTTCTGCTCAATGTGAAGACAGGGCATATGTTCCGGCTTGCCGAGGCAGTGCATATGAGAACCGGCATCCTTTACTGGAGCACGGACTTTATGCCGCTGCACTACTGGCATCTCATCTTTTGCTATTTTCTGACGATACTGGTCTTTCTTATTCTGATTGTCAAGACAGCGACGACTTCGTGGATGTACCGGAAAATGTATCTGTACACGATGGTTCCGTTTGCGGTGGTGCTTCTTGTAAATGCCGCCTGCTATTCGAGCGATTTCCCGGTTGACTTTTCTCTGTTTTTGTATGCCGTTCTGGCGATCTGTATCTGTTATTGTTCGCTGTACGCCGCGCCGAAGGGATTGCTGGAGGACACGCTTGTCAATGTGGTGAAGAATTTCAAGAGCGCGGTCATCTGTTTTGACATCAATGGGAAATGCATTTATGCAAATACCAAGGCATACGAGTTTTTTGAAGCGAAGGACGAGAGGGAAAATATTGTTTTTGAACAGTTTTACCGGAACTGGAGAGAGCGGAACCCGGGAATTTCGGGGGATTATGAGCAGTGGGAGGAAAATCGCGGCACAAAGGAGGCAGAGCGGTTCTTCCATATGGAGTATCAGAGGCTGAAGGACAAGAGGAATGCGACGCTCGGCTATACCTTCCGCCTGACGGACCGGACGGACGAGATCCGGCGTTTCCGGGAGGAGCAGTATCTTGCGACCCACGACAGGCTGACCGGACTGTATAACAGGGAATATTTCTTTCAGAAGGCGGAACAGATCCTGCAGAGAAAGCCGGATGTACACCGGTACATGGTGTGTACGAACATCAAGAACTTCAAGCTCGTCAATGATCTGTTCGGTGAGGAGATGGGGGACCGGGTGCTTGTGGATCAGGCATCCATGATGAAATTCGGAAATTATGAGGACTGTATTGTCGGCAGAGTGGAGGCAGACAAGTTTGTGATGCTGATCTCGGAGGAGAATTTCAGCGACGAGCTTGCTGTGAAGAACCTTGCAAGACTACAATATATGATTAATGACTGTAATTATAAGATACATATTGTTATCGGTGTATACCGGATCGAAGATCCGAAGGAGAATCCCCAGATCATGTATGACAGAGCGTGTATGGCAGTTCAGTCGGCACAGGGAGATTACCAGAAAACCGTGGTCTACTATGACTCGCAGATGCTGAAACAGCTCATCTATGAGAAGGGCATTGTCAGCGAATTTGACCATGCGATCAGCATGGGGCAGTTCAGAATGTACCTGCAGCCGCTCGTAAGGGCGGATCAGTCGGTGAAGGGGGCGGAGGCGCTTGCCAGATGGATTCACCCGGCAAGGGGACTGATTATGCCGGTGAATTTTATTTCGGTCGTGGAGAAGACCGGACTGATTATCAAGCTGGACGAATATATGTGGGAGCTTGCGGCAAAGAAGCTCAGAGAGTGGAAGGACATCGGCAGAGAAGATCTGACTATATCAGTCAACATATCCGCTAAAGACTTTTATTATACGGATCTGTATAAGACTTTTACAGGGCTTACCCAGAAATACGGAATTGCACCCGGTAATCTGAATCTGGAGATCACGGAGACGGCGCTGATGTCAGATCTGCAGCATTATATGGAAACCCTGACGAGACTTCAGGATTACGGTTTTGTGATCGAACTGGACGATTTCGGAAGCGGCTACTCCTCCCTGAATATGCTGAAGGATATCACGGCGGATGTGCTGAAAATCGATATGCTGTTTCTGAGGGAGACAGAGCATACGGTGAGAAACCGTATCATTCTGCAGTCGGTGATCTCGATGGCGAAGCAGCTTGGCATGGCTGTCATCACGGAGGGCGTGGAGACGGAGGAACAGCTTGAGAGTCTGAAGAAAATGGGCTGCGAACTCTTTCAGGGCTATTACTTCTCACGGCCGATCGCTGTGGAGGAGTTTGAACAAAAATACATCGGAGAGGCTGCCGGAAAGGAAATATGAAAATGAAACTGACTTGTTTTGCAAGACCGCCTAAATTCAGAAACAGGATGGTCATGATGATTATAGGCATTCTGCTACAGGGCTTCGGACTTGCCCTGCTGATTAAGCTCAATCTCGGAACAGATCCCTGTTCGTGCCTGACACAGGGGGTCATCAGACATGTTCCGATCAGCTTTGGAACGGCACAGCTTCTCTGCCATCTTGTGACTTTTCTCTTTGTGATACGGTTTGACATGAGCCTGATCGGGTTCGGCACAATCGGAAATATGGTCTGTCTGGGTTATATCGCGGATTTCTGGGGCTGGGTGTGGAACAGCCTTCTGCCGGAGGACTTCTTCCGGCAGCCTGTGGCGCGCTATGGGCTTCTGCTGCCGGCGCTGGTGGTCTTCATCCTCGGCGCGGCGACTTATATGACGGCAGGGCTCGGAACCTCTCCCTATGACGGTCTGCCCTTTATTATATCGAAGCATGTGCACAGACTGTCCTTCAAGGCAGTAAGGATGATATGGGACATCTGTTTTATGGTAGCGGGATTTCTCCTCGGAGGCGATGTCGGCATTGTCACAGTGGCGGTCGCATTTTTCCTCGGACCGGTAATCACATGGCTCGGAAAGAAGCTGCGGAGGTTTATCGAGTGAAAAGAGGAATTGCAATCTGTCTGAGCTGTATGCTTTTACTGTGCGGCTGTAATGCAAATGGGAACGGAGCGGACGAACTGACACCCGGGGTGATACCTGATGTGGCGGCTGTGACGACGGCGGAGGCAGCGCCTGAACCGACACCGGAAGCAACACCGGAGCCGACGCCCGAACCGACACCGACACCGGCGCCGGAGGTGTCAATCGTCATGGTCGGGGATGTGCTGCTGCATACACCTGTTGCGAAGAGCGGCGAGACGGAGGGCGGAGGCTATGACTTTCATCCTCTGTTTGAAAATGTCCGGGAGGAGATCGAGGCGGCAGATCTGGCACTGGTGAATCAGGAGGTCATCATCGGCGGCAGTGAGCTGGGCATCAGTGGTTATCCGGCGTTCAATGCGCCGTATGAGCTGGGGGATGCACTGGCGGACACGGGCTTTGATGTCATCCTGCACGCGACGAATCACGCGCTGGACAAGGGGAAGAGGGGAATTTTAAACTGTCTGGAATACTGGAGAACCTCGCACCCGGAGAAGGCGGTGCTCGGGATTCATGACCGTGAGGAGGGCAGCCGGGACATCCATGTCTATGAGCAGGACGGCATTCGTATCGCTATCCTGAATTACACCTACGGGACGAACGGTATTGCGCTGCCGGAGGGTATGCCGTTCGCGGTGGATCTGCTTGAGAAGGAGCGGGTCATTGCAGACTTACAGGCAGCGGAGGAGCTTGCGGACTTTACCATCGTCTGTCCGCATTGGGGAACAGAGTACACGCTGACCCAGACGAAGGCGCAGGAGCGCTGGGCACAGATTTTTGCGGAGAATGGCGCGGATCTTGTCATTGGTACACATCCGCATGTGATAGAGCCGGTCAGATGGCTGACGCTGAATGAGGGCGGGGAATGGACGCAGAGCGCGACGCAGCCGGAGGATGGGCAGGGTACGTTGATCTATTACTCGCTGGGCAATTTTGCAAACTGGACCTCCGGGACGGGAGACGGCGTTGCAAACCGTATGGTCGGCGGCATGGCAAGGGTCACGCTGACGGAGAATGAGGACGGCAGCGTGCAGATCCGGAGCTGGGATGTGGAGCCTCTGGTCTGTCATGTCGAAAAGGGCTTCGGCGGGGTGACGGTATATCCGCTTGCGCTGTATAATGAGGAGCTGGCGGCGGAAAACGAGATCATCGGGCAGGACAGCCATTTTTCACTGGAATATTGCCGTGACCTTGTGGAGACAGTATTCGGAGAGGCGGTAGAGACATCTTGGATAAGCGATTAGAGAGAACAGAGCTGCTGTTGGGCAGCAAAAATATTGAGAAATTAAAGCGGGCGAGGGTAGCGGTATTCGGCGTCGGAGGCGTGGGCGGTTATGTTGTGGAAGCGCTTGCCAGATGCGGGATCGGCACGCTCGATCTCATTGATAATGACGAGGTTGCAGAGAGTAATCTGAACCGGCAGATCATCGCAACGGTCAGCACGATCGGAAGACCGAAGGTAGAGGTGGCAAGGGACAGGATTCTGGACATCAACCCGGACTGTCGGGTCAATATCCATCAGGTCTTTTTCCTGCCGGAGACGGCGGACGATTTCGACTTTTCGCAATACGATTATGTAGTGGATGCGATCGACACGGTGACGGGAAAGCTGATGCTGGTGGAGCGGGCGAAGGCGGCAGGCACGCCGATCATCTGCTCGATGGGCGCCGGAAATAAGCTCGACCCCACGGCATTTCAGGTGACGGATATTTACCGGACGAAGGTCTGTCCGCTGGCGAAGGTCATGCGCAGAGAGCTGAAAAAACGTGGCATAGATTCCCTGAAGGTGGTATACTCGGAGGAAAAGCCGCTGGTGCCGGGAGGCATGGGAAGCGGAAATGGTGAACTGCCGGCACCCCCGCCCGGCAGACGGCAGACGCCGGGAAGCGTCTCGTTTGTGCCGTCTGTCGCCGGACTGATTATAGCGGGTGAGGTGGTAAAGGATTTGTGCCGGATTACGGCTGAGGAGGATTAGAATGTACCAGATAATTGACGGCAAGAAAATTTCACAGGAAATCAAGGACGAACTCAGGGAGAAAATGGCGGAACTGAAGCAGAAGGGTGAGAGCAGATGTCTCGCCGTGATCCAGGTCGGCGATGACCCCGCGTCCTCGGTCTATGTCAACAATAAAAAGAAGGCATGCGAATACATCGGCATCGACTCCGAGAGCTATCATCTGCCGGAGGAGACAACGGAGAAGGAGCTGCTTGAGCTGATCGATGAGTTAAACAGGAAGCCGGAGGTCAACGGCATTCTTGTCCAGCTGCCGCTGCCGAAGCAGATCGACGAGAATAAGATTTTATTGGCAATTTCGCCCGAGAAGGATGTGGACGGCTTTCATCCCGTCAATGTCGGAAATTTAAGCATCGGCAGACCGGGCTTTGTCTCCTGTACGCCAGCCGGTGTGATCCAGCTTCTCAAGCGCTCCGGCATTGAGATTGAGGGGAAGGAATGCGTTGTCCTCGGAAGAAGCAATATCGTCGGCAAGCCCATGGCGATGCTGCTGCTCCGGGAGAACGGAACGGTGACGGTCTGCCATTCCCGCACAAAGGATCTGAAGGAAATTACAAAACGGGCGGACATACTGGTTGCCGCCATCGGCAAGCCGAAATTTATCGACGCTGATTATGTCAAAGAGGGCGCTGTCGTGATCGATGTGGGAATCCACCGGAACGAGAACGGAAAGCTCTGCGGGGATGTGGACTTTGAGAGCGTTGCACCCCACTGTGCGGCGATCACTCCGGTTCCCGGGGGCGTCGGACCGATGACGATTGCCATGTTGATGAATAATTGTGTGGAAGGAATCAGATAGAGGAGAGCACAAATGCAGCATCATATTATTGTGAAGTGGAATTCCAAGGTGGAGGATAAGAGAGCACTCTGCAAGGAGATCAATACACTTTTTCGGAAGACACTTGAGATTCCGGGAGTCCATAAAGTTGAAGTAATTCCGAATATCATAGACAGGTCGAACCGGTATGACCTGATGATACGGATGACAATGGAGGAAGAGGCGCTCCCGGTATATGACGCCAGCCCGTGGCATGCGGAGTGGAAGGAGCGGTACGGGAGCCTCATGGAGAGCAAGGCTATCTTTGACTGTGCGTAAAGATAACCTTGCGATCCTTTTAGTCGAAAACGAGCTGGGCGAAATTGTAGAAGCCCAGATACCAGATTTTGAAGTCATGACCACCCTTTAATTCCTGCCACATGAAGTTTTTCCCAGAGTCAAACTGAGTGCAGACGGTGGGCAGATTCTTTGCGGCGGCAGAAGCACTTGCATAGGCAATATCATCCTGTAGTCCGCAGATGTTATAAAAGTAATAAATCTCATTTGTATTATTCTTTAACAGCTCGGCGGTTTTTTCTGCTGGATTGCTGGTTGGCGCAGCAGAAAAGGCGCCGAAGTAACCGAAGAGGTCTACACATTCCCCGATACCGATATTGATGGTCTGCATTCCGCCCATCGACAGCCCTGCCATCGCACGGTGCTCTCTGGTGGCACTGAGGTCATAGCCGTTTTCATCGTACTCCGCATAGGTGGAGTACGTTTTTTCTATAAACGGGATCAGATCATTGCGCAGCTCCTGCCCAAATACATAGAAGGAATTAAAATCCGAACCGTTGGCGGCATGATTGCTGCTTGAGCGTCCATTTGGAGTGACAACGATGAATGGCTCGATATCTCCGTTGTAAATAAGATTATCCATCATACGCTTTACTTCGGAGGCATTGCCGGTCATTCCCCATTCATTTTCATCTCCGCCGATGCCGTGCATCAGATAAAGGACATTATATTTTTTGTCCCTGCTGTAACCGTAAGGCAGATAGACATTTGCCTCCTTTGTGACGGGAGCACCATCGCCGAAGTAATCGTAGGATGTGTAGGAGACGGATTCGATCGTTCCGGCTTCTGTAAGCTGATATGCTAAATACTTGGAAGGAATGATCTCACTGATCTCAGCAGTGGGTTCCCGGAGAGTCTTCCCCTGTTCGGTGACAGGCTCCTGTGTAGTCTCCGGTGCTACATTTTCTGTTTCCTGTCGTATTGCCTCTGCAATCTTGTCCTGATCTTGTGTCATGTTTGTTTCCTCCTTTGGTTGATATAATGTTTTCATGATATTTCTGACACTCTCAAAGGCGGGCTTCGGCTGGAAGCCGCCGTCGAACAGACGGGAGTTGGTGGTATCTCCCGGGCGGTAGTGGTCGATCAGCCCGAAGAAGGTGACATTGGTGATGTTTGCCTTTCCGCCTCCTGCCGTGTCGAGGGACTTTAGCATCATGAAGATCTGGCCGTAGCGGTCGCCCTGCTTCTTAAAGGACGCATCGTCCTCCTCGGTGACGCTGACGGACAGCTCCGTAATCTGAATCTCCAGCTCCAATTCTGCAAACTTCTTGATTGTCAATTCGAGGATGCCTATCGTGGGCGAGGTAACATCCCAGTAGCCCTGCATACCGATGCCGTCGATCAGACCCTTTTCCTTCAGCGAACTGCATAGCGTATAAATCGCGTCCCTCTTTTCCGTCTGGTAGGTGTTGAAATCGTTGTAGAACAGCTTCACACCGTCCGCGGCATATTTTCGCGCGTAGGTGAACGCCATCTCGACATAATCCTCCCCGATCGTGACATACCATGGGTTCGGGGTTCCGTCGTTTTCCGTGCGGCAGAGGAAAGCGCTGTTCCGGTCGCCCTTGCCGGGATCGACCGCTTCGTTGACGACATCCCAGCAATAAACCACTCCGGGATAATTGTCCTGGACATGCGTCATCAGTTGTTTAATATAACTTTCCATGCGGAAGAGCATGGTTTCTTTTTCAACATAATCCGCATTGCTGTCGTAGTTCTCTCGGAAGAACCAGTCCGGCGTCTGCGTGTGCCAGACAAGCGTATGCCCGCGCATCTTCATATCGTTCTGCATACACCATTCCAATGTGGGATCAATCGTCTCGAAGGTGAGGACAGGACTGCCGTCCCCCTCCGATGCGCTTTGTATGCTCGCCGCCTGATCCAGCAGATAAACGCTTTTCATCAGATTTGTCATGGTGCAGCTGTTAAAATGCTTCTTCGCCACCGCCATATACTCCGGCATGTTCAAGGTCTGGTTTTCCATAGAGCTGCCGTTGATTCCGACACCAAGCGTAAAAAAATCTGAACAAAGATCCTTCAAGGCAGGCTCCGTCAGGGCGGCGGTCAGATCGTAACCGCTGTAGCGGAAGGAGTCCAGAACCTCCTGCCAGTAAAGCTCGTCCTCGTCTACAGAACCGCTGGCGCTGCCGTCAGCGCTGTCAATATCATCAGCGCCAGAAGCATCCATATCCGCCCTGCCTGCTTCCTCACTTTCCGGCTCCTCTGTAACTTCCGCCGAAGCCTCCTGCGTTACTTCACTGTCCAAAGCCGGCCCAACGACCTGCTCCGCGCCGCACCCTCCCGCAAATAGTGCTAGGCATATTCCCAATACTGTTAAAACTGTTTGCTTTCGCCTCATGTAATTTCCTCCTTTGTCCATAACCTAAATATAACATACCTCCCCTCCCCACACTTTGCACTTCTTGCGCTCCTATCCCCACACCTTGCGGAGAAAAACCGCACTCTATTGTACCTGATAAAATACTTGCAAACTATGACTTCTATGGTAAAATGAGGGTGACAATAGAATAATGAGAGGAAATTTCTGATTCGAAGAGGAGAAGAGTTATGAAAAAGAAACTTTTAGGTTTACTTTTAACGGCGCTTCTGACAATGGCTGTACTGAGCGGATGCGGCTCAGACGGCACAGGAGAGTCTTCGGGGGAGGCTTCCTCTGCGGAGTCTGTAGGCGAGGCAGCCTACGGTGGCTCTGTTGTTGTAGGAGTACAGCAGGATATTGATAGTCTTGACCCACACAAAGCAACTGCGGCAGGAACTAAGGAGATTCTGTTCAATATTTTTGAGGGCTTGGTAAAGCCCGATAAAAATGGCGACCTGATGAACGCGATCGCAAGCGATTACACGGTTTCCGGGGATGGTCTGGTATATACCTTCACCCTTCGCGACGGTGTAAAGTTCCATAACGGGAATGCAGTGACGGCGGAGGACGTGAAATATTCGCTGGAGAGAGCGTCCGGACTTCTGGACGGCACACCGCTGATCTCATCATTGAGCGTCATTACAAGCGTAGAAATTCCGGATGAAAAGACGGTTCAGGTAACGGTGAGCGGTGCAAATACGGAGCTGATTTACAGCTTCACGGCGGCTATCATTCCCGCGGGCAGCGGGGAGGATGAAAGCGGCACTCCGATCGGTACGGGACCGTTTTCTTTTGTTTCCTATACACCACAGGTCGGAATGGTCGTGAAGAAGAATGCCGATTACTGGCAGCAGGGTCTGCCCTATCTTGACGAGGTGAATTTCAAGATTGTCACCAGCCCGGATACGGCGCTTCTGGAGCTGCAGGGCGGTTCCATCGACATTTATCCGTATCTGACCGACAGCCAGGCGAGCGAGCTGCAGAGCAGCTTCCAGATTCTGTCGGCACCGTCCGCTGTTTTACAGGGACTGTTCCTCAACAACGCAGATCCGGTGCTGAGCGACGTAAGACTCAGACAGGCAATCTGCTATGCGCTGGATAAGGATGCCGTCAATGATTTCGTGGCGGGCGGCAAGGCGACCCTGATCGGTTCCGCAATGCTTCCGACGCTTCAGACCTATTATACGGACCTGAACGATGTCTATGGCAACGCTGCGAACATCGATAAGGCGAAGGAGCTGATGACGGATGCAGGCTATCCTGACGGCTTTGACCTTGAGATTGCAGTGCCGTCCAACTATGAATATCACATGCAGACGGCGGAGGTCGTTGTGGAGCAGCTCAAGGCAGCGGGAATCAACGCGACGATCAAGCCGGTGGAATGGAGCACATGGCTGGAGGAGGTCTACAACGGCAGACAGTACCAGGCGACGATCAGTGGTCTGACGAGCGATGCAACGCCGGGCTACATGATGAACCGGTTCCAGACAGACTCCAAGAAGAATTTCATCAACTTTGCGGATGCGGAGTATGATGAGGTTTACCAGAAGGCGGCAGCAGCGATGGATATTGCCGAGAAGGCGGAATACTATAAGCAGCTGCAGCAGATTCTGTGTGAGGAGGCGGGAAGCGCCTTCATCCAGGTACCTGCGATCACGGTGGCTGTCAATAAGAACCTTGCAGGCTACACCTTCTATCCTGTCTATGTGCAGGATATGAGCACCGTGTATTACACGAAATAAAAGTAAGAGGAAAAGGAGGAAAGCACCGCGTGAAATACATTATAAAAAAAATTCTGACTCTCATTATGACATTGTTTCTGGTTTCCGTGGCGGCTTTCCTCGCTTTCCAGATCATTCCCGGGGATGTCGTGACATCCATTCTGGGAACGGAAGCGACTCCCGAGAGGGAGGAACAGCTTCGGGAAGAGCTGGGTCTGAACAAGCCGCCTGTTGTCCGGTATTTCAGCTGGGCGGGCGGTGTACTGAAGGGTGATTTCGGAAACAGTTACCGATATTCCAAGAATATGAATGAGATGATGCCGGTGTCTGAGCTGATCGGGGACAAGCTGCCCGTGACACTCTGGCTGGCGGCGGTGGCGCTTGTGCTGATCGTTGCGGTCTCCATTCCGCTCGGCGTGCTCTGGGCGAGGAGCAGCAACCATGTTCTGGATGCCGCGCTTGGTGTCCTCACACAGATCACGATGGCGATACCGTCCTTCTTCTTAGGAATTTTGGTGACTTATCTGTTCGGCATTCTGCTGAAATGGTTTGCACCCGGAGGCTATGTCAGCTATAAGGAAGATTTCGGACGCTTCCTCGGCTACCTGTTGTTCCCGGCGTTGTCGATCGCTCTGCCGAAGATTGCCATGACGGCGCGTTTCCTGAGAAATTCCATGCTGACGGAGATGAAAGCGGACTATGTGCGGACGGCATACAGCAAGGGCTGTACGAAGAGAAGGGTCATGTACGGACATGTGCTCCGGAATGCCATGATGCCGGTCACGACCTTCCTCGGCATGATTATCGCGGAGATCGTCGCGGGAAGCATCGTCATTGAGCAGGTGTTCGGTCTGCCCGGTATCGGCAGATTGCTGATCAGTTCAATCAATACGAGGGATTTCCCGGTGGTGGAAATTCTGATTCTCTATATTACCTTTGTCGTTATTTTTGTGTATTTCCTTGTGGACATCCTGTACCGTGTCATCGATCCGAGAATCAGCGGGAAATAAGACCTGTGGGAGAAATTTTATGAAGAAGAACAACGGCAGAAAATGGAATAAATATCTGATCGCAGGTCTGATTATGACGGGGATTGCCCTGCTTTTGGGAATTGTCGGCTTTTTCTGGACGCCCTACAGCACAACGGCGATGTCCGCTTCGGAGAAATTCGCGGCGCCCTCCCTACGCCACCTCTTTGGCACGGATAATTTCGGGCGCGACATTTTCTCGCGTGTCATGAAGGGGCTCGGAACGACTATCGTGATAGGAAGCCTTGTCGTGCTGTTTTCAGCGTCCATCGGGATTCTTCTGGGGGCGCTCACCGGTTATTTCGGCGGCGTTGTCGATGAGCTTGTCATGCGGATCACGGATGCCGTCAACGGCTTTCCGAGTATTCTGCTGGCGCTGGTGCTCATCAGCATTCTCGGCAACGGAAGACAGAATGTCATTCTGGCGCTGGGAATCGTCTTTGTGCCGAGCTATGTCAGGATTGTCAGAAGCGAGTTTATCCGGCTGCGGGATGCCGACTACATTAAGCGGGCAAGGCTCATGGGTGTCAAGCGTTCCCGAATCCTGTTTGTGCATATTCTGCCGAATATTTTCTCGGTTTTCTGGGTCTCCGTAATGATCGGTTTCAACAATGCGATCCTGGCGGAGTCCGGTATGAGCTATTTAGGTATCGGGGTACAGCCGCCGGATGCAAGTCTCGGTAAGATGCTGTCCGATGCACAGGGATATTTACAGACGGCTCCATGGTATGCGCTGGCGCCGGGGGTGACAATCGCATGGATCGTGCTCGGCTTTTCGCTTTTCAGTGAAGGAATCCGCCGCAGAGACTGACGCTTGGCATGTTTGTAAAAGGCTTAGGCCCGGAGGAAACGAAATTGATCAGAATCGAAAATCTCTCTGTCGCCTTCGACGGAACAGAGGTTGTAAAAAATGTGAATCTTGAGCTGAAGGATGGAGAGATCCTCGGCGTGGTGGGGGAGTCCGGTTCGGGAAAATCCGTGACCGCCCTGACCTTTATGGGGTTGGTGTCGGAGACGGCTGAGGTAACGGGCGGAAGGATCGTGTTCGACGGAACGGTGCTCAGGGAGGCGGGAAAGCCGCTGGACAAGGCGCTGTACCGCAAATTTCAGGGTGCGGAGATGTCGATGGTGTTTCAGGAGCCGATGACCTCGCTGAACCCGACGCAGCGTGTCGGAAGACAGGTCGGCGAGATGCTGGAGCTGCACACGGACTATACCAAAGAGGAGATCCGAGCGAAGGTGCTCGAGACCTTCGATGCCGTCGGACTGCGCGATATAGAGAAGGTATATGACAGCTATCCCCATCAGTTGTCGGGCGGTATGAGACAGCGGGTGATGATTGCCATGGCGATCATTCTGCACCCGGATCTCGTCGTCTGCGATGAACCGACGACAGCGCTGGATGTCACGATCCAGAACCAGATCATGGAGCTTCTGAAAGAGATCAATGAGAAGGAACAGAACTCCATGCTGTTCATCACACATGACCTGAATCTCGCGCGGAGGATATGCCATCGCGTCGCAGTCATGAAGGACGGAAGGATCGTTGAGCTGGGAAAGACGGAGGATATTTTCGAAAATCCGCGTGAGGAGTATACAAGGACACTGATCGAGGCGGTTCCGTCGCGGTTAAAGCCGCGGGTTTCCGTGCTGCAAAACAAGGACAAGAAGGAGAGTGTTGTGGAGGTGAAGGATCTGTCCGTGTTCTACAGGGACAGCGGCAACAGCCTCTTTGCAAGGAAGGAAAAGCATTGTGTCGTGAAGCATGCGACCTTTGACATCTATAAAGGGGAGAGTCTGGGGCTTGTCGGCGAGAGCGGCTGCGGAAAGACCTCCCTCTCGAAGGCAATTCTGGGCATGAATACGGACATCACGGGCGAGATCCATCACCATACGATCCGCCCGCAGATGATCTTTCAGGATCCCTACAGCAGTCTGAATCCGGTAAAGACGATCGGCTGGCTGCTGCAGGAGCCGCTCAGGGCTGCTGCGGCGCTCGATCCGTCACTCGCCATGAGCAGGCAGGATATGGAGGCGGCAGCCTACGATATGCTTCACCGTGTGGGCATGGAGGACAGCTTCTTCCATAGAAAGCCGTCCCAGCTTTCGGGCGGACAGCGGCAGAGAATCAGCATCGGACAGGCGCTCATCACGAATCCGGGGCTGATTGTCGCGGATGAACCGGTGTCGGCGCTGGACGTGACAATTCAGGCGCAGATCATGGAGCTGCTGCAAAAGCTTCAGCAGGAGATGCACCTGTCCTGTCTTTTCATCTCCCATGACATCAATGTGGTCTACCATATGTGTGACAGGATCATGGTCATGAAGGAGGGACAGATTCTTGAGATCGGGGAGACGGAGGAGCTGTTCCGCTATCCGACGCAGGAATACACGAAACAATTATTGAACAGTTAAAGCTGTTTGGACATGTTTTTGTCCCAACCGGCATAGGATAATGTGACGGACAGAAAATGAGAGCTGTCTGGAACACAGCGGGGAGGGCATGGGACGGATATGTTTGAACAGAGCAGCGCGGCAGAGGCGGTAGCGGAATTAAAGACGGACAGCGTCAGGGGACTTACGGAGACAGAGGCGGCAAAGCGGCTGGCAGCGTATGGCAGAAACGAGATGAAGGGCGCGAGGAAGAAAACGGTTCTGGAGTCCTTTCTGGAACAGTTGAATGACCCGCTTATCTACGTGCTGATCGTGGCGGCGGCAGTGTCGATCTTTCTTGGCGAATACAGTGATGCCATCATTATTGGTGTGGTCGTGCTGCTCAATGCGACAGTGGGCGTATTGCAGGAGGGAAAGGCAAGGAAGGCGCTGGAGTCCCTGAAGAAGCTGACCAGCCCGAAGGCATTTGTCATCCGGGACGGCAGAAGACTGGAGCTTCCTGCGGCGGAGCTTGTCCGAGGCGATCTGGTATGGCTGGAGGCAGGGTGTCAGGTTCCGGCTGATCTGCGGCTGACGGAGAGCGTGAATTTAAAGATTGAGGAGTCTGCGCTGACGGGAGAGGCTGTTCCGGTGGATAAGGACAGCGCGTTTCTTCCGCTGAACCAGGACGGCAAGGCGGCGATTCCGCTCGGAGACAGACGTAACATGGCATATATGTCAACCATTGTCACCTACGGAAGAGGGCAGGGAATTGTCACGGCGACCGGAATGGATACCGAGCTGGGGCAGATTGCAACCATGATTACCGAGGCGAAAGAGGAAATGACACCGCTACAGAAGCGGCTGGGAGAGCTTGGAAAGGTTCTGAGTCTCCTGTCGCTTCTTTTGTGTGCAGTCTTGTTCGGCATTGCCGTGTTGCAGCACCGTAATGTGCCGGAGATGCTGATTACGGCGATCTCGCTGGCGGTTGCCGCTGTGCCGGAGGGGCTTCCGGCGGTGGTTACGATCTGTCTGGCGCTCAGTGTGACAAGGATGGTCAAGGTGAACACGATCGTGCGGAGACTTCCCTCGGTGGAGACGCTCGGCGCGGTGAGCGTGGTCTGCTCCGACAAGACGGGCACGCTGACGCAGAACCGGATGACGGTGGAAAAGTGCTTTGTGAACGGCAGATTACAGCCGTCCTCCGCTCTAAGGCTTGCGGATGCGCCGGATTTCTTTCTCGGGATGACGCTCTGCAATGATGCAGTGCTGGAGGAGGGAAACAGGACGGGAGACCCGACAGAGCTTGCACTGCTGGATATGGCGGAGAAGGTGGAGCTTGGAAAGGAGGAGGCGGAGCGCCGTAATCCGCGAACCGGAGAGCTTCCCTTTGACTCCGACCGCAAGATGATGACGACGCTGCACGGCTCAGTCTCCTATACGAAGGGAGCACCGGACGAGGTGCTCAAGTGCTGCAGCCAGATGAGGACGGTGCAGGGTGTCTTGCGGCTGACACCGGATCTGCGGAGGCAGATACAGGAGGCGGTGGCGGCAATGTCTGCGGAGGGGCTGCGGACGCTTGCCGTTTCCATGAGAACCGGAGTTTCACAGCCCATGGAGAGTGAACTGATCTTTCTGGGGATGGTCGGGATGCGCGATCCGGCGAGACCAGAGGCAGCGCAGGCGGTGGCGGATTTTAAGCAGGCGGGTGTCACGACGGTCATGATTACGGGAGATCATGTGGATACGGCCTTCGCCATCGGAAAGCAGCTCGGCATTGTGGAACGGTTTGAACAGTGCATGACGGGAGAGACGCTGGGGCATCTGACAGATGAGGAGCTTGCGGGGAGACTGGGGCAGGCAAGGGTCTTCGCCAGAGTGTCACCGGCGCAGAAGGTGCGCATCGTGGACGGTTTCAAGGCGAGGGGAGAGATTGTCGCCATGACCGGAGACGGGGTCAACGACGCTCCCTCGTTAAAGAGAGCCGACATTGGCATTGCCATGGGAAAGAACGGCACGGATGTGGCGAGACAGGCGGCCGACATGATTCTGACGGACGACAATTTTGCGACAATCCGGCGCGCAATCGAAGAGGGCCGCGGCGTCTATGAAAATATCAGAAAATCCGTCATCTTTCTGTTGTCCTCGAATCTTGGAGAGATTATTACCATGTTCCTCGCCGTGGTCTGCGGACTGGCGGCGCCGCTCAAGTCCAGCCATATCCTCTGGATCAACCTGATCACGGATTCCCTTCCGGCGTTAGCACTCGGAGTGGATAAAAACGATGGAAAGACGCTGATGCGTCAGACGCCGAGGAAAGCCTCCGAAAGTCTTTTCTCGAGGGGAGGCTTCACCTGTACCTGCCTTTACGGGGCGCTGATTGCCGCGGTCAGTCTGACGGCGTTTCTCATGCTTCCCGTGGCCCTTCTGAACCTTCAGGGAGCGGAGCTGAGTATACAGGCGCTCGCCGATATGTTGCGGGAGGACTGGGTGCTCTCCAAGGCGCAGACCTACGCCTTCACGGTGCTCGGGATGAGCCAGCTCTGGCATGCGGTCGGTATGCGCGATACGAACCGCTCGGTGCTTTGCATGAACCATTTTGAGAACAAGCTGATGATCGTCGCGTGTGTGGTGGGCTTTCTGCTGCAGTTTGCCGTGACGGAGGTGCCGTTTCTGATTAATGCCTTCGGCACCTCGCCGCTTTCCGGCAGGGAGTGGATGCGGCTGAGCCTGTTGTCGGCGGCGCCGCTGTTTGCCCACGAAATTATTGCACTTACTTTTTCACTTTCCCGAGCTCGGCGTTGATGATCTGCAGGGCGTTTTCGGGAACCTTGTGGGTGGAGTCCGCCTTCTCCCCGGCGTGCATTCCGTTTCCGCCCAGCATGCCGAAGAGGTCATACAGCGTCTTTTCGCCCATCATGGCGAGCATGGACTTTTTCAGGCGCATGCCCGACATGGCAAACATGGCGTTGGAGAGGATGGAAAATGCCTCATCATTCGCGCAGATGGTGTTTATTTTGTCGTGGACGGAGAAATGTTCTTCGGAAAATTCCATCGGCGCGTCGCTGGCAATGGTCTCTACCTGCTCGAACCAGTTTGCAACGCCGTCCGCGTCATCGTCCTCCTGCGGCAGCGTGTAAATCTCAGGCTTTTGTGCAACCCTCTCGAGGGTCATGCTGTCGGAGACGGTTCCGGAGCAGTCAGACAGTGCGGAGCCGGAGCGTATACCGGCGTAGGCGGCAATGCTTGTGACCGGAGCGGTTGCAGTCAGATAGGTGAAGCCTTTTTCCAGCGGCACGTTTTCAAAGGTAAAGATCTTGTCGCCGTACTGTGTTCCGAATGCCTGCCCGTTGACATACAGCGTGACGCAGGGCTGATTGGAGTAGAGCTTCACGGAGACGGTCTCCGAGGCGTGCTGGGCATAGCGCTTCCCACAGAGATAGACGAATGGCTCGCGGCTCCAGTACGCCTTGTAGAGATAGAAGGCTTCCTTTTTGATCCTGCGGTCCATGCTGACAAGCCCCTTGTTGTTTCGCCCGGCGGTTCCGCCTTCATTTCTTGCCGCGCAGCCGAAATCAAACATGTTCCAGACATGGGTGGACCAGAGATAGGGTCGTTCCATGAGGATCTTTGCCATGTGTTCATGATATTCCGCCTGATAGCGCTCGGAGTAGTCGCGGCATTTCGCCTCATCCGGCTGCCATGTGATGATGCCCTCCGCGCCGTATTCCGACAGACCGAGGCAGATTTCGGGATTCTTCCGGTGAAATTCATCCAGCCATTCTTCGTTTTTCTCATAGCTTCCGCCGTACCAGCCAAAGTAGTGATTATAGCTTTCGACGTCCGTGATGCCGTGGAGCGCGCTGTCCATGGGGAGCATGCTGACATGGGCAATCGTCGTCAGGCGGCTGGGGTCAAGCTCCTTCACAAGAGCGTTCAGATCCCGGTGGTTTTCCACAAGTCCGGGCTTTTCTCCGGCGATGGTGATCTCGTTGGAGATTCCCCAGAAGCAGATGGAGGGATGGTTATAATTCTGGTAGATCAGATCAGTCATCTGGAGGCGGCAGTTGTCGTGAGCCTTCGGATCGTCGCTCTGGCTGCTGATGTAGGGAATCTCTGCCCAGACGATGAAGCCGTACTCGTCGCAGGCATCGTAGAAATCCCGGCTGTGCTGATAGTGGGCGAGACGGACGGTGTTGGCGCCAAGCTCGGCTATCAGTGCGGCATCCCTGTAATGCTGCTCCTTTGTCAGCGCATTTCCCTGCCAGAGCAGATCCTGATGCCGGGACACGCCGCGCAGCATCATGGGAGAGCCGTTCAGGAAAAAGCCTTTTTCGGGGTCTACCGAGAAAAAGCGGATGCCGAAGCGGGTTGTTACCTCGTCCACCGTTTCGTTCCGGTAGACCAGTGTTGCCGTACAGCGATACAGGTAAGGGTCACGCACACCCTGCCAGAGGTGAGGTGTCGTCAGAAGAATGTCTGTCTTCGGGTTTTCGGAGGGTCGCCAGCTCTCCGCGATGACTCTGCCCTCTGCGTCCGCGATGGAATACCGGACGGTCATGTCGGGCGAGGGGGAGACGACCCAGCTGTTGAGATGCAGCATGGCGGCGAGGGTGACGCTGCTGACATTGCAGCAGGAGGGGTAGAGCTTTGTCTCCGAGCTGTTGTCGGGGAGGACACTGCTGTCGAGAACCTCCGGTGTGACGGCAAGTCCCGGCGCACCGTGGAAGCTGACGTCAAAATGCGTTTCCGGCAGCAGCATTAGGTTCACACCGCGATAGAGTCCGCCGTAGAAGGTAAAGTCCGCAAGCTGCGGATAAATATCATCTCTGGGGGAATTGTCGGCGAGGATGGTCAAGGTGTTTGCCTCCGGCGCGGGGCGGAGCGCGTCCGTGAGATCGACGGTGAAGGAGGAATAGCCGCCCTCATGGCTCATCAGCTCCTGACCGTTTAAGAGCACGGTGCCGCTTAAAGAGCAGGCGAGCACCTCGAGGACATACCGCGTTCCGGCGGGCGCCTGCGGGGCGCAAAATTCTTTCTGGTACTGGCATATACCGCGGTAGTACTCTCCCCTGCCGTCCATGCCGTCGATCGCATTCCAGGTGTGCGGCAGCGTCACAAGCTCCCAGTGTGTGCCGTCCTTGGAGAAGACCCAGTTGTCATTAAAGGAAATGATTTCTCGCATATCAACCTCGTTTCTGCGCGTGTGCGCCTTGTGTATCGTATTCTGCTTTTGAGGATTTCCTGTTTTTTGAAATTTAGTCACAAAGTTCCTGCCGGGACTGGCTGATAACAAAATCTTTTTTCGGCGAAAAGGGTTTTCCAATCCGTGAAAGAGTGGTAAGATATAGAAAATTACTTATATTGGAGGGAATATGGACAAGATTATTTTGACAGGTGACAGACCTACGGGAAGACTGCATGTGGGACATTATGTCGGCTCGCTCAGAAGGCGTGTGGAGCTGCAGAATTCAGGAGAATATAAGAAGACCTTTATCATGATTGCGGACGCGCAGGCATTGACGGACAATATCGAGAACCCGGAAAAAGTGCGCCAGAATATTATTGAGGTGGCGCTGGATTATATGTCCTGCGGACTGGATCCCGCGAAGTCCACCCTGTTCATCCAGTCACAGATTCCGGAGCTCTGCGAGCTTACCTTTTATTACATGGATCTGGTGACAGTGGCGAGATTGCAGAGAAACCCGACGGTGAAGAGCGAAATCCAGATGCGTAATTTCGAGGCGAGCATTCCGGTCGGCTTTTTCACTTACCCGATCAGTCAGGCATCTGACATCACGGCATTCAAGGCGACGACAGTTCCGGTCGGTGATGACCAGCTTCCCATGATCGAGCAGACGAGGGAGATCGTTCATAAGTTTAACACGGTGTACGCACCGGTGCTTGTAGAGCCTACAGCGCTCCTGCCGGAGAATGAGGCATGTAAGAGACTGCCCGGAACAGACGGCAAGGCGAAGATGAGCAAGTCTCTCGGCAACTGCATCTATCTCGCGGATACGGCGGATGAGGTGCGCACAAAGATCATGAGCATGTACACGGATCCCCTGCATTTGCAGGTCAGCGATCCCGGACATCTCGAGGGCAACACGGTGTTTACTTATCTTGATGCATTCTGTAAGCCGGAGCATTTTGCAAGCTATCTGCCGGATTACGCAAATCTGGACGAGTTGAAGGCACATTATCAGCGGGGTGGGCTCGGCGATGTCAAGGTAAAGAAGTTCCTGAACAATATCATGCAGGAGACGCTGGAGCCGATCCGTGCGCGCAGAAAAGAGCTCGAAAAGGACATTCCTGCGGTCTATGATGTGCTGAAGAAGGGAAGTGAGGCGGCGCGAGAGGTTGCAGCCCAGACGCTTTCCGAGGTAAAGAGTGCCATGAGAATCAATTATTTTGAGGATAAAGAGCTGATTCAGATGCAGAAGGAGAAGTATGAGGGATGATACGGAACTGGAAGAATTGAATCTGGAGGAAGAGGACGAGCCGGATTATGAGGTCGGGAACGACTATGGAGATGACTGGGAGGGCGGCAGTCCGCTGAAGCCGGGCACTGTTGCAATCGTCTTCGGCATCCTTGTCATTCTTGCGGCGATTATCTGCGGCATTCTCTGGAGGGTCACACATGCGGACAAGCCGGAGGGGCAGAATAACGCATCGACATGGCAGTCGGCAGATAACGGAAGCGTGGGAGAGGATTCGTCATTGCAGGGCACGGACACGATGCCGGATGGGGAGACGATGCCCGGCGGTTCGGAGCCGACGGTTACCCCGGAGCCCGAGCCTGAGGTTACGGCGACCCCGGAACCTACACCCGAGGTCACAGCAACGCCGGAACCCACGCCGGAAATCACGGCGACTCCGCAGCCCGCGGCAACACAGCCGTCTGCAACGGCTGACCCGAACCGCGTACCGACGAAGGATGGCAGGGTAATTGTCTTTACGGACTGTGACGATTTCGTCACCCCGAAGGAGTATGTGAACCTTCGTCTGGAGCCGAGCACCTCCGAAGGGAATGCAACGATCCATTGCAGACTGAACTACGGGGAAACAGTACACCGCACCGGGATCAGTGAGGATTCCGGCTGGTCAAGGGTGGAGAAGGATGGTGTCGTCTGCTATGTGGTAACCAGTCTGATTTATGTGCCGGAGGAATGAGGTAAAATAAGCTGATATAAGTAAATGGTATTTTTGAAAAATTTTTCAAAAATACCATTTACTTTTGCACATAAAGATGTTATAATGTCATCATCAAAAAGCATAAGGAGGTATGTAAATTATGAGTAAAGGACTGAAAGTGATACTGGCAACAATGGTGTTGGGGTTAACAATTTCCTTTTCAACACTGGATGTGAGTGCGGCTATGCATGAATGTAGCTATTCTTACATGGGGGATTCAATGTTGAGCGAGCGGCAGGTGGGGTCTCATCAGGTTACACTGTATAATGCGGAAACAGGAAATTATGAGGTGTGTACCTGTTATATCTCTGCGCAAACGTGGGCAAACGTATATAAATGTGCTTGTAGAAGCATATCATATAGAAATACATGGACTAGAATGATGCATTCTCGATGTGGAAATTAAGCCGATAAGAGGTAGTTTTGGGAGGACAGAGAGCTTGAGGCGGAAATTTTCGTGTATTGCATTGGGATTACTGTTTTGTGTGCTTCAGTTATGTGGGTGCGGCAAGGAGACGGACGCGCCCATAGAGGAATATAAGCTGGGGGATGTCTACCATGCCGCCACCGGACCGGTGAGCGAACAGGAGATACCCGCATGGGAGGAAGAGACGGAGCAGGACGGCAGCGCCAGTGTCTATCAGGAGAGCCCTATTCTTTTCGGAGAGGGAATTGCGCAGCTTATGGTCACGGCTGAGGGTCAGGCATATTACCAGATCTATTCGTTTGCCGATGGGCAGTGGACGAAGGTAGCGGTCAGAGAGGCGGATATGCCCGACAGTCATATAGGAGAGGTGTTTGCGACAACCTCCGGAGAGCTTTGCTGTCTGGTGTATTCGGGTGAGAATGCGGCGCTTACTTCGCTGTCGGTTGGCGGAGTGGGACAGAAATTGTCTGAACAAAATCTGCGGGGGAGCCTGCAGGGAGGCATTGAGCAGGATGAGCATATCGTCGTGGGCAAGGGTGGAGAGCTTTTTGTCTATCTGAATAGTGAATATTCCGTTTATACCTCCGACCTGAAGACAAACACAGCGAAGGTGACGCGGCTTTCGGGAGCGGAGGAGACAGACTCTGCGGAGATTGACGGCTGGATTCACGGAGCGGTGCAGGAAAATGGCTCAACAGGGCTGCTGTTTTATGGAGTGGATCGGGACAATCTCCCGGCAATGTGGAGAGAGAGCGGCGCGAGATACCAGATTGCATTTCCCAAAGATATTGCGGCGACGGAATACTTTTCGGTGGATACCGGGGACGGACAGCTTGCGCTGATGGATCGGTACGGACTCTGGGAGGTGTCGGACGGCGGCACGGAGAAACTGATTACCTTTGCGGAGAGCGGCTATCGCTTTGAGAACATATGGGGACTGGAAAAGGGCGCAGACAACACGCTGTTGATATTAGCGGAGATGGATGGAAAGCTGCTTCTTCTGTCCTATGACCTTTCCAAAAAGGGAATGACAAATGAGAGACAGGAGCTTGTGCTGGCGCTATCCATGCAGAATGTTGCCCTGAGCAATGTAATCGCGGAGTTCAACAGGCACAGCAGCGAATATTATGTCTCGGTTATGACTCCCGAACCGGGGGAATCCGGAGACAGCTTCCTGACGCGCATACAGATGGAGGTCACGGCGGGAAGAGGCCCCGATCTTCTGGAGCAGGATGTTATTTTCAATGTGCAGTCCATGAAGGACAAGGGCTATCTGCAATGCCTTGACGGACAGGGCTTCGAGGAGTCCGGGTGTCTGGCGACCGCATTGGAAACAGGAAAAATAGACGGCGGACTGTACGGCATACCGTATGAATTCAGTCTGGACTTTGCGGCATACCGCAGTCAGGAGTTTGGCAAGGCGGATTCGGTGAATATCGGAGAACTGATGAAAGCGGTCAGAAGGTCTGATGCGAAGGTACTGGATCCTTACAGCAGCGCCATGGATATTGTCCTAAGGTATGCCATGAGGGATGAATCCAACACGGAGTACATAGACTGGGAAAAGGGAAAGAGTCATCTGACGGGGAAAGCATTTCTAGAACTGCTGGCGTTTGCTGACGAGTATGCCGCAAGGGGCAGCGCGGATTCATGGAGCAGGGAAGAGGTCTTTGCGTCGCATCCGTTTAATGGGGAATTTACATTTTATACCTTTCAGGATTTACAGGACGAGTTAGGCGACAATGTCATTCTGGGCTATCCCAGAGAAAAAGGCAGGGGCGTATATATGATCACAAACAAGATCTATCTGAACAGTCAGACGGACGGAGCAGACGGGTGTATAGGCTTTCTGAAGTACCTTGTAAGCAAAGAGGCACAGGCGCAGTATGTGGCATACGACATTGGCGGGGATGCCATAAGGAAGAGGGATTCCGCGGGCTTCTTCATGAATCACAGCACATGGTTTTCAATCAACCGGACGGTTGTGGAATTGATGGTTGAGATTGAGGATGGGAATCATCCCGACAACAAGTTTGTTACGGATTCGGGACAGGTTATCTATTTGAAGCCGCCTCTGACGGACGAACAGATTGCGGTTTTCGGGGATATGATTGATAATGCTCTGCCCGGACAATATTCTGTCACTCCGCTGGAGGGAATTTTCCGGGAGGAACTGGCACCTTATTTTGAGGGACAATGCACTGCGGAAGAGGCAACGGAGAAATTGAATAACCGCGTGCAGCTCTATCTGGATGAGCGGTGATGCATTCGATTTGAACCGGTGATTATCCGGGGACTGTTTACGGTTGGACAGTCCCCGGATATTTTTGCAGTATAATCTGCTCAAAATCCAATATCAGCCATGAAACGGTGTCAAGGACATATGTAAAATGTGGACGATCTAATATTGTAGTAAAGTAAATATAATAAATAAATAGTATTGACGAAGAAGACTTTACAGAGTATACTTATAAAAAAAGACAATAAAAACATGGGAAAAAACTTAGGAGGAAAATAATATGAGGAAAAAATTTAAACGATTAACAACAATGGTCATGTCTACATTGATATGTATGAGTTCTATTTCTACTCAAGCATCTGAGTTGAGCAGTATAAATGCAGAAAATGTTTTTTCAGAAGAAGACATTATAACAATTAATAATGTGAGTTATAATGCTGAAGAATTTATGGAGAGAGTAATTTCTTGTACAAATATATCAGCTCCTCTTGGAAGTATGCAGGATAAAATGGCAGTGCAATAACGTTTGAATACAATGATAATAAACAATGCGCAAAAAGGTGACAGACGAAGGAGTAACAACTTATGTCTGGGATAATTTTGGTAATATTCAGATGGAAATATTACCGAGTGGTGAGATTTTGGATTACTTATATACTGATATTGATGGGATTCCATTACTTACAGGTTTGAGTTGTATGGGAGATACATATAGCTATGTATTAAATGAAGAGGAAAAGATTATTGGTTTAGAAGATTCTACAGAACAATTAATTTGTTCTTATGAATATAATGAATATGGTTTGCCATTAGTTGTATATGAGGTGAAGGGAAACCAACATGTAGAACATCAGGATAATTCAGATGATGAATTTATAGGATGCCTAAATTCATTGCGTTATAGTGGAGATTGTTATGATGTAGAAACAGGTATTTATTGCATGAGAACAGGAAGTTATTATGATCCTGAAAACAATGCAGTATTAGGCTCGTCTTGTAATGTTGATATGAAAAAACTGTTTGGTGACCGATATAATGAATTAAAGGCTTCTTATGATAGCGGTGCATCACAAAATTCAGCAAGATTAACAAGCAATGAGATATATGATTTGACATATGCAGCATCGCAGTTTTATGAGACGGGTATCAATTATTATTTGTCTGCAGGTAGCGGTAGTAACTGGTATACTAGTTACACAGGTACGAAAATGTATTATCTAGTGGCAAGAATAATATATGGAGAAAATGGATATATAAGTACAGATATAAATATGAAAAATTATCTAAAATATAATAGACAAGGAGTAGGTTGGGAGATATTAAACCGCTTTTTAGAAGATAGTTATAGATATAATAATGGGAAGTCTTTGTATTTCTCGGCGGCAGGAACTACAGCGCCATCTTTCTATACGATTTTAACAAAAAGTCAAGCATTTACATCTATAAACGCAAATGCAAAAAATGCAATGGATGCAAGTAATGTGGCCTATCAAGAAGCGTTTTGGATTGCTTCTTGTATGTATGTTTGTGATACTTTTGAAAGGTTTAATGCAATTGTTCCGAGACCGACAGGTGTTTCGCACCAATGCTATAATAGAGGAGCGTTGTCTTCTGGTTCTAAACCAAAATCAACATGGTCACATGTAGTATTTCCGGGATGGAGTACAGATTATACAGGTGCTAGTAATTATTCAGCATTTCCGTATTATAGTAATATTTCAAGGTTTAATGTATTGTTTTCATATCCTTCAGAAAATTTATACATAAAATCAGCTTATTATAATTATGAAGGATGGCAATGACCTATAACAAAAAAAGACGGTAATTTTTATAATCTTTAGTGTATTTATTCTAGGTGGGTGTAGTATCTCCAAACCTAAAGCAGAAAGTTCTGTGGAAATCATCACTGATAGCACAAAGCAATATTCAAATAAGAATAATGATGTAGAAGAAGTAGTCTCAAATAATGAACTATGGGAAGAAGTAAAATTATTAATTGAAAAGAGAGAATATCCTCAGGCCATCTCTGTATTGTCGAGAATAGAAGATGATGATAGAGCATACGAAATGTTACAGCAACTTCGATACTTGATTTCTGGAGATTATATTGAAAATCTAGATGTGGGGGTTGCAGCAATTGACAATGACGGAAAGGTAATTATTCGTATTGATAACGAGGTTTATGAGGCAAGTGGATATGCAGGGGTTCGAAACTAGACAGATATTGAAAGATTATCATATGTTTTTGACGGAGTAGATGCAATGAGTAATGCAGGAGTTTTTTATACCACACTTGAAGATGAAAATTTCAAGCAACGGAATGAACAGCTTGCGATGATTTCGGATATAAGCATATTTAAAACAAGTAATTCAACTTATGCAGTTGCGGACCAGAGTGGTAGACTGTACCTCTATAATAAATATAATGACTATCTGGAAAATGAGTCGGTTCAGAAGGAAATAGAAAGCTGGTCTGATATTGTTGATATAGTAACGGGTGAAAATAGATTGGCGGTATTACACAAAGATGGAACCGTAAGTTTTGTATATTCGAATAAATTACCAAATCAAACCATTGTTACAAATAAGTATTCTGATATTTATGATGATATGAATGATTGGACAGAAATCGTGGATATCTCTGGTGACAATGTGGGTAGTATAGCAGCTTTAAGGGAAGATGGAACAGTACTAATTTCCAACCGGATGATGGGACAAAATATAGGAGAAGATTATGCTCAGGTATCTAAGTGGACAGATATTATCGCTATCTCTAAGTCTGCACAAAACATTCTTGGATTAAAAAGTGATGGAACAGTAGTTACAGCTGGAAATGTAAATGAAGGACAAAAGGGAGTTACGGAGTGGAGAGATATTGTAGCGATATCCGCAGGTCAGAATTTTCATGTGGGCTTAAAATCAAATGGGACATTAGTAGTAGCTGGTGAAAATGAAGGAGACTGGTTATTGCCAGATGTGTCTGATGTAAGAGATTTATATGTACCAGAGATAAATCTAGATGAAACAATGTAGCATCTAACAAAGTAGAAAGAAACTTAAACATGCATAGAATTTCTCCGGCGGGACACACTGGATAGAAAATCCAGAAGAGCCGGAGGAATTTTTATATGAGCCAGAAGATCGGAAAGGCGAGCATGAAACCGGAGCAGCCGGTTTATATTTTGAACAGCGGAAGCATTGTAGGTACAAAGGAGGGGCAAGGTCCACTGGGATTACTGTTCGACGTCGTCGGTGAGGATGACCTGTTTGGCTGTGAGACATGGGAGGAGGCGGAGAGCCATCTGCAGAAGGATGCGGTCTACCTTGCTCTGAGTAAGGCGGGTGTGAAGCCAGAGGAGGTGTCGTTCCTTTTTGCGGGTGACTTGCTTGGTCAATCAATAGCCACATCATTTGGTATTTCCAGTTACCAGATACCACTATTAGGAGTATACGGGGCGTGTTCGACCTGTGGTGAATCGCTTACCCTCGGAAGCATGGCGATTGCAGGCGGCTTTGCGGACAGGGTGGTCTGTGTGACATCCAGCCACTTTGCAAGTGCTGAGAAGGAGTTCCGCTTTCCGTTGGAATATGGCAATCAGCGCCCGCTGTCGGCGTCATGGACGGTGACGGGAAGCGGCGCGTTTGTCCTTGGAAATAAACAGGCGATGGAGGAGGGCGGCTCGGAGCCGGAGGCGGTGACCGGCGGGAGAAAGCGCGCCAGAGCGTGTATTACCGGAATGACCGTCGGAAAGATCGTGGATTACGGATTAAAGGATTCTATGAACATGGGTGCCTGTATGGCTCCGGCTGCGGCTTCCACGCTGGAACAGCATTTCACTGACTTTGGTAGTCAACCGGAGGATTACGATAAGATTATCACGGGAGATCTGGGAAAAGTAGGGCAGAAGGTTCTGCTTGATCTGCTCCGCGACAAGGGCATTGACATTTCGGCGCAGCATATGGATTGCGGAATTGAGATTTTTGACGATGAGACACAGGACACACACGCCGGCGGAAGCGGCTGCGGCTGCTGTGCCGTCACTCTGTCCGCTTATATTTTGAAGCAGCTGGAGGAGCAGAACTGGAAGAAGGTGCTGTTCCTACCGACGGGCGCACTGCTGTCCAAGACCAGCTTCAACGAAGGAAAGAGCGTGCCGGGCATTTCACATGCGCTGGTGCTGGAAAGTGTTGCGGGTAAATAGAAATTATAATGGGGTGAAGCAGTGGATCATAGATGGTCTGCTGCTTTTCTTTTGAGTAAAATAATGGCGACATGTAGATTTTTTATTATGTATATGATAGAATGTTTATTAGTACAATAGGACAAGGAGTTAAAACGATCATTCTGGTACGGGAGGTTTTTGCTATGGCAGAGGATATATTGTTTTCCGGCGAATCAGAGAATATTGAATATAAGGTAACGGTGCCGGATAAGAGCGAAAAATATATGAAAACAGTAGTTGCTTTTGCCAATGGCAGGGGCGGAAAAATTATTTTTGGAATTGATGATAAAACATTGGAGATTGTCGGAATGGATGCTGATAAGGTCTATATGATTATGGACGCTATTACAAATGCAATCTCTGATTCCTGTGAGCCGGCAATCAGACCGGAGGTAGCATTGCAGACGATTAGGGATAAGACGGTTATTGTTGTCGAAATCCTTCCGGGAACACAGCGTCCGTATTACATCAAGGCACAGGGCGTGATGGATGGGACTTATGTACGAGTATCCGGCACGACCAGGCATGTGGAAGGCTATATGTTAAAGGAACTGATTCTGGAAGGGCAGAATCGGTATTTTGACTGTGAGATATGCAGAAATATGACAGTGACTGATAGCGAAATTGAGCAACTCTGCAAGAGCATGAAAGAAACTGCCATGAAAAATACATGGCAGGAGAGTGAGAAGACAAAAATAAAGGATGTGACTAAGAATGTGCTGATCTCGTGGGGCGTGCTGAGGGAAGAGGATGGAAAGATATATCCGACCAATGCTTATGCACTTCTGACCGGACAGCTGCCACAGCAGCCGGTGATTCAGTGCGGGATTTTTAAGGGAACGACTAGGGCACATTTTGTTGACAGGCGGGAATTTGAAGGCTCTATTCAGGAGCAGATGGAAGCAGCGTATCAGTATGTTCTCGAAAAAATCAATATGGGAATGGCGATAAAGGGCATGTATCGGCAGGATGTATATGAGCTCCCCACGGATAGCATCCGTGAGATGATTGCAAATGCTGTGGCGCATCGCAGCTATCTTGAACCGGGAAATATACAGGTTGCATTATTTGATGATCGTTTGGAAGTGACATCTCCCGGAATGCTTTTGAATAATGTAACGATTTCAAAAATGATGGAGGGCTATTCAAAACCAAGAAACCCGGCGATTGCGAGAGCTTTTGCATACATGAAAATTATCGAAAAATGGGGGACAGGGATACCGAGGCTGTTTGAAGCCTGTGAAGAGTATGGATTACCTAAGCCGAAATTAATTGATTTTGATGGGGATTTCAGGGTAAATATGTATCGGCGGGCTGCGGGAGATTTTGGCATCAGGAGAAGTGGTTCAAATTGGCGGGGTGGATATAATGATGTCAGCAAGGTGACTGATAGGGTGACTGATAGGGTGACTGATAGGGTGACTGATAGGGTGACTGATAGAGAACAGGAAATTATTTTTTTATTATTGGAAGACGCCGGTTATACGATGCCACAGTTGGCAGAAAAACTAAATATCAGCAGGAAGACCGTAGCGGCAAGACTAAAGGTGTTGAAGGAAAAAGGAATCATTGAACGCGTAGGCTCCGATCGAAAAGGGTATTGGAAAATTAATAGTCAGCTTTATGGGCGGTGACGGATATTATCAGCGTTAAACATCTTTTGTTGCTGACAGGTCTGAAAATTATGTTCTAAATTTGATAACAGCAGATTTCTGACAGGGTTTCCGAAATTTTCGGGAACTCTTTTTTGTAGCTTTTTAATCGGTTGAGTTGTATTACAGGTGAAGGGTGGTGGGAATATGCAGAAAAGAGCTTCCTGTTTGAAAAACGATCAGGAAGAAAACAGCAAAAGAATCATTGAGACATATTCTCCGATGGTTTATCGCCTTGCATACTCGCTGGTAAAAAGCCGAACGGATGCAGAGGATATTCATCAGGAGGTGTTTCTGAGGTACTTGAAGTATAAGCCTTGTTTTAAAAGCGAGGAGCATGAGAAGGCATGGTTTATCAGGGTTACTACGAACCAGTGCAAGAATTTGTGGAAGATGGTCTGGAGGCGAAGAATAGTCAGTCTGTCGGAATATGAGGAGGACAGAGTAAGCAGTAGTCTGCAGGAGCAGGAACCGGGCGCAGAGGACAATATTATTGCTGTTGTGAAAACCTTGCCGCAAAAATACCGCGTTGTGATTCATTTATTTTATTATGAGGAATTGTCGGTTGATGAAATTGCGCGGGTTCTTGACCTGAAGCCGTCCAATGTGAGAACGCAGTTGACCAGAGCTCGTAAAAAACTAGGTGAACTATTGAAGGAGGAAATTTAATGTTTCAGGATGAATATAAGAAAGCCTATGACAAAATATATGCAGATCAGAGTAACTTGCAGGAACTGATGATGCGGGCAGAAGAAGCTTCCTTTAGGAAAAGAGGGCGGTTTGCAGGTCTTTTGCGTCCGATAGCTGTTCTGACGCTCTCGTTCTGTCTATTTTTTATGTTAGCTATTCCGGCATTAGCGGAACAGTTTCCCGGTATTTACAGAGTGATTCAGCAATTTGCCCCTGCACTTTCAGACTATGTCTTACCGGAGGAGGTCAGTGATACCAGATACGGCATTACACTACAGGTAGAGGCAATCCGCATAGACGGATGCAAGGCGGAGGTGCTTTTGTCGTTCAGCGACGTGGAGGGAAGCCGGGAAAATCAGATTGACGGAGAAGTAGATTTATATGACAGTTACAAAATCTATAATTACGGTGAAAAAGGTGTAATAGGCGGTTGCAGCTTTTTACAGTATGATGAAGCGGAGGACAAGGCGTATTTTAAGGTTGATATTACATCAGACAGGGGCTTCGATCAATGCAAGGTAAAATTTTCGGTGGCAAAGCTGTTGACTCATTGTAGTCTGGAGGAAAGGAGGATCAGCCTGAATGATCTGACAGATTGTCCCGAAGAGAAGACGGTTGAATATAATGGAATAGGAGGCGCATCGGAAAATAGGGGCAAAATACCTTTCCTCCTCGGCGATACAGCTTCCGGGAGCCGCATGGCAAGGGTAATGAATGTAGCGGACAGAAACGAAACCTTGTTGGAAGCGTTGACAATAACCGGTCTTTCGTATGATGAGGGGATACTGCGGGTACAGCAGTGCCGGGGAAGCTTCCGTGATGCAGACCGTCATATAAGAGTCTATCTGCGAGATGATGAGGGGAATGAAAGAATACCGGATTGCACCGTGGTATGGCAGGAAGAAATAGGAGATAAGAAGGTTCTCTTTGATGAAAGCTGGTTTGAATTATCGGAAAGCGGGCTGGACGATTATGAGTTGTTTGGTGAATATCGTATTACCGATAACTGTGTGGACGGAAACTGGCAGGTGATCGTGAATCTGGAAAAGGCATTGGAAGATTAAATGTCGTCTTTATCAAACACGACATTTTAGCAAGAAATGAGGAGAAAAAGGCACATTTAGGCAAGACAGAAATTGTCCTTCCGCCTATAATGTTCTAAATCTGGCTTTGTGCCGGACTGAGAGTATAAGGGGTGGAGGTAGCTATGAACAGTTTTCATACCAGACAGTACAGAAATCTATTTCAGCAGTGGGGGCGGAGCAATAGTGAGATAGAAGAACGGCTTGAGCTTATCTGGAACACATTTTTCTACGGTTCCGAGGAGGAGAGAATTTATCATCCGGTCGGAGACGATATGGGTTATCTTGAGGACACGGGAAATCATGATGTCAGGACGGAGGGAATGTCCTACGGCATGATGATCTGCGTGCAGATGGGGAAAAAGGAAGAGTTTGACAGAATCTGGAAATGGGTCTGCACATATATGTGGATGACGGAGGGCTATAGCGAGGGGTATTTTGCGTGGTCCTGCGGAACAGACGGAACAAGAAACGCGGATGGCGCTGCGCCGGACGGGGAAGAGTTTTTTGCGATGGCGCTTTTCTTTGCCTCCCACAGATGGGGAGACGGCGAGGGAATCTTCTGCTATTCCGAGCAGGCGAAGAAAATTCTCCGCGCCTGTCTGCATAAGGGAGAGAACGGACGGGACGGACAGCCGGCATGGAACCGGGAGAACGGTCAGATTCTGTTTGTGCCCGGAATTGATTTTACCGATCCCTCTTATCATCTTCCTCATTTTTATGAGCTGTTTGCACTCTGGGCAGACGAGGAGGACAGACCGTTCTGGAAGAGGGCGGCGGAGGTCAGCCGGAAGTATCTGAAGGAGGCATGTCACCCGGAGACGGGAATGTGCGCAGAATATGCTGAGTTTGACGGATCGCCCATGAGCCGGAAGCTGCCGTGGAGCAATGACAGGCATGACTGGTTTTTCTCGGATGCCTACCGGACGGTGGCGAATATCGGGCTTGATTATGAATGGTTCGGCGTGGATGAGGGTCAGCTTCAGGCGGCGGAGAAATTGCAGCACTTTCTCGGCGATGTGAGAAAGGAAGATCCATGGAAAATCTATGAACTGGACGGTACGCCGTTAGAGCAGGATGCCCTGCACCCGGTAGGAATGCTGGTGACGACGGCGCAGGGTTCCCTTGCCGTGATCGGACGCAGTACAGACGAGGAAGCAATCCGCATGGCATGGGATTGGATAAGGCGTTTCTGGGAGGAGCCTCTCAGAAAGGGTGACCGGAGATACTATGATAATTGTCTGTACTTCTTTGCATTTTTGGCGCTCAGCGGCAGATACAGGGTATGGTAAGCTCCGTTTTTGACAAAAGAAAATAAAGATGCTATCTTGTAAGGGAAGCTTTTGCGTTTATTACGGCAGGGGCTTCTCTTTTTCTTTTGATTTTTGAGAGCCGGGGTTCGGTCAACGAGGTTGGAACATGGAAAAACAAAGGATAAAAAACAAACGGCAGGAGACACGCTCCTTCAAGGATAATCTCAGGGACATGCTCGTCAGTCATTCCTTCAGACCCGCGCTGGAGATGGAGGTGATCTGCATTCTGGTAGTGATCTGCATCGGAGGCTTCTGGGGGATTTCAAAGAACAGAAATGCCAGCCATGAGATCTGCGATACCCTGAATACCGCTGTCACGGCATATGATGGATTTCTGATTGAGACGGCGGAGCAGGATCTGACCGGCACGGGAATTTCATCCACCAAGCGGACGGCGATCATGAAGGCGCTGTATACGGCATCGATTCAGGCGGGATACGACGCGGAGTTTTATCTGTTGGACGCGGAAGGGCGCGTTGTGACGAGCAGCCGTGGAGAACTGTCGGAGGAGGAGAAAGGCAGCGTCAGAAACTGGAGGGTGGTGGAGAGCGCAAGGCAGCAGCCGGGAGAATTGCAAATGGATGTCTCGAGGGGAACGGAGAGGTATCTTTTTCTGGCGCGGGCGGTAGAGCGGGACGGACAGTACGGCGGTTGCGTAATCCTGAAGATCAATGGAAAGGCGTTTGACGAGCTGCTCGCAAGGTACGCGGTGACAACCGTGATCGTGGGAGAGGATTACTGGGTGCTGGAGACGGATGCCTACCAGTTCGTTGATCCTATTGGCAAGCTGCGCGGGGAAATGAGGGCATACAGCGGAATCAAGCTCTTTGACCACGGCGTTTATTATGTGATGCATCAGATGCCGGAATGCGGTTATCTGACGGTATATACTTATTTTAATTACACAGAGGCGCTGCGGGTGCTGGTGACGGTACTGTTGACAGGCGCGGTAGTCCTGTTTTTCCTGTTCTTTGCCGGCGTGCGGAACGCGGAAAAGATGGCGGTAAAGGCGACGGAGGACATCTATGCGCTGAATGAAGCGTTCTCTGAGGTGACAGAGGGAAATCTGCATCCGGCGCTGGACATCCACAGCAGCACGGAGTTTGAGAATATCGGACAGGGCTTTAACCAGATGATCAGCAGTCTGAAGCACCAGATGGAGGAAAACAGGGAACTGGCGGAGGCGGTGGCATACGAGCAGGTAAAACAGCTTGCAAGTCAGTTCAAGTCGCACTTCCTTTTCAATACGCTTGATAATATCCGTTTTATTTGCAGACTTGCGCCGGAACTGGCGGAGAGCATGGTGATCTCGCTCTCGGAGCTTCTGCGTTACAATACTGGAAATCCGAATGAGAAGGTGACGATTGCCGAGGACATCAATTATATCAAAAAGTATTTTGAGATCATTAAGGTGCGTTTCGGAGATGCCTTCACCTATCATATAGAGGTGGAGGAAGAGGTGCAGGAGGCAATGATCCTAAAGCTGCTGATTCAGCCGTTGGTGGAAAACGCGATCAAGTACGGCTTCGGGGAGCGGGATCATATGGAAATATTCATCACTGCACACCGGCAGGGCGACAATGTCTGTATCAGCTGTCGGGATGACGGAGATGGCATACGACCTGAACTGCTGGCGAAGATTCAGGAGAATCTTGCCCAGGAGGAAAATAAGACGCCGCATCTGGGGCTTTACAATGTGCATCGCAGGCTTCAGCTCACCTATGGGCAGGAGTACGGACTGTCTTTGGAAAATTGCGGCGGACTGAGAGTCACGGTCATATTCCCGATGCAGATGGAATGACGGTGGAGAAGCTACACGGTGTAAACGGCGTGCATGGAGGTAACAGTGGAAAAGCTGAGAGTTGTGGTTGTAGAAGATGAATATTATGTGAGAAAGGGTATCATCCAGTCCTTTGACTGGGAGAAGCTGGACTGTGAGATCGTCGGGGAAGCGGCGAACGGCAAAGCCGGAATTGAGGTCGTGGAGGAGTGCAGGCCGGATCTGGTAATTGTTGACATTGAAATGCCGGTGATGGACGGAATCGAGATGGTGAGACGCCTGAAGGGAAAACAGTGCACGGCGGAGTTCATTTTCCTGACGGCGCATCAGAAGTTTACCTATGTGCACAGTGCGTTGAAGCTGGAGGCGATGGATTATCTGCTGAAGCCCTTCCGCTATGAAGATCTGGAGGAGTGCATAGAGAAGGTGCGCGTGAAGCGGCACAAGCTGGATGAGACAGAGGAGCAGGAGCTGCTTCTGACACAGCGGGAGCTGCAGGTGAAAAATAGTTACATCAAGGATGCAGTGGCTTATGTGAGAAACCATTATGCGGAGGACATCTCCAATGTCACGGCGGCGGAGCAGCTGGATATTAATTCGGCTTATTTCTGTCGGCTGTTTAAGAAGGAGACGGGCTATACCTTCGGACAATATCTTACGAACTATCGCATTCATGTGGCGGCAGGGCTGCTGGCGAATTTTGACATCCGGGTGAACGAGGTTGCAGAGCAGGTCGGCATAGCGGACAGTAACTATTTTTCGCAGGTGTTCAAGAAGATTATGGGCATGACGCCCAAAGAGTATCAGGATGCGAAAAAGGTGTTTTAAAATGTCAAAATTTTAAAGAGAAATGTCAAAGCCCTCTATTAGAAAGTGGCGGCGGGATCACTATAATAAAATTACAAAAAAGATTTCCTAAAATCTTTCTAAGGGAGGAAAAAGTATGAAAGCAAAAAAGGTAATCAGTTGTTTGATGGCAGGGGCAATGGTACTTTCCATGGCAGCCTGCGGTTCAGGGGATGCTACAAATGATGCAAGTTCATCCAAGCAGGAATCCACAAATTCTTCCGTTGAGGAGAGCAAGAGCGCTTCCAACGAAATGACACTGGATGAGTTGGTTGCGGCAGCACAGGAAGAGGCAAGCGCAGCAGATGCTGGCACCTTTATGGTATATGCCCCCACCAGCCGAATTGAGAAGGCTCTGAAGGCATTTTCCGAGGAGTACGGCATTCAGGGTGAGTATTACAACGAGAGCGGTCAGGATCTGTACACTAAGCTGACAACAGAGCTGGAAGCGGGAGTGAAGGACACGGCGGACGTTGCACTGTTGCAGGACTCTTACCTGTTCCAGACACAGCTGCAGAATTATGATTATATTGAAAATTATATACCGCCTTATCTCTCTGACGTGATTAATGCGGACGACCAGAATCCTCTGGTTTGCTACTATTACAACAAGCTCTTCATCTTCAACAACACAAATGGCATGGAGGGCATCAGCAATGTATGGGCATTGACCGATCCCGCGAACGAGGGCAAGACCTTCATGAAGGACATCAGTAAGGAGTCCGTCAACAAGAACTTCCTCGCAATGCTGACAAAGGATGAGTGGGCTGACAAGCTGGCAACAGCTTACAAGGATTACTTCGGCACAGACATCGTGCTTGACGACGACTGCCAGAACGCAGGCTATCAGTTCATCAAGAACTTTCTTGCAAATGTAACCTTTGGCTCGGGCGACGGCGACATTGCAACAGAGCTTGCAAACGGTAACGGCGGTAATGTGGGACTTTTCGTTTACTCCAAGCTGCGTGACGACAGCGTGACACAGGAAAACCTGACAGTGGCTGCTTATCAGGATGCACAGCCCGAAGGCTTCTCCGGCTTCATGTACCCGATGTACCTTCAGATGATCAAGGGCACCGACAGACCGTACACCTCACAGCTGTTCATCTACTTCCTGATGACGGAAAAGGGCTTCAAGTCTGCATTCCAGACAAAGGAATCTGACATCGGAACCTACTCTGCAAACAGCACGATCAGTTCCCTTGACGGTGACAGAGAGCTTGCTTTCTGGAAGGATTGCCTTGTAAGCGAAGATCCTCAGTACCTGCAGGAGGCATATGCGGCAGGAATCCTTGACTTCATCACTTACTGCACGAATAAATAACGTTAAGGAAAGCAGAGAGCACTGTGAAATAGTTGCATGATTTTGCAGTGCTCTTTTTCTATCCATTTTCAGGAAGGAGTTCAGATGAGAAAACTAAAAAATCGGTTAAAAGCATTTTTCTCCAAGCCGGCAAACATCATTCTGGTGATTTTCGCGCTGCTGCTGATCGTTCTCACGCTTTATCCGCTGTGCGAGCTGCTGCGCCACACCTTCGTCATTCACGCTACGGATGCGACAATCTTCCCGGGAACCAGAAAGGGAGATATGTCGCTGAGAAGCTGGAAGAAGCTGCTGCTTACGGAGGCAAATAAATACAGTCTTATCAACTTTTACAAGCCAATGCTCAATTCCATCGTACTGGCGACGCTGTCGGCGCTGTTTGCATTGATTTTCGGCGGAACGGTTGCTTGGTTTGTGACAAGAACCAACATGAAGGCAAAGAAGTTTATCTCCTCTGCTTTCATTTTCCCTTACATCATGCCGTCTTGGACGCTCGCGCTGTTCTGGCTGAACATGTTCAAGAATCCGAATGTTGGAACCGGTTCCTCCGGCTTTATCCATTCCCTGACGGGTTGGTGTGCACCGGAATGGTTTGTCTACGGACTCTTTCCGCTGGTTGTCGTATCGGGACTGCATTACGCGCCGTTTGCTTACATCTTTATCGGTGGTATTTTAAGAAATATGGATGCCAACCTTGAGGAGGCGGCGACCATTCTGAAGGCATCGAGACGCAAGATTCTGCTGCGCATTACGCTTCCGATCGTAAAGCCCGCAATCCTGTCGACCTTCCTTCTGGTATTTGCAAGCGTTATGGGATCTTACGCGGTGCCGATCTATTTGGGTTCGCCTGTGAACTTCTATGTGCTCACGACGAAGATGAAAACCCTGCAGACGACGGCACTCGGACAGGCATATATCATCGCCCTGTTCATGGTGGTGCTCGGCGCATTGATTATGCTGTTTAACAATGTCTTTATCGGAAACAGAAAGTCCTACACGACGGTAACGGGAAAATCTTCACAGATTTCCCTTGTGAACCTGAAAGCCGGAAAGTACATAGTGTCCGGCATCCTCTGCCTGATTTTGTTCTTTGTATGTATCATGCCGCTGATCTCCTTCGGACTGGAGTCCATCATTATCAAGGCGGGAGACTACTCGGCATCCAATATGACGCTCAACTACTGGATCGGTGACGCTGGTTCCGTTTCCACCACGATCGGAAACAGCGGTATTCTGAAAGACCCTGCGATCTGGTCGGCTATGGGAAATTCGTTAAAGCTGTCCATTATCTGCGCCCTGATCGCCGGAAGCTGCGGCGTGATCATCGGCTATGCGGTAGTCAGAAGAAAGGGAACCAAGCTCTCCAACTGGGTCAGCGGACTTTCCTTCTTCCCGTATCTGGTTCCGGCAATGGCATTCAGTGCGATTTATCTGGCGATTTCCACGAACTTCCCGTTCCTGACGAATTCGTTCCTGATTCTCGTTCTGGTCGGCTCTGTGAAATATCTGCCGTTTGCAACCAAGGCGGGCACGAACTCCATGCTCCAGCTTTCTCCGGAGATCGAGGAGGCGGCAGCGATTTACGGCGTTCCGTGGCTTAAGAGAATGACAAGGATCATCATTCCGATCCAGAAGACCAGCATTATTTCCGGTTTCCTGCTTCCGTTCGTGTCCTGTATGCGTGAACTGTCACTGTTCGTCATGCTGGTAAGCTCCAAGACGCAGACGCTGACGACCATGCTGATGACCTACAACGAGAAGGGAGCTTCCCAGTACGGAAATGCAATCAACCTGCTGATCATTCTGATCGTGCTGTTTGTGAACTTTACCGTAAACAAGGTGACCGGGGCATCCATAGATAAGGGCGTGGGCGGAAATTAGTGTCTTCGCAAGCTTGTCACAAACTCGATATGCGCAGAGGGCATGCGCAGGAAAGGAGATAATATGCCGGAAATTATTTTGAAGAATGTTAGAAAACAGTTTGGCGATAAATTTGTTGCAGTTGAGAATCTGAATATGGTGATAGAGGACAGGTCGTTTATCACGTTACTCGGGCCGTCCGGCTGCGGAAAGACGACGACGCTGCGTATGATCGCAGGTCTGGAGACACCCACATCGGGACAGATCATCATTGATGGGGAGACCGTATTTGACGCGGAGAAGGGCATCAATGTTCCGCCCGACAAGAGAGATGTCGGCTTCCTGTTCCAGAATTACGCGCTCTGGCCGCATATGACGGTCTATAAGAATATTGCGTTTGGTCTGGAAAATCTGAAGTGGCCGAAGGACAAGATCGCGGAGCGCGTGAAGGAGCTGCTTGTGATGCTCAAGATTGAACAGTTTGCGGAGCGTTATCCGAGCGAGCTGTCCGGCGGTCAGCAGCAGAGAGTGGCGATTGCGAGAACGCTGGCGCCGAAGCCGCGTGTGCTGTTTATGGATGAGCCTCTTTCCAATCTGGATGCGAAGCTGAGAGGCGAGATGAGAACGGAGCTGAAGCGTCTGCATGTGGACACAAATTCCACGTTCATCTATGTTACGCATGACCAGCTCGAGGCAATGACTCTTTCCACGAAGGTATGCCTGATGGAAGCAGGAAAACTCCGTCAGTTCGCACCGCCGCTGGAAATATATCAGAGACCGGAGAATATCTTTGTGGCAGATTTCATGGGAAATCCCACAATGAATTTCCTCGATGCGGAGATGACACAGTGTGAACAGAATACTGCTAAGCTTTCCTTCTGCGGCATTCAGGCAAAGTATACGGCGGAAGCGCCGCTGCCGACGGTGAAGGATGTTGTCATCGGAATCCGTCCGGAGCACATTGGCATCCTGGAGGACGGACAGGTCAAGGCATCTATTTACACGACGCTGCCGACCGGTATGGAGACGACGGTGAAGGTGATGCTCGGCGGACAGGTTCTGTCAGCAGTTGTATTCGGCGGAGTTGATTATGCGGTGGATCAGCAGATTGCAATCAGCTTTCTCGACAGCCAGATCCTCTTGTTCGACAAGGTGACTGGTGATAGAATAGCAGTAGGAAAACTTGAAATTTTGTAGGGGTTGATGACTTATGGAAGCATGGGTGATAGAGCAGGGAACATATTTTATACAGGTTGTGCTGGCGGGGCTGTGCGGCATTGCCATCGGTGCGGAGAGACAGAGCCGCATGAAGTCGGCGGGTGTCAGGACACATTTTATGGTGGCAGTGGCATCGGCGGTTATGATGATTATTTCCAAGTTCGGCTTTATGGATGTCATTGTGATCGACAGCGTCAGCGTGGACGCTTCGCGTGTGGCTGCCGGTATTATCACGGGCATCGGTATCCTCGGAGGCGGTCTGATCTTTACCGGAAAACAGGGATTAGTCAGCGGTATGACGACGGCTGCCGGTATCTGGGTAACGGTCGGCATCGGCATGGCGATGGGCTCGGGAATGTATGCCCTTGGCTTTTCCGTGACGATACTGATTCTCGCAGTACAGTTTTTGTTCCACAAGAACCTGAAAATTTGCAGGGAACCGCTCAGAGGTCAGCTGGTCTTCTCTGTGGATAACAGCCCGGAAGCGGTCGAGGAGGTTCTGGAGAAGCTGGAAGGTCTGGACATGGAGGTGAGCCGTGTGAAGACCGAGATCAAGGATAAGAAGACAAGCCTGATCCGGTGCAGCGTGATCCTGAAGCCGGGTATGAGCCGGAAGGAGTTTGCGAAGCAGATCGCTGGAATGGATAAGATTATATCTTATGAAATTTAAGATTAACAAATGAAAGTGGAGAATGGGGCAAAGAGCTGAAATCAGGCGCTCTTTGCCCTGTTAAATGAAAGGGACTGGTATATGAGCAAATATGATACGCTGTGGAAATGGGTCGGGGAAAATGGTACTGACAGTTTTTGCCTGACTTATGCGGAGATTGAAAAGATTGCCGGACTGCCCCTTGACCATTCCTTTCTGAAATATAAAAAGGAACTGGCGGATTACGGCTACGAGGTCGTAAAAATATCCATGAAGGAGCAGAATGTTACTTTCCGGAAGCTTGAACAGTAGTACTCGGCATGTGAAATTAAAGCGAAAATGACAATTAAGGGAGAGAGCATAGTGCTTCACTGTCTGTGAGGTTACGAATTCCGTCTGGAAAGTCGGCTTACGATAAAGCGTTCTGCGGCATGAGCGAGCATGGTGAGCAGCAAGCATTCCGAGACATAAAAAACATAGCCCACACCGATGGAGAACACAAAGGACGCGAGGGCATCGATTGTCAATTCACGGACATTCACTCTTTTGAAAATGATTGCCTGTACAATAATGTCTACGACCCAGATAAAGGCATTAATCAGGACTCCATATAAGTAATTCAGCTTCCATGCTTCAAGTATCATACAGACAAAGGTCTGCATCATTGCACGCTGGGGCAGCTCCATGAGGGCAGCCTCCAGACAGGCGGCAGGCAAATGCACGGTTTCACTGCTTCTGGCACCCAGCTTAATCAGGCAGGTCAGCAGAACCGTGACCATGAGGATTCCCCACAGCTTCCACCGGCAGAGTGCGGCGATGTGAAGAGGAACCTCTCTTTTTATCAGCCATATTACAAGGATTGGCAACAGCGCGGAAAAAAGTGGCTGTGCTGCCTCGAACCGATCCAGTTTTTTCTTATGCATAATCTGTTTGCACAGGATATGACATCCGAACCATATCCCGCTCAGCAAAAATCCCAGAACGAAAGTGATAAGGTATTTCAACTGTTTTAACCCCTCCTGATTGGTGTTGAAAAATGCGTGCATACCTGCGGAAATCGCGTTAGCATGGAAAAGGCATGTACCGTCGGCAGGAGTGTACCTGCGGAAACCGTGTAAGCGGAGTTACCGCAGGTATGTTCAGTAGGAGTTACCCCAGATACGCCTTGAGGAGTGCAAAGGTGGCGGAAACGCCGTCCTTGTGGGACCGCTCGTAGCCGTGGGAGGCATAGACACCGGGACCGATGAGACCGTGCCGCGCGTCGATTCCGGCAGAGAGTGCAGCATCGGCGTCAGAGCCGTAAAAGGGATAGACATCAGCTGCATAATCGACATTTTCGCGTGTCGCAGCTTCGATCAGCCCGCGCACGACATCATAGTGGTAAGGCCCGTGGCTGTCCTTGACACAGATGGATACCTGCCGTTCCGTACATTCCAGACCGTCGCCGACACAACCCATATCCACGGACAGAAGCTCTTCCACATCAGCAGGAATGGAGGCACAGGCACCGTGACCAATCTCCTCAAACACAGTGATATGCTGGTAAACCTTTCTGGAAGGGGTAATGCCTTCCTCTTTCAGATACTTTGCATAGCCGAGCAGAATGGCAGTGCTCAGCTTGTCATCCAGAAAGCGGCTCTTGATGTAACCGGATTCGGTAATGCGGGTTCGGGGATCGAGGCAGACAAAGGAACCGTTGGCAATGCCGAGTGCTTTGACCTCATCCCTGGAGGAGACGTTGGCATCCAGCAGCACCTCAACGGAATCGAAGGTGCGCTCGGTTTTCTGATAGTCACCGTTTACATGGATCGAGGCATCCTTCAGCTGGACGGTTCCCTCGTACACTCTGCCGTCCAGAGTATATACGCGGCAATTTTCCGTCTCGACGTTGTTGGCGTTCAGACCGCCGACTCTTGTGAGCCTCAAATTTCCGTTATCCTTGATTTCCGCGACCATAGCGCCGAGAGTATCGACATGAGCCATGGTGAGCACGGCATTTCCCACGCCGCCGAGGTTCACAAGGACACCGCCCTTGCGCGTTTTTTCCGGCTGATAGCCAAGTCTCCGATACTCCTCCATCAGATAGTCCGTCACTTTGCCGGTGAAACCGGAAGGACTGTCTATCGCCAGAAGCTTTTCAAGCTGTTCCATAATGTAGTCAAGATATTTTTCCATGTTATCACTGATCCTTTCGTTAATATTACCTATCACTCTCTGTATTCTACAGCATATAACCATAAGATGCAATTAATTCAAAGAGCTGGTGAGCAGAATCCGCGCCGCAATATAGAGGACAACGAGAAAGAGCACATTGTACAGCGTGAAAACTTTCAGGTAAGCTCCCTTTCGGGCATTCCGGCTGCCACTGTACAGGCGATAGGAGATCACGCTTGCAAGGGAAGCAATCAGGGTGCCAAGTCCACCCACGTTGACACCATAGAGAAGCGGCAGTGCCTGATCGGTAAAGCCCGAGAGCAGGATAGCGGCCGGGACGTTACTGATACACTGGCTGAACAGTGCACCCAGCAGAAGTTCTCGCCCGGTGATGAGAGAACGCAGCAGGTCGGATATTGCCGGGATTCTCTGCATATTGCCTATAAAGAGGAAGAAGCATACGAAGGTCAGCAGCAGGAAGTAATCCACCGACCGAAAGAGCTTCTTGTCCAGAAAAAATACAGCGCAAACCAATATCCCTAGCATAACCGGCCACGAAATAAGCCGGAAGACACAGAGCAGACATACCAGAAATAAAAGAGTGTAGGCGATCAGCTTACCGGCGGCAGGAATCTTGACTGCCGGGGAAGAATTTTGACCGGCAGGAGCAGCCAACGGTCTGTTTGGCAGCAAAATGGAGCAGGGAAGCAGCAGCCCGGCAGAGAGGGCTGACAGCGGCAGCATATGCAGTACAAAATCTGCCGGAGAAAATGCATAGGTCGAGTACAGGTATAGATTTTGCGGGTTGCCGATAGGAGTCAGCATACTGCCAAGGTTTGCGGCGATGGTCTGGAGCACAACGACGGGAATCAGTAGCTTCGCCTCTCCTGCCATGGCAAAGAGCATTACGGCAAAGGGAACAAAGGTGAGGAGTGCCACATCGTTTGTGATTAACATGCTGGAAAAGAAACATAGGAAGACCAGCAGCAGGCATAGATGGCGGGTACAGCTTGCCTTTGCAAGCAGACGGTCGCCCAGATAGCGGAAGAAACCGATGCTCTGAAATCCGGCGACGACCAACATCAGCCCGAACAGCAGCGCCAGCACACGGTAATCTATATATTTAAGGTAGGCAACGGAAGGCGGCACAATAAATGCGGAGATGACGGCAAGCAGCCCTGCGGCGCAAAGCACAGCTTCTTTTTTCATAAATGTCAATAAGCTTTTCATATCTGTTTATCCTCTATTTCCATATTTGCTTTCCGATATCTGCGAACTCTATAAAATTCAGTTAACAGTTGTGCAGAATGCACCTGACCACAAGCAGCGCACTCTGGAGCCGCCGGCACTTAGATGCC
>OIZV01000054.1_pt1 | contig 79207 bp, 78 predicted proteins | sample 1588681 | NCBI WGS metagenome assembly OIZV01 (sample SAMN03283281) | human gut metagenome | biome: human-associated habitat; material: feces | host: Homo sapiens | place: Peru | collected 2012 | reverse complement strand
GGAAGGTAGCGAAAGCGTGCCTGCGGTGGTCTGTGCATTTTGTGCAACGTCACTTTTTAGTTATTTTGGATAAACCAGTCGTGCATCATCGATGCTATAAAGCACATTATCCAGATACCGCTTCGCCAGCCAGTTTGCCATGCCGAGGTTCATGTCCAGATAGTTTCCACAGTCCTTCGGGGATGCACCGGGAACCTCTCCCTTGAAGTCACGGATAAATTCGTACATCTCGATCATCAGCGGAACAATGTCTCTGGAAGTGTAATCCCCTGCCAGCAGCAGATAAAAACCGGTACGGCAGCCCATGGGGCCGAAATAGATGGTCTTGTCCTTGTAAACCGGATGGTTTCTAAGGAAGGTTGCGCCGAGATGCTCGATTGTGTGTACCTCAGCTGTGTTCATGACAGGTTCCTCGTTGGGGCTTGTCATACGAAGGTCGAAGGTCGTGATCACTTCGGCTCCGACAGTGTCCTTTCTCGACACATAAACGCCGGGTTGAAGCTTGATATGATCAATGGTAAAGCTTGCAATTTTTTCCATATAGACTGTCCTTTCATCTTTGAAGCATAGCTCAAAAATACCTTAATTCCGCCGCTTTGTCAAGGAATACAGAGACCTCGCGTTCACAAGGTTTGTTGTTACAACAATAACGCCGCCATACCTATGAGTTACTCTTTATTTTTAAATGATTTCACATATATTATAACAGTTTACGCTGTGTCAATGTCAACATAATTATTATTTTGCAGGTATGAATTGTGACTTGTTTGCGAAATTTACGCAAATAGTCTCCTTCTGTGCTTCTTGACAGGACGGAAAAGAAGCGCTATTATCTGGTTAGAAATAGCTAACCAACAGAAAGGAAGGATACCTATGGCGACAGTTATTATATGCATTATATTGCTTGTGATCTGTATTTTCGGCATTAAGAGCTACGCGGGAAAGCTCTCTCACGGCTGCTGTGGGGGCGCCAGTGATGCGGTTAAGCGTAAGAAGCCGCAGGACGAGGATATTACGCATTATCCCTACAGCTATATGGTTGAAATTGACGGCATGACCTGTAAGAATTGTGCGGCGAGGATCGAAAACGCCTTTAATACCGATGACAGTGGAAACTATTACGCGAAGGTAAATCTCGGGAAAAAGAAAGCCTTCGTACACACAAAGCATGTGACCCCTGAGACAGAGCTTAGCAGGATTGTTGCAAGAACCGGCTACACTGCGGTAAATGTGGTAAAGGAATGAGAAAAAGAAAGACAGGAGCTGCCCCGGCGTGGGACGGCTCCTTTTTTTGTGGGGCGGATTTTATTCTGCCAGCTTGAGGTGGAACTGGTATGCCTGATATTCCCCGGAAAGCGAGGAGACGGGAATACCGATGGTCTTCAGCACGGTACCGCTGTAGGTTTCCTGCGTCTCTCTGCAATAATAGAGACGGTTTGCGGGCAGTCCCTTGCATTTCACATAGATCGGCAGACTGTTGCCGTGCGTGTTGGTGGTTACAAGGTTGAGCAGTGCCTCCGACTGATCCGGTGAAACCATATTCCACGCAACATACTCGCCATGGACTCTCGGGTCGGTGCAGCGGTAATAGCTGCCGTTGTGAATGACCTGCCAGTCTTCTTTAAAGGTCTGAATCTGGCTTTTAATCTGTTCCTTTTCGTCGCTGCCTAATTTCGTGAGGTCAAGCTCATAGCCGAAATTGCCGGACATGGCGACGACTCCGCGTGTGCGGATATCCGTGGTTCTTCCATTCTGATGGTTGGGAACCGCTGAAATATGGGAACCGATGACGGAGACGGGATAGCCAAAGGATGCGCCGTATTGGATGCTGAGCCGCTCAATGGCATCGGTGTTGTCACTCGTCCAGATCTGGGGCGTGTAGTACATCATACCGGCGTCAAACCGGCAGCCGCCGCTGCCACAACCCTCAATCAGCAGGTCAGGGTAACGTGCCTGGAGTTTTTCCAGAAAAGCATAGACCCCAAGGACATATTTATAGGTCAGTTCTCCGTAATTCTGCCGATCCGCCACGGCGGAATAGGCCTCGCAGATGCTGCGGTTCATATCCATCTTGATATATTCAATGTTGGCGGAGTCGATGACCTTTGCAATCTGTTGGAAAATGGCATCGCGAACCTCCTGCCGGGTAAAGTCCAGAACAAGCTGCGATCTGCCGAGAACAGGCTGTTTTCCGGGCAGCCGGAATGCCCAGTCCGGGTGGGCGCGGTAAAGATCGCTGTTCTCATTTACCATTTCAGGCTCAATCCATAGCCCGAATTTCAGTCCAATGTCGTTTATCTGGGATACGATATCGGAAAGAGATGCATCGAGCTTTTCCTCATTTACGACCCAGTCGCCCAGAGATTTATCGTCGAGATCACGATTTCCAAACCAGCCGTCATCCAGCACAAACATCTCGATACCGAGCTCGGCTGCGGTTTTTGCTATCTCGATCAGTTTTTTTCCGGTGAAGCTGAAGTAGGTTGCTTCCCAGTTATTTACCAGAATGGGTCTGCGGATTTTCTTATATTTTCCCCGGCACACATTCTCACGCAGAAAAAAATGGAAGATATGTGAGAGCTGTGCAAGACCCTCCTGCGAGTAGCCCATGATAACCTCAGGGGCGTAAAAGGATTCACCGGGGCACAGGCGGTAATCGAGCAGTTCATCGGAAATACCCATTTGTATGCGTGTCTGGGAATATTGATCCTGCTCCGCCTCCAGAAGGAAGTTCCCACTGTACATCAGGGAAAGACCGTAGCAGGCGCCGTAATCCTCGGTAGTATCCTGTTCTGCGAGAATCGCAAAGGTATTATGCTGATGACCGGAGACACCACGACGGCTTCCGATGGAGACGGCCTCGTGACCGACGGGGGTGCGCTCATAATGCATTTCGTTGTAATGACGGCCGTAGAAATGGATCAGGTCATATTTCCCATCCAGAAAGTCCATCGACGCGCTCATCACTTTGTTTATGTACAGGTCGGATGTGGCGGAATTGAGAACCTCCACAGTTCTTGTTATGACATCCTCCTTTTCAAACACGCCATACCGGAGAATGACCTCCAGATCAAGCCGTCTATCCTCAAGAGTGATTTCACAGGTCTTTACGCCCTCCGTTCCGTAGGAGGACGGCAATCCCGGTATCTGATATTTTCCGTCGAAAATACGGTGTCCGCGATACCTTAAATCTGTTCCGGCAGAACCGTCGGCAGTGCGGATGCGGAACGCATGGTTCCGGTAGTCGCCGCTGCCTGCGCAGGAATATTCCTGCGGCTGCGCATCGCAGGAGAAGATGGGATTGTTCCGGTATTCATAGGGAACACCGTGACCGCAGCGGAAGCCGTAGGTCAGCAGATTACTCATATCGCCGTCTGTCCGCGGGCCGTAGTAGAGATGCAATAAAAATCCCTCGTCATTTACACCGATCTGGTAGGTGGTATTATCGGTATTCAGGGTAATCAGTTTCATGGCTTTATGTCCTCCTTCCTTATTTTACGGAGCTGTCAATCATGCCCTGGATAAAGTATTTCTGCAGGAACAGAAAGGCAACGACAACAGGCAGAATGGCAAGGATGGCAGCGGCGGACGCCGAATTCAAATCGCTGTAGGTCTGTGAGAAGAACTGCGAGATGGACAGGGTTGCCGTGTTCATCCGGGCGGCCTGCAAAATGTATCTGGAAAACTGGAAATCATTCCAGCAGTTGATCCCGGATAAAATGACAACAGATGCCGTGACAGGTCTTAACTGCGGCATGATGATGCAGAAAAAGGTCGCCAGCGGACTGCATCCGTCAATCGCGGCTGCCTCATCAAGAGCGCTGGGTATTGCCTTGATGAAGTTGGTGTAGAGAAAGATTCCCTGCGGAAGCTGATAGGTCAGCATGACAAGGATGATTGCCCAGTATTGGTTTACGCCGTGCATATCTACAACGATGGAGTACAGAGAGACCAGTATACTGAGCGGCGGAACCATCATTACGCCGAGGATAAAGGCGGTGATCAGACGGTTAGGTCTGGTGTTCCTTCTGGCGAGCGGGTAAGCGGCCAGAGCGCTGACAATGACGACGAGGACGACCACGCATACCGTGATGAACGCAGTGCGCAGGAGGGCCTGCATGATTCCGGCATCCCGGATCGCTGTCTGAAAGTTAGCCAGAATCGGGTGCGCGGGAAATTTCCAGTAGGAGCTGAGGTCGGACGCGGGCTTGAGCGCAATGGTAGTCACGATGTAAAACGGCGACAGATAGATCAGTACGATCAGTAGGATTACAGGTATACGCAATATGCTGTGTATGGTTTTTCTTTTACTCATTCCTGCACCTGCCTTTTCTGCAATGTACGGACGACAATATTGCTGACGATCATGATAAAGATGAAGAACACCAGACCGACAGCCGACGCATAGCCGGCTCTTTCCTCACCGAAGTAAAGGCGGTGGATCAGCGTTGACAGGGAATGTGTCGCATAGCCGGGGCCGCCGGAGGTCAGGGACGATACAACGTCAAACAGTTTCAGTCCGCCGATCAGGTTTATTGTCACGGAGGAAGTGATCGACGGCGTCAGGAGCGGCAGCGTGATATGAAGGAACCGTTGGATTCCGCTTGCGCCATCCACGGCAGCGGCATCGTAATACATTGCTGAAATGTTTTGCAGTCCGGCGAGGTAAATTACCATGGAGATTCCCACAAACTGTAAGGAATTTATCAGAGTCAGGATGACAACGGCTCTGTTTCCGTCTGCAAGCCAGTCTACGGGGGCAATATTCAGAAGCTGCAGCACATCGTTGATCGCGCCGCGGTCATAGGCAAAGAAGAAATACATAATATAGCCCATGATGAGGGGGGCGATCATGACAGGAAGATAAATCAGCGTGCGGACTACGGAACGGCCGCGAAATTCCTGATTGAGGAAAACGGCGAGCAGGATTCCAAGTACATTCTGGATGATTGTGCTTCCGAGTCCATAGATCAGAGTGTTGCGAAAAGCAATATGTACATTCTCATCTGTCAGCATCCGGGTATAGTTGGAAAAACCGACCATGCGGAAGCTCCGGGAATAACCGTTCCAGTTGGTAAATGAAAGGTAAATTCCCTTGAAAAAGGGACAGATGACAAACACGATAAACAAAAGCAGTGCGGGGATGTAAAAGATGTTAATCAGTCGGTTGTGCTTAAACATATTTCCCTCCGGGGTTTCAATGTGCCGATAAAATATGTAGCCCATGTCAAAGAGCATTCATGGACTACATATTCCGGCGGTATGATTACTGTTCAAACTTCTCGTTAAAAATGTCCAGAACCTTCTTTGCGGTCGACTCGATTGCGCCGTCCTTCTGGGCGAGCACTTCCTGTCCGGTAGCACAAATCACATCCCAGACACCGCTCGGGCAGTATTCGCGGTCGAAGTACGGGAAGGTTTCCACATCGGCATATTTCTCAAGGTAAGGCTGGATCATTCCGAGATCAACGGTTACATTTGTCAGGGCTGACTTATTGCCGGTTGCCTCGGCAATGGTCTTTGCAACCTCGGGCTTAGCGAGATAATTCAGAAGCTCGATCGCTTCCGGCTTTACTTTGGAATCTTTCCAGACACCGAGCGCAACATTTTCTCCGGCAATCAATGTCGGCTCATCATCCTTGCTGTTAGAGGGAATCGGCATCATGCCGAGCTTTACGTTTTCGTTGATGCCCTGTGCGAGCGGTACGGCAATGTTGCCGTAGAACAGGAATGCGGTTTCGTCGCTTGCAATGGAGGCTACGTCAGAAGTATATTCCGCGCTGACGCAGTCCGCATTCAGATAGCCCGCGCTGACCCAGGAATCCAGAAGAGAGGAAATCTGTTCCCAGATCTTTTCGTCGAAGGTGCCGCTCTTCAGATCTGCTGCTTTGCTGTTGGATTCGTCGGTGATGTAGAAGCTGGGGGCAACTCTGTCGTAGTACCAGCCGACGGTGAAGCTGTTGGAGCCGCCCATGTGGATCGGGTTCTTACCGATGGCAAGCACCTTGTCACAGGCAGCGGAGAAGTCCTCCCATGTCTTGATGGAGTCAACATCCACGCCCGCCTGCTCCAGCACGGTTACGTTATATACGATACCGGTAATATCCATATCCATCGGCAGGACGTACATTTTACCGTCGGCATCCGAGATGGCGGATTTAATCTGGGAGTCAATATTTTTTGCAAAATCCATGTCGTTCACCGGCTGCAGGAAGTCACTGTAACGTGCGACTGACCAGCCGTGCGTATCAAACACATCCGGCATATCGTTAGCTGCCATTTTTGTTTTCATCAGTTCTTCGTAGGTTTCGCCGGGTGCGGAAAATTCAATTGTATAGCCTGTTTCTGCGGCAAACTGATCCACAGCGGCTTTGAGTGCATCCACCTGTGTGCCGGCTCCGCTCACCCACACTGTCAGGGTGACATCCGCAGGATCACGGTTCTGATTGCCGTTTCCGCAGGCAGTCAGCCCTAAGATCATTGTCAGTGCCATTAACATAGTCATAACTTTTTTCATAGAAAACCCTCCATTCATCATTTGATAGTTGCTTTAAGAAAGCGCATGCCCTATAAAAAAGCGTCAGGAGCATCGACCTTCTCTTCAACAATATCCAGTTTTTCGATATTACCCCGATACTGCTTTGGACTCTCGCCGAAGCGCTGCCGGAACATTCTTGAGAAGTTCAGCTGGTCGGTATAGCCTACCTCGGACGCAATCTGGCTGATGGAAAGATTGGTCTTTGTGAGCAGAGACTTTGCCTTTTCCATCCGGATCTGTATCAGGTACTCCGTGGGCGACATTCCCACAATGCGCCGGAAATTGTTGGACAGATAGCTTCTGTTGACCCCCATGCTGTCTGCCAGCTCTGTAATCCGGATCTGGTTCTTGTAATTATCAGCCAAATATGCCATGAGGCGCTTTACCTGCTCCGCGCCGGGAGTATTTTCGACCGTTTCGTACTTTGGAATGTGATCCGAATACTGGTCGATCAGTTCAGCAAAAAACATCTGGAGATACGCGCAACGCCGGAGACTGTTGCTGTACGACAGCTTATGGGTCTTAATCATCTCTGTGATGTAGTCCTGCAGCAATGTATGGTTAATGTTATGGATAATATGTACGCCGTTGTCAAAACCGGAATTTACCATACATTCCTCCGCCTTCATCCCGAGAAAGCCAACCCATATGTAGGTCCACGGATACCCGTGATCTGCCTCATACCATGCTTCTTCCTTCGGACGGAGCGCGAAGGCATCGCCCTCCTGCAAATAGTGGGTTTCACCGTTGATCTCCAGCTTGCCCTTGCCCTGTAAAATGACATGAATGAGGTAGGCAGACCGCTTGTTGGGACCATACCTGTGTCCCGGTGCGCAGTCCTCATAACCACAGTAAATGAGCCTGAGATCCACGCTGTCATTATTCAGATTTCCGAGGCATCGGTACTTGTCTGTTTCGTACAATCCGGATTTCAGCTTCACAGATATCTCCTCCGCTTCCTGCTTGTAATTTCATTATAGCTCTTTTACCTTTGTTTTATATAGCGAAATGTTACTATTACATGGATTTAAGTTATTGCTACAGTGAATGGGAAAGTCTGAAAATTTGAGAAAATCCGGTTGCTTCATGCAGACCATTCGTTCATAATGGGACATATAGCAGGTAATGTCACAGAGGAGAAGCCCAATGTACGAATGGCAGAGACAGATTCAGACAGTCGTGGATGAAATCGACCGGGGGATCCGGGAGCACAGGAATGAAGAGTTGACCTTGCAGACGCTTTCTGCCGGGCTTGGCTATTCCGAATTCCATATGACAAGGAAATTCCGGGAAATTTCCGGCATGCAATTTAAAGAGTATCTGAGAAATCGAAAACTGGCATTTGCCCTGAAGGAGATCAGGGACACCGACAGGAGGGTTCTGGATATTGCGCTCGATTATGGGTTTTCCACCCATGAGGCATTTACCAGAGCCTTTCAGTCCGCCTACGGTATGTCGCCGAGCGAGTACCGCAGACATCCGAAGCCGCTGGTGCTGCGTACAAAGATCACGCCCTTCGACAGATATTTTCTGGGGCTTGGCGAGATTGGCATGGTCAGGTCGGCAGAGGGTGTCAAGGTGTACTTCATAACCATTCCCGCGCATAAATTTCTTCATATCAGAAATTACGAGAGCAATGGGTATTGGGATTTCTGGCAGAGACAGAATTGTGTTCCGGGTCAGGACTACGAGATGATCTGCGGACTGCTGGACAGCGTGAAGGGTAAGCTGGATGACGTCGGAGGATCCGAGCCAAACTGTGCCGGAGGGCAGATCATGGCATATATCAATGATCCGGCGGGACGGCTCTGCGATTGGGGGATACCTCGCATAGAATGCTGGGGAGCACGGCTTTCTGCTGATTATCGGGGAGAACTTCCGCCGCAGATGCAGCTACTGGAGGTACCCGAGGCGGAGTATATTGTTTTTGAACATGGGCCGTTCGACTATGAACAGGAAAACCGGAGCGTTGAGACAAAGATAGAGGATGCGATGCGGGAATTTGATTATTCGTCGACAGAGTACCGTCTGGATACATCGCCCGGACGGATCATGTACTTTTTCTATAATCCGGAACAGTATTTTAAATATGTCAGACCTGTGCGCAGAGCGCAGGAGAGCAAGTAAAATCAAGCGGACATTTTCCTCTCGGTCTATGCTGTAAGAGACGGAAGGGGGATCATAAGATGGATTATGAATTTAAGAATCTGACAACAGAGAATATAGCGGACGAGCATTTGTGCTGTCTGATCCGCACCCGGACGAAGAATCCGGGAATCGAGGCGAAGCGCGAATGGCTTGCGGAACGTCTGAAGGAAGGACATGTCTTCAGAAAGCTGGACATTAAGGGCTGTGTTTTTATAGAGTACGCGCCTCTCGAAACGGCATGGGTACCCATTGTCGGGGACAATTATATTTACATTTACTGCCTGTGGGTCTCCGGCAGTCCGAAGGGAAGTGGGTATGGAAAGGCATTGATGTCGTATTGTCTGGAGGATGCAAAGGCGAAGGGAAAATCGGGAGTCTGTATGCTCGGCTCGGACAGGCAGAAGCTCTGGCTGTCCAATCAGGCTTTTGCAAAGAAGTATGGCTTTGAGGTGGTAGACTCGACGGAGGCGGGCTATAATCTGTTGACACTTTCCTTCGACGGGACGAAACCGCAGTTCACACCGGCGGCGAGGAAGAGTGTGATTGAAAATGAAGAACTGACAATCTACTATGATATGCAGTGCCCCTATATTTATCAGAGGATTGAAGACATCAGGGAGTACTGTGCAGCAAATGGGATAACTGCTTCGTTCAACAAGGTTGGCAGTCTGCAGGAGGCGAAGGAGCTGCCCTGTGCGTTCAATAACTGGGGTGCTTTCTACAAGGGAAAATTTATTACGGTAAATCTGCTGGACGTGCCTTCCGTACAGAAAATTCTGAGTAAATAAGCATTGCATTGTCCTCCGTGGGTGGGTATACTGAATGTATAATTACATTTAGGTGAAATACAAATACACTCAGGGAGGACAATATATGAATCCGGCATCTATCATCAAAATCATGAGCGCAAAGGCGCAGTTCGAGAAAAATCATCCCAAGTTTGTCGCTTTTATCAAAACTGTTTTTTCCAGACCCATTGAAGAAGGAACGGTCATGGAGATTAACGTGACCCGCCCAGGAGAGGAACCTGTCACCGCCAACATCAAGATTCAGCAGGCAGACTTGGAGCTGCTCGCCCAACTCAAGGAAATGGGGAAGGATATGCGGTAGAAACATCTACGCGCCCTTCTGACGTTCTATGGCTGAACTGTTATCCATATCTGACGCTGTCTGCATGAGCAGACGGTTTGTTTCTAACTTATTGCGGATGCATTCTGTATTCGTCTGTAAATGAAAACAGGAGTTTTCTGAAATCCATGCTTTTAAATCACACAAAACCAATTACAAAGCAGGAGGAAAGAAAACGGGCGGCACAGCGGCTGCTGTATTTTCCTCCGCCACGTTTTGTTGTTTTGTACAATGGGACAGAGAATATACCGGATAGAATGGAGCTGAAGCTGTCGGACGCCTTTGAGACGAAGAACGGGGAGCCTGAATTAGAGTTGAAGGTGCAGATTTATAATATCAACCGTGGGATGAATGAGGATTTAAAGGAGAAGTGCCCCATTTTAAAGGAATACATGATTTATGTGGAGAAGGTCAGGGAATATGTGAAGCTCATGCCGCTGGAGGAGGCGGTGGACCGGGCGATAGAGGACTGCATAAGGAATAATGTATTGAAGGATTTCCTGCTGAAGCAGAGAGCGGAGGTATTCAAGATGAGTATTTATGAGTATGACAAAGAGCGGGACTTTAAGCTGCTCCGGGAGGAAGAGCGGAAGTATGCGCGGGAAGAGCTGCGGGATGAAGTGCGCGAAGAAGTACGGGAAGAGATGCGCCGGAACACAGAACAGGAAAAAGAAAACGCCATAAAAGCGATCGTCTCCCTTTGTTGTGAATATGGGAGAAGTCAGGAAGAGACAGTAGAAAAGCTGATGAAAAACTGTGCCCTCACAGAAGCCGAGGCACAGGAGAAGGTGCAGTTATACTGGAATGTTAAAGAGTAAGCAGCCTGCCGTTGTCAATGCGGATCATCTCCGTGCAGCAGCTCATGATAAGCTTTGCATCATGCGTGATGACATATACGCTTTTGCCCAGAGATTGCAGCTTTTTTAAAATATCCGCCACCTGCAGCATATGCCTGTAATCAAGGCCGCTTGTCGGCTCGTCGAAGATTAAAAGCTCCTTGTCGGCGGCGAGAGCCGTGGCAATCGCACCCTCTGCTTCTGGCCTCCAGAGAGGGACATGGGATGCAGGTCTTTCAGTTCGTACAGATCGAACTGATGCAGAATTTCAGCCCCGTTTTTATAGGAGAATATAAAGTTTTTCCCTGCATTTTCCATGACCGGATGATTTCCGAACGTAATTTCACTGGTGGTGTCAACGTTAAAAAACTGTGAGCGGGGATTCTGAAAGACGCTGCCGACACTGTGAGAGATTTCATACAGTGGAGTCGCGGTCGTATCATTATCGTTTATATGGACAATGCCGGAGAGCTTTCCCTCGTAGTAATGCGGCATGATCTGGTATTCAACCATTGACCACAGTCCCCTTTTGCCGTGGCGATTCTCGCGATCCTGATCACCGCGCCGCTGGGGGCTTTTGCAATCCGGTGCTCGCGGAGGAGAAGAATAACAGGGAGCAGATTGAGATGTGCTTTGATACCTATCATTCTCCGAACTGGAAAACCCTGATTGATTAGAATGGATATGTTAAGAAAAGTAACATTAGGCATTGCCTTTTGTTACTTTTTTTGGTAGAAAAGGGGAAATGGCTGCATTACAATAAAAACATGAAAAGTATGAAATGAATGAAATACAGGAAATAGCAGCGGGGAGGGATGGTATGCTGGCAGAGAATATACAGATATTGAGAAAGAGGGCCAAAATGTCGCAGGAGCAGCTGGCGGAGCTGACAGGAACGAGCCGTCAGACAGTGTCGAAATGGGAGCTGGGCGAGAGTGTCCCGGATGTTCTGGCATGTGACAGGATGGCGGAGGCGTTTGGCATCTCCATGGAAGACCTGCTTCATTATGAGGAGCGGAGCAAGGAGCTTCCACTGCCGCCGAAGGGAAAGTATATGTTCGGAACCGTGACGGTAGGAGCGAGGGGGCAGATTGTGCTTCCCAAAAGGGCAAGAGATGTCTTTCATATCGAGGCGGGAGATTCCATTGTTGTGCTGGGAGACGAGGCACAGGGGATTGCGCTGATTAAAGCCGAGGACATGATGGATTTTGTCAATGCGGCAATGAAGATGGCAAATACGGAGCGATAAAAGGAAAGGAAGCATAAGAGAAATGAGAAAACATTATCTGGATAACATTCGGTGGATCACAATTTTAATGGTCGTTATTTTCCACATTTTTTATTACTATAACAATATCGGGATAGAGGCAATGTTTGCCGGAGCGAAGGAATATACAGGTTCGGTCAACTTTGCCGGGTTGTATCAATATTTTGTCTATCCATGGTTTATGCTGCTTTTGTTCGTGGTAGCGGGAATCAGCGCGCGTGCGGCGCTGGGAAAGAGGACAAACCGCGAATTTCTGCGTGCGCGTGTGGATAAGATACTTGTTCCGTCGACACTGGGCGTTCTCGTGTTCGGCTGGATCGGAGGCTATGTCATCTACCTGCACACGGCGAGTACCAACCTGCCGCCGGAAGTGCCCGGCTTTGTGAGAGCGATTATTGTCTTAAGCTGCGGAATCGGCGCACTGTGGTTCTGTCATGTGCTGTTCGTGGCGGTGCTGATCCTGATGCTGGTGAGAAAGCTCCTTGCACACTTTGGCGTTGATGATGACAAGGCATGCGCGTGGATAGAAGGCAGGACAGCGGGCTGGGTGGGATTCACCGTGGTGATGGTGCTCCTGTACCTCATTTTCTGGGGAGGCTCCCATATTCTGAACATGCCGCTGATCACCGCATACAGGAACGGCATATACATTCCCGCATTTCTGGCAGGCTTCTATATCTTTTCAAACGACAAGATGATAGAGAAGCTGAAGAAAGCGGTGCTTCCGCTTCTGGTATTATGCATTGGAACAGGTATCTTTTATATGACAAGATGCTATGGACTGGCATATTCGGATGTGAATGTACTGTCCCGGTTTGACTTGAACCTTTATGCCTTCTGCATGGTGTTGTTCATTCTGGGTGCCGGTGCAAGGTTCCTGAATTTTAGCAACCGACCGTCGGAATACGTGCGGAAGTGCTGCTTCGGAATTTATGTGTTCCATATTCCGGTCATGCTGGTGATTAATTATCTTCTGATTGGGAAGAATTTGCCGCTGCCCGTCGTGTATCTGGTGGAGCTGGTCGGCGCGCTGGCGGTATCGCTTCTGCTGAACGAAGTTGTCCGCAGGATTCCCATTCTGCGGTACTGGATTCTGGGAATCCGCAGCACAAAGAAAAAGTAATTCTACCTCCGGTTTTCCGGCGTGGTCGTTTCTCCCTGCTTTAAGACCGGAAGGGCGGTCGTCGTCTGTACGAGAAGGGACGGATTTTCAATTTTGCGCAAAAGCATCTGGGCGGCCTGTACGCCCAGATCGTAAACATCAATGTCGACCACGGTCGGGGTAGGCTCTATAATCTGTGAATAGGGATAGCTGTCAAAAGTAAGGAGTGCAATATCTCCCGGAATTGACAGCTTTTTTTCGTTGATTGCGCGGATCGCGCCGATTGCCATCGTGTTGTTCTCGCAGACAATGGCTCTGGGGCGCTTCGGGAGGGACAGCAGCCGGAGGGCGCACTGGTGGCTGGCGGCAATGGTGTCCTCCGTGTAGCCGATGTAATCCTCGGGAATGTGGTAGCCGTAATAGTACATTCCGCCGAGAAAACCGTTCAGGCGGTGTGTGGAGATATAGCCCTTCTCGCGGTTCGCAATATAGGCGACCTGTGCATAACCGCACTCCATCATATGATGGGCGGCAAATTCTCCGGCAAGTCCGTTGTCGGTGTCGATCCAGCAGAGCTTTCCGCCGATATTGGGATGTCCGATCAGCATGTGGGGAAACTGGCGGTCGATCAGAGGCTTCGCCAGCTTCTGCGAGAACACGGAACCATCGATCAGGATGCCGTCCGCGATCTTCCCGGAGGTAATCTGTTCCAGATATTCCTCCAGAGCGCCGTTTTCCGGCTCACTGACAAGCGTAAGCGTATAATTCCGCGATGCCAGCTCCCGCTGCACACCGCAGAGAATATTGAACATATGTGGGTTTGCGTAGACACGATCCTTGGAAAGCGCCGCCAGAAAGAGAATGTTCATGGTCGATCCGCGTGCGAAATTCACCGCTCTTGAATTGGGCACATAATGCAGCTGTCGGATCGTCTCCTGCACGCGGTTCACCGTCTCCGGCGAGATAGTCGTCCATCCGTTTAAGACCTTGGACACTGTGGAAATGGAAACACCGGCTTCCTTTGCAACCTCCCGAATGGTAACTCCCATAGATACCTCCTTGTAAAAATAGCTAATTTTAAGAAAATGGTATAGCGTTTTCCTAACAAAGTCAACAAAAACATGTAAAATGCAATAGAAAACATGTGGTGAAAATGCTATAAATAGAGTGTGCACAAGAAAAATACGAAATCTGCGGGGAAACGGATTTCGTATAACATAAAGGAAAACAGTTTCCTAAATCTTAAGAACGGTCATCGTTTTCATTCAAGAAAGGAAGGAAAATTTATGAAAAAGAAAACATTGGGTCTCACGGCAATTCTTATGGCAGTGACAATGCTGGCAGGCTGCGGTCAGCAGGCGGCGCAGACATCAAACGAGGCATCGAAGTCTGACAGCCAGAAGACAAGCAGCGAGCAGTCCTCCGGGGCAGGGAAAAGCGACGAGGTCAGCGCGGAGCCTGTTGAAGTTGTGGTATGGCATGACAATGACGAGACAATGATGGGAAGCATCGCAGAGGTTGTGAACCAGAAGCTCGCAGATGATAAGATCACCTTAAAGTTTGAGAAGAAATCTGACCTCACCAGCCAGATTCAGTTATACGGTACGGATGCGGTAAACGGCCCCGACATGTACCTGTTTGCGCATGATTCTCTCGGCGGCTTTGCGGAGATGGGCATTCTGGAGCCTGTCGGAAACCTGATCAGTGCCGATAAGGAGGCAGACCTTCTGCCGATGACAATTCAGGCAGACACCTACAAGGGTGAGCAGTACCTGATGCCGCTGTACTTTGAGACACTGTTGATGATCTACAACAAGGATCTCTGGGAGGGCGACATTCCCGATACGACAGAGGAGCTTTACGATTACATGGTTGCACATACCGACGGTGACAACTATGCGCTGGTGAACCAGCATTCCGGCGCCTACAATGTCTCCCCGTTCATCTATGGCTTTGGCGGTTACATTATCAACGAGGATGCGCAGCCGGGTCTGAATGAGCAGGCGACAAAGGAAGCTATCGACTATAATAAGAAGTTTGCGGCTCTGGAGGCAGACGGCGATTACAATACCGTGACAGCACTGTTCAACGAAGGAAAGGCAGCAGCAATTTGGGGCGGCCCCTGGCTGATCTCCGGTATCAAGGAAGCGGGAATCAACTACGGTGTGAAATCCCTTGCGGACATCAAGCTCCCGAACGGAAATGCACTGAAGCCCTTCTCCGGTGTACAGTCTCTGGGCGTATTCAAGTATGCGGCAGAGAATAAGGGCGCGGCAATCACAAAGGTACTGGAAGTGCTCGCGCAGCCCGAGATCGGCATCGTTCTCGCAAAGGAGTATAACTGCGCTCCCGCAAACGTAAAGGCGTATGACGATCCCGGGGTCGCTCAGAATGAGATGATCGTCGCTATGCAGAAGACAGCCGAGACAGCAGTTCCCATGCCCAACATTCCCCAGATGGGAAGCATGTGGGGACCGACAGAATCCCTGCTGGCAGCAGTAAATAAGTCCGGCCAGAATGTAGAAGAGGTTGCGGATAACTATCAGAAGGAAGCGCTGGCAGCGATTGCCGACATGCAGTAAACAGATAACGAATTGCGAAGTTCCATGCGGGAAGGAGAAATCGGATGAGGAGGAAAAAAGCCACGCCATGGCTCTATAGCCTGCCGTCTATGATACTGGTCGGGATCATTGTACTTTTCCCTATTGTCTACACGGGGTACATATCCCTGACAAATATGAATCTATATCACTGGACGGAGTATGATGTGATCGGTCTGAAAAACTACGGGCGGGCGCTTCTGAAGCTGGATTCCGGCTTCCTTTCCGCAGTGGGCTTCACACTTTTGTGGACAGTGACAAATATCGTCCTGCAGGTGGTTCTGTCATTCTTTATTGCCTTGGCACTGAATGCCAAGGGTCTGAGACTGAGCCGCCTGTACAAGACACTTTTGATGTTCCCGTGGGCGATGCCCGCATATGTTTCTATTCTTGTGTGGAAGGTGGGGATGTATAACACCGAGTTCGGACTGCTGAATAAGGTTCTGCGTTCACTCGGACTGCCTAAGATGAACTATCTCGCAGAGAATGTGCCCGCCTTTTTCGCCTGTCTGGTTCTGAACCTGTGGATGGCGCTTCCGTTCATGATTACGACGATCGACGGCGCATTGAAGAGCATCGACAGCAGTATGTACGAGAGTGCGACACTGGACGGAGCCGGTTTCTGGCAGAAGAGCATCTACATAACGATTCCCTCCATGAGAGGAATCATTGCGCCCGCAGTCATCATGACGACCTTTACAACCTTCAAGCAGTTTGATATCGTCTACCTGCTGACGAAGCAGAAGGGCTCTCTCTCGGGCGCGACAATCCAGACAATCATCACCTTCGCGCATGAAAAGGCGTTTGTCTCTAACAATTACGGTCTGTCCTCGGCGGTCACAATGGTCATTTTTGCGCTGATTATTCTCTTCTCGCTCTGGACGAATCGCTCAACCACGAAGGATTAAGGAGGGGTGGAAATGAGGTCACATAAAAAACTCAGACAGACATTAAAGCTGACAGCATTGAACATTTTCTTCATCCTTCTCTGCGGACTTGCGCTGATACCGATTCTCTACGCCTTTTCTCTGTCCATCGGGGAGGGCAGCGGAGCGCTTTCCTCGGGAAACTCCTTTTTCCCGGAGAAGGTGACACTGGAAAATTACCGCAGGATTCTCAAGGAAGAACCGTTCCTGATCTGGTTTCTGAATTCAGTAAAGCTGAGTGTGGGGACGATGATTCTTGCCATGGGAACCAGCGTCACGGCGGCATATGCTTTCTCGAGATTCCGGTTCAGGGGGAGAAACGCAGTGCTTCAGGTTCTGCTCCTGCTGAATGCATTTCCCCAGATTCTGACGATGTTTGCGCTGTTCCGCCTGTTTAAGCTGATGGGACTGCTGAACTCCCATCTCGGTCTGATGATGATTTACGCAGGCTCCATGTGCATTTTCGGCATCTGGAACATGAAAGGATATTTTGACACTATTCCGGTGGAGATCGAGGAGGCGTCAAAGATCGACGGGGCAAGCAATCTTCAGATGATTGTGAGGATCATTCTGCCGCTGGCGCGTCCGGCGATCATTGTGACGGCGGTGATGGTTCTGATCTCTGTGTGGAATGAGTATATGTTCTCGACGACATTCATGCTGAAGGAGCAGAGCTATGCACTGGCGGGAGGATTGTACCAGCTGCAGGCGAATGATTACAGCAGGAGCTGGCCTCTGTTCTCGGCGGCGGCAATGCTGGTTTCACTGCCGATTCTGGTGATCTTCTTCTGTATTCAGAAATATATGGTATCCGGGCTGACTGCCGGAGGAGTAAAGGGTTAAAGTGAGCGCCCGCCGGAGAGGGCGGATGAGCTCAGGTATGGAGGTAAACATGATTAACAGGAGCGCCGTGCTGCATATACCTGTTTCACAATATGCGTTTGCGCTGAACGAGGAAACAATGACGATCCGTCTGCGGACGGCTAAGAATAATGTTGAGCAGTGCCATATTTTCTGGGGAGACAGAGCCTGTGACCGTTCACCCGTTGTTTTTACGGAAGCGGAAATGACCGTCCGTTGGCAGGACGAATGCTTTGATTTCTGGGAGATCACACTGCCGCACATCCCCGGGAGGCTCTGCTACTATTTTGAACTGAGGGACAGGGATGAATGGTCTTACTATTATGCGGATCAGTTTTCAAGGAAGCTGCCGGACATTATTACGGAGAACGGCTTTGTAATAGAAGGAAGAAGTGAATATTATCAGTATCCCTATATTCTCCGCTCGGAAATTCTGGAGGTGCCGGAATGGTTCCGGAATGCGGTGGTATATAACATCTTTCCGGACAGCTTCGCCGACAGAAAAGGTCATGTTCCGGGCGTAGGCTTTGAGATTACCGATGAAAAGGGCAACGTCCATATCTCGCGGCTCGGCGGTACAATCCGCGGTATCACGGAAAATCTGGAATACATTAAGGATCTCGGTTTTAACTGCATCTATCTGAATCCGATTTTCTGCGCCTGTGAATATCATAAGTACGACATCATCGATTACTACCGCGTAGACCCTACACTGGGAACCGATGAAGATTTTATGGAGCTGACGGATAAGATTCACCAGCTGGGTATGCATATCATTATCGACGGTGTTTTCAACCACTGCGGCTGGAAAAATCCTCTTTTTCAGGATGTGGTACAAAAGGGAAGGGACTCAGCGTATCAGGACTGGTTCTATGGGCTGACGTTTCCTGTGGAGCTGCCGAAGGAGGGAGAAAAGCCTTCCTACGCATGCTTTGCATATGAGAAAAAGATGCCGAAGCTGGACACCGCCAACCCGAAGGTTCAGGAGTATTTCGCAGAGGTCGGAAAATACTGGATCGAGAAATTCCATGTGGACGGCTGGCGGCTCGATGTGGCGAATGAAATTGACAAGGATTTCTGGCGGAGATTCCGAAGGGCGGTCAAGGAGGCAAATCAGGGCGCGGTTCTGATCGGTGAGGTCTGGGAAAATGCTAAGGACTGGCTCGGGTGCGACATGATGGACTCCACGATGAATTACGACTTCCGGAAGCATTGCCGTGAGCTGTTTGCGAGGCAGAGCTATACGGCGGAGGATTTCCGGAATGCCATGACGGATATGCTATTACGGTACCCGACGCAGCTGATGCAGGCGCAGCTGAATCTTCTCGACAGCCATGACGTACCAAGGTTCCTGAGCCTGTGTGACGGTAATCTTGCGAAATGGAAGCTCGCCTTCCTTTGCCTGATTTTTTTCCCGGGTGTTCCCAGCGTATTTTATGGGGATGAAAAGGGGATATGCGGAATCCGTGAGGAGGAGTACCGAAGCCCTATGGCGTGGAACACCGGAGCGGAGGAAGAGAGGCAGTTCGTGAAGGAAGCCTTAAGGATACGCAAAGAGCTGCTTGCGCCGGATGCGCAGTGGGTGCCGCTGCGGGAAGAGGCAGAGCCGGAGCTTTTCATCTTTGAGCGGAGGAAGGAGCATACCGTCAGAATCATTCTTCATGTGGGCGAAGGAGAGCTCGATACAGAAAAGTATCTACAGGGCGGAAGGCTGCTGATGCAGGGCGCTGCACAGGGAAACCGGCTTTCAGACTGGGGATATCAGATTCTGGAAATAGAATAAGCGTTAAGATGTACTCAGACGGACAGAATTCATGGGGGTTCTGTCCGTTTTGCGTACTTTTTTTGATTTTCAAATCTTTCTGTTGGCAAGAACGATATGTTATTCTATAATAAGCGGGGTGTAGAACGTAATTTTGAATGCAGGAGCGCATTTTGAAGACAAGAGATTTAACGAAAGGTAAAATTACAGGAAATATTCTGCTGTTTGCAATCCCGCTGATCTGCGGAAATTTATTACAACAGATGTACAATATAGCGGATACATGGGTAGTCGGACGTTTTCTGGGAGCGGAGGCGCTCGCCGCGGTGGGTTCTTCCTATACGCTGATGGTCTTTCTTACCTCTATTATCATAGGTCTCTGTATGGGAAGCGGCGCGGCGATTTCGATGCAGTACGGCAGCGGAGATTATGACAGGATGCGGCAGAGTGTCTATATGTCCTTTGTCCTGATCGGAGGAATTTCGGTCGTGCTGAATCTTCTGGTGTATGCCGGTATGGATGTTCTTCTGTTTGTGCTTCGCGTGCCCGAGGAGATCAGACCGGGCATGAAGGAATACCTGTGGATTATATTTGCGGGAATCCTTGCGACCTTTCTGTACAATTACTTTTCCAATCTGCTGCGCGCCATAGGAAATTCGGTGACACCGCTGGTCTTTCTGGCAGTGTCGGCGGTGTTGAACGTCGGGCTGGATCTGCTGTGCGTGCTTGTTTTAAAATGGGGCATCGCCGGTGCGGCGGCAGCAACCGTCTTTTCACAGTATGTCTCAGGCATCGGCATTCTGATCTATACATGGAAGAAATTTCCACAGCTTCTGCCGAAGCGGGAGCACATGAAGTGGGACAAGGCGAACCTGACAAATATTCTGAACCTTTCGGTCATGACCTGTATCCAGCAGTCGATCATGAATTTCGGCATTCTGATGGTGCAGGGGCTTGTCAACAGCTTCGGAACGGTTGTGATGGCAGCGTTTGCTGCCGCGGTAAAGATTGATTCCTTTGCCTATATGCCGGTACAGGATTTCGGAAATGCATTTTCGACCTTTGTTGCCCAGAATTACGGTGCGGGGGAACAGGAGAGAATCAGAAAGGGGATTCGCAGTGCAGTGGCAATGGTTGCTCTGTTCTGTGCGCTGGTCAGCAGTGCTATTTTCTGTCTGGCGAAGCCGCTGATGCAGATTTTTATTGAGCCGGAGAAGACGGAGATCATAGCGGTCGGCGTGCAGTACCTGCGCATTGAAGGAGCCTGTTATATCGGAATCGGAATATTGTTTTTGCTGTATGGCTATTATCGCGCCGTGAACCGTCCGGCAATGTCGGTCATCCTGACCATTGCCTCACTCGGCACGAGGGTACTGTTGGCATATATCCTGTCTGCAATTCCGGCGATCGGTGTGATCGGTATCTGGATGGCGGTTCCGATCGGCTGGGCGCTGGCAGACATGATCGGAATTATCGTTTATTTACGGAAGCGGACATAACGCGCAGAAAAGGACAAAAGATGGAATTAAAAGAGAAGTACATCCCGAGAATATTGCTGGTCTTCGTGATCGGAGGCATATTTGGATTTATCTACGAAGAAATTTTCTACAGGATTGATCTCGGGTATTTCGTGAAAAGGGGGACGACCTACGGCCCATGGATACCGATTTACGGTTTTGGCGCGGTTGCGATTCTCCTGCTGACAAGGAAATACCGGAGTTCCCCGCTGAAGGTTTTCTTTCTGTCCCAGCTGATTACCGGGACGCTTGAACTGCTGACAGGGATTATCCTGCACCGGAGATTCGGCGTGCGGCTCTGGGATTATAATGTTGAGATCTGGAACTGGCTGAATATCGGCGGCTATGTCTGTCTGAGGTCGGTGCTTTTCTTCGGTGTATCAGGGCTTTTGCTGAGCTATGTGGTCTATCCGCTGCTCTACTATGTCACGGAGCCGATGGAGGAAAAGAAGGTGATCGCGCTGGCGGCGCTGCCTTCCACCCTGTTTATCCTTGACATTCTGGTCAATCTGATAAAGGTTATCCGATTCGGGTATTAAAATATATATAGAAAGAGAAAAGAGTATTATGAATGAGAAACTTGAAAAGCTGAAACCATCGGAAAAGAATCTGGCAACCTACCTCTTTGCGGCAGCCGTCCTGTTCCGGACACTGCCGTATCTTTTGGAGACCCTGATTCTCATGCTGGGCAGGAGGGCGCTTCCGCAGCCGGCGTACTTTGCGCTGGAATACAGCGCCATCCTGATTCTGCCGCTCGCAGCGCTCTGTCTGTGGGGCGCGGTCGGCTACGGAAGCCGCAGGGAGGGGCTTGCCGGGGCGACAGGCATGGCGTTCGCCTATGTGCTGGAAACGGCGGGAGGAACCATATTACAGGAAAAAGTACTGGCGCAGTCCTTTGACAGGCAGCTTCTCTACTACGGCATGCTCGCGCTATTGTTATTGGTCGGACTGCTGGTTCTGCTGTGGGCATTCCCCGGAAGCAGACGGAAGATGAAGGGTAATCTCTGGATTGTCGGCGTGCTCGCAGGGCGGCTGCTTGTGCTTCTGGCGGTGGACAGGCTCGTGGCGCTTTGTGCCGGATGGCTGCAGCCCTCCTTTGGAAGTAATGTGTTGCTCAGGGCGATTACCGCACTGATTGATGCCTGTGCGCTGACCCTGATCTTCAGACATATTGAAAAGGCAGAGGTGACGAAGAACTGGCGGGTGAGGTTAATTGTTGCTCCGGTCGGAATCGCCGCATGTCTGGTGTGTCAGCTCATCCTGTTACATACGAATCCGCTGGACCGGATCAGCGCCGGCATCGCGGAGGATCTGGCATATGGAGCGGCAGAGCTTGCGGTAGGAAATGTGGAGACGGCTTCGGAGTGGTTTCACATGGCACAGGAGCGCAGGGACGCGTGGGAGTATACCACAGGTGCCACCGATCACGACAGACTGTATGATGGCAGGTCAGCGACAACGCTCGAGGCACGTTATCTCTACTGGCAGTATCGTGACGACTTCGATGCAATGGAAAAGTGTCTTTTGGAGGAGGAAGTCGGGCTGGACTATGCAGTGTCACTTCTGAGGGTATATGCCGGACTGGAATCGGAGCTCTCCGGGCGTTCAAAGGCATTGCAGACGGATACCCTGACGCTTATGGTCGCACAGGGAGTCTTTACGGATGATGTGCTTACGATCGGGGATCTGGAGGAACAGAAGTTCAAGCTGACAAAGAAGCTGGCGGACTTTGACAGGATAGATATTTATTGCGAGGCGGTGGATATACTCACGGAGACCGGAAGGATGGGCGGTGTCAGTGTGAGGCAGATGGAGGACATGCTGGAGCTTGCCGAGCAGAATCCGCAGGACCTCAGCCTGCAGTATTTTGCGGTAGTGTACGGCTGTGCCTGTAAGAGCGACGGAGCCAGCCATTACGACAGAACCATGGAAGCGGCTGAGCGCTTTGTGAACTTGTATGAGAAACAGATCAGGGCAACGGATGATCAGAAATACCAGTGCCGTTGGCAGCTGATTAACTGGGCTTTGGAGCTGGGGCTTTACGAGCGTGCGATCGAATACTGTGAGGAAGCCTTACAGGCGGCGGAGACGGAGGAAGTGCTCATGGTGCTCGCCCAGTGCCAGAATGAACTTGGCAGGACAGAGGATTGCTATGAAACAGCACAGCGCATCTTGAAGCAGTACCCGGAGAACAGCGGCGCTGTCTACTATTGTGCCATCGCTGAACTCCAGAAAAATGATATTGATGCAGCGATCCGGAGTGCCGAAAAGCTGAGCAGCATGGTTCAGGAGCTGACGGGTGAGGAGAGGCACCGCGCGGAGGTCATGTTCTACGATGTGATACAGCGGCAGAGCTTTAATGACGCGGGCTATAACACGATGATCTACAGAAAGCTTACAGAGGAGCAGCGGGCACTGATCGACGAGGATGCCTTTTATGCGGATTACCTTGACGCGGCGTACCTTTGTTTCAGCGAGCGGGACTATGAGGCTTCCATGGAAAAGCTTTCCAAAGTGCTGGAAGAGGAGCCGGGGCTGTCTCAGGCAAATTACCTCAAGGGCTGTATTTACTTTGGAATGGAACAGTATGAGAAGGCGGCGGAGGCTTACAGGGAGGCGCTTTCCATCGATGACACGGCGGCTACAGCGTGGTATTCGCTGGCGAACGCTTATGACGCGCTGGGACGCTATGAAGAGGCATACGAAGCGTGTGCGAGAGTATCGGCGCTTCTGCCGGATACGGATCATCTCTTTGACCCCTACGGTGTAGCGATCCATAACAATAATTTAAAGAGAAGACTGGCGCAGGAGCTGGGGATAAGGGAGGACTGATGACATGGATATTGTTTTATTCATTTTAATGCTTTTGATCTTGTTGGCTGAGATCCTTTTCTTTCAGGGAAATACGCTTGCGCTGATCTTTGCAGTGGTGTTCTGTGTGCTGTATCTTGTGCTCCGCATCTTTCTCGGAAAGAAGCTTCAGGGCGTGAAGGGTGTGATTGCCCGCTGGGTTGTGCTGGCGCTGATCGGGGTCTGCATTTTCCAGTTGGGTATCAAAGGAACCGGCGGCGGTTTCATCCTCTATGCGCAGGATATGGATACTATATGCGGGTATCTTCATCAGGAGGAATACGACAAGGCGGCTGAAAAGCTGGAGGAATTGAAGGCGGATTACGGCGAGACGGATTCGGTGCACATGCTGTCAGCGATCCATCATCTTTCCGTCGGACAGAGGGATGAGGCTTATCAGGAATATCAGAGAATTTCAGATCAGGATTCCATGGTCGCTGTGGTAATCGCGGAGCAGATCTATCAGTTGGACGACAGCGGAAGGTCAACGGACGAGCTGTATGATCTGTATTGCCGTGCGGCGGACAGATACCCCGAATGGGAGTATATCCAGCTCTGCGCAGGTGTCATGAAGATTGATTTCAAACAGTACAGTTCGGCGCTCTACTATTTATACAATGCTTACGCCGTGAACCCGGAGAACCCGCAGACCTTGTATTTTCTTGGCGAGGCGAGCTATAAGACCGGAAAAAAGGAGGATGCGCTGGAGTTCTTCAATGCCTCTGTGGAGAACGGTGCAGATGATAAAATCAGATCTCTGATCAAGGGTTATCTGGATGACATGGATTATTGGAATGAGGGGAGTGCAGCGGAATGAGTACAAAAGCGAAGAAGATAACGCAGAGAGTAATTTCTGCTTTTTTGGCTGCACTTCTCTGCTCAATGCTCTGGATGGACGGACATGTCAAGGCCGCCATTATTGCGCAGGAGAATCCCGGACTTTCAACAGCTGTCGGGGCAGTGGCGGCAGCAGCGTCCCCGGCATCCGAGCCGGCGGCCACCAGTCAGCCGGATACCGGATCTGATATACAGGAACAGGTCGATAAGGCATATGCGGCGCTGGATTCCCTGAAGGCGACGACGGATGACAGCGACAGGATGACTTATTACCGGAATAATGGAATTGATCTGGTGAAAGAGGTTCTGTCAACAGTAATCACGAATGAGGTAAACGGGGCGATTGGTGACTTTTGCCTTGTCGCCGGAAACAAGCTGTATACGAGCGGCGGAAGCCTGCTGACCCGCGCGGGAGCCTTGTCTACATCTGCCGGTAATATGCAGCAGGAAATCAACGCACTTGCGGCAAGGGTCGGACAAGCCGGCAGCAAGGGAACACAGAGAAGACTGGCAAACCTCATGGAGAAACAGGCAGGAAAGGCTGACGATGCCTTATCCATGACTCGCTGGGGACAGGTCTATAAGATCGGCGGTAAGATTATCAGCGGTGTATCGATCGGTCTGGATGCCTATGGGATCTACAGCGATTATCAGGGACTGCACGATCTGAAAAACGAGCATGCCTCCCTGCGCGCGGTGGAAGGAGGATTGTATGTGGCGGATATGGGACTGGCGGCGGCATCGATTATCTGTGCGGGAGCAATCTTAGCGGGAGCGACGGTAGCCGCACCCGTGACTGCAGCAATTGCCATCGGAGGACTTGTCGTCGGAATTGCATCTGCCATTGTCAGCAGTGACGGCTTTGCAAACCTGATGAACAACACGGATAACGCCACGTTGCAGTACTTTGATAATCTGGTGTCCAACATCTTCCAGAATATCAAGACCGCGTTGGGTATCGGGTGCTACAAACCCAATATCTATATTTACGGGGCAGACGGACAGACGGTAAGAGTGATTATGCAGACGCCCGGACTGATCGTCAAAAGTATACCTGAGTATGATAGGATTTCCGGCTGGCAGGTACAGGCGCAGAACGACGGACTGCTGACAGACGCTGCCGGTGACAGTTATGATTTCCTGTTCTATGAATCCATGACAGAGAGAACTCTGTTTGACAGGGAGGAGGGCTTCTATATCTCAGCGCAGAACAGAACCGCGCAGTGGGAGGAGATTTTGTCCGCCTATGGCTTTTCTGGGCAGGAGATCAGCGACTTCATTGAATTCTGGGATGCAAAGCTGGAGAAAGAGGACTATATTATGTATCCTCAATACACGGAGACGGTGGACGAGGCAATGCCTGTGGAAATCATCCCTGCGCCGGAGCATCTTATCAGAATGTGGTTCGGCTTTGAGCTTTACGACGGACAGCAATATCAGGAGGCGGAGATTCTGCCCTTCGACCGAACCGGTTACACGGTGGTGGAATGGGGCGGCATGATCTTCTAGCTCTCACAGGAGGTGTGAGTATTCATATGAGCCAGAGAGGGACAGCTAAATTCATATATGAAGATGCGATTGAGACAATTCTTGAAGCAGTTAAGAAGGCTGGTTATGAACCCGGAAAGGATTTCCGTATCGCCATGGATGCTGCATCCAGCGAGTGGAAGACCGGTAAGATCGGCGAATACAAGCTTCCTAAGGCGGGAACCGTATATACCTCTGACGAGCTGATTGCACATTGGAAAAAGCTCGTCGAGAAATATCCCATTATCTCCATCGAAGATGCACTGGATGAGGAAGACTGGGAAGGCTGGAAGAAGCTGACAGCAGAGCTTGGCGACAAGGTTCAGCTTGTCGGAGACGATCTGTTTGTGACAAATACAGAGAGACTCTCCAAGGGAATTTCACTTGGCTGTGGTAATTCGATTCTGATCAAGCTGAATCAGATCGGTTCCGTTTCGGAGACGCTCGAGGCCATCAAGATGGCACATAAGGCAGGATATACGGCAATTTCCTCTCACCGTTCCGGCGAGACGGAAGACACGACGATTGCAGATCTTGCAGTTGCACTGAATACCTGTCAGATCAAGACCGGAGCGCCCAGCCGTTCCGAGCGTGTTGCGAAGTACAATCAGCTCCTGCGCATTGAGGAGGAACTGGGAGAGGCAGCTGTCTATCCCGGAATCAAGGCCTTCAATGTACAAAATTAATTAGCCATTATCTGATCAATACCATACACATACATAATCCCAAGAGCAGCTCCGGCATTCCCGGGGCTGTTTTTGCGGGCAGATTACACATTTATTATGAAAAAATAAGAATTGCTGTCGTTGACATTCCTCGGATTTCAATATAGAATTTACCTCGATAAAAAGATACGAGCGCAGCAGAAGGAGTAGACCACATGATTATTGACGAAAGCTTTTTCGCCGGTCTTGGGGAGGACAGGAGAAAATATGCGTCGGGTGTCATTCTGCCGGATGGAAGCTACAGACTGACACAGGCTGGGCACCTGCATACACTGATGGATATTATGTCAATGCCTGCGAACGAAGTGTGGGAGAAGATACCGAAGAATGATTCGCCGCTATTCTGGCTGATCGAACATACGGGGTGTGTGATTACGGACGAAAATTCCACGGTAGGACTGGTGATGACACCGGAGCAGGAGGCTACCTACAGGGAACTGGTTGCGCATGACATTATTGCAGATAAATACTTTGATCTGACAGGGGAACGAAAGAAAGCTGCTCAGCTGACGGCTGGGCAGAGATAGGGGATAATTGGAATTATGACCGCTTGGCTGGTGTACGCAGGAATTTTGATCTATATGGAGCTTGTTTTTCATCTGGGAAGCTATGGGTTTCAGGGATGTAATCCGATCTTTACGCTCGGCGTGATTGCGCTGATTTCGGCATTGCAGGCATTGATAGGAAGCTGCTTTTCAGAGAAAGGGGAGAAAATAGCATCCCGCATCATGCTCTGGCTGCAATTTATCATTTTCGCCGTGCAGGCTGTCTATTTGCACATTTTCCGGCAGCCGCTCCAGCTGGCGGCAATGTTTCTCGGCGGGCAGAACGCATTGACGAACTACTGGCGGGAGGCACTTTTAGGCGTGCTGCAGACAACACCTCTGCTTGTGCTCTTTGCGCTGCCAATTATTGTACTGGAGATCCTGAGAAAGAAGAAAATCTGGCAGCCTCATTCAGGGCGGGGCATTCAGCGGCTTCGCTTGATACTTTTTGCGTGGGTCGCACTGGTCTACAGCGTGTGCAGCATCTTGATCGGCGGCATGACCGGTGCCGACTATGCAGAGCAGTATCGGGAGTATTACGACCCGGCGACTGTGATGCAGGAGATGGGTGTGCTCGTGATGGTACAGAGGGATGGCATCTATGAGATCTCTTCCCTGTTCGACAGAATACCGAAGAAGCCGGACAATGCGGTGCAGGTAGCGGCGGGGGCGACGGTCACAGAGACACCTGTGCCGGAGGAGTCGTCCGACGAAGGGAATATGACAGATGATACGACCGCCGGACAGGAAAATGAGGGTGCTTCGGAGCCGGAGACCACGCCGGAGCCTGTGGAGGAAAAGCAGCCTGATACCTCGCCCCATGCCTTTGAGCTTGATCTGGCAAAGCTTGCCGAGCTTTCACAGGGCGGAAAAGAGGTAAAGTGGCTGGCGGAGTACATTGCGGGACTGACTCCGACGAACCGGAATGAATATACCGGAATGTTTGAGGGCTATAACCTGATCTTTCTGACGGCGGAGGGTTTTTCAACCTATGCCATCAGGGAGGATCTGACACCGACCCTCTATAAGCTCGTCAATTCCGGCTTTGTGTTTAACAACTATTATGTACCGCTCTGGCAGACAAGCACCAGTGACGGCGAGTATGTAAACTGCACAGGACTGATACCGGACGGACAGTTCAGTATGCGGAAGAGTGCGTCCAACAATATGGCGTACACGCTGCCGAGATTCTTTTCTGCGGAGGGAGTGTACTGCCGTGCCTACCACAACAACACCCTGAGCTACTATGACCGATACCTGTCCCATCCGAATCTGGGGTACGATTTTAAGGCGATCAAGCTGGGAGGTCTCTCCGAGGCGGAGTGGGGAAGCCAGCTGTTCACGGTCGAGCATCCGAAGGCATGGCCGGCATCCGACTATGAGATGATGCAGGGAACGGTCGGCGAGTATATCAATGACGACAGATTCCATGTCTATTACATGACCGTCTCCGGGCATATGAATTATAATTTCAAGGGAAATCAGATGTCCGCATGGAACAAGGATGCCGTGGCGGATCTGGATATGACAGAGAACGCAAGGGCCTATCTTGCCTGCAATATCGAGCTGGACAAGGCGTTGCAGTATCTGATCGAGCAGCTGGAGCAGACGGGCAAGCTGGATAACACCGTCATCTGTCTGAGCGCCGACCATTATCCCTACGGAATGACACAGGAGCAGTACGAGGAATTGGCGGGAAAGGATCTGTCGAAGGACATGGATCTCTACCGGAACAGCCTCATTTTGTGGAATAATGCCATGGAAGAGCCGGTCTATGTGGATAAGGTTTGCTGTTCCATTGATATTCTGCCCACACTGTTAAATCTGTTCGGGTTTGATTATGATTCGCGCATGTATGCCGGAAGGGATATTTTTTCTGACCAGGAGGGTCTGGTCATCTTCAACGATCAGAGCTTTGTGAGTGATACCGTAGCCTACAGCAAGAAGCAGAAGACGACTACATGGAAAAAGGAGCTCACGGAGGACGAGCAGACAGCCTATATGACGGCAATGAAGCAGGAGGTCAGGAACCGGTATCTGTTCAGCGCATATATTCTGCGAAATAATTACTATGACATTGTCAGCCAGTGCGTTGTGCAGGACGGTGCGGCGGATGCACAATAAGCGGCGGTAATATGCAGAAGTTCCTCTATTTATCTGGAAAAAGAGTGTGTATAATGAATGTATGCTGAAGGAATCAAATGAAACATGATATAAACTAGAACAGCAGAAGGGAGAAAAGGGTATGGATAGAAGATTATACAAATCAACATCAAATGTAGTGTTTGCGGGTGTGTGCGGAGGCATCGGTGAATATTTCGGAATTGATCCCACATGGATCCGTCTCGCATGGGTGGTTTTCTGCCTCGCAGGCGGCAGCGGTATTCTCGCGTACATCATTGCGGCATGCATCGTTCCGAGCCGTAGCTAAACAGAGCATGAAAGGAAGTCTTCTCTGCCGGACAGCCGGCGGGGGAGACTTCTTTTGTTAGGAGCAGAAAGTTAAGAATAGCTTAAGGAATTTTATCAATTAATTTTAAATTTATCCTATAAGATGTCTATATGCTTGCAGAAAGAGGTGAGATGATGTTGACCAGACAGGAGGCGGACAGGGAACTGGAGCTGGCTGAAAAGATGAATCCGGGGGCATGGATCGATCACAGCAGGGCGACAGGACAGAATGCGGAGCTGATTGCGAAAGCTGCGGGAATGGATGCGGAGAAGGCATACTGCATGGGTCTGCTGCATGACATTGGGCGCCGTGCGGGCGTTTTTGCGATCCGGCATATTTTCGAGGGCTATTATTATATGGACAGTATTGGTCAGCCGGAGATTGCGAGGATCTGTCTGACGCATTCTTTTCCGGGCGGGGACAGCCGTACATATTTCGGCAAATATGACTGTATGGAGGAGGAAGTCAGGTTTCTTGATGAGTTTATCGGAAATGCGGAGTTCGATGACTACGACAGGCTGATCCAGCTCTGCGATGCCATATCTCTGCCGACCGGGGCGTGCATAATGGAGAAGAGGCTGCTGGATGTTGCACTGCGGTATGGGGTGCAGGACTTCGCACTGAGCAAATGGAGAGCCAGTCTGGAGAATAAAAAGTTTTTTGACGAATTGTGCGGTTGCAATATTTACACACTGCTGCCGAACATTGTGGAAAATTCATTTGCTAATCTCTGATAAGGCATTTTGGTTAAGTTGAACAGTTTTGCCATAAATTTTCTACATCAATTTGTGTCGAAAAAATAGACAAATTGCATTCTGAGAGCTAAAATGAAAGAGAATACAGGAAAGGAAAGGAATTCCCTATGAAGAAAAAAATTGTAGCAACACTTGTAATAGCAATGGCTATGGGTGTTCTGGCAGGATGTGGCGGATCGAGTGAAGGACCGATTTCTCCGGTTTCCACGCTTGACCCCCAGCCGATTCTGACAGACGCACCGCAGGGGAGCGAATCGTCGGAAGAGTCCTCTGAACAGCCCAGCGTCGAGAAGGATCCGGTAGTCTATGACGACGGCATGTCATCCGGCGGCGAGACACATAAGATTGGAGACAGAGTGCAGGTGGACGGTAAGCTGCAGAGCTGGCTCACCGGTGAGTGGAAGGATGCATCCGTCGCTGAGAGAAGAAGCATGGCGGTCATGATGCCGAACAACAGACGTGCGGGTTATAAGTCAACTTCTCCGCTGCTGCGTCAGAACGGCATTTCCTACGCGAGCGTGATCTATGAAGCGCCGGTAGAGGGACGTATTACACGTCTGATGGCACTGTTTGAGGATTACGATGATCTGACCACGATCGGACCGGTGCGTTCCAGCCGTGATTACTATGTATATGAGGCTATGGCATTCGATGCCATTTATGTAAACTGGGGTCTTGCACGTCCTTGGGTCGAGGAGCTGATCAACTCTGACAGAGTGGATAATATCAGCGCGACTGTAGATGGTATCTACAACGGATATGACGCTGCATTTAAGAGAGATTCCTCGCTGATTCCCGGTGCAGTTACCGAGTTTACGGGCTATCTTGATGTGGCAGGCTATACAAAGGGTGTGCAGGCAAGAGGCTATGCAACAGACTATGACAGCAGCTTTGGCAGGATCTTTGAGTTTGCCGATGACGGCTATCTCGCGACATATGACGACTGCGCAGATGCAACAAAGGTATACCCGGGCGGAACGCAGACGAATTCCGGCGGATACGGAAGCCATACACCTTGTTTTACCTATAATGCGGCAGACAGGCTCTACTACCGTACCCAGTGGGGAGCAGCGCATACGGATGGCATGAACGATCAGCAGCTGACGGTGACAAACGTTATCTTCAAGGTATGTGACGGTTCCGAGAGACTTCCCGATGACCCGAACTATGACTATCTTGCATTTGAGACAATAGGCAGCGGAAACGCTTATATCTTTACCAACGGCAAGGTCGTTGAGGCTACATGGAGCCGCAGCAGCGAGTCTTCTCCCACCCATTACTATGACAGATCCGGTAATGAGATCGTGCTGAATCAGGGAAAGACATGGATCTGCTGTATCTGGGATGACTATGCACAGTATATGTCCTGGGAATAAACCAGGATAAAAAAACAGTACTTTTTAATATCTTTCGCAAAATGAAAGCGGATACCACGGAAATTTTGTTATACAATTACCTTGCATTTTAAGGAGGCGTAAACAAAATGAGGGTATCCGCTTTAAAAAATCAGGAAGAAATTCTGAAAGGAAATCTTTGGAAGGCAATTCTTTCTCTGGCAGTTCCGGTCTTCATCAACAGCTTTATCCAGACAATGTACAATCTGACAGACACCTACTGGCTGGGAAAGCTGGGAACGGAGCAGCTGGCCGCCATCAACCTTGTCACCCCGGTTCAGAACATCATTATAAATTTTGGCTCTGGAATTACGGTGGCGGGCTCGGTGCTGATCGCACAGTATATCGGGGCCGGTGAAAAACGGGCGGCGAGAGGCATTGCAAACCAGATCTTTGTCTGCGCAATGGGCTTTGCGCTGGTCTGTGCGGTGGTATGCTTTCTGTTTACACCGGCGATTGTCCGCTGGCTGGGGGCGGACGGAGAGACCTATCGGCATGCGGTCGTCTATCTGCGCGTTGTGCTGTGGGATATGCCGTTTCTGTTCATGGTCAATATCTTTTCGGCGGTACATCAGTCCCAGGGAGATGCGGTTTCCCCTATGTTTCTGAATCTGTTGGGAATCGTTCTGAATATGATCCTCGATCCGGCGTTGATCGTTTTTTTCGGCATGGGTGTGGCGGGAGCAGCGCTTGCTACCGTCTTTGCGAAGCTGGTACCGGCAGCTGTGGCATTTTATCTGCTGGCGAAAAGCGGGGACGATGTAGCGCTTGACAGAAAATGCATGCACCTTGAGAGGGAGGGCGTCGGACTGATCCTGCGCATCGGACTTCCCACAGCGATCGGCGGAAGCACCATGCAGCTCGGATTTCTTCTGATGAGCAGAAATGTTTATGTGTACGGCACGCAAGCTATGGCGGCATACGGAATCGGAAATAAGGTCAACAGCCTTGTGACACTGCCGACGAACGGTATCGGCTCTGCCGTATCCACGATCGTAGGACAGAATATGGGCGCAGGACGACCGGACAGGGCGAGGAAGGGCTATCTGATTGCAATGGGTATCTCCGTTGTATTTCTTCTGGTCGGCGGAGGAATCCTGTCAGTGCCCTCTGTATCGACAGCTGTAGTCGGTATTTTTTCCGATGATCCGGGGGTCATTGCAATGGCAGCTGATTTCTTAAGTATCATGGCCTTCTGGTGTTTTGCGAATGGTGTGTATAATTCCACGACGGGTCTGTTCAACGGCACAGGGCACACGGAGGTGACAATGGCGATCAGTGCGACGAGACTGTGGGTATTCCGCTTTGTCACTCTCTGGTTCTGCGAGAGCGTTTTAAAGCTCGGAGTGCGGAGTGTCTGGTATTCTGTAGTTGTCAGCAACGGTATTTCTGCGGTAATATTGTACATATTATATCTGACAGGAATCTGGAAGAAATCAAAGATCAGGACACATAAGGAGAATAAGAGCAGTGCAGCGTAAGACAAAGAAGGGCAGAATCCTTTTTCTGGTGGTTCTGGCGATAATTATTTTGTTAAATATTGCGGCGTGGGTGAGCAGTTCCTTTTGCGACTGGTACATTGCCCATGTGTTTCCTGCATGGGTAAATACGCTCGGCCGCATCACGGGGATTTTCCCATTCTCTGTGGGGGAATGGATGATTCTGCTTGGGCTTGCGTTCGTGGCAGTGGCGGCAGCGCTTGGGCTGATATGGGCGGTAAATGGAGTGATTAAGGAAATCCGTGCTGTCGGCAGACATCGTTTCGGAACTGAGCGGCGGGAAAAACCTGCCGGAAAGTTTCAGCGCTTCACCCTTGGATTTTACCGGTTCTTTGCGTGGGCACTGCTCTGCGTCGGTGCCGTCATGACGTTGAACTGCTTTATTCTCTACCATGCTTCCACCTTTTCGGAGCACTATTTCGGCGAGGATGACGGAGAATACACGGTGACGGAGCTGCTGATGATGTATAACAAGGTTGCCGCGGAATGCAACCGGCTCGCGGAGGTTATGGAGCGGGACAAGACGGGAATGGTTATCTACACCGGTGAAAGTGGAGTACAGATTTCCTACCGCGACGGCGAGGGCTGGAATACCGGACTGGCAGATATGGCGGATGAGGCGAGAGGGCTGATGCAGCAGCTTGGAAAGACTTATTCCCAGCTGGATGGCTGGTATCCGAGACCGAAGGCGCTTCATTTTTCCGATTTCATGTGCCAGCAGTATATGCAGGGATATTATTTCCCGTTTTCCATGGAAGCGAATTATAATGATGTCATGCATATTCTGAACATACCGTCCACGATGTGCCATGAGCTTGCGCATCTGAGGGGCTACATCTACGAGGATGAGGCAAATCTGATCGGCTATCTGGCGTGCGTGCAGTCGGAAAATCCCTTTTTTCAGTACGCGGGCAACTTAAGTGTCTTGACATATCTGTATAATGATGTGTATAAATTGTATAAGGATTACCCGAAGACCTATGAGGCGGCAGTGGATGCCGCCGGGTATGTGGCTGTTTCCGGTCAGGTGTGGGAGGACAACATTTTTGTATCGGATGACGAATGGGATCGCATCAACGGCGATGCGCTGATCGATACTGAGGTGGTTGACAAGGCGGCGGATGTCTTCATAGATGCAAATCTGAAGGTAAACGGCATTGCCGATGGGAAGATCAGCTACAGCAGGGTCGTCAGGCTCCTGCTACAATATTACAGACAGTAATAAACTACAGAAGGATAAGACATCATGAAAAGCAGACAGGTCAGGAACTCAATTTTACTTGTTCTTACGGCATTTATCTGGGGCATTGCCTTTGTGGCACAGAGCGAAGGCGGCAACGCGGTCGGTCCCTTCACCTTTAACGGAATTCGCTCACTGATCGGGAGCATTGTTCTATTGCCGGTCATTGCGCTTCTTGACCGGATGAAGCTGACGAGTAAAAAACCGGTCACGAAGGCAGAGAAGAAAACACTCCTTATCGGGGGCTTGAGTTGCGGTGTCCTTCTGTTTCTTGCAAGCTCTGCGCAGCAGCTCGGAATCTGTCTCGGAACACCGGCGGGCAAGGCGGGATTCTTAACAGCTTGCTACATTCTTCTCGTGCCGGTACTCGGACTTTTCTTAAAGAAGAAATGTGGCGTCAGGGTCTGGGCCGGAATTGCGATTACACTTGTCGGACTTTATCTGCTCTGTATGTCCGAGACTCTGCGGCTCCAGAGCAGCGATCTCCTGCTGCTGGCATGCGCGCTGCTCTTTGCGGTGCATATTCTTGTCATCGACTATTTTTCACCGCGGGTTGATGGTGTGAGAATGTCCTGCATCCAGTTTCTGGTCTGTGGCATTTTAAGCCTGATCCCGATGTTTTTTTCGGAAATCCGTGTCGGAGCGGATGTCTGGCTGGCAAAATTGACAGACCCCGGGGCATGGCTTGCAATTCTTTATGCAGGAGTTTTATCCTGCGGTGTGGCTTACACCTTGCAGATCGTCGGACAGAACGGCATAAATCCGACGGTGGCATCGATGCTGTTAAGTCTGGAATCGGTCTTCTCGGTTCTCGCGGGCTGGATCATCCTGAAACAGAGTCTCGGCGCAAAAGAACTGCTCGGGTGCGGGCTCATTTTTATAGCGATTATACTGGCACAGCTGCCGGAGAAGAAAAAAGAGTAAACACAGAGGCGCTTCTTTTTCAGAGAGGCGTCTTTTTTGTGCTTGACAAATAGGTTAGAGTGGACTAACATGCATTATGTGAATGAAAAATAAAAACATTCACAAAAAAGGAGAAGATATGCCGGTAAGAGTTTTTTCTGAGGAAGAGCGGGAACAGATCAGGGTACAGATGCTGGAGGCGGGCTTCCCGTTGATTAAGCAATATGGGATGAAGCATACCTCCATATCCAGAATTACAGAGGCAGCAGGCATCGGGGTCGGTACGTTTTACAAGTTCTGGAAGAACAAGGAGGCGTACATGGCGGAGTTGATCCGGTATCATTCGCAGAAGGTCATTCCGACGCTGATCGGAGCGGAGGCATTGTCCGGGCGGCGGAAGCTGGGACGGGACGACGCGAGAAAATATTTGCAGTCGGTCGTCGATGAGAATATCAGTATCTATCCGCATATGACGCTGGAGGACGAGGCGAAGCTATTGTATTCAACGAATGCTTTTATCCCGGATCTGAAGAAGGAAAGCGCTATTACCGTCGGACTGCTTAGCTATCTGGAGAATGTGAGGGAGGATGTCAATTTGGCGCTGGTGGCAAATCTGTGCAAGGTGCTTGTGCTGACGGCGGAATCCCGGGACGAGCTTCATGAGTCGGCATATGAACAGACCTTGGAAACGCAGATTGAGACAATACTGAACCTGATATTTAAGGAGGATGGCAAATGAAGAAGATTAAGGAGACAGAAAAGGGCTTTTACGGCTGCTATTGGCCGGTGGAGGGCGCGAAAAGCGCAATTATCGCCATGCTTGGAGATGACTGTGAGGATTATATGGCGAAGTCGTCTGTGAAATGGATGCAGAAGAAATTTGGAATCAGTATGCTGACCTTAAGTCCGGCTCACAAGGATTACAGTCACCATAATCTTCCTGTGGAGAGAATCGGGGCGGCTATCGACTATCTGAAAAAACAGGGAATCCAAAAGATTGGAATTGCGGGAGCTTCCACCACAGGAATGTTCGCGCTGATCGCGGCATCCTATTACCCGGAGCTGACGCTTACGATTGCAATGACACCTGCGGATTTCGTCATGGAGGGCTTCTATCAGGGGAAGAGGGACGGACTGACGGAGTGGCCGGGAGAGGGCGAGTCCACCGCCTCGTGGCAGGGCAAGCCGCTGCCTTACCTTCCGTATGCGTACCGTCATCCTGCCTACGGACAGAAAATGAAAGCCGATGCAAAGGCGAACGGGGACATGATTTCTTCTGTCAATATCTTTATTGATTCCGAGAAGGCGCATCCGATTCAGGAAGAGGAGTTTATCAAGGTTGAGCGGATCAAGGGGAAACTCCTGCTGATTGGGTCTGAGGATGATGCATTATGGGAAGCTGCAAAGTACATTCGGCGGATGGAGGCGCGCCTCGCCGCAAAGGAGCATGAGTGTGAGGTGGAAAGCTACATATATGAGCATGCGACTCATTTTGTCTTCCCGGAGGGAATGGTTAAGACGATACTTCCCATCGGAGGTGACCTGCTGACAAGAGTCTTTGCAGCCGGAAGACAATATCCGAAGGAGTGCAAGGCAGCGAGAATTGATATTGAAAAACGTATTACAAAGGCCATCAATGAATGGAAGCTGTAACCAGACGACTGTCAGTAAGAATTGAATTTGCGTTAAAATTTTTGTAAAAATTTGTCTAAATTGCGAAATTTTCACTTGAATTATGACTTTTGACCTACTATAATTTATCTCAAAATGAAACAAAAGAGAATAAAATTGGAGGACAAAGAGATGAATAGTAAGATTGAAAGCGAATTGAAACAGAAATCTATCAAGGATAAGTTATATCTGGTATCAAGAATTGTCACAATCTCTCTTGCGGACCTTACAATAGCGGCTTTGGTATCGCTAATCATAGGAAAGAATTACATTGGCACCGCAGTCGTAGCGGCTTTCGCAATTGCCGGAATTGTTTTTGATCGTATCGTACTTAAAATGCTTGGCAATCTGCTGGTTGAGCCGATTGAAAGCCTTGTAGTGGCGGCGGAGAAAATTGCCGCAGGTGATTTTGAGATCGGTGTATCTTATGAGTCGGGAGATGAGCTGGGAACGCTTTCCGATACCTTTGAAACTGCGGCAGGCGTGTTAAAACAGGTGATTTCAGATCTTTATGCAATGGTTAAGAGCTTTTCCGAAGGTAACTTTAACGTGCAGAGCAGCTGCCCGGAGGCTTATGTCGGACAGCTTGGCAAGGTTCTGGATGAGCTGAACGAGATGGTTGATAAGGTCAGCGCAACAATGCATGGCATTCAGGATTCCTCTGGGCAGGTTTCCGCAGGAAGCGGTCAGCTGGCTGAGAGCGCACAGGAGATTGCGGAAGGCGCTACGAATCAGGCAGCAGCTGTGCAGGAGCTGGTAGCAACGGTAGACGAAGTAACCAGTCATGTTTTGGAAAATACGAAATCTACGGATATTCTACATGATAAGGCAAAGCAGGTCGGCATCGAGGCGGACAGAAGCCAGAAGAAGGTAGACGAACTGGTTGAGGCAATGAAAAAGATCAATGCCACAACGAAGAATGTCGAGAAAATCATTGCTGACATCGAGGACATTGCGTCCCAGACAAATCTGCTTTCCCTGAACGCTTCTATCGAGGCTGCTCGTGCCGGTGAGGCAGGAAGAGGCTTCGCGGTTGTAGCGGATCAGATCAGACAGCTTGCAGAGCAGAGCGCAGGTTCTGCCGTTGAATCGAAAAAGCTGATCGAGGAGTCCCTGATCGAGGTTGAGGTCGGCAACAAGGTGACAAAGGAGACCGGCGAGGCAATCCATAAGGTAATGGATGAGCTGGATAAGATTATTCAGGAGGTAGCAAATATCCGTACCGCATCGGATAAGCAGACGGAATCCGTTGAAGAGATCAGAAAGGGTGTTGAGGACATCAACGATGTCATCCAGTCTAACTCAGCAACGGCGGAGGAGACTTCTGCGACAAGTGAGGAGCTGGCGGCTTCCGCAACGACATTGAATGAACTGCTGGAGAAGTTCTCCTTGCGTGATTAAATTGCTGAAACTACAGAATGTGAAAGGTACAGCTGCCCAAATAAAAGGGTGGCTGTATTTTTGTTTGCGCAACTGTTGCCGGAAATATAAATTACCTTAATGCATGAGAGATAAATTACATTAGTATAGTATTGACAAAATAGTTAGGATAGACTAACATGAGTTTGCGAATAAAAACAAAAAAGGTTCATATAGAGTTTTATAAAAAGGAGAATATTATGTCCATTATCATCAGAGATGCTGTGAAGAAGTACGGCAGCGGAGAGAGTCAGGTATATGCGCTGAATCATGCCGACCTTGTGTTGGAGGAGGGGGAGATCTGTGTCATTCTGGGGCCATCCGGTTCCGGGAAGAGCACGCTTCTCAATATGCTGGGAGGGTTGGATCAGCTGGATTCCGGGGAGATCATCGTCGGCGGAACCGATCTGACAAAACTGGGCAGAAAAGAGCTTGGAGAGTATCGCAGGAAGAAGATCGGGGTCGTTTTTCAGGCGTATAATCTGATTGCAGAATTAAATGTGAGGGAAAATATCCGTGTGGTGCAGGACATTTCAGAAGCACCGCTTAGCATGGATGAGCTGCTGGAGGATCTGGGAATTGCACGTCATGCCGGGAGTTTTCCTTCCGAGTTATCCGGTGGACAACAGCAACGGTGCGCTATCGGCAGGGCTCTGATCAAAAACCCGGAGATACTTCTGTGCGACGAGCCGACGGGAGCGCTGGATTCCGCTTCCGCAAGAGATGTGCTGACAATACTCGAAAAGCTACATCAGAAGTACGGCACAACGATTATTATTATCACGCATAACGAGGCGATTGCAGGGATGGCGGATCGTGTTATCCGCATTCATGACGGAAAGATCGTGAAGAATGAGAAAAACAAAAAAGTAAGTGTAAAGGAGCTGGAAATCTGATGACTTTGCAGAGAAAGATAAGGAGAAGCGTAGGAAAGCAGCTGTCCTTTTATCTGACAGGAAGCATTCTGACGGCAATAACGGTCATGCTCCTTGTGGGCGCCTTTGCCGTAAGCAATTCTCTCTACAGCCGGTTTGATGAGTATTTTCTGGAGACGAAGATCGAGGATGCGTCGTTTGTCACGCTGACACCCATCCCGGACGAGGAACTGGAGGAGCTGGAAAAGACATATGATGTCACGCTGGAGCGGCAGCAGTATGTCGATCTGACCTACGGAGATACAAAGCTGCGTGTATTTGCAGAGACGGAGGAGATGGACCTCCATACGGTTTCAGAGGGGCGGGATATAGAAGCCGAGGATGAGATTCTGGTGACATGGCGGTACGCAAAGGCAAATGACATTGCAGGAGGAGATGTGCTGACGCTGGCAGGGAAGGACTTTACCGTGTGCGGTCTGGGTATGAAATCCGACTACGCTGTGATGTTCTATGATCTCTCTGAAAGTATGCCGGATAAGGAGGGCTTCGGAATCGGGATTGTAAGCAAAAAGGCGCTCGAGCACATCGGGAAGGCATCGGAATATTACTCGGTTCGCTATGGGGACAGGAGCCGCGAGACGGCGTTCCGCACAGCGACCTATGAACAATACGAGACACTGGAATACTTGGAACGCGAGGCAAATTCCCGCATCAGTCTCATATATAGCGAGGCGGATGATCTTGTTTCGGAATTTACGCTTTACTGTCCGATCATCATGATCGTCGTGGTGGCTGTGATCACTATGGTTCTGGCACGCACTGTCAGGCGTGAGGGAAAGAATATCGGAACGTTGATGGCGCTTGGGTATCGGAAGAAGGAGCTGATCCGTCACTATATGGTTTATGGTATGATTCCTGCCGTAGCGGGAGATGTTCTTGGCCTGCTTTTCAGCTTCCCGTTTGCAAAGGCGTTCTGTGGGTTCTATTTCGCGGATGCGGAGTATCTGGATTATGTTGTAAGGCTTCCGTGGAAGCTGATGCTGGTTGCATTCCTGATTCCCATTGTAGTCTATGGGGCGGTGTCTTACCTCGTATTGTGCAGAGTGTTAAGCTCCGACATTGTTCCTTTGTTGAGGGGAATACATAAGGAAAAGACGAGCGGTCTTCTTAGAAGCAGTAATGCGGCGCTCCCCTTTATCTATAACATCAGAGCTGTGATGATAAACGGTTTTCGGAGTGTGACGCTGATTGTCGGGATTGCGATTGCGACACTCTGCATTGTGCTGGGAGGCTCTTTCCAGGATGCCTATGCTAATCTGCTGGAAGAGAAGGTTCCCTACGCGATGCTTGGTGGACAATATGAGTATGGCTTTAATGGATTTCTGACGGAAAATCCGTATGGCGGAGCCGCAGTATTTGACATCAGCTTCGGCGCGAAAGCAGACGATTCCCGGTTCAACCTGATCGGCTATCCAGAGGAAAATGACATTCTGGACATGGAGACGACAGACGGACGGGCGCTGGAGTATGGAAATTATTATATGACAAGCGCGGCGGCAAAGGTGTACGGCGTGGAGGCAGGGGATGCATTCTGTTTTTACAATACAGTGACTATGCAGGAGACGACGGTTGTCGTGAGCGGTATTATCAGGAACGACATTCTTCCCTTAATGCTCACGAGCAAGAAAAATGTGGCGGATATTCTGGGCAGACCGGAGGAGGAGTACAATGTGATTATCAGCAGGGAGAGACTGGATATTCCGGGTGAACTGCTGAAAAAGAATGCCTCGCTTGAGGATTACCGGCGGCAGGTCGAGAATCTGTCCCTGACAGCAGGTATTGTGTTGAAGCTGTTGAAGGTGTTGGGAATGCTGATCTGCGTGATGATTGTTGTGATGATGTCCGGGATGATCGTGGAGGAGAGCCGGAGAAATATTTCCATGCTCGGTGTGCTGGGGTATCGCGGAGGAGAAATTCGGAGGTTTGTGCTTACCTCGAATCATCTGCTCGTGCCGGTCGGATTTCTGGCGGGTGTCCCGCTGGGGTATCTCACGGCATATTCCATGATCCTTGCCGCGGCGCAGTCCTCGGGAATGATTATGAGCCTGCCGGTCAAAGCGGTGACAATCCTGAGCAGCTTTCTGTTTGTCGCCGTGGCATACCTGCTGGCAATGCTTTTATCCGGGCGGAAGCTGAGGAAGGTGGACATGGTCGAGAGCTTGAAATGCGCGTCGGAGTAAACGGTAATAAGCCTGATGGTTTGGTTCTGCCATTTAAAATAATCAGACAAGACCCCCCATGAGTTGCCGCTCGTGGGGGGTTCGGTGTTTCAGATGGAACAATTCTTTCTTTGCCTATTGGTAGTATAACATATGCCGTTCTTATTTTCAATACTTCCGAAAGGCTGTCCAAAGTATCTGTGCAGGGTTACAATTGATATGACACCTACATAAAATAATACGGAAATTTTCATGAAATGCTGGCTTTTTTGCCTTATTATGATATAATATTCAATATTATATCATAAGGAGAATTTATATGGAACTGACAATAGATATTCTCGTCGAGGAAGCAAAGGGTTTCAGTCAAATGATTTCCACACAGAATCACAGCTCATTGATTGGAGTAACGGATGGGAAGAAAGTTGGTACATATGTGGAGCATCTTTTTCAAAATTATCTTAGCAGCAAATATACAATGACAGTCGGCAGCAGTGCTTTAGGCATTGATTTACCATCTGTGAATACGGATATAAAAACTACCAGTTACGTTCAACCGCAAAGCAGTTGTCCGTTCAAATCTGCCCGTCAAAAGATTTTTGGGTTAGGCTATAATCTGCTAGTTTTCGTATATAACAAGCAGGATACTAAAACAACTTGCACTCTACATATAACACATTGTACGTTCATCGAAGCAGACCGAACGGCTGACTATACAACCACGGCATTGCTAAGACAAATGCTTTCTGTTCATGCAAATAAAGATGATATTGTAGGCCTACTTAACGACAAGAATGTCCCTGGTGATGAAATCACATACAGCGATCTTGCAGATGAAATACTCGCTAATCCTCCACAGCAAGGCTACTTAACTATTAGCAATGCTCTTCAATGGAGATTACAGTATAAAAGAGTAATTGAACTGAACAATTCCGTCGGAGGGGTCATTAATTTTGTCTGGTAATGAAAAAAAAGAATTTGGTGACTACCAAACTCCCTTAGATTTCTGTTATAAAGTATGTGACTATATAAAAGAGAATGGATTGGCAAACTCTACAACGGCGATTTTGGAGCCCACTTGTGGCATTGGCAACTTTCTTATTGCCGCATCAAATACCTTTGAGTATAGAAACTTGGTCGGCATAGAAATCAATGCAGAGTATGCAAACACTGCTAGAAAGGTAGTCCCTTCTGCTACGGTCAAAATTGATAATATCTTTAATGTTTCTACCAAAGGACTATGTGGTGAAGACAGTGTGCTGATAATTGGTAACCCTCCTTGGGCTACCAATTCTAATCTATCCGTGAACGTACCTCCCAAAATTAATTTCAGAGGTTTGCGAGGCATTGAAGCACTTACAGGTTCGTCTAACTTTGATATTTGTGAATACATAATCTTGAAACTGCTTGATGAATACAAGTATACAAACAGTACAATTTGTATGTTGTGTAAATCATCGGTTGCAAGAAATGTAATTTTGGAAATGTCAAGGAAACACATGGCATATCAAAAAGTTGAGATGCTAAACTTTAATAGCAATAAAGTATTTAAAATTTCAGCCTCTGCTTGCATTCTTGTTATCAAATTATCTAAAGATAGAGAAAGTGCGGGAGAAGTTGTTTGTGAAGTCAAAGATTTTGACAAGAAATCGGCTATTGACACTTTGATTGTTAGAGGCGATACAGTTAAGACCACAAGCACTAAAATAGACCTTGAAGGCAAGTGTCAATTAATATGGAGACAGGGTGTAAAACATGACTGTGGCAAGGTTATGGAACTTGACTTCAAAGATGGTGAATTTATAAACAAGAGCAAAGTTGCCGTTCATATTGAAAGTGGGCTGGTGTTTCCTCTTGTTAAGTCAAGTCATTTTAAAAAACCTATAATGCACGAATTCTCTAAGTTTGTCATTGTGACCCAGACAAAACCCAAACAAGATACTTTATACATTCAAGCAGAATACCCACTTACATGGAAGTATTTAAATGATAATATAGAGAGTTTTAATAAGAGGAAGAGTGTGATATACAAAAAATCTGCTCGATTCTCTATGTTTGGAATTGGAGATTATAGTTTTGCCCCGTATAAGGTTGGACTTTCAGGCTTTTACAAAAAACCGTTGTTTTGTTTGCTATCTTCAAGCAAACCTGTAATGACTGATGATACGGCTTACTTCTTGGCATTTTATGATTATGATATAGCCTACAGTATGATGTTGCTACTAAACAGTAAAACCGTACAGGAATTTCTTATGTCGATTGCCTTTTTGGATAATAAGAGACCATATACAGTTAAATTGCTATCAAGACTGGATATTCAAAAATGTATTGAGGCAGTTTCTTTTGAAGAACTTAAACAGACCGAATCAAACTTACAACTCGCTAACAATATAACAGAAACAATGTATAGCAACCTTGCTCAGTTTGTAAGGGAACTTGTATAAAGAAAAACGGTATGAGGAAATTTTGAGTTTCCTCATACCATTTGTTTACTGTACCATGGTACTTTTTTTGCTCTAGGAATGACGAATCAACCACCCAAAGCGATTGACAGCTCCAGCTGCTTTACAAAATACTCATGTGAAAATTATGGGAAACGGCTCCCTGCGATATCTGGAATGGACCCAGAAACAAAAATCCCAATTTTGTATGCGCTATCACACCGAAAAAAAGAGGTGCGGCAAAAAACTGTACCGAACCTCTCTTCATTTTTGTAAAAGTTTTGTATTTACAAAGGGTTCTTATTTGTTGAAATATCTGTTGAGCAGACCTTCAAATGCCTTGCCGTGTCTCGCCTCATCGCGTGCCATTTCGTGCACGGTATCGTGGATGGCATCCAGACCAAGCTCCTTAGCTCTCTTTGCGAGGTCTACCTTACCGGCGGTAGCGCCGTTCTCGGCATCGACTCTCATCTGCAGATTCTTCTTTGTGGAATCGGTGACAACCTCGCCCAGCAGCTCAGCAAACTTTGCAGCGTGTTCAGCCTCCTCGTAAGCAGCCTTCTCGTAGTACATGCCGACCTCAGGGTAGCCCTCTCTGAAGGCAACTCTCGCCATAGCAAGATACATGCCGACCTCGGAGCACTCTCCGTTAAAGTTGTCTCTGAGATCCTGAATAATATCCTCTCTGACTCCCTTTGCCACACCTACAACGTGCTCGGCAGCCCATGTTCTGTCATCGGACTGAGCCGTGAACTTCTCAGCGGGCGCATGGCAGATCGGGCACTCCTCCGGTGCGCTGTCTCCCTCGTGAACATAACCACATACCTGACATACATACTTCATAATCATAATCTCCTTTTCTTAATAAAATGAATCCCCTTAGGGGTTTTCCGACTTTGTGCAGTTTCCGCAGGTGCCGTAAAAATAAGTGACATGGCCGGCAATGTGACCGTCAAAGTTGGCTCCTGCAATCTCCGTAATCTGTTCGATACTGTTCATCTCCAGATCAATCACGCTTCCGCATTCCGTGCAGACGAAATGATAATGAGGAGAGGTGTCGGCATCAAAATGATCCACACCGTCACCGACCCGGAGCCGTTGAATCTCCCCGAGATCTGCAAGGAGCGTGAGGTTGCGGTAAACAGTTCCCATGCTGATATTCGGATTCTGCTGACGAACGTTTGTATAGACAACATCTGCGGTGGGGTGATCCTTCCGCGTCATCAGGAATGCCTTGATCAGCTCGCGCTGTTTACTGTGTTTTAAAGCAGTCATCCGTGCCTCCTTTCATAACAGTAATCATTACTAATTTCATTATACAAAAAAGATTATGTTTGTCAAGTGGTTTGTTCAAAAAATTTAAACGATTCGTTCCAGACGGCTGCCAAGACGGCTGAGCAGCTCGTTTGCAATGGTATGACATTTTCCGGCAAGCTCTCCGGCGGTGATCTGTTCCGAGCCGGAGACCCCGATGAGCACAGCGGTATCGCCCTGCTTAACATCAGAAAGCTGGCTGACATCTATGAGTGTCTGATCCATGCAGATCCTGCCGACAATGGGAGCGCGCTGTCCGCCGATCAGAACCGAGCCGTTGCCGCAGGAAAGCTCCCGGGGCAGTCCGTCCGCATAGCCGATCGACAGAACGGCGATCTGCATGTCATGATCCGCGGTGAAGGCGAGACCATAGCCGACGGACTCTCCGGCATAGAGGGTACGGACGGATGCCACGCGTGCCTTCAGGGAGAGAACAGGCTCCAGAGGGCAGATTTCATGCAGATTCCGGGTATCAGCTTCGGTGCTGAATAAGCCGTAGAGGGCGATGCCGGGACGAACATAGCTTTCAGCCGCCCCGGGGTAGTTCAGCATTCCGTAGCTGGAGAGAAGGTGGATTCCCTTACAGGAAACGCCTTCCTGTGACAATGCCTTTACGACCTGCCGGAATGCAAGAATCTGGCTTTCGGTAAAGGCATGGCAGTCCGGGGCGGCGGAATCACAGGCGGACAGATGGGTAAAGATGCCGTCTACAAGCAGATTTTTCATCTGATAAACTGCGGCAATGTGCTCAATGTCCTCACAGCGGATGCCGAGGCGGTGCATACCGGTATCGACGGCAATGTGGACATGCAGGCGGATGCCGCTCTGCTGCATTTTTTCCGCGTAAGCATAATCCGTGACACTCTGGGTCAGCCGGTAGCGGCAAAGCAGTGAAAACTCCGTGGGGTGGGTGTAGCCGAGGATCAGGATTTCTCCGGTGATCCCTGCCCTTCTCAATTCGATACCCTCCGCGGCACAGGCGACGCAGAAGCAGTCAATGCCGAGGCGGTTCAGCTCCCTTGCAATGGGGATGGCGCCGTGCCCGTAGGCATTAGCCTTTACCGCCGGCATCAGCCTGCAGCCGTCGGGAACGCATTTCTGCAAAAGAACTACATTCTGCCGCAGAGCGTCAAGATCCAGTTCAATCCATGCGCGGGAGGTGGGGGAGGCAGTCTTTGCGAGACGCTGCGCCATCCAGCGCTTTGAGAAGAAGCGTGTCTGCAGAAAGCTCAAAGCAAGACCGGCGGCAACTGATAAAATAGAGACCGCCAGATAGTGAAGCAGGCTGTTGTCCACCAAAAGCCCGGTGAGGTGCAGCAGCTTTGCCGCGGCCCGCACAAGGACGATAAAGGCGGGATGGAGAAGGTAGATCCACATCGCGGCGGAGGCAATGGCTGCCTTACGCGGTGTGGCGGCTCCGGCAGTGGGGACGGCAGTAGTCCTGTGCGGCACGGCAGCGCTGGCAGCGGGGACGACAGTAGTCCTGCGTGGCGCGGCGCCCTCCGGCAGCGCGAGCAGCAACAGGAACAGCGATGCCATCACGGGAAGCAGGAACACATACATGCTGTCATGACGCTGTAACTGGAGATTATGCAGTGTAAAGGCCTCCGCTGTCAAGCAGGCGAAGCTAACGAGCAGACAGAGCGCGTAGCGAAGTGCGGACAGGCGAAGAGCTTTTAGGCCATATTTCCGTATCAGGATGCCCAGAACAAGGAAGACCGGTGCCATGAAAATGCCGTTTCTCGTGTAGGAGAAAAGCCGGAACATTCCCTCATAGGCGGCCTTTACCGGCGGGAGCTTTTCCGCCAGTCCAAAGTAGCTGTCGCCGAACAGTCCGATGACATAGAGAACCACGGAGATGACACAGACCCAGCGCAGCCTCAGCACACGCTTCAACGCAAATACAAGAATTATCCCTGTAATAGCGGCGGGAAAGTACCACAGATGGTAAAAGCTTCCGTCAAAGAGCAGCATCCGCAGGGCATCGGTGAGATACAGCGCGCGGTAATGTCCGGCATAGAGTCCGAGTGGGAGATAGAGAAGGATAGAGCCGCCGTACAGCAGACAGAGCTTTTTCAGGCTTTTCCGAAGCTTATCTGGATCGGAGGGAAAGAAAAAGCCCGTCACCATGAGGAAAAAGGGGACGGCAATCCTTGCCAGCACTCTTGTAAGGAAAAAGTCGGCCTCCCCGCTGAAGGAAGCCAGCGGAGAGGTGTGTATGGCAATGACAAGCAGGGCGGCGATGAGCCGGAAGCGGTCAAGCCAGACGTAATTCTTTTGTTTCTGCATTTCTGCTTCGCAACCTCCATTCTGTCAGTATAAAACCATCGATATTGTTGCCGGACACAGTATAGGGATGATCTCCGGAGATTTCCACGTCGGTTGCTCCGGCTGCTGGAAGGTAGCTGACCTGAATTTCCTTTGAGCCACATTGCAGCCGGTAGGGTCTGCTGTCATAGGGATATTGTCGGATAAATTCGATATATTCTTCCAGAGTCAGTCCATTTTCCCTCATGATCTGCGCATGGGGAATGCCTACATAGCGGAAATGCCACGGTTCATGGCCGATGCCCGTGACTGTCTCCTTTCCGGCGGGGTAGCGCAGGATAAACCCATAGTCTGCCGCCTTTTCCCGGAAGGTCTGGCAGATTCCCGTATAGGGGAATTCAGGACAGATAAAGTCGATATGCTCCTGCTTCAGACCGAGGTCGATCGCCAGTCCGGTCTGGTGTTCGCTGTGACCGGGAACAGCGACGTACTTTCTGGTAAATTCCAGACCGCTGTCGCGCAGGGAGTCATCCCAGATGTTCTGCTGTTCCCACAGGGGGCGGTAGCCGCTCACCGGGACGATCGAACGCCAGCCGTGGATTTCGTGCATCAGCTGGTTCAGCAGGACGGCGGCGCTTCTGTCCAACAGAATGTCAGGTACGGCATCACAGGCGGGGATCAGGGTATTTGTCGGTTCTTCGGTTATGGCGTATGCCGGATTGACAAGAATCAGGGTGCCCGTATGAATCATTTCTGTATTTAAGTCGATGTGTTTCATCTGTTTTTCTCCTCGTCTATCGCGTTCTCTATGATGCGGGTCAGAATTTCCGTAAAGGAATAGCCTGCCGCCTTCATCATGCCGGGGTAGCGGCTGTGGGCGGTGAAGCCGGGAATGGTGTTTACCTCGTTGAAGACGATTTCTCCCTCCGGTGTCAGGAAGAGATCGACTCTTGCAAACCCGCGGCAGCCGAGTGCCCGGTAGACGATTTTCGCCTTTTCCTTGATTTCAGCGGCCTTTGCGGCAGAGATGCGCGCCGGAACATGGATAGCGGAGGTTTTCAACGTGTACTTTTCCGTGAAATCAAAGAAGCCGCCGGAAAGCTCAATCTCGTCTACCTCTCCTGTGATCAGCTCGCGGCTGCCGAGCACGGCGCAGCCGACCTCAAAGCCTGCAATATTTTCCTCAAGGATAACCTGATCGTCATACCGGAAGGCGAGTGCGACCGCCGGTTCCAGCTCATCGGGGGTGTTGACCTTTGTGACGCCATAGGAGGAACCTGCTTTGACGGGCTTTACATAGAGGGGATAGCCTGTCCGGGCGGCAAAGTGCCGGGCTGCTTCGACAGCATTTTCGATTGTTTCCAGAACCTGCGCCTTCGGCACGCAGATGCCTGTGAGACTGACGAGGCGGTGTGCGCGATCCTTGTCCATGCAGAGCGCGGAGGCAAGCGTGCCGCAGCCTGCGAGGGGGAGCCCCGACAGTTCAATCAGGCCCTGCAGCGTGCCGTCCTCTCCGTTTCTGCCGTGCAGGATCGGAAGCGCGACATCAACGGGAATGCGTGTAATGCCGGTTTTATCAAAGACCAACAGGGTGTTTTCCCAGCGGTTCGGGGAGAGGACGGCGGGAGAGCAGTCCTCTGCATTTTCCCATGTGTCATTTAAAAGCTTTTCCGTATCGCCTTTATAGAGATACCATTTGCCCTCTTTTGAGATACCTACCTTGACAGGGTTGAAGCGAGTCTGATCCAGATTCAGGATCGCCCCGGCTGCGGAAGAGAGAGATACGCTGTATTCGGAGGAGCAGCCTCCGAAAAAGATTAAGACATTTAATTTATCCATGATGTTTTCTCCATTCTTCGGGCAATAAAAAACGTCCTGCCCGATACAGATAGTGTATCAGGATAGGACGTCTTATCTTTTTCGCCTGTATTTCCGAAAGCCTAAGAAAACATGTGGAAAAACTTACAAATTTCTTACATTGCTACAGGGGCAGTGTCACGGTGAAGGTAACGCGCTCCTGTTCGCTTGCCGCAGTGATGCTTCCGCCGTGCTGTTCAACAATCTCCTTGGAGATGGCAAGACCTAAGCCGGCGCCGCCCGTTGCGGAGGAGCGGGAGGAATCGAGCCGGAAGAACTGCTCAAAGATCCGTGCCAGCTTGTCCGGCGGTATGGTCTTTCCGTGGTTGCTGACCGTAATGATTACGTTTCGTGCGGTGCCAGATGGCTTCATGCAGAGAGAAATTTCCGTGGAGGGATAGCTGTAATTTACAGCGTTGCGTATCAGGTTGTCGAACACGCGCTCCAGCTTATCCGGGTCGCACAGCAGTTCTATGCCCGGCGCGATGTCAGTATGCCATGTAAGGTTTTTCTCTGCCAGAATAGGAAGAAATTCGCTTGTGATTTGTTCCAGCATACGGCTCAGATGGATTCGCTCCTTCTCCAAGGTCAGAGTCGTCAGGTTGAACCGTGTAATGTCAAAAAATTCATTGATCAGATCTTCGAGACGAAGCGCCTTGTCGAGCGCAATGCCTGTGTAGCGGGCGCGGAATTCGGGGGAAAGGTCAGGCTCCTCCTGTAACAGCGTCAGGTAGCCGATCACGCTGGTGAGGGGCGTTTTCAGGTCGTGGGCAAGGTACACCACAAGATCATTTTTGCGCTGCTCAGCCTCCTTTGCCAGCAGGGCGTTCCGCAGTGCCTGTTCGCGTACCAGATTCAGATTGTCCTGAACGTTCTTCATCTCCGCAGACAGCCGGATCGGTGTATCTGTAGGCGTGGCGAGCGTTTCCGCAGCAGCGACAATTTCGTCCAGCTGCCGCAGCGGTTTGCATAGAAAATGCCATGTGATGAGCAACCAGCCGATAATGCCGACAAGGGCGGCGACAATGGGCAGGGTCTCCCGCATGATCTGCGCAAACCAGAAGATGATACTGGAATTATCGCCGGTGAGACGTCGGTAATAATAATATAGGTTGGTGCCGAGCAGAAAGAGCACAAGGCAGATGGCGGGGAACAATATAATGGCAAAGGTATATTGCAGCATCAGCTGCCGGGCTACCTGTCTGCCGTAATCCGTGCGGGGCGGCATTGTTTTTCCGAATTTGTTTTTATTGAAAAAGGGATTTTTTTTACTCAATGGTATAACCCACCCCCCAGACTGTTTTGATATATTTCGGTTTCCGTGCAGGCTCCATCAGTTTCTCCCTAAGCCTTGCGATGTGGGTCATGACCGTGTTGTTGCTGTCCAGATACGCCTCGCCCCAGACGGCGGCGAAAAGCTCCTCGGAGGACACCACGGTTCCCTGATGCTCGCAGAGATGCCAGAGAATATTAAATTCCAGAGGTGTCAGGGACAGCTCCTTTCCGTTCACTGTGCATTTATGGCTGCTCTTGAAGATGGACAGACCGCGGATGGAGATTTCCTCGGCAGCAGGTGTCTCAGTGACATTATAGCGGGTGTAGCGCCGAAGCTGTGTCTTCACGCGGGCAACCAGCTCGAGCGGGTTGAAGGGCTTGGTGATGTAGTCATCCGCGCCGAGGGTAAGACCGGTAATCTTATCCATATCCTCTACCTTTGCAGTCAGCATGATGATGGGAAAGAGATGCTTTTCCCGGATCTTCCGGCAGAGCGTGAAGCCGTCCATATCAGGCAGCATCACATCCAGAATGGCAAGGGAAAGCTCCTCCTGCTCTGTGCAGAGAAAGGCCTCCGAGGCGCTGTAAAATTTACGCACCTGAAAGCCTTCGTTTTGCAGATAAACTTCGACGAGGTCTGCAATTTCCTTTTCGTCATCGACAATTAATATCTTTTCATTCATAACAACTCTTCTCCCCTCACATACGCTTATTCTACTTGGTGTGAGGGGAAAAGGCAAATAGAAATTAGTATTTGCGGCGGGCGGTTTAGATTTTTTTTAGGATAATATCCAGAGAAGTTTATAGTATTTTGTCAAAAATGTGTTAAAATTGAAACATGGTTTCAGAGTATGCACTGCGCCAACAAGCGCAGAAATGAGGTATGAGATGAAATTTAAGACAAGAATCCGTGTTACATTCATTTCTATCATTGTGTTGCCGCTTGTGCTGACGTCCCTTGCCTTCTGCGGCATCGGGCTGTATCTGGTGAACGTGCAGAAGGGCTTCTCGGTGGAATCCGCCGGGTATAAGTCACCGACGGCGAATATCAATGAGATTGTCGCGGCGACGGACAAGGCATATGAGGTTCTGATGGAGCAGGTCAGACTGAACCCTGCAAGACTGGAGAATAAGGAATATCTTGAGGAGGTCAATTCCGAGATTGCCCGCAGTTCAACCTATATTCTCGTCAGAAGGGGAAATGAGCTTTATTACGCCGGAAACGAGGAAGCGGCGAAGGAAATCTTTCCGAAACTGCCTGAGTTTGGAGACGGCGATTTCTCGGAGGGCTCCGGCATCTATTACGATGAATACGGAAAATATGTCAAGCAGATAGATTTTTACTTTACCGATGGCGCAGAGGGCAGCGTGTTTGTCGTCACAAAATCGAATTCCCTGATTTCGAGGCATCTGCTTATCGATATGTTTGTGGCGATGCTTGTTGTACTAATCTTTACCAGTCTGATGCTGACAAGATGGATTCGCAAGGGGGTATTTAACCCGATCAACGAGCTGAATGTGGCGATGCGTAAGATCAAGGAGGGAAACTTTGAATACGCGTTGGAGACGGATGCCGGCGGAGAGATCGGCGATCTGTACCGCAATTACGAGGATATGAGGCTCCGGTTGAAGGAATCCACGGAGGAAAATTCGGAGAATGAGAAACAGAACCGCGAGCTGATCAGCAATATTTCGCACGACCTCAAGACGCCGATCACGGCTATCAAGGGCTATGTCGAGGGAATCATGGACGGTGTGGCGGACACGCCGGAGAAGATGGATAAATACATCAAGACCATCTACAGCAAGGCGAATGATATGGAGAGGCTGATCAATGAGCTGACCTATTATTCCAGAATCGACAATAACAGGATTCCTTACAATTTCCATAGGATCAATGTCGCCGATTATTTCGGGGACTGCGTGGAGGAGGTCGGTATGGATCTGGAGCAGCGCAATATCAAGCTGAATTACTCCAACCTTGTCAGCCCTGACACAGTCATCATAGCCGACCCTGAGCAGATGAAAAAGGTCATCAACAACATTATCAGCAACAGCATTAAATATATGGATAAGCCCCAGGGTGTCATTGACATCCGCATTCTGGATGAGGTGGATTCCATCCGGATTGAGATCGAGGATAACGGAAAGGGAATCGCGCAGAAGGATCTGGGCAAGATATTTGAGAGGTTTTACCGCACGGATGCATCCCGCAATTCCGCACAGGGCGGCAGCGGCATCGGACTTTCAATCGTGAAGAAGATCATTGAGGATCACGGCGGATATATCTGGGCTACGGCAAAGGAAGGCGAGGGAACGTGCATGCACTTCGTGCTCAGAAAATATATCGAGCTGCAGGGAGAGAAGTAGGAGATATTATAGGAAAGGTGGACATAAGATATGAGCAAAATTCTGATTATTGAGGATGAGGTGGCGATTGCTGACCTTGAGAGAGATTATCTGGAACTGTCGGACTTTGAGGTGGATATCCGCAACAGCGGAGATGAGGGGCTGGAGGCCGCCCTGTCGGGAGATTATAATTTGATCATTCTGGATCTGATGCTTCCCGGTATCGATGGCTTTGAGGTCTGCAAGAAGATCCGTGAGGAAAAGAATGTTCCGATCTTGATGGTTTCCGCGAAGAAGGATGATATTGATAAAATCCGCGGTCTCGGTCTCGGGGCGGATGATTACATGACGAAGCCCTTCAGCCCCAGCGAGCTTGTGGCGAGGGTCAAGGCACATCTGGCGCGTTACGAGAGACTGGTCGGAACGAACCAGAAGCCGCAGAACGATATTGTGGAGATCCGCGGACTCCGCATTGATAAGACCGCGCGCCGCGTCTATGTGAATGGCGTGGAGAAAACCTTTACGACAAAGGAATTTGATCTGCTGACCTTTCTGGCGGAGAATCCGAACCATGTCTTTACGAAGGAAGAGCTGTTCCGCGAGATCTGGGACATGGATTCGATCGGCGATATTGCGACCGTTACCGTCCACATCAAGAAAATTCGTGAAAAAATTGAAACAGACACCGCAAAGCCCCAGTATATCGAGACGATATGGGGAGTCGGCTACCGCTTCAAAATCTAATAAGAGATAATAAGGCGCATGCAACGGGAAGTAACTTGCATGTATCAGTAGTATCCTGCTACTAATATAGCGGGATACTACTGTATTTGAAGGCAAATTTCAGACATCTCAAAACGAAAGAGACCGGTTTAGATGAAAAAATATTATAAATTACTGTGGAAGGAAATTCTGGCGCGGCTGTTTTTCCACATCATATATATGAGCGCGATTGCTGCACTGCCATATGTAATTAAAAATATGATCGATTGCGGATTCAGCAACGGGATTTATGACGTAGCCAAATGGATCGGCATCTTTGTGGTTTTTGTTATGATTGGAATGGCGGCACAATATATCACACAAAAAAGTGCATGGAAGCTGGACAGGAAGTTTTATGAGAAAATAAGACAGGACTATTTCTGTGCAACCATACAGAAGCTGCCGGAGGAGTACAACAAAAAAGAAATCGGCGAATATGCGTCGGTAATTAATAACGATATTGCAAGCTGTGAGGAATACATCGAGTATACGATGGAGGTGTGCGAGTCCATTATAGGATTGACCGTATATGCAATCTATATCTTTATGCTGGATGTTCGGATTGCCATAATTATTTATATAACGGCAGTACTGACATTGTTCCTGCCGAGAGTAACGGGAAACAGGCTATCCCAGAAGAAGCAGCACATGCTTGGAGAAACAGGGAGATATACAAATACCGTTCTGGATCTGCTGAAGGGCTTTTCGTTTATTGACCGTTTTACTGTCCGGCCTGTTTCTGAAACGCACAAAAGATCTTTGCTATCCATGGAGAAAGCAAGATACGAATACGGAAAATTTAAAACGTTTACGAATGTATTAAACGGAAGTGTCATGTATATTGTCAATACGGCAGCCTTTGGCATAATAGCTTTTCTTCTCAGCACCGGAAGCATTTCTGCCGGTATTGCCGCGGCGACGATTTCGTATATTCAGGATTTTATGTTTCCGCTGAGGACGATTATCGACTCTGTCAGTGCCGTAAAGTCGGTTGAAGGGGTCAAGACAAGAGTGATAAAGGAGATCGCAGAAGGGAGAGAAATTCCTTTCCGTGGAATGCCGTTCATGGGAGAGGTCGAAATGAATCAGGTGTCCGTGAAGAGGGATGGATTTGAGCTGCGTGATTGCTGCCTCTGCTTCCGGAAGGGAAAGAGTTATGCGGTTGTCGGCAACAGCGGAACAGGAAAAAGTACGCTTGTAAAGCTTTTGACACAGAGAATCCGGCAGGACGAGGGACAGGTGACAATCGACGGTGTTCCGGCAGATTATGACCTGTGCAATGAGCTGATGTTCTATTCGGAACAGAATTCCTATGTCTATACAAGACCATACGAGGACAACGCCACAGTGTTTGGAAGCTATGAATATAGTAAAATCATACAGGAGATCACAGGCGACAGAAAATATGAATCCATTTACGAAATTGATAACTGCAACGAATTGAGCGGTGGCGAGAAGCAGATCGTGCTGGCTTCAAGGGCTATTTTGTCCGGCAAGGAAATTCTGGTGCTGGACGAGCCGTTTTCTGCATTGAGTGCGGAGCTTGAGGCACGCCTGACAAAAGAGATACTGGCGCTTGGGAAAACCGTTATCATGGTTACTCATAATAGGAGCGAAGAGTATCTGAAGCTGTTTGACTATACCTGCGACGGAAAGAACGGTTCTTTTACCATGAACAAGGTCTAGCCGCCCGCAGAGCATAGAATGATAAGGATACCTTAAATAGGGGGCAGACCGCAGGAGTCTGCCCCTTTGCTGTGGAGAGATGTCAGCAGGTGCCGCAATCGCAGTTGCAGTCTCTGTCGCGTCTGATGTCTGTGGGCGCGTCGATGAGAGAGGCTACCTGGAACTGGTGCCTGTGCCCATCCGCAACATCCGTGAAGGTCTTGGCAAAGTGGACGTGTTTGCCGCCGCCGACATAGATAGCCGTAGCGGACTTCCCTTTTCGGGAATAATTTGTTTTATACTATATCTTATGAAAAAGGGGAAATTTGGTGCTAATTGACTTTCCCTGTCGAATGTGGAAAAATAGGGTTAATGATTCAGAAACAGGAAAGGATGGAATGAAATCAGATGCTTCCGGAGGCTTTTTTAGATAGAATGCAGCAGATGCTGGGGGAAGAATATGGGGAATTTCTTGCCAGCTTTGAACAGGAGAGATATCAGGCTCTCCGGGTGAATGCCCTGAAGGCGGGCGATGCCAGACCGGGCTCTCTGGCACAGCTTGCGCCGGTTCTGTGGGCGGAAAACGGCTATTACTATGAACCGGAGCTGCAGCCCGGAAAGCATCCCTATCACGATGCGGGTGTCTACTATATTCAGGAGCCGAGTGCCATGATGCCGGCGGAGCTTTTGCAGGTGCAGCCGGGGGACAGAGTGCTGGATCTCTGTGCCGCACCGGGCGGTAAGAGCACGCAGCTGGCGGCGAAGCTCATGGGCAGGGGCTTCCTCCTCTGTAACGAAATCCATCCCGCGAGGGCGAAAATACTGTCGGAAAATGTCGAGAGAATGGGCATCCGCAATGCCTGTGTGACGAATGAGACCCCGGCGCACCTTGCGGAGAGCTTTCCGGCGTATTTTGACAGAATTCTGGTTGACGCACCCTGTTCAGGCGAGGGAATGTTCCGGAAGAATGAGGCGGCGTGTGACGAATGGAGCCCTGAGAACGTTGCACTTTGCGCGGAAAGACAGGATGAAATACTGGACTGTGCTGCTGCGATGCTGCGCCCCGGAGGAAGGCTGGTGTACTCTACCTGTACCTTTGCCCCGGAGGAGGACGAGGGCAGTGTGGAGAGGTTTCTGGAGCGGCATCCTGATTTCCGGGCTGTGCCGGTCAACGCAGAGGAGTTCGGACTGGCGGGATGTGAGGGCAGACTTATGGGAACCATCCGTCTCTGGCCGCATAAAATTAAGGGCGAGGGACATTTTGCAGCGGTTTTCGAGAAAGCCGGGACAATGCCCGCCGACTGGCGCGGCACCATGCTCCGCGGAACGGCAAAGGGCATGAGTGAGAAGGAGCTTGCGGAATATCTGGCTTTCCGCAGGGAAAATCTGTGTGGAGCTGCCGCAACGACGCCGGAGCATGGCCGGTACATCCGGTTTGGAGATAATCTATATCTGGTGTCAGAGGAGCTGCCGGACATGAAAGGTCTTAAGGTACTTCGCCCGGGACTGCATCTCGGGGAGCTGAAGAAGAACCGGTTTGAGCCGTCACATGCTCTTGCGCTGGCGCTTTCGCCCGATGAGGCATTACATGTGTGGAATCTGCGGGCGGACGATCCGACGACGGCGGCGTATCTGAACGGCCAGACCTTCCCGGCAGAGGGGGAGAAGGGCTGGTATCTGATCTGTGTTGACGGTTTTTCCCTCGGCTGGGGGAAGCTTGCGGGCGGTATCATGAAAAACCATTATCCCAAGGGACTTCGGAGCATGAGAGCGGTTTAGTACTCTAAAAACAGGGACAAGCTATAAATACAAAGTAATAGGAAAGGAAGGGTGCGTATGTGTACGGCGGCAACTTATCTGACGAAAGATTTCTATATGGGGAGAACCCTTGACTATGAATTTTCCTATGGCGAACAGGTCACGGTCATGCCGAGAGGATTTGAGCTCGTGTTCCGCCATATGGGGAAAATGAATACACATTTTGCAATGATCGGCATGGCGCATGTGACAGATGGCTATCCGCTCTTTTACGAGGCGTTTAACGAAAAAGGTGTCGGAATGGCGGGGCTTAACTTTGTCGGAAATGCGGTCTATGCCGAAGTGCAGGACGGGCGGGAGAACGTTGCCCAGTTTGAATTTATCCCGTGGGTGCTGGGACAGTGCAGCTCCGTCGGGGAGGTAAGGGCGCTTCTCGAAAGAATCAATCTTGTCGGCACTCCATACAATGAACATTATCCCTGTGCCCAGCTGCACTGGCTGATCGCGGACAGCAGGGAGGCACTGACGGTCGAGAGCATGGCGGACGGCCTGCATGTCTATGAGAATCCGGTCGGCGTTCTTACGAATAACCCGCCGTTTCCGCTGCAAATGTTCCGCCTGAATGACTATATGCGTCTTTCCGTGCGGCAGCCGCAGAATCTTTTTTCCGATGCGCTGGATTTAAAGCCCTACAGCCGAGGAATGGGCGCGCTGGGGCTGCCGGGGGATTTGTCCTCCGCGTCCCGTTTTGTCCGGGTGGCGTTCGTAAAACAAAATTCCGTGTCGGGGACTTCCGAGGAAGAGAGTGTGAGCCAGTTTTTCCATATTTTAGGCGCGGTGGAACAACAGCGGGGCTGCTGTGAGGTGGAGGAGGGAAAGTATGAGCTTACCATTTATACCTCCTGCTGTAATGTGGATAAGGGCATTTACTATTACACGACTTACGGCAACCATCAGATCACGGCTGTGGATATGTACCACGAAAATCTGGACAGCTGTGAATTAAAATGCTATCCTCTTGTTCAGACGGAGCAGATCCGTTGGGAAAATGGAAGGTACGTACAGGATGAGAACGGAAATCGTATATGAGGATAAAGATATCTTAGTGATTCACAAACCGGCAGGGCTGGCGACCCAGACGGCGCGCATCGGGCAGCAGGATGTTGTCAGTGAACTGAAAAATTATCTCTCCTCAAAGTCCGGTCAAAAAGGGCAGCCGTATCTCGGGATCGTTCACCGTCTCGATCAGCCCGTGGAAGGGCTGCTTGTGTTTGCGAAGAACAAAAATGCCGCAGCGGCACTGACGAACCAGCTGAATAAACAATACTATGCCGTTTTCTGTGGAAAACCTGCGGCTGCGGAGGGAGAGCTTGTGGATTACCTGTCCAAGGACAGCGCCGCCGGAAGGGCGATTATCGTTCCTGAAGGTGCGACAGCCGAGAGTGGGGCGAAGAGAGCGGTTCTGCATTATAAGATAGTTAAGACTATTTCCACAGAGCAGGGGGAATTGTCTCTTGCGGACATCGAAATCGAGACAGGAAGATTCCACCAGATCCGTGCGCAGATGGCAAATGCCGGCATGGCGCTGCTCGGAGATGAAAAATATGCGGACGAGGCGACAAAAACGGTAGCCCGCGCATTGGGGGTGACTTCTGTGGCGCTCTGCGCGTACAGCCTTGCGGTCAGGCAGCCGGTGACAGGGAAGCAGCTGCATTTCCGAATATCTCCTGCCACGAAAGCATTTTCCTTTTTCGACCTGTAAATATTTCAGCCGAAAACAACCATACTAAGCACATGAGACAGAATTTTTCATGGGAGGCGGACAGTATGGTGGAGAAAATAAAAGATAGCCGTTTAGTGAGACTGCTCCTTTTGACAGGGGCAGTTTATTTTTTTCTCAAGGTTCTTGCGCCGCTGACCTCGCCGATTCTGATTGCAATGCTGTTTGTGACAATTTTCGGTCCACTGCTCCAGAAGATGCAGAGCCGTCTGAAGATCCACAGACAGGTGGGCGCGGTGCTGCTGCTCCTTCTGGCATGCGGTTTTCTCGGACTGCTCGTCTGGATTCTGTTTTCATGGATTGTCGGCAGCCTGCCGGGATGGTTCGTCGGTCTGGATTCCTTTGAGGCGGAAATTTACACCGCAGTACACAGGCTCTGTGAAATGGTCGGAAGGGCGATTAAGATCGACAGCACCTATCTGGAGGAGACGATCTCCTCCGGCATCCGTGAGGGAATCGACTGGTTTCAGCTCCAGCTGGTACCGGACATGTTGTCGCAGTCGCTAAAGTATATCAAGGCGGTGGCTGCCTTCGGCGGATTTCTTGTCAGCTTCCTGATCGCAACCGTTCTGCTCGCGCGGGATTACGATGACATTATGAACAGGCTGCTCGACAGGGAAGAGTGCCATATGTTTCTGGAAATCATCTGCGGCATCATCCGGTATATCGCCACCTATGTCAAAGCCCAGATCATTATCATGAGCGTCATCGGGGGACTTTCGGCAATAACGCTAGGGGTCAGCGGCATCCGTCACGGTGTCCTTTGGGGACTTGTCGCCGGGATTCTGGATGCCCTTCCCTTTATCGGAACGGGGATCGTACTGGTTCCGCTGGGAATCCAGCAGTTTTTGCAGGGTTATTATGTCAGGACAGTCGTGTGTCTGATACTCTATATTGCCTGTATCTTTATCAGGGAATTTATGGAACCGAAGCTGATTGGCAGAAAGGTAGGGGTGTCGCCTATAGCGATTCTTTTGTCAATCTATGCGGGTGTCCAGCTTTTCGGCATCTGGGGCATCATCGAAGGACCGCTCGGCTTCATTATCATCTATCAGTCCTATTTTAGTCTGGAGCGACGGCGGGAAAAGCATTTGACGAAAGATGCGGAGTAGACTATGATGGATGGTAATAGGATGTTTTGGAGGAAATTATGCGCTTATACACACCGAAGAAAAGTCATCAGGAAACTGTGCTGGAAAACATAAATCTGACGCTGAGAGTCGTCATGGAATATATGATTAGTATCTATCTACTGCTCATTCTGGCGGTGCTTCCCTTTTATAATACAGAAGGGTATTCCCATATGGGCACGGACAAGGCGACCTTCTTTGACAAGGTCAGCGCCTTTGCGGGAAAGGCGATGCTGCTTCCGCTGCTCGTCTATATCGTGATTGGACTGCTTTTATTGATTAAAAACCGGGAAAAGACAAAGATCATTGACTGGATAAAAAAGGAGATCAGCCTGACGGACGGGTTTGCCTTTCTGTACGGAGTAGCGCTGTTTCTGGCATATTTCAGCTCAAAATATAAGGATGAGGCGCTCTGGGGCACACAGGGCTGGTACATGGGCTTTCTTCCGCAGCTTACACTTGTCATGATCTACTTTCTCGTTTCCCGCCTATGGGAGCCGAAGAAATGGATCTTTTACACAGTGATCCCGGTTTCGGCAGCAGTGTTCTTCATGGGGGTTGTAAACAGATTTGGCGGTTATCCGTTCGGAATCGAATCTGCGGGAGAGGGATACATATCAACAATAGGAAATATCAACTGGTATTGCGGGTATTCGGTTGTGACAGTATTCATCGGTACGACGCTTCTGTGGCGGGAGAGCGGGCTGAAGGCCTGGCAGAGGATATTGCTGATGGCATACACCATGCTTGGGCTGGTGTCGCTGGTTCTTCAGGGCAGTGACAGCGGACTGGTGACACTCGCCGTCATAGTGCCGGTGATGTTCTGTACATCGGTAAAAGACGCGGACAGGATGCTTACCTTCTGGCAGGAGATGGTGCTGCTCTGTGTGGGATGCCTTGCGGTTTATCTGCTACAGCTGGCTCCGTCGATCAGTGTCGTTTATATTGCAAACACCTCACGCATTATCACCTATGGCACATTTCCTGTTGTCATGACAGCAGTGTCAGCAATTATGCTTCTGTTGGTCACACGCATGAAAAAAACAGGAAAATACAGTGTGAAATTATTCCGTGCCATAGCAATCTTTGGAGTTGCCGGAAGCATTGTCACAGTCGTCGCAGTGTTGATCATGGCGGTAGTGAATACGCGGCACCCCGGAAGTCTCGGGAGGCTGTCGGACAATCCATTGTTTACTATTGATGCCCGCTGGGGCAGCAATCGCTTATCAACGTGGAGCTTTGGTTTGAGATGTTTTGCGGAACAGAATTTGTGGCACAAGCTGGTTGGCGTTGGACCGGACTGCATGTGGGCGTTTATTGACAGTGAAACAGTACCGGATTTATATGCGGATGTAACGAATATGTTTGGTTTTTCAAGGTTGACGAACGCACATAACGAGTGGATAACAATACTGGTCAATACCGGTATTCTCGGGTGCATCGGATTTGCCGGGATGATAATCTGTGGCATCAGGGATTTTATGCGTGCAAAGGGGCGGAGCGCACTGATCTTTGCCTGTGGCATGGCGCTGCTCGCCTATACCGTCAATAATATTTTCAGCTTCCAGCAATCCATGAATGTCAGCACCATGTTTGTCATTTTCGGAATGGGAGAAGCGTTTCTGTGGGAGGTAAGGAAGAATGATGGGACGAAGTTACGTTAGGAACGCGAGCAACGCTTCCATGCGGGAGGATGCGGCATCTCGTCCCGCCTGATAAGCCAGTCTCAGCTTTTCCGGGTCTTTTTCTACGCGGCGGATGGGAAGAGCAGTTTCCGGGCGGATGACAAACAGTCGTCCGTCGGACTCTTCCTTTGCAATATAGTCCAGTTCCTCATTGTACATCAGATGACGGTTGGCAAGCGCCTCTACCAGCTTGGGGTAGGCTCTGTATTTGCGGCGGATAAGCGGCAGCATTCGGTTTGCGGATTTACGGTAGTCGTCCGGCTGTGTCAGCACAGCCACATTCCGGTCATAGCCAATCTGTTCAAAGTATTTTACCGGGATGGAGTCGGAAATACCGCCGTCTAACAGCTTTTGCCCATCGATTTCGACGATCTGTGACACTAAGGGCATGGATGCGGACGCCCTGATCCAGTCGAAGCCGTGATCCTTCTGCCCGGTGTATTTATGATATACCGCTTTGCCTGTCTCAATGTCAGTGCAGACGACGTAAAACTCCGCCGGGTTGTGCTCAAAGGCTGCAAAATCAAAGACATCCAGCTTTAGCGGAACTTCGCCATAGCAGAAGTCTGTACTGTAAATATTTCCGTTTTTCAGCAACGGGCGAAGACCGCAGTAACGCTTGTCACGGCAGAACTGTGTGTTGTACCGGAGGACGCGCCCGATCTGCCCGGAGAGATAGTTACAGCCAAAGGCTGCCCCGGCGGAAACCCCGATAACGCCGTCAAAAGGGATTCCCCGCTCCATCATGACATCCATAACACCGGCTGTAAACAGCCCACGCATTGCCCCGCCCTCTAAAATCAGTCCTGTCTTCATCATTGCTGCCTTTCCGTCTAAAAAATTTCCTGGTTCATTGTAATGTGTAAGATCGTCCAATCGTCTGTTTCGCGATACGGCCTTTACACTATACCATTATTTGAAATTTGTCACAAGAGGAACCGGTCTCCCGATTCCCCTTGTTCAATCCATGATGTTTGTTTATGCTTTTAATTTCTTTACAGGTCTAAGAATTTGATAGCCAAGCTTTTCGGGGAGTGCCGTTGATAATCCTGACATACTTCCTCATTCCATTCATAGTCCATGGAAGCCGGATCAAAATTCCAAGCCAGTTTCTCAACTGCCTCCATAACATCCGCATTTTCCTTCATGTAGTCAAAAGACGGATATGTAAATACGAGATAATCGCTTCCCGGAAACTCTCTGATTTCCTGGGTGGCTCTGGCCAGTCGCCTCCCTGAGACATATGATTTCAGGGTCATTTTAGTAACATCATGGAACATAACTGAACAATACCATGGCGGATATCCTGATTCCTTTGAAAGTTGTTCAAGAATTTTTGACTGATCCAGATTTTGTTCTATCCATTCAATCATATGTTGAACTGTAAAATCTTGATTTCTCTACATGCTTATGGTTATAATAATTTCAAATAAAGATTTAGTAAATATTAGTTTGAAATTTATAAAGAAGGAAATTCTTGCGGGGCTGTCATTATAAAATGGAGGTAAATTCATTTCTTTCCGACAAAAGATTTTTGAAGCAGAAGATTTTTATGGTGACTATCTGCAATATCTGTGTGATATTGATAAACCGCAATTACTAATTGCGGGCGAATATGATATGACTTGTGGAATGTATGAGCAGGAATGGTTTAAGGAACATGCACAAAACGGGACTGTGAAAAAATTGGAAAACAGTGCTCACCTATCATGGTTCGAGTACCCTGAAAAATATACTGAATTGGTAACTTGTTTTGTCGAAGGCGGTATGATGCTGTAGATAAAGATTACAATGGATGATTTATTTAAGTGATGGGAAAATGATACAGCGTTTGTAGAAAACAATGGTAAACAGTACTTTATAAGAAGTGCATCTGATGCAAATGCATATAGTATTCAATATGTGAATGGAATTCTAAGAAAGAATGAAGTTGAATTTGTAAATCTTTAATTTGACAAATCTCCGGTTTTCAGAATGATAACATATTTTAGTTTAATCCGTCAGTTGGATTGCACCGAAATTGTAATTTAACACTTAAAAACCCCAGTAAATAAACAAATGTTAATATGCGTTGCTTGTGGCAACGGCTCATCTAATTCTAAAATTGAGCCATAAAAAACAAGGAGGCGTAGATTATGCTTAATGAAAACATTAAAAAACTTAGAAAATCAAAAGGGCTTTCGCAGGAGGAACTTGCCATTAAATTAAATGTGGTAAGACAGACTGTATCAAAGTGGGAGAATGGATTATCAGTTCCAGATTCAAGTATGTTGATTGCACTTGCAGATGAATTGGATACATCTGTAGGCGTATTGCTTGGAGAACCTGTGACGGAGCCAATTCAAGATGACCTAAAGGTAATCTCTGAGAAGTTAGAGGTGATTAATTTACAGTTGGCAAAGAAAAGCATGGCTAAGGTAAAAACTATCCGTTGGGTACTTATTTCATTCTGTGCACTGATAGTAATTGTATTTATTATACTTGCTGCTATGCAGAGTTCTTATTTGGGATGGGACTATAATAATCCTGAATTAGCTGTCGCAGGAACTATGATGCATGGATTTGAATTTGTCTTTGTGAGACTTGCACCGTTTGCTTTTATCGTATCTGTAATCGGAATTGTAATTACATACAAGAAGAAATAAAAATTGTAATTTTTTCGCTCCACCACACCAAACTTTATGGTAGTATTTGATGGGGCTTAGTAGTAGGAATTTATGTAAAATTTGGTAGTAAAAATGGTAGTAAAACCGAAACGAGGGTGTGGAATTGCACACCCTTTCGTTAATTTTGCACCCTATTTGCACCCACCAAAAAGGCAAATGCACCCACCTAATTCGTAAATGCACCCACCCAAAAGGGCAAATGCACCCACTTATGGGAGTAGTAACTACCGGGTGTATTGACTACGATTTGACTACTACACACGGCATTGATTTGCTCCGTTTTGCACTATTTTGTAAAAAGTGTAGTTTACAGCTTAAAAATTCATGCTCTTGCAGAAGTGGGCAGAACGCCCCAAAACACGGCATTATAGGGCATTTTGAGAGGAGAAAAATTTATGACTAGAGTGCTTTTCGTTTGCCACGGCAGAATCCTTCTTTTCTCTGAAACGCAGTGAAATAACGATTATGCTGTCAAAAATAAAAACGAAAAATCTGTTGATAAATTATAAATTTGGTGATACACTGATCACATATACAAAATAAAAACGAAAAACTCGTTTATAAATTTGGAGGTGAGTATGAAGCTTCTTCGTATTACGGCGGAAGGTTTGCCATTATTTAAGGAAAAACTGGATTTATCCTTTTATGCCCAGCAGAGAGTCGCCGAAGAGCAAAAGAATATTTTGTATCCATTGTTTTCAAATGTTTATATGAACTCTGCCACCGGATTCATAGGTATCAATGCATCTGGAAAAACATCTGTCTTAAAGGTTATTTTGCTTGCTTTGGAAATAATCAATAATGAGCCGGTTAATCATATTGAGACTCGGGATATACTGGGAGACTCAAAGGAGGTCAAATTAAATACGTATTTCTTTTCGGGAAAGGCAAATGAAATCTGTCGTTTGGAAACGATTATTACTTCCCGAAAAAGCAAGTTAGATGGAATAAGTTACGGCATTGTCTCAGAGTCCTTGTGGAGAAAAGGTGTAGATGAGGTGACTACGCGTAAGGCAATGTTTGATTTTGAGGGAAGAGAGCCGGTAATGATCCGAAGTAGTCAGGAGGACTTTTTGCCGGATGATGTAAGTATCATGATTGCCAAAAATAAAAAGGCAAAAGAACATGTGCGCATTGTGAATCTTCTGAAATATACAAATGAAAATATTCTCCCGATTTCAAAAGAAATTCCGGCAGAAGTCATTACTTTCTTAGATCCAACAATCGAGAAGTTACATTTTGATGAAAATGCTAAAAAGACATTGATTCATTTGAAATTCAAGGGAAAAGAAGAAATTCTTCTTAATAGTCCGGCGGAGCTTAACAACTATCTTTCATCGGGTACGGTAAAAGGAATGATTACTTTTACACTGGCGCAGGAAGTATTGCAAAGCGGTGGATATATTGTTGTAGATGAGGTAGAGAACCATTTCAACAAAGAAATTGTAACAACATTGTTGAGATTTTTCATGGACAACAAGTTGAATAAAAATGGTGGAACACTCATTTTTTCTACACATTACCCAGAATTACTTGATGAATATGAACGTAATGACAGCATATTCATTACCAGAAATCGTAATGGTATCACAGTGGAGAATTTATCAAACATACTGAAAAGAAATGATATTAAAAAGAGTGATGCATACCAGAGTGGTTTCCTTGAGGGAACGACGCCGACATATGAAGCTTATATGCAGTTAAAGAAGAGCATTGCCTCGACACTTGTGTAGGAGGTGTCCATGGAATTAGCAAATTATAAGGCATGTATTTGTGAAGGTTCGGCTGAAAATGCCATCATGGATATACTTCTGGATCACGGGCTTTTGATTTTTAACAGAGAAGAGATGATTGAGGAAGAAGTGATTCGTTGCCGGGAAGGCAAAAAGTTTGAAGAAAAATATTTGAGAAAAGGATTTAATGGTAAAATTTCTGTTATTAGAATCCTTGATTCCAGACGTGAAAATTTTAAGCTTAGCAAGGCATATGCCAGTAAGGTGGATATCATTAATGTAGTAACAGCTCCGGAAATAGAAATGTTGATTATCTTAAATGAGGATAAATATAAGGATTTTAAGAAGTCCGGGAAAAAGCCAAGTATTTTTTGTAAGGACGACTTGAAGATGGCAGAAGTGAAGTCCTATGATTTTGTGAAGAATTACTTCAATGATCCGTTGGTTCTTGTGGCTGCTATAAAAAAATATCATGAAATGTCAAGGGTGCCAAAGGGAGAATATACATTGCTGGACTTGCTGCTTCCGCAAAATAATAGTACAAAAAAGTCGGATAACAGCCTGTGATTATTTGCGTGAGGGGAGAAGGTTATGAAGGGTTATACAAAATGGACACTGATTTCGTTGGCTTGTGTTTTAGCCTGTGTGGGAGGATGTATTTTTGATATATCGGCAAATCTGCTAATACCTGCTTTTGCTGCGGTGTTCTTTTCCATTGTCTTTCTATGTTTTCTGGCTGTTACGATCAGCCAGAAAATATCGGCAGGCATTTCCCCCTACCGGATATTTGCAATAGCGGACGGACTGATCAGTCTTTGTGTGATCGGCTATGCGGTTTATGATATAGTAACAGATACCGCATTTTTTGCGGGAATCGTAGGGGTAATGCTGCTAGTGGTTATTTTCCCGGCTACGGTTTTGCTTTTATTGGCAGACTTCCTTGTCTGGAAGCGGAATTGTGGCTGACACAGCAACAATTAGTAGAATTATACCAGTCCAGTAAGTCTAATGTTAGTGAGCACATTAAGCATATTTTTGAAGAGGGAGAACTGGATGAGGAGTCAGTTGTTCGGAAATTCCGAACAACTGCTTCTGATGGCAAAAATTATAATGTCATTTACTATAATTTGGATATGATAATTTCTTTAGGATACGGAATAAAATCATCTATCGCTACTCCATTCAGACGTTGGGCAACTGAACGAATAAAAGAGTATATGATTAAAGGATTTACGATGGGTGATGAACGACTGAAAGGAAATGGTGGCGACACATGGATATACGGCTGCAGAAGTAATATACGAGTGTGCAGATACGGACAAGCCTTTTATGGGCTTGACGTCGTTTACGGGAGAATTACCGGCTCTTATCATGCACCAAAATATCCTGTACCTCACAATTAAGAATAAAACATAACGTATCTAGGGTTTCCGTGGTAATCGGAAGCCCTTTTTTTATTCGATGTATTGTATTTGCGGACATTCCCTGCTTATAAATCAAATTATATTCCGTAATGTTTTTCTTGTGCATAGTCTCGAATAGTGGTTTGTATGATATCAAGTTTCTCACCTCACACAGACACGTTACCATGCTTAATTCGTTGACTATGCTCAATATGTCGATACACTAGTACACAGAGCATGTGGGCAAATGTGTTTTTTGTAGTGACGGATTGTGCGCTGGTGGCAATAATATTTTATGATAACCGGAACAGACAGCAGAGCCGCAAGATTATAGGAATGACGATGTGGATTATACCAATTATAACATTGCTCTATAATGGCATTGCAAGACTGGCCAATATGGGTGCAGATATGGAAAATCTGTTTTAATAGCGTTGACAAATGTGTAAAATGGAACGCTACATTGAATGCTGTGCAAAAGTCACCTCGAAAATCGTTCCCCCAGTCTTGCCTGATTTGATACAAATACTGCCATCATGTACTCTAACGATTTCACGGACAAAAGCAAGACCTAGCCCTACGCCACCCAGCTCCCGGCTTCTGGATTTATCCACACGGAAGAATGGCTCGAACACTCTCTCCCTAAGCTCCTTTGGTATTCCGCTTCCCGTATCTTCTACAGACAGATAAACATGCTTGTTTCTCTGATATGCGGTTACTGTAACCTGTCCGAGCGGATGATTATATTTGATGGCATTCTCAACCAGATTGTATACAAGCCTGTAAATAAGGATATCGCTGCCTATCATAGTGGCATCCTCACATTTTCCAATCAGCTTTATATTCTTTTCCATGGCAAGAGGCTCAAGGTCTGCCAAAACCTCTTCAACAATAGCATCCAATATAATTTTATCATCCCTTCCCACCGTCTGAAGCTCACTCATGTCAAGAAGAGTCTTTACCATCCTGTTTAATTTATCATTTTGTTCCGTAACCATTTTTATGGTCTGCAAAGTGTCTGCATCATTTCCCGGGTGAGAGGCAGAATTATATAAATCAAGCTGTACCTGCATTAACGCTAATGGAGTACGCAGCTCATGTGCTGCATTTGCAGTAAACTGTCTCTGTATCTCAAATGCTTCCGACAGACGCTCAAGCATCTTATTATAAGAAATACCCAGCTGGTTCAGTTCCTTAACATTGTTTTCCTCTATTCTTGAATCAGACAGATTCTGAGCCTGTACCTCTTCAATTATATCTGAAAACTCCCTGATTGGTCTGAGTGCATGCCCGCTTATAAAATAAGTGACGACACCTCCCAAAAGCGCCAGCAAAACCGTGATTATCAGACTGTTTCTTTTATAGTCGGCCTTATTATTGTACACCTGAATCGAAAATTCATCCGCAAACTCATCCCACTTATCGTCCGGTATGCTGATATATATTTCATCTGATTTGTTTCCTTTTTCATCCCCCTGTGACTCTACCGCATCCTGCAGAGAATCGATGTAATGCACACCATTTTTATAGACAAACATAGTCAGGCAGCCACATATAATAGCAATACACAATGTAGTAATGCACGTAAGTCTCCACTGTAGCGACATTCTTTTCATCTGTCAGACTCCTCCCGTATTTTATAGCCTTCACCTACCTTGTTCTGAATGGGATCATATCCCAGCTTCGCCTTAAGCTTTTTTCTAAGTGAAGACATATGTACCCTGATTGCTCCGCTAAAGCTGTCTGCCGTGGCATCCCACACATGCTCTATCAGCTCCTCCTGACTCACCGGTCTGCCTATATTGATAAGTAAATATTCCAAAATACCATTCTCTTTTCTTGTCAGCGGAACCGGCTCTTCCTTTGCATATGCCTCGCGTTTAATCGTATCAAACTTTATTTCTCCGCATTTAAGACATATATCATTCTGTACAAATTTCCTTCTTGTCAGGCTTCTGATACGTGCCTCAAGCTCCTGCAGATGGAATGGTTTTTCCATGTAATCATTTGCTCCTGCATCCAGTCCCTCTACCTTATCAGCAATCTGACCTCTTGCAGATAATATCAAAACCTTAGTTTCATCATTGTATTTTCTAAGCTCCTTAAGAAGCTCCATGCCATCCATCCCCGGCAGATTCAAATCCAAAACTATCAGATCATAATTCTCCGACAGTATACATTCAAGAGCCTCTTTCCCATCATAACAGGTATCCACCTCATAACCGGCAGCATACAGACTCTTTGCAACCATATCACATATTTGTTTCTCATCCTCAACAATTAATAATCTCAAAATGTTCTCCTGCTTCTTAACAATAATTTTACAACCTATATTGTATAATACCAAAGTCAGCTGGTCAACAATACAACAAAAAGGAGCAACATTATGTTGAAATACCAAAAAACATGTCAAATCATTCTGCTTATCCTTGGTGTATCCATGATAAGCTATGGTGCAGTCAGAGGTGAGGCGGCTACAGTGCTTGGTAAAGCAATAAAACTATGTCTGGAGTGTGTCGGAATTGGATAAGGAAAAGAAATTACTATCAAGAAAACTGGCAAAAATACGTGGCTGGATACAGGTCGCAGCAACGCTGCTGACCAATATTCATATTCCAAATTTATTTAAGGGTAAAATATATCAGGGCAATGCAAAAACAGTATGCGTACCCGGATTAAACTGCTACTCCTGCCCTGCCGCGACAGGAGCCTGTCCAATAGGGGCATTTCAGGCAGTTGTCGGATCATCAAAATTTAAGTTTTCATACTACATAACCGGATTTTTTATTTTACTCGGTGTAACTCTCGGCAGATTTATATGTGGTTTTTTGTGCCCATTTGGATGGTTTCAGGATTTACTTCATAAAATCCCCGGAAAGAAATTATCCACAGCCAAACTAAAGCCTCTTAGGTACCTAAAATATGTCATTCTTATTGTTTTCGTTATACTTCTTCCGATGCTTGTAACGAACTCTATAGGAATGGGAGACCCGTTCTTCTGCAAATATATCTGTCCTCAGGGTGTTTTAGAGGGTGCTATACCGTTATCTATTGGAAATGCTGCTATCCGTTCTGCGCTGGGAAAGCTTTTTTCTTTCAAGTGTATGATTTTAATTGCAGTGATTGTACTAAGTATCTTATTTTACAGGCCCTTCTGTAAATGGATTTGTCCGCTTGGAGCAATCTACTCATTATTTAATAAGGTCAGCCTGCTCAAAATCACCGTTGATAGCAGCAAATGTGTCGGATGCGGTCAATGCTCAAAGGCATGTAAGATGGATGTGGATGTGTGTAAGACACCGGATCACCCCGAGTGCATACGCTGCGGTGCCTGCATAAAGGCCTGTCCGAAGGACGCCATCTGCTACCGGTTTATGGGAAAATCATGTCAAAAAAATGACAACAGATAGCTATTAAACATTTTACTATTATTTTAAAGGAGAAATTACTCATGAAAAACAAATTATCATTTATTTCTATTTTTACACTCTGCATAGCATTATCACTTACAGCATGTGGCGTAAAGCAAGCTTCCACAACAGATTCTAAGAACACTCAGACTGAAGCCGGCTCAGAAGCATCCGGCGAATCAGATTTCAGGCTTGATGATTTATATCAGCAGGAAAATCAGCTTTTTGCAGATCACGCTGATGTGTGGAACAAGGCATTTGGCATGATGAACAAAAGTGACGCCGATCCAAACGGAAATTATGCTGATTATCTTGCCGGTACCGTAGAATCAAACAAGAATTCATTCACAGACGATGAGCTTAAAACACTTAATGAGGATATTGAAACCATACGAAAAATCGAGGAACAGATAGAAGAGCTTGAAAACAAAAATACATCATCAGACGATAACAAGAAGGACAGCTCTAAAGCCTCATCTGTATTCAGTGATTTTTCTGGTGAGGATTTTGATGGCAATAAGGTTGATGACAGCCTGTTTTCCGGTAATGCAGTAACAGTCGTCAATTTCTGGTTTACCGGCTGCAAACCATGTGTCGCTGAATTATCCAAGCTTAACGAATTAAATGATGCTATCAAATCAATGGGCGGAGAAGTTGTTGGCATCAACACTGAGACCTTCGATGGCAATAAAACAGCTATCAAAGAGGCTGCCTCTGTTCTTGAAAGCCAGGGTGTCAAATATCGTAATCTGTCAATTGACTCCTCTAGTGCTGCCGGTAAATATGCCTCAGAAATCATGGCCTTTCCAACAACGATACTTGTTGACAGAAATGGCAATATTGTAGGCGAACCAATGCTCGGCGGAATTGATAACAAGGACAACTATGATGCCCTTATGAAGCAGATTCAGTCTGTAATTGATGCAGACAGCACAAATAAATAGAGGTCTGCATATAAAAAGCTCCTGTGCATTGCACAGAGAGCTTTTTTTGAACATTACTATAATATCAAGGAATCTTCTGCATCTACCCACATCTGTAAATTCCCATCAAGATACAGTCTCGCTGTGATTAATTATTTGATGTTAAGAGATGTGGCTTTACATTATTATTTTGAAGAAAAGTACATAGTTTCGAGTATAAACTTTGAAGAAAAGTACATAATGCCGGATATAAATATTGAAGAAAAGTACATTCGTGATATAATGGGTGTAAGAGAGTCAGAGGAGCATATTTGGAGGTAGATATGTATTTTAAAAGAAAAGCATACGACAAACTGTTAGAATGGAAAAATTTATATTCAGATAAATACGCTGTGCTGTTAGAGGGGGCTAGACGAGTTGGCAAATCAACGATAGCAGAGAACTTTGCAAAGAATGAGTATAAATCATATATATTGATTGATTTTTCAAAAACAACAAGTAATATATTGGAATGTTTTGATGATATAGGGAATTTAAATATTTTTTTTCTTAGGCTACAGGCAGAAACAGGAATAACATTATATGAACATGAATCTCTTATTATTTTTGACGAAGTTCAACTATTTCCTAAAGCAAGACAGGCTATCAAACACCTTGTGTTTGACGGCAGATACAGTTATTTGGAAACAGGTTCTCTTATATCAATAAAGAAAAACGTGAAAGATATTTTAATTCCGTCAGAGGAAATGAGGATACAGGTATATCCTATGGACTATCAGGAATTTTGTGATGCTACGGGGAGTAATTATAGACTTTTACATGAGATTTATAATTGCGGAACGGCTATTGGGCAGACTACCAATCGTAAATTAATGCGGGATCTGAGAATATATATGGCAGTGGGAGGAATGCCACAGGCAGTAGAAGCCTATGTCAATGGAAAGAATTTTTCAGAGATTGATATGATTAAAAGACAGATTATTTCGTTATATGAAGAGGATTTTAAGAAAATTGACGATTCAGGAAGAATTTCAACATTGTATCATTCTATACCGGCTCAGCTTGCCAAGGATACAAGAAAATATCGTATTACAACGGCAATTGGAAAGAAAAATAATACAAAAACAGAAGAACTGTTGTATGAATTGATTGATTCAAAAACGGTTTTACCGTGTTACAATTCTACGGATCCAAGAGTCAGTCTGACAAATACAAAAGATTTTAACAGTTATAAATTATATCTTTCTGATACGGGGTTATTTGTTACGTTATTGTTTATTGATCGTCCGGTAACAGAAAATGATATATATGCGAAGCTGCTTTCTGATAAATTACCTGCCAATCTGGGTTATTTATATGAGAATCTTGTAGCACAGATGATTGCTGCATCTGGAAGAGAATTGTTTTATCATACATGGGAAAAGGATGGAAGTACGCATTATTATGAAGTAGATTTTTTAATATCAGAAGGAAGCAAGATAAACGCATTTGAAATCAAGTCTTCTGGAACAGGAAAACACGAATCAATAAAGGAATTTTCTAAAAAATTTTCCCAAAATGTGAATAAGGTATATTTAATATCCCAAAAAGATGTAGGAAGAGAAGAAAATTTATTGTTGAAGCCATTTTATTTTATCCCGTTTCTAATATGATTTAATCATGTTACACGTTGATAAATCGGAATTTGTGAGGGTGATTATGATAAAGTTTTTGAATGATATCAGGAATGCAGAAAAACCAATATCCAATAATAGAAAAATTATAAATACTATAGCTGTATTGTTCCTTGGAATAGCTTTGGGGACTTTTTCAAAAATTTTGGATTTTCGTCAAGCTGAACTTCCCAGTGTGCTTATGGCAATAGATGGAGCATTAGATGTTCATAATTTCCTTGGACGTTTTGCAATCTGGGTATTGATTGCACTGTGTATTTCTATTTATAGCAATTCTGCAATAAGAGCAAGCATCAATGTTTTTGTATTCTTTGTTGGTATGGTTGCAAGCTACTATTTGTATTCAAACTATATTGCAGGATTTTTCCCAAGAAGTTATGCGATGATTTGGTTTGGATTTACAGCTGTTTCTCCATTATTGGCTTTTGTCTGTTGGTATGCAAAGGGGAAAAGCAAACTGGCATTTATACTATCAGCACTGATTTTGGCAGTATTGTTCAATATGTGCTTTGTATATGGATGCTGGTATTTTAATGCAAAATCTGTTTTGGAAGTGATAGTCTTTATTATTGGACTTATTGTTTTGAGGAGAGACACATTGAGGAGTTCTGCGCTAATGGGAACGATTAGTATAGTTCTTGCAGTTTTACTTGATATGGTTATTCCATTTCATTTTGGATAAACAACTTCAAGTTTGTCTGATTCACGCGCAATTTAATAACAAATTTACATATCAGGAGTGTTTAAGAATAATCCGCCATTTCCACAGCAGATGTTTCAACTAAATAATAATATGTATTTATCTCCTAAACAGCCCAGAAATACTTTCTGTGAAAATTTGGCTCTTGATGTATATATTAGAGGTATGGGAGGATTAGGTCTTCCGGGAGATCTCTCATCTTCCTCACGCTTTGTACGTGTAGCTTTTACAAAGGTAAATGCAATTTCAGGTGAATCAGAGGAAGAAAGCGTTAGCCAATTCTTCCACATTCTCGGATCTGTGGATCAGCAACGAGGATGTTGCGAAGTAGCGGATGGAAAATATGAAATCACATTGTATACGTCGTGTTGTAATGTTACAAAAGGTATTTATTATTACAATACTTATGAAAACCATAAGATCAGTGCAGTAGATATGCATGTAGAAAATCTGGATAGTGATAAAATGATTTGTTATCCAGTAATTCAAGGAGAACGAATCAACTATCAAAATAAATAATGTTTTGAAATCAGGGATGAGGTAGAAAGGAAGGTTCCATGACAAAAGATGAAGTAAAAAAACTTAGGATGGCCAGTCCGGAATCACTACAGTTTTTAAATAATGCTACAAAATTTTATAATTTAATGATGATGTATCGTTGTGCTATTCGGGAGATACAAACTAAACTTGAGGTTTTGGATGATGAATTTTCAGTTGAGAACAATCGAAATCCTATTTCTTTTATAAAAACAAGAATTAAGAAGCCCAATAGTATTTACGATAAACTGCAGAAGATGGGATATGAATTTACAACAGAAAATATACAGACATATCTCAATGATGTAGCAGGCGTTCGAATAGTTTGTGCGTTTATTGACGATATTTATATGATATCAGATTTGATTACCCAACAGGATGATATTAAAGTTATTGAAATAAAAGATTATATAAAAAATCCAAAATCGAATGGTTATCGAAGCTATCATATGATTGTTGAAATACCAGTATTTTTTGCTAAGGGTAAAACACCTATGCGTGTAGAATTACAGATTCGAACCAATGGTATGGATTTCTGGGCAACATTGGAACATCAACTTCGCTATAAAAAAGGAATTGAAGAAATGCCTGGCTATGATGAGATAAGTGAAGAATTACTTCATTCTGCAAGAGCTATCATTGAAGCAGATAATGAAATGCAGAGAATAAAAGACAAAATTGGTATGTTCCACGAAATTTAGGGAGAAAACTGAGCAAGTAGGAAGGTGGAATATATATGAAACAAGATACTTTAGAGGGCAAAGCAAAAACAAAAAATGGGGTAAAACGGCTGTGTTTTTCCATAATCTGCATTCTTCTGGAAGTGATTTTTATTATTACTATCGTAACACGCTTGAATGAATATGCAGAAATCATAAATTTATTTACAAGGATTTTGAGTGGGATCTTGGTTTTGGGATTGTACGCATCAAATAAGACATCCTCTATGAAAATGCCTTGGGTCATCTTAATTCTAATTTTCCCAATTATGGGTGTAGGCCTGTATTTGTTGATTGGTTTGAATGGTGGCACACATAAAATGCGTGAGCGATATGCAGAAATTGATAGCAAATTGTTACCAATGCTTCCGGACAGTCAGGAGTGTTTGAGCAGAATAAAAGAAACAATTCCGAAAGCAGGAAATATAGCAAGTTACATACAAAGAAATTCGCAGTATCCAATCTATCAGAATACGGATATTGTGTATTTTGATGAAGCAGTGAAAGGATTAGAGGCACAGCTTAAGGATTTGGAGAAAGCACAGAAGTTTATCTTTATGGAATATCATGCGATAGAAGACGCTGAAGCATGGCATAAGATTCAAGATGTTCTGGAAGAGCGAGTAAAAGCAGGTGTGGAAGTTAGAGTATTCTACGATGATATGGGTTCTATAGGCTTTATTAACACAGATTTTGTGAAAAAGATGGAGGCAATAGGAATTCATTGCCGTGTATTCAATCCGTTTATGCCAGGTTTAAATCTGTTTTTGAACAATCGTGATCATAGAAAAATAACAGTTATTGATGGAAAAGTCGGATTTACAGGTGGATATAATCTAGCAAACGAATATTTTAATTACACACACCCGTATGGACAGTGGAAAGATACAGGTATTCGTTTAGAAGGAGATGCTGTTCAGTCGCTTACGGTGACATTTTTGGAAATGTGGAATGCAGTAAGTGATAAGGATGCTAATGATTCTGATTTTAGTAAATACCTTTTCCAATATGATTATGCGGCACAGCAAACTGGGTTTGTTCAACCTTATGCAGACAGCCCTATGGATAATGAGCAAGTAGGAGAAGAAGTTTATATCAGTATGATAAATAAAGCTGAAAAATATTGTTGGTTTATGACTCCATATCTAATCATAACAGATGAAATGACGCATGCGTTATGTCTGGCTGCTAAGCGAGGGGTAGACGTAAGAATTATCACACCTGGTATCCCTGATAAAAAATTCATTTATAATATAACTCGTTCTTTTTATCATGGATTAGTTAAACATGGTGTTCGTGTTTATGAGTGGACTCCTGGTTTCTGTCATGCAAAAATGAGTGTGGCAGATGACTGTATGGCAACTTGTGGAACAATTAATCTGGATTATCGAAGTTTATATCACCATTTTGAAAACGGCTGTTTTATGGCAGATTGTCAGGCAGTTGTGGAAATAAAAAATGATCTGATAAGAACGATGGGAGAATGTCGTGATGTGACAGACCAATATCAAACCGGACGAAGTGCATATTTGCGACTGGGACAATTATTTATGAGATTATTTGCTGGATTGCTATAAGAATCTGATGAAACGACCTTTCAAAAAACAGTTGATTTAGAAGTTAACTGTTTTTGAAAGGCCGTTTTTGCTATATCTAACAGTCTGTTGTACAAAGAAGATTTTGCATGGATGAAAAAAACAAACCTTGTTGAGGTTAAATTGAGATTGACTTTGTATTGTATAAGTATGAAATAAAAAGGAATCAGGTGATGTACAATGAAAAAGCATAAAATATGTAAAATCCTTCTTGTTATACTGGCAATTTTTTTATGTGTGGCTTTTTATGAATTGCTCGGAATCTGCGTTGCATATAAAAAGCAGCCGGAAGTGTCCAATACAACCAAAAAAGAAACAAAAAATGGGTCATGGAACGAATGCAGTGAAAATACAGAACGGGCAGTAATCATAGAAAAGAATCCAGAAGCGCTTTTACAAAGAGTGCGTTTGATCAAGAATGCAAAAAAGGAAATTATTCTTTCTACTTTTGCATTTCAATCCGATGAAAGTGGAAAATTGATTTTAGGAGCACTGCATGATGCGGCAGACAGAGGTGTACATATTCGTCTGTTAGTAGATGGAATGGAGAGCTGGATTGATATGGAAGGAAATCCGTATTTCTATGGATTATCTTCCCATGAGAATGTTGAAATTAAACTGTATAATAAGGCCAATCCGTTGAAACCGTGGAAAATGATGGGTAGAATGCATGATAAATATTTGATTGCAGATGGAAAGAGATATATTCTTGGGGGAAGAAATACACACAATTATTTCCTGGGTGATTTTCCGGGACATAAGAACTATGACAGAGACGTGTTAGTGGTTTGCGATGAACCTGAGAAAGAAAATTCAGTTAACCAGTTGTCAGAGTATTTTGAAACCATATGGAATCAGGAAGACAGTGGTTATTTTCATAACAATAAAAAACTGGCAAATAGAAAATCTGTAAAGAACGCAGTTTTAGAGCTGCAGAACAGCTATCAGAAATATTTTGAAGAGAATAAGGAAAGAATCTGCGAGACCGATTATACGAACGAAACTTTTGAGACAGAAAAGATTACATTAGTGTCAAATCCTATTCACACAGGTTCCAAAGAACCAGTAGTGTGGTATCAGTTGGGAGAATTGATGAAAAATGCAAAAAATCGTGTGAAGATCCACACGCCATATATTATCTGTAATGATATGATGTATAATACATGGGAGGAGATTGCAGAGAACGTTTCAGATTTTTCTATCATGACAAATTCAGTTGCGAATAATGGGAATCCATTTGGGGCTGCCGATTATGCGAAAAACAGAAATAGAATCTTAAGTACAGGAATTAATATCTGGGAATATGAAGGCGGTTATTCATACCACGGAAAAAGTATTCTGATTGACGATGATCTGTCTGTAATCGGTTCCTTTAATATGGACATGAGAAGTGCATATCTGGATACGGAACTGATGCTTGTAATTCGCAGTAAAGATATTAATAAACAGTTGGAAGAGGGCATGATGGAATATGAAAAAGTGTCCCGCCAGATATTAGAAGGCGGAACTTATAATGATCCATATCATGTAGAGCCAATCGAATTAACAAAGAAACGTCAGGGAAAAATATTTTTGGTACAGCATCTGCTTGGATGGGCAAGGTATCTGTTTTAATAAGGAGGAAGGAAAACGTGTTTCAAATATTGATTGTAGAAGATGATAAAGAATTAAGCCAGCTATTCCAAAAAGTGCTTGAGAAGAATGGATATCAAGTCAAAAGTGCATCGGATGGAGCACAGGCATTAGAAGTATTGGATAAGGAATATATTGATCTGATCATTTCTGATATTATGATGCCGGTTATGGATGGCTATGAACTGGTGTCAGAACTTCGTTCAGCAGGATATCAGATACCAGTGCTTATGATCACTGCGAAAGGATCCTTTGATGATATGCGTCAGGGATTTTTTTCGGGAAGTGATGATTATATGGTAAAACCGGTAAATGTGAATGAAATGGTTTTAAGAG